>OBEQ012467661.1_pt1 | contig 160826 bp, 133 predicted proteins | sample 1670901 | NCBI WGS metagenome assembly OBEQ01 (sample SAMEA104232315, study PRJEB22302) | groundwater metagenome | biome: forest; feature: aquifer; material: groundwater | place: USA | collected 2011-08-07 | depth 5.4 m
ACAGGCTCAGCGCGCAAGAAACATGGCGGCGGCTATTGAAAGACGATTACAGTGTGGCCTGCCGGCAACCAAAGAAGCCATGGACAAATCATATGAAGATTATGAGAGTTCTGTCCCGAACATGCCAGGGGGTGGAGGTGCTCTATGGCCCGAAAGATATTTGGCGGATGCCGGATGTTATTCGGTCGATGTGAGAGGGGGATGAAGCATGTGCGGTATTGCAGGCCAACTTAGCATTGATGGAAGCCCGCCCGATAGACGTCTGGTGCGCCGGATGGCCTCTACGCTCGCTCTGCGCGGTCCTGATGACGAAGGTTTCTATTTTGACGATCGTATCGGCCTAGGCCATCGCCGGTTAAGTATTATTGATCTTGATGCCGGTTCTCAACCCATAGGCAACGAAGACGGCTCGATCTGGGTTGTGTCTAATAGCGAAATATATAATTTTAAGGAGCTGAGGGCCCTTCTTATAAAGAAGGGCCATCGTTTTTCGACCAAGGGCGACACGGAAATCATTGTCCATCTGTATGAGGAGTACGGCGAAAATTTTGTAGAAAAACTAGTTGGCATGTTTGCCTTCGCTTTATGGGACAAAAGGAAGAAAAAACTGTTGCTTGTCAGGGACAAATTCGGCATTAAGCCGCTGTACTATTTTCTCGATCGTCATCACCTGCTATTCGCTTCGGAGATCAAAGGAATTCTTCAATATTCAGCGCTGGAAAAAAGACTGAATTATTCCGCATTAGACGATTACTTCTCTTTTTTGTATTCGGCAGAGCCTAAAACGATCTTCGATAATATTCACAAACTTTCTCCCGCGCATTATTTGGTCTATGCCGGGGAAAAAATGACGATTAGAAAGTATTGGGATTTGAATTTCGACTATGGGACGGTCAGACCGGAGAAATATTATAAGGAGGGGCTGCGACGCAGTCTTACAGAAAGTGTAAAGCTTGCCCTTCGGAGCGATGTTCCGGTCGGTGTTTTTTTAAGCGGCGGGATCGATTCGAGTGTCGTGTCTGCCGTGGCGAAGCGCCTGTCAAATAAATCTTTGAAAACGTTCTCCGTTGCATTCAAGGAAGCGCCTTTTAACGAAGCGCCGTTCAGCCGCGTGGTGGCAGAGGCGCTGAATACAAACCACCATGAGCTTCTTGTAACCAAAGAAGACGCGGTCAGGGCCATTCAAAAAATAACGGCCTACCTAGACGAACCTTTTGGCGACGCCTCTTGTATCCCAACCTATTGCCTTTCGGAGTTTGCTAGGAAATCTGTCAAAGTGGTCCTAACAGGGGACGGAAGCGATGAATTGTTGGCTGGATATGGCTGGCATACTCAAAACCATGAAGGAACGAGATCTTCTCATTATTCTTCTAAGCCTATTTCCGAAGTTTTTTATGATGAGGGTGGAAAAGCCAAACTTTATAGCGCCGATTTAAGAAAAGCTGTTTCACGGTTTTCTAAATTGCAAGAGCCCGAAACATGCGGGAGGGAGTGGAGAAGATTCAGCAGTCTAGACAAAAAACTCTATACGGATATAAAGACTTATCTGCCCTCCGATATTTTGCTTAAAGTAGACAGGATGAGCATGATGAATTCTTTAGAGGCCAGGCCGCCTTATCTGAATGACGTTTACGTTGATTTTGTCACGACGCTTCCGACTAAAATGAAGTATAAAAAAGGGATAGGGAAGTATCTGCTGAAAAAAGTTTTCGAACGGGATTTGCCCTCACCTGTTATTGCACGAAAAAAAATGGGATTTGCCATCCCGATGAATTTATGGTTATGGGAAGACGGGGCTTTTAGGGATTTAGTCTATGACGTGCTCTTGGATTCTAAAACAAGATCCAGAGGTATTTTTAATGACCGATATGTAGCTCATCTGCTTGATCAGCACTCAAAACTCAAACAGATAAATGGATATCAGATCTGGCTTTTATTCATGTTTGAACTTTGGCAAAGAAAATTCATAGATAATTAATTATTTAAAAGGATACTTCTCCACCGTTTCCGTATAGAGATCTTCATATTGACGGATGCAATTTTTGATATCAAATAATCTTTCCGTTCTCTCTTTTGCGGCCACACCCATTTTTGCAGCTAGTTCTTGATTTTTAATCAGCAACAGGATTTTTTCCGCGAGTTGCACAAAACTCTTAGGCGGATACAACATACCAGTTTGACCGTCTTTTACAAATTCCGGGTTACTGCCGGAATCGGCGGCTATAACAGGTTTCCCCAATGACATGGCTTCCAGGATGGCGTTACTGCCACCCTCGTCGATCGAAGGCAGAGCCACCATATCCAGTTTCAAGATTTGTTCAAGAATGTTCTCTTGAAATCCGTTAAAAATGACATTTTTCTCCAGTGATAATTTTTTTGTTAATGTTTTCAACTCTTCAAAGTATCTAAAAGATTGGTGATGATTATAAGGGGTACCATAGATTAAAAAACGGGTATTGGGGAAGCTTTTTTGGACGATGGAAGCAGACTTGATAAAATCTATATGCCGTTTTTGTCGGACTAGAAAACCTATCAGCCCAATTTGAAATGTACGGTGGTTTTCATTGTGATGCGCGCATACATCGGTTTTATATTTATTTAACTCACTAAACTCAATTCCATTATAGATGACTTTAGAATGTATTTTTGATTCCAGAAACTGCTTCTGGACAAATTTTGAGTTGCAAATAATTTGATCCGACAGGCAAGCCACAACGTCCAACAGGTCTTTTCTCTCGACGGGCGATAAGTCAGATCGGGTTATATGGATTCTTCCTCCGATGCGCCATATATTGGGAATACGAATTGCATTCGCGGCGATGGCCAATACCGTATTGTAATGACTGGATTGGGCCAAGTTGATCCTATTCTTTTTTAAAAACACCATCAGTTTTTTTAAATAAGTGGGCCCTTGCCCGGCAATTATTTCAGTCTGAATCCCTTTGGATTTAAACAAACTAACTACCGGACCCTTTTTAGAAAAAATAACATAGGCTTTGAAACGTCGGCTATCCAAATTGTCAACCAGCCGCAAAAGAAATCGTTCCGCTCCGCCAATGTCGCGATGGAGGCAGGTGTAGGCTATCTGAATCTTAGTTCTCAAGCGTCTCCTTTTACCTTGACTAAATCGCCGTTAATTGTTTCGCTTTCTTATACAGAATACGCGACTGTCTGGAGCGGCCGGTTTTTTCATAAATAACGGCTTGGTTAAAGACTGCATCGGCATAGCCGGGGTGTATCCTGGACGCTTTTTTAAAAAGCATCAAAGCTTCGCGGTATCGCCCGCTGCGCTCCTTGAGAATTCCCAGTAAATTCATCGCCAAAGGATCATTGGGCTGTATTTTGAGGGCCTTTTTCAGAAACAGCCGGCTTTTGTCAAAATCGTTTTTTCTAAGATATAGCCAACCAAGTAAACATAAGTTGCTAAAGAGCGGTTGAAGTGCCACAGACTTGAACAAATATTTTTCCGCTAGATTTAGGCGTTGAGCTTCCATCTCAATCATAGCCCTTAAGCACCAAGATTGGCTTTCGCGAGGGTCCAATTTAATTAATTTGCGAACCCATCTCCTAGCTTCGGAAGAATTTTGGTTTGTTAAGATAGAGTCCGAAACAATATTAAGATAATGGTGCTTGTCACGGGACCATTCGTTAGCTTCTTTTTTTTCAAGTTCCAAATAATAAGCGTGTTTTTTCAGGTAATGAGCCGTACCCTTAAAAAACTCAAAATGATGCACAAGAATATCGGAGTCGAGAATGCTCAAATGATTCTCGTAAATCGAGTGATTAACGACATCGTGGATGCGGCCTTTGCAGCGAATTTCTGGCTGATTTCCGAAAAGAATAATTTTTTTTCGGTCATAATAACCAAAGCACTTTGAGAATTTCTCTTCTTTCGGATATTCATTCTGGCAGGGCTTCCAATGATAAAAAAGAGGAATATTATTTGAATAATTTCTGATTCGAAGGCGGTAGGCTTTCGCCTTTGGATGATTGATGATGGAAGCAAGTTTTGGTAGATCCTTATCGGCTATTCTAAAATCAGCGTCAAACATCAATATCCATGGCTGACTGGCGTTTTCAATCAGCCGGTTTCGTGTATTGGATCTATTATTTTTATCAATCGGAACCTCAATAACCTTTGCCCCGTGTGTTTTAGCAACTTTTATTGTCCGATCGCGGCTTCCTGTATCGAAAACGATGATTTCTTTGACAAAGTTTTTCAACGAGGAAAGACAAAAATCTAGACACTTCTCCTCATTTTTTGCTAGAATAAGAAGCGATAGTGGGAGTTTATGAGATCCTTGATGAGTCATCTATAGGATAAAAACTCCTTGAATAGGATGGGACGCAACTAACGTATCAGAACTATCAATTAAAAAAGGTGGAATATGAACAAAAATAAAAAAGGACAAAAAAGTAATAACGTAGCAGGTGGCAAAAAGCGTTATGAACCTCCGCGAATGATCAAGGAAGGCAACCTGCGCTTGCTTGTTTCATCAGGATGTCCTAAATAGTAGCCTGCGCTTGCTTGTTTCTTCAGCCTGTTAAAAGGTTTTTTAGGACACGATTCTTCTTTTTTCGAATATAAATATTTTTTATAGCGAGTCCCATTACCGAACGCCCGGTAATGGGACTCGTCACAATGAGTCATCAACTTTTTTGTAAGAGCCGATCTTCATTTGTGAGAAATTATGGAGTGGTTTTTTCATACATTGCATATTCAATTTCCGGAAAAAGGATCTATTTTTAAAATTAATCAGAAGCTTATAGAAGGTTTTTTTATAGACACTTTCATGAATCTGCGTCAACCGATGATGCAAAAAAGAAGAGATTCCTCTTACTAATTTCAAGAGAAAACCAGGAATAAAATGATAGGTGGTTTTTTTCTTAAAACTGATTACTTTTGCGATAACAGCGCTTGCCTTGGTGGGAGCGTCAGGAATCAGGTTGCTGTCGCCTTTGGTATAGACAACGGATAGATCAGGCCTGGCTTTGTTTAATTCAATTTTGTAAACCCGATGATGAATAAGCCCCCCGTCTTTTTTTATGACGACAATGTCGTTGACATGTATTTCATCAATCGTACAATGAGCGACGGTCAACAAATCTCCAGGCCTGATCGTTGGAAGCATGCTCATTCCGACAGTCATTAGGCCCAGGTGCCCTTCTTTTTTTAAAATCTCTTCAAAGAGATCAATTTTAATGGAATCAATAACTCTCAAGTGGGCGATACCGTATTCAGGAGTTTATGGCCAAGCAAAAGTTGTATATGATCAGAAATATTTTTTTGGATCGATTGCGGATCCACTTTGAATTCATCCGAAATAAAACGAATAATTTCATTTTCAGTTTTTGGCTCCTTGCAGAATTTCCAAATCGCGGTTCCCGTCGCATTCAGACTCCAGTAATCTCCCGTGGAATGCTGGAGGATAACCATCTCGTCCAGAATATGTTTGCAGCTTATGGCCTCAGAGCTTTTGAGTTTGGGCGGAGGGTTAGTTTTCATTTATTAGCAGATCGTTTTTTCGCGTAAGCCAGACTGTATTTAAAAAAACAAAACCTAAAAGCAAACCAAAAACAACGACGATTCCCAACAAGACCACTTGGACAATTGTATCGCCAGTATTTGGACCGACTATCGAGTATCTTATCAATTTTAAACCATGTGTAATAGGCATTATTTCGGCCACCATTTTTAATGGGCCCGGAAATAATTTTACGGGGGAAAATACTCCGCCGAATAAAATTAAAAATTTGATACGGTCGATTGCAGCGATTTCGAGAGGATTTAGTTCTTTCATTGATAACCGCTATGAAAGCGGACCATGCCTTCGTGCCATTGCCAGTCCTGTTTCGACAGCGAAGAATCCAAGCAAAGAAAATCCAAGGGCCATTACAGTAAGTAGCACGAAAGGAGTCATGGGTGTAGGTTCAGCAACGGAGACTAACGCGTTCCGGACAATGTTGATGCCATGGGTAATGGGAAGTAAATTGGCGATGAATTTAAGTTCTTTCGGAAGTAATTGAATGGGGAAAATGACGCCCCCCAAGGCTATCGAAATTTCGCCAACAACAGTACGCAAAGAATTGCCTCTTCGTGTCAATAATCCAAAAGCAGCGATGGTAGCACCGATCCCTGCATAGGCGAAAATCATTAAAAGAATGGCAATAAAAATGGGACCCTGAATGAAAGGTTTGAAGGGAGTGCCGATCAGAAATTTTGAAAATAAGATAATAGCGATAAAATCTGTTAGTCCGACAAACACCTTCCAAAGCCACTTGGTAAAATAGAGCTCCCAAATTGTAGTAGGTGTAATAAGGAGCCAATCGAGCACACTCGACGTTTTGAGATTTTGAATCGTTTCCTCGCAGATATTCATAGAAAAGTAAAGCAATCTCGCTACAGCCGTGCCACTCACTATGAATAACGGCAAATCAATTTGGTGACCACCAAAAGACAACGTATGACTCCAAATATTCATTTTAAAGAAAAAACGGTAAGAGAGACAGAATAAAAAAACCCAGAAATATCTCGCCCAAAAATCAAACGGTGTTTTAAGTTCATCACGTATTTGAGATAGAAATAAAATCCAAAGTTTGACACCTTTCGCTTCGATGGCGTTCATTTCTTAATCTCCATTTTTCCGGCTGTCTCCATATATTCAGTCAAAAGATTTGCACGCTTTGATCGAAATAAATCACCTGATTTTTGCCATGCAAGCTCACCTTTGAAAAGAAAACCAAGCATGTCCGAGATTTCCTGAGCTTCTTCTAATTGATGAGTAGAGAGAAAAATGGTCTTTTTAAGGTCTCGGCAGAGTTGGTCTCGAATAAGAAGATGAAATTCATGGGCTGCGATCGGATCGAGATGACTGATCGGTTCGTCGAAAAGTAGGATTTCGGGATCGTGAAGGAGAGCCCTTGCAAGCAGAAGGCGCTGCTTCATCCCATTGGAATAGCTGTAAACCTCGCGCTTCGCATAGGAAGTCATACCAAAGAGTTCAATCAATTCAGAGATACGTTTTCTTGCAGGCCGGCCAACTAGATTTTGTAACGCAGCGAAGTATTCCAGATTTTCCCAACCTGTCATAAACCACCAAAAACCGCGGGTGCCGGACATGAAAAATCCAATTTTTTTTGAAATCTCTTTTTTGTTCTTTAACGGGATCCCGGCAAGCCTCACTTCGCCTTGGGTTGGAGGCATCAGGCCTGATAAGATTAAAATTAAAGTAGTTTTTCCAGCACCGTTGGGTCCAAGGAGAGTGTAGATTGTTTCTTTTTCCACATGAAGGTTGATATTTTTCAAAGCGGTCACGGTGGGACCTTTGAAGAAGAAGGGCGGGCGATAAACCTGGGTTAATCCGGAAACTTCAATCGCTTTCATCTTTTGAGACATGAATTATACAGGAAAGGCGCCGCTTTCTTAAATCGATTTTGACATTGGAAAAGTTTCTAAATTCTTTATAATGACGTAAATATGGCAAAAAGGACGATCCGGGAAATCGATTTGACCGGCAAACGTGTTCTTATTCGGGTTGATTTTAACGTACCCTTGGATGAGAGCGGGCGGATTACGGATGACAGCCGGATTGTAAAGTCACTTCCCACCCTTCGTTACGCCTTAGAAAAGAAAGCCAAAGTCATTTTGATGTCCCATTTAGGGCGTCCTGACGGAAAACCTACTCCTAAATACAGCCTTCGCCCCGTAGCTCTTCATCTTTCTGAACTTCTAAAACAACCCGCGAAACTTCTTGAGGATTGCATAGGCCTCAAAGTGGAGGAACGGGTTTGGCACCTGCGTGAAGGGGAAGTGGTTTTACTGGAAAATCTGCGTTTTCATCCTGAAGAAGAAAAAAATGATCCAAAATTTGCTCAGGCCCTTGCCCGCCTTGCCGATGTCTATGTCAATGACGCCTTCGGGGCCGCTCATCGCGCTCACGCTTCAACAGAAGCCGTAGCCCATTGTTTACCCAGTGTCGCCGGTCTTTTGATGGCACGCGAAATCGAATGCCTCGATAAAGCATTGGCCAATCCGGAGCGGCCTTTCGTTACGATTCTTGGCGGTGCGAAAGTTTCTGACAAAATGAAAATAATCTCAAATCTTCTTCGGAAAACAAATGCGATTCTCATCGGTGGTGCTATGGCCTATCCGTTTTGCCGCGTCAAAGGTTACCAAATTGGAAGTTCAAAATATGAAACCGGCGGAGAAACTTTAGCAAGGCAAGTGCTCGAGCAGGCGCAGCAAAAAGGGGTTGCAATTCACCTTCCCCTGGATCATGTGGTTGCGCAAAAATTGGAAAAAGGAGTTCCTACACGAACGGTCGATGAAGAAATTCCGGAAGGGTGGATGGCTCTCGATGTGGGTCCAAAAACCGTAGCAGAATTTAAAAAAGCACTTTCCGGTGCAAAAACGATATTATGGAACGGCCCGTTAGGTGTTTTTGAGATCTCACCTTTTGATAAGGGATCGCGCGAAATTGCTCATTTTATTGCCTCTCTAAAGGCAACTACTCTTATTGGCGGGGGCGATACAGCCGCCGCTATAAAAGATTTCGGTTTGGAAGAAAAAATGACTCACGTCTCTACGGGCGGGGGCGCTTCTTTAGAATATTTGGAAGGGAAGGTCCTTCCAGGAATCGCCGTCTTACCGGAAAAAGAAGAAAAAATAAAAGCGGAGATGCATCCATGAAACGACCTCTGATTGCAGCTAATTGGAAAATGTACAAAACAATTCCTGAGGCCTTGAATGTCGTGGCCAGCATAAAAGCCGGCATTCACAGAGCGATCGAATGTCAGGTCGTTATCTGCCCGTCTTTTACCGCACTGTCAGCTGTCGGCCAGCTCCTGAAGGAATCTTCCATCGACTTAGGGGCCCAAGATATACATCCGGAGACCGAGGGCGCATTCACCGGCGAAATTTCGCCGCTTATGTTGAAGGATGTCGGATGCCGTTTTGTAATTGTGGGACATTCCGAACGAAGACATCTTTTTCATGAAACTAATGAATTCATAAATCGAAAAGTAAGAGCGGCCTTAAAATTTAGCTTGATCCCCATTGTCTGTATGGGTGAAACGCTGGAAGAACGGGAAGCGAAAAAAGCCTTTGAGGCAGTCAAGGTACAATTCGATGGGTCTTTGAAAGATTTGAGTCCTGACGATATCCAGCGGGTCGTGATCGCCTATGAACCTGTCTGGGCCATCGGCACGGGACGAACCGCAAGTCCTGAACAGGCAGAGCAAATGCATTCCTACATCCGCCGATTGCTTCATGAAAAATACGGTGAAGAAAACACTTCTCACGTCCTTATCCTTTACGGAGGAAGCGTTCGCCCTGACAATATGGCTTCTCTCATGCAAAAACCTAATGTGGACGGAGCCCTGGTAGGCGGCGCTTCTTTAAAAGCGGAATCTTTTACTCAAATTGTTTTGAATTCCATCCAAACTGAATCGGGAGTTGAAGGAGGATAACGTGGCAATTCTTTTAGTAAGCCTTCACGTAATCGTTTGTTTCATCCTTATTTTGGTCATTCTTGTCCAAGGAGGAAGAGGGCAGGGATTGACAGGAGGAAGTTTTTCAGGCGGTGGAGTTCAGGGCCTTTTCGGGACTCGCGCCGCTGATTTTCTCACCAAGGCAACTTCTATTTCGGCTGTTCTTTTTCTTTTCACTTGCATCGGGCTGGATATTTATTCCACAAGGCAAAGCCGTTCTCTTTTTCAGGCTCAACGTCCCGTAGCTCCGGTTGACGTCCAGCAAATTCAAAAGGTGCTGGAAAAAATAAAGGCCGAAGAAGCGGCGAAGACTGTGTCAAAGCAAGAGCCTACAGCACCGGCAGAAAAAGTTTCCGAGAAAGCGCATGAGCAGCGCAGCTGATCTCAGAAAAGATATCGTTACAGGCCGCTGGGTCATTATTTCGACGGCCCGCGGCAAACGGCCGACCGATTTCCCGCCCGACATAAAAGAAAGCAAAGGAAAACAAAACTGTCCCTTTTGCCCGGGAAATGAAGGCCTGACCCCGCCGGAAATTTATGCAATCCGTCCGTCAGGCAGACCTAAAGACAGTGGTGGGTGGAAAGTGCGTGTTGTTCCCAACAAATTTCCTGCTCTTGGAATTGACGCACCCTTAACCAAAAAGGGAGTAGGTATTTACGACCAAATGTCGGGATTCGGGGCTCATGAAGTCATCATCGAAACCACCGATCACGAAAAAACTATTGAAGACCTTTCGGTTGATGAAATCCGAGATATTGTAACGGTTTGCCAGGACCGGATTCAGGACCTCCATAAAGATGTCCGTTTTCGTTATGTTCTGCTCTTTAAAAATGAAGGGGTCCAGGCGGGCGCATCCCTTAGTCATTCTCATTCCCAAATTATCGCCACACCCATTACCCCCAAACGCGTCAAAGAAGAGCTGGTGGGAGCGCAGGACTACTTCAGGCAAAAGGAGCGATGCGTTTACTGCGATATCATTACCCATGAAAAAGAGTTCGGCAGCCGGCTTGTTTATGAAAATGAACATTTCATTACCTTTTGCCCTTTTGCTTCGCGGTTTCCCTTTGAGATGTGCATCCTTCCAAAACAGCATGAGATCAATTTCTACGAATCCAGAAAGCACCCGACGGAACTCGCGCAGTGCCTTAAAGCCACGATGGAAAAATTGGACAATGTCTTGAATCATCCTCAATACAACTATGTTTTTCACACGGCACCCAACCTCTCTGCCCGGCCGGGCCAATGGAAAACCATCCACGATGATTTTCATTGGCATTTGGAGATCATCCCGCGGCTGACTAAGGTGGCTGGATTCGAATGGGGGACGGGTTTTTACATCAACCCGACTTCTCCAGAAGACGCGGCCAAATATTTACGTGAGGCAAAGACAACCGTCTAGGGGGATCCCCAATGGGAGCCACCCGCTTCATCCTCGCCCTACATAATCATCAGCCGGTCGGAAATTTCGAAAATGTCTTTCGGGAAGCATTCGAAAAATGCTACGACCCTTTCCTGAAATTCCTGGAGGAACATCCTTTTTTAACGGTTTCTCTCCACTACAGCGGTTGCCTTCTCGATTGGTTGGAAGCGCGAGAAAAGCAATTTTTGAGGCGCCTCAAACGGTTAATTCACAAAAATCAGGTTGAGATTTTGAGTGGGGGATATTACGAGCCCATCCTTCCGCTCATTCCGGAACGCGATGCGGCAGGTCAAATCCGTTACATGAACCGGTACCTCGCCCGGCATTTCGGAAGGGACCCGCAGGGTTTTTGGTTGACCGAGCGGGTGTGGGAACCCAAACTTCCCCGAATTGCCGCCCAAGCCGGATTAAAGTTCACCGCTGTGGACGACTCGCATTTTTCGTTAGCGGGTTTAGCCGAATCTGAAATCAAAGATTTTTTCATTACGGAGGAAGAAGGATTTCCTCTTTTTCTCTTCCCAATTCCCAAATCGCTTCGTTATGCGATTCCCTTCAATGATCCCGGTGAAACCATTGAATACCTGCGCAAGCGCGCTTCAGAATCAGACCCCTCATCTGTAGTGACTTACGCTGACGATGGTGAGAAATTTGGGCTTTGGCCCGGGACTTACCAATGGCTTTACCGGGAAGGGTGGTTAGAACGGTTTGCCCGCGCTTTGGAAGAGAATGGGTCTTGGTTAAAGTTAAAGACCTTTAGCCAAGTTCTTGAAGAAGAAAAGGGTCGGCCCGTTAAAAAGGTTTATCTTCCCACCGCTTCCTATGAAGAAATGGGAGAGTGGGCGCTCAGTAACGAAAAGGCCCTGGAATTTTCTAAACTCAAAAAGGAGTTAATCTCAGAGAGGGTTTGGGAGGAGGCTCGGTTCTTTTTTCAGGGAGGGATCTTTAAGAATTTTCTCACTCGATATTCGGAAGCGGATTGGATGAGGTCAAAAATGAAATGGGTGAGCGCTCAAGTGGCCAAGGTAAGAAACCCGAAAAAAAAGAAAAAAGCCGAACGCGAACTTTGGCAGGCCCAATGCAACTGCCCCTATTGGCACGGCGTCTTCGGCGGACTTTACCTTCATCACCTACGTCGAAGCACTTATGAGCATTTAATTCGAGCCGAGTCCCTTTCAAATTCTGCAAAACCCGGCTCCTTCCCACGCTTGATTGAAGAGGATTTAAATGAGGACAGCGTCAAAGAAGTCGTCATTGAATCCCGACCCTTCGCTTTTTATTTTCTTCCTCACCGGGGCGGAGTCCTTACGGAGCTTGATTTTCGCCCGCAGCTAATGAATGTCTTGGATACCCTCACGCGCAGGGAAGAGGCTTATCACCGGGAAATCCTGGGAAAAAAAGGTGGGGGTCAAAGTAAAGGGAAAAGCATTCATGATCTTGCAAAAAAAGTGGCCCCTGAAATTTTGGAACGGGCGGCCTTTGATCCGTGGGAGCGCTTTTCTCTTTTGGATTATTTTCTCCCTCCCGCCACCACCTTTGAGGACTATTGGAAAGCCCGCTTTCAATCTCTGGTAAAAGACCCCACCCAAATCTTTTATTCGAAGAATTGGAAGAAAAATAAAAAAGGCGGTGAGTTGATCTTAAGGGCAGAGATTCCTCTTCAAGACGGCGAAGTGGAAATGGAAAAGAGAGTCCAAATCAATGCGGACAAAAACCAATTTGAAATTTTTTGGAGTTTAACCAATCGCTCGCCCAAAAAATTAGACTGTCTTTGGGGAGCGGAATGGGGCTTTAATTTTTTTGACCGCGAAAAACAGTACCAGGATACACGGCAGATTAAAATTCAAGACGGCTGGTCGCCCGTAAATATACAGATTACCGGGGAAGAGGCCTTTGATTACTGGCAATTTCCCATTGAAACTTTGTCGCAAACAGAGGTAGATTTTCGGCTCATTCACCAAGGGATTTCGGTCTTTCCTCATTGGCGGATGAACCTCCAGCCTCAAGAGACATTTCATCGTCATTTGAGCTTTCGTTTTTCCAACAAACCCTAGTGCTTTCCGAACAACAGCCTCCTCCTCCTCCGATTCGATACTTACACGGCATCGGCCCCCGCCGGGCGGAAGCTTTGGAAAAAATGGGCATCCGAAACCTCAAGGACTTGTTTTATCTTTTTCCCAGACGTTATGAAGACCGAACTCAAATGATCAAAATTGGGGAAATTACACCGTCTGAGAACGTCACCTTCCGCGGGGAAGTACTGACCCTCGGAATCCGACCGACAAGACCTCGGCCCATTTTTGAAATGGTGGTGGGGGATGAGACGGGGATGATCCATGCGGTTTGGTTTAACCAGACCTATCTCAAAAATCAATTTAAAGTGGGAATGAAAATCATTTTGAGCGGAAAAGTGGACCTTTATCAAGATCGGCTGCAAATGAGTTCTCCGGAATATGAAGTGATTGAAAATGAAGATGAAAGCCCGCTTCATGCGGGGAGGATCACGCCTGTCTATCCTTTGACGGAAGGCCTTTTTCAGAGGACGCTCCGGAAAACTATGAAAGAAGTCGTCGATCAATTTCTCGAAAAAGAAATTGAGGATTTTTTGCCGCCCTCTTTAAAAAAATCCCTCGATCTTGTGCCGCTTGTTGAGGCGCTCCGGGAAATTCATTTTCCGTCTGATTTTTCAAAATTAGAAGAGGCCCATAAGCGCCTGGTCTTTGACGAATTTTTCCTCTTTGAAATAGAGCTGCTTCGCCAATCAAAACTGCAGGCTGAAAAAAACACCTCGTTTTCTATTGCCAGCGGGGAATCTTTTTACAACGAGTTTTCAAAATCCCTCCCTTTTGCCCTGACTCAGGACCAGAAAAATGCCATGCAACAGATCGCCCGGGATTTGGCAGGACCTGTCCCGATGAACCGACTCCTTCAAGGCGAGGTAGGTTCAGGAAAAACCTTGGTAGCCGCTTTTGCGCTTTTTCTTACCGCCCGCGCCGGATACCAGGCAGCATTTTTAATCCCCACGGAAATCCTTACCGAACAACATGGAAAAACCTTGGATCGATTCTTAAAGCCCCTAGGGATTGAAACGGGACTTTTGACCGCGAGTACTTCGCTCGAAAAACGTTCAACGATTCTAAAAAAGTTACGGGACGGTAAATTACCGATTTTGATCGGGACCCATGCGCTTCTTCAAGAAAAGGTTCAATTTCGCTCCCTTTCTTTAGTCGTCATCGATGAACAGCATAAATTTGGCGTGCAACAGCGAGCCCATCTTCTGCAGGGCTCTCCCAGGCCCCATCTTTTGGTCATGACCGCCACTCCGATTCCGCGCACGCTCGCCCTCACCGTTTATGCGGATCTAGAAGTTTCGATCATTAAAGAGCTTCCTAAGGACCGGGCGCCGGTCAAAACCTATTGGATTGTCCGCGACAAGCAACCGGAAGTTTTGCGTCACATCCGTGAAAAAGTTCTAAAGGGGGATCAAGCCTATTTTGTTTTTCCCGCTATCGAAGAAACGGAACGATCGGATCTTTTTGCCGCCAGCAAGGAATACGAACGGTTGAAAAAAAACGAATTCCAAGATTTAAGACTGGGCTTGGTCCATGGAAGGCTTTTAATGGAGGAGCGGGAAAATTTGATGAATGCGTTTCGGAAAGGGGAGATCCAGGTCCTTGTGGCAACTTCAGTCATTGAGGTGGGGGTTGATAATCCAAACGCAACCATGATGGTCATCGAAAATGCCGAACGTTTTGGCCTCTCACAGCTCCATCAACTTCGCGGACGTGTAGGTCGGGGTGTCAAAGAATCCGAATGTTATCTCTTTGGAGAACCCAAAACCGACGAAGGAAAAATCCGCCTGCGTGCATTAACTAAAACCAACGACGGTTTTCTAATCGCCGATGAGGACTTAAGGCTCCGGGGTCCCGGAGAACTTTTGGGGACACGGCAATCAGGCGAGCCTTATTTCCGTCTGGCGGATCTCGACAAAGATTTTCCCCTTCTTCTTTTGGCCCGCCGGACCGCCCTAGAAATCCTAAAAGAAGACCTTAGTCTTTCTTCCCCTCAATGGGAAAAGTTGAAGTCGGAATTAAGCCGGCACCCTTTATGAGAATTATTTCGGGCGAATTCGGTTCAAGGCGGCTTGTTTTTCCGAAAAGTAAGAAGACCCGTCCGATGACGGATCGTGCCAAAGAGACGATTTTTAATATTCTGGGAGAAACCGTCAGTGGAGGAATGGTTCTGGATCTTTTTTCCGGAAGCGGCAGCCTGGGATTGGAAGCTCTCAGCAGGGGTGCCAGCCATGTAACCTTTGTAGAAAAAGGCCCGTGGGCCCGGAAAAGCATCTTGGAGAATCTCAAACAGCTCCATTTGGAAAAAAAAGCCACTTTTCTCGAATGGGATGTCTTTCGTGCTCTCCGGACACTCGACAAGAAGGGAAAAACCTTCACCCTCATCTTTGCGGATCCCCCTTATAATCAAGGACTTGTGAAAAAAATATTGAACCAATTAGACCATTCTGATATATTTACGTCCCTTACGCAGTTGGTGCTGCACCGTTCAAGGCAAGAAAAATTGCCTGATTCCCTGGAAAACCTTAGGGTGCTCCGGGAAAAGCAGATCGGGCAAGCTTGCCTTTCTTTTTTGTCCAGGAGAACATGACCTACAATAGCCGATGGGCGATTTACCCGGGTTCTTTTGACCCGGTAACCTTTGGTCACATCGATTTAATCAAGCGCGCCTTGTCGCTCTTTGATAAAATTTTTGTTGTGGTGGGGGAAAACCCCGAAAAAAGACCGTTCTTTAACGTTGAAGAACGGGTCGCGATGATGAAAAGAGCGGTGGGTAAGATGAAGGGAATTCACGTAGAAAGTTTTGCGGGGCTCACGGTAGAATATGCGCGCAAAAAGGGGGCTCGGAGCATCATTCGCGGTCTGCGGGCAACATCCGATTTTGACTATGAATTCCAAATGGCGCTGACGAACCGTGAAATCTGCAAAGATATCGACACCATTTTCTTGATGCCATCTGAGACGCATTTTTACCTTTCTTCTAAACTCATCAAGGAGATTGCAGAACGGGGCGGCAGCGTTTCAACGTTTGTCCCGCCATTCGTCGCCAAGCGGCTCAAGGAAAAATTTCGTGGGTGACGAAGGGGTGTCTATGAAAATTTCAATTCGCCTATGCCCAGAGGGCGTTCCGAAAGCGGTTCATCAAGAGTATAATGCGAAAGATTTAGACATGGAATTTGTGGACCTCGCTTATCTGGATAAAATTGTTTTAGACGGCATGGTGGAGAAGTTAAAGGATACTTTGACTTTTCAGGGTTTTCTCAAAAGCCGCGTGGAGCATACTTGCGCACGTTGTCTGCAACCCGTACAAGAAACCGTCGATCATCCTTTTGACATGGTCTACGATGTGAGCGGAAAAGAAGAGCTCGACACTTTGGACGATCTCCGCGACGTACTGATTTTAGATCATCCGATTCGTTTTCTCTGCCGCGAAGACTGTAAGGGGCTGTGTCCTCATTGCGGCGCAGATCTCAATAAAGAAGTTTGTTCTTGTAGTCAGCAAATCAACTAAAGGAAGTAAATTAATGGCAAATCCAAAACGTAGACACTCAAATACGCGTACTCGTTTGCGGCGTTCGCAGGACTTCCTCAAACCCTCATCGCTCACAAACTGTCCTCAATGCAAAACTCCGATTCTCCCGCATCGCATTTGTCCTTCCTGCGGTTACTACCGCGGCCGCCAGGTCATCACCATAAAGACTGAAGAAAAATCCAAATCATGATCCGCATTGCGGTTGATGGAATGGGGGGCGACTACGCTCCCCGGGTTGTAGTTGATGGGGCCGTGCTCGCGGCCAACGACTTTGCGGATCTGGAAATCATTCTCGTCGGAGAACCGGAGACTCTCAAAAGAGAACTCCATCGGCATAAGGTCATTGGCGGAAAAATTTTGATCGAGCCCGCCTCTGAAGTCATCGGAATGGGGGATTCGCCGGTTCAGGCTATTCGAAAAAAGAAAAACTCTTCGATGCTCGTCTCAATCAATCTTATGAAAGAAGGCAAAGCCGACGCCTTTGTAACCGCAGGAAACACCGGTGCGGCCGTCGCAGCAGCCACTCTTAATCTTGGCTTACTCCCCGGTATTCGCCGGCCCGGAATCGCCATTAGCACTCCCACCCTTCACGGAATTTCCATCGCCATGGACGTGGGGGCCAACATCAACCCGAGCGCCGAAGAACTTTATCAATACGCCGTCATGGCGGATATGTACGCCCGCTGTATTTATAATAAGAAAAATCCCTCAATCGGCCTTCTCAACATCGGCGAAGAAGAATCTAAGGGAACGGAAGTATTAAAAGAAACTTACAAAATCCTCCGCGAATCAAAGCTTAATTTTGTAGGCAATATTGAAGGGCGAGATTTTTTTACCGGGAAGGTAGACTGTATTATCTGTGATGGTTTTGTGGGGAATGTTGTTTTAAAGATGTGTGAAAGTATGGTGGAAACGGCGCTTAGTCTTCTTTCTCGCGAGCTCAGGAAAAATCCCTTTTCTCTTTTAGGGGCCTGGCTTTGTCAACCGGCTCTCAGCGCCATTCGAAAAGAAACCAATTATGAAGAAGCGGGCGGTGCGCCTCTTTTGGGAGTAAACGGACTCGTTATTATCAGCCACGGAATTTCATCGGCCCGGGCTATCCGCAATGCGATTCGCGTAGCCGGCGAGGCGACTGTTAAAAGGGTGAACGAACGCATTGTCGAACAAATCAGTAACGGTGTGGCAAAAGTGAACCCTTCTTCAGGCCGCAAGAATGAATAAAAAAACCTACCCTGGAATTATCGGGATGGGGATTCACCTCCCCAGTAAAGTTTTGACAAATTTTGACCTTGAAAAAATGGTCGATACCTCCGACGAATGGATCCGTACCCGCACCGGCGTCCGTGAAAGAAGGATTGCCGAAAAAGATCAAAGCTCCAGCGACCTGGGCGCTCAAGCGGCACTCGCGGCACTTCAAGACGCCAAACTCACCCCTCAGGACTTGGATCTAATTATTGTTGCCACTATTAGTCCCGACAGTTTTTTTCCTTCAACCGCTTGTTTAATTCAAACCCGCATCGGCGCGAGCTGTCCCGCCTTCGATTTAGCGGCTGCCTGTTCTGGTTTTCCCTATGCCCTGGCCGTCGCCGAAAGTTTTATCCGAAGCGGAATGTGTCGCAATGTCCTGGTAGTCGGCGCGGAAGTCCTTTCGAAATTTATTGATTGGAAAGATCGTTCAACTTGTGTTCTCTTCGGGGACGGAGCAGGGGCTGCCATTGTTTCTCAGGTCAAAGACGGTCACGGAATCAAAGCTACTTATCTCGGGGCTGACGGTTCCCAAGGGGATCTCCTTAAAATTCCGGGAGGGGGTTCTCGGATTCCTGCCTCGGAAGAGTCGATAAAAACAGGGCAACATTATTTAAAAATGCAGGGTTCCGAGATATTTAAGTTGGCGGTGCGCCGGATGGATGAAGCGATCGAGGAAGTTTTGAAACGGGGTGGCTTAACGGCCAAAGACATTGATTGCCTCATTCCTCATCAGGCCAACCTCCGCATCCTTACCGCTGTTGCAGAACGCGTAGGCATTCCAATCGACAAGGTTTTCGTCAATGTCGAGCGCTATGGAAATATGTCCAGCGCGTCGACGGTTGTTGCTTTGTATGAAGCGGTTAAACAGAAAAAAATCAAAGAAGGTTCCAACGTCGTTTTAGTTGCTTTCGGAGGGGGGATCACGTGGGCCTCCTGTTTGATCAAATGGTAAAGCTCGGGCTTCTTTTTCCGGGTCAGGGAGCCCAATCTGTAGGAATGGGAAAAGAATGGGTCCAAAATTTTGAAAAGGCCCGCCATGTCTACGAAGAAGCCGACCGGATTTTAGGAATGTCTATTTCTCAAATTTGTTTCGAAGGACCGGAAGAAAAGTTAACGCGGACCCTTTATGCGCAGCCGGCTATTTACACAACGAGTTTTGCACTTTTTTCAATTCTTGAAGAAAAATTAGGCGGCCTGAAACCGGATTTTTCCGCGGGATTAAGTTTGGGGGAATTTACTGCGCTTTCTGCTGCCGGCTCCTTTTCATTTTCAGAAGGACTCAAACTGGTTCAAAAACGCGCCGGGCTCATGGAGAAGGCAGCCGAAAAAAATCGCGGTGCGATGGTTTCAATATTGGGTCTTAATCAAAATCAATGTGAGTCAATTGCCAAAGAGAGTGGAGCGCAACTCGCTAATTTAAACGCCCCGGACCAATTTGTCCTTTCGGGAACAGAAGACGCCGTTGAGCGGGCGGCGACTCTTGCAGAAGAAGGGGATGCTAAGAAAGTTATCCGATTAAAAGTGGGGGGCGCTTTTCATTCTGCTTTAATGGAAGAAGCCAAGCAAGGGCTATTGAACGCCTTAAAGGGTACCTCGATTCAAGCGCCGGGATGTATTTTTGTGCCTAATGTGACAGCACGACCGGAGGGGAATCCGGAGAAAATCCGGGCTCTTTTGGGAGATCAACTGACCAGCTCTGTCCGGTGGATTGAAACGATGGAATGTGCCCGGGAACAGGGGATCCGAAGGTTTATTGAAATTGGTCCGGGCCGGGTTTTGAAAGGTCTCGCAAAAAGAATTGACCCCAGTTTGGAAGTTTTTTCCTTCGATAAAGTTTCGGATTTGGAAACGATAGAATCTTTTCTTCAAAAAGCTTAACTCATGACGCTTAAAGATAAAATAGCCATTGTCACGGGGGCGAGTCGCGGAATTGGCAGAGCCATTGCCCTGGAATTCGCCAAAAACGGCGCCAAGGTGACACTTTGTGCCACTTCTCTTGACTCGCTTCAACAAGTTCAGAAAGAAATTGAAGCAATTTTCCCCGGAAGTTCTCTTCTGATGCAAGCCAATGTCATAAATGGAGATGAGACAAGTGCTGTCGTTAAAAAAACGCTTGACACTCATGGGAGGGTAGATATACTTGTCAACAATGCGGGCACGATGCGAAACAATTTACTCGCACTCATGTCCGAAAAAGAGTGGGACGAGGTTCTTTCCACCAATCTCAAAAGCGTTTTTTTGATGACCAAAGCCTGTGTGCGCCCAATGGTCAAACAACGTTCAGGCGTAATCCTTAATATTGCTTCAATTATAGGAATTACGGGCGGTGTCGGTCAGACGAATTATGCAGCGTCAAAGGCGGGGATCATCGCGTTGACAAAAACTGCGGCTAAAGAATTAGCCAAACGAAATATTCGGGTCAATGCGATTGCCCCGGGGTTTATTCGAACACGGATGACCGATCAAGTCTTGCCTGAAGTGAAAAAGCAGATTCTCGATCACGTTCCGCTCGGCCGATACGGAGAACCAGAAGAAATTGCTCACGCAGCCGTTTTTTTGGTCTCTGATCGGGCAAGCTATATCACCGGGCAAACAATTGTAGTAGACGGTGGACTGGTAACTTAATTGACAAGAAGGAACATGGAGAAGGAGGAGCGCATGGCCGTTCAGGAAAAAATTACTGAGATCATCGTGGAACAATTGGGTGTGAAACCGGAAGAGGTAACGCCCGAAGCATCCTTTGTAGACGACCTGGGTGCCGATTCGCTAGACACGGTAGAACTCGTGATGGCCTTAGAAGAAGAATTTGGAATCGAAATCCCCGATGAAGATGCCGAAAAGATTCAGACGGTGGGGGATGCGATTAAATATATCGACGAAAAAGCTAAAGCGAAATAACGCTTCAATTTTTTACCCCTTAGCCCCTCCGTATCCTTCCGCTTTTTAACAATGAATAGACGCGTTGTCGCAACGGGCGTCGGCATGATTACCCCTGTGGGGAATACTGCCGAAGAAACATGGCAGGCTGTGATCCAAGGAAAAAGTGGAACCGGCCCTCTCACCCAAATCGATCCCGAGAAATTCAAATCTAAAGTTGCTGCTGAAGTTAAAAATTTTGATCCCAGGCTTTACTTCTCCCCGAAAGAAGTAAAAAAGAGTGATCGCTTCGTTCAATTTGGAATTGCAAGTGCCCAAATGGCACTTGAACATAGCGGACTCGACGTCACAAAGGAAGATCCTTACCGCGTCGGAGTGTTGGTAGGTTCCGGTATCGGCGGTCTTCGTACGATTGAAGAACAGCATCGGATTTATCTGGAGAAAGGACCGGGACGCATTTCTCCTTTTTTGATTCCCATGCTTATCGTCAACATGGCCCCCGGGCAAATCTCCATCCGTTTTAAGCTGAAAGGGCCGAACAATTGCGTGGCGACAGCCTGTGCGACAGGTTCCAATGCCATTGGAGACGCCTTTAAAATTATTCAGCGGAACGAAGCCGATATCATGCTGGCCGGCGGAACAGAATCTTGCATCACGGCACTTGGCTTCGGGGGATTCGATGCCATGAAAGCATTAAGCACTCATAATGAAGACCCGACTACCGCGTCTCGGCCTTTTGACAGAACAAGAGACGGTTTTGTCATGGGGGAGGGGTGCGGGGTTCTCGTATTGGAAGAGTTAGAACATGCTAAGCGAAGGGGCGCCAAGATCTTTTGCGAAATTGCGGGCTACGGAATGACCTCCGACGCCACCCACATCACGGCACCCGATCCTAAAGGCGAAGGGGCGGCTCGCTGTATGGCGAATGCCCTTAATGATGCCGGATTTAAGCCCGAACAAGTTACCTATATTAATGCACATGGGACTTCTACCCCGTTAAATGATAAAGTAGAAACCCTGGCCATTAAGAAGGTCCTGGGACCTGAAGTCTCCAAGAAAATCATGGTGAGTTCTACCAAATCACACATGGGGCATCTCTTGGGCGCGGCAGGAGGAGTGGAAGGAGCGCTTTGCGCCCTTGCCATTAAGGAGGGGATTATCCCCCCCACGATTAATTACCGTCACCCAGACCCCGAATGTGACCTAGATTATGTCCCCAATGAAGCCCGACGAGTCAAAATCCGCGTGGCCTTATCCAATTCCCTCGGTTTTGGAGGACACAACGCCTGCATTTGTTTCAAAGAGTTTCAGGAATAGCGTTTTCCTAAACTTCCCTCCTCTTCGGCCGATATTTTTTACAGTACGAGAAATGGCCTTTTATGCGAATTAAAAAGATTGAACTGATCGGTTTTAAATCGTTTGCCGACCCCACCGAAGTGATGTTGGGCGACGGAGTGACTTGCATTGTCGGCCCCAACGGTTGCGGTAAAAGCAACATCTCGGACGCCATCCGGTGGGTCTTCGGAGAACGAAGCGCGAAACTCCTCCGCGGCACCAAGATGGAAGATGTCATCTTCAGCGGCACCGAATTTAGAAAACCTACTGGTATGGCTGAAGTCTCCATCACGGTCGACAATTCCGACCACCAGCTTCCTATAGAATACGACGAAGTCGTTTTTAGCCGCCGCCTCTACCGTTCCGGTCAAAGCGAGTACTTTATCAACCGGACTGCCTGCCGGCTAAGAGACATTCTGGATTTAATCCTGGATACCGGCATGGGCTCCAACTCCTATTCCATGATCGAGCAGGGGCGGGTAGACTCCGTCATCCAAGCCGATCCGCAAGAACGCCGCTTCCTTATTGAAGAAGCCGCCGGGATTTCCAAATATAAGGTCAAGAAAGAGGAGGCCCTTCGAAAGCTTGAACGGACCGAACAAAATCTTTTGCGGATCCGCGATATTGTGGCGGAAGTCCAAAAGAATATCCAATATGCCGAACGCCAGGCCCGCCGCGCGGAGCGCTACAAAGTCCAATTTGACGATCTGAAAAAATTAGAAATTCAAAAAGCCTTTTTTGATCTCGGAGAAATTGAATCCCAAAAAGAAACCGAGGGCTCCCGAAAGGATCAGACGCTCCAGGCGATCAAAAAACTGGAAATTGATCTCTCCGAACTTTCCCAAAAACACCAGGGACAACAAAAACTTTTGCAGGAAATCCTCGCAGAAGAATCCGAACGCTCCGCCAAATGCTTCGAACTCAAATCGGAAAGCCGCTCCCTTGCCCAAGGACAGGATTTTAACCGGGAACGAATCCAGGAATTTCGCCGCCGCCAAACAGAGATTCGGAAAGAGCAGGAACTCCTCAGTCAAAATTTCGACGCCTTAGAAAAAGAGATTCAAATTAAGCTTATCGAAAGAGAAGACACTGCGAAAGAGCATCAGAAGGCCCGGGAAATCCTCCTCAAAGAGGAGGGGCTTTTTAGCGAGGAAGAAAAGTTATTTTTGGAAAAAAGAACGGACATTGAGAAATCAAAGGCGCATCTTTTTGAAAATGCGATCCAACTCACCACCGTTCGTAACGAATTCAGCCGTCTTAAAACTTTAAAAGAAGCCAATGAGCGCAACCGGATTCGACACAAAGAAACGCTCGAGAAATTAAAAGCCGAAAAATCTCGGTTTGAACAAAAACAAGTAGGCTATCAAGAAGAGATGGCTGAAGTTGCACGCGGAGTTCAAGAAGCGGAATCCCAAGAAGGTCAGCTGGTAAAAAGTTTGAGTGAAATAAAAAGCGAGGGCGAGCTCCTCACGAAACAAATTGCTGAAAAAAAGTTAAAGTTTCAGGGGGTCTCAAGCCGCCTTAAGCTGCTTCAAGAACTTGAGGAAGCCCATCATGTGATCGAGAAGAGGGTTTTAAATTCTGTTTCTGAAGGTCCCTTGCGTGGAAAGCTGGTCAAAAGCTTACGGGAAGTTTTAACCATCAAAAAAGGGTACGAATCGGCGGTAGAAGCGGTATTGGGAGCGTTTGCCCAAGGACTTGTTGCCGAAGACGTTGAAACAGCCCAAGGCTTAATGCAAGAGATGGCCACAGCCCACATGGGTCCCTGCGGGATTTTTATCCAGAGTTTAATGAAGCCGAATGGCCGGGCCCAAAAGAAATCTTTCTCGCATCCCGGGGTTCAGCATCCGATAGAAGCGGTAGTCGAGATTCACGGCGGACTGGGATCCTTATTTCAGCCCCTTTTTGAGAACGTCTATGTGGTTGAAGATTTTACGCCCAAAAATTTAAGCGAGTTACTTCCTTTGGCAAAAGAAGTCCGACTGGTTACCAAACAGGGGGTCCTTTTGGGCCCGGATGCGCGGATTTTCTTCCGTAACGGAAGGCTCTCACCCGATCAGGGTCCTTTTCAAAGGCAGTCAGAAATCAAAAATCTTACGGATACCTGTCAGGAGATGGAAAGTGATATCCGCTTGATGGAGGAGCGAAAAGCGGCGGCAGAACAAGAACTAATCCGCCTTGAGGTCGACCGAAATTCTCATGAAGAAAAGGAACGGGATCACCTCGTTCGAAGGCATGCAGTTGATTCCCTCCTTGGAGGCTTGAGTGAGCGGATCGAAGCACTGGATGAGGAAATCCGGGTTCTCGGATTTGAAATGACGGAATCCGAACAAGAGGTCTCTCAGCTCGAAGTCAAACTTCAAGAAAAGGAAAAGGAAATCACTCAACTCCAGAAAGAGGAGAAGGACTGCCTCATCCGCCAACGTCAATTTGAGGATGAGCTCCAAGATCTTCAAAGGAAACGGGAAGCACAAATCCATTCGCTCACACGTGCTAAAACCCTTTTAGAAAATTATGAGCAAAATCTCAAAGCCGTGGAAGCTAATGAGTGCTTAATAAGAACACAAATGCAAAACGCCAGAGACCGCACCCTGAAACTCCATCAGGAAGGGGAGGATGTGGATCGGCGCATTCGTGATCTTTTGAGCGCAGACGTGGAACTGGAAAAAAAGAAAGGGATTTTAGCGGAGGAGCAAGAAAAGGCAGAATCCCTCTTAACTGAAATCCGTGGTCGAAAAGCTTTCCAGGAAGAAAGTGTACGCCAACTTTCCTCGCAATCCCTTGAACAAGAATCTCAATTCAAAACCTTTCAGAGCGAACTCCACGAAAAAGAACTAAAAACCATGGATCTTTCCTACCGCGAGCGAAGTCTTTTTGAGCGATTGGAACAAACCTATAACGTAAAACTGTCCGAACTAAACCGCACGGATTTTCTAAAAGAATCGCCGGACCTTGATTCTCTTGAAACTGAAATCCGGGCGCTCAAAGAAAAAGTAGAATCTTTCGGACCCGTCAATCTTCTGGCAATGGAAGAATATGAGGAGCTGAAGCACCGGTTTGATTTCCTTTCCGGACAAGAAAAAGATCTTAATGAAGCCCGTGAGTCTTTGCTGGAGGCAATCCGCAAAATCAACCGAACAACCAAAACCCTTTTTGCCGATACGTTCGCCAAGGCTCAGGTATTTTTCCAAGAGTATTATCAAATTCTTTTTGGTGGTGGGAAAGCGGAACTGATTTTATTGGAAGGGGACGATACCCAAGAGCCGGGGGTGGACATCCTGGTGAGGCCTCCCGGGAAAAAACCCCAGCACATCTCCTTACTCTCTGGCGGTGAGAAGGCCCTGACCGCAATGGCGCTTCTCTTTGCGCTCTTTAAGATTAAGCCGTCACCTCTATGCGTGTTAGATGAGGTCGATGCACCGCTTGACGAAGCCAATATTGACCGTTTTCTTAACGTATTGCGTACCTTTCTCGGTTCAACTCAATTTTTAATCGTCACCCATAATCGAAAAACCATTGCCATGGGTGATTTTCTCTACGGAGTGACCATGCAAGAATCGGGCGTCTCCAAATTGGTTTCGGTAAAAGTTGCCCGCTCCGAGACAACGTCGTCACTTTCACCAGCCCCGGAAAAAACTCAAGAGGGAGTCGCCGCAGCTTAATAGATCGGCTTTTACCCGTGCCGAATCTCATCACGCTCGTTAGAATCCTGATCGTCCCTTTCTTTTTTACCTGCCTTCTTTATTACCAACCCCAGCAGGACCATTTAAGATTTTGGGCTTTTGCCTTGTTTCTTACCGCGAGTCTCACCGATGCCCTGGATGGTCTCGTAGCACGACTCGGAAAAAAAATAAGCCGTCTTGGTCGTTTCTTGGATCCGTTGGCCGACAAATTACTTCTCTTAAGCGGCTACTTGGGAATTCTTTTTGCGAAGGATTTTCCGCTCTTACCGCCACTATGGGTGGTAGTGGCGATTGTGTTTCGCGATGTCATCATTGTTGGGGGGATGGTCGTCCTTTTCTTGTCCGGAGCCCCCATTGATGCCAACCCAAATTTTCTTGGGAAGCTAACGACAGGTTTTCAGATGGCCACCATTCTCTCCATCCTTCTCTTGCTTCCTCTGAGTCCCTTTCTTTGGTACTTTACGGCAGTCCTTACAATCCTCTCAGGCCTCACTTACATTGCCCGTGAAATGAAAAGGTTGAGAAAATGAAACTTCTTTTAGGAATTCTTTTAAGTTACTTGATCGGCTCCATCCCAACCGCTTTCCTTGTGAGTAAGCAGGTTTGCGGCGTTGACATTCGAAAATCCGGAAGTGGCAATGTGGGCGCAACAAATGTCTTCAGGGTCGTTGGCAAAAAATGGGGAATCGGGGTCCTAATCTTAGATATATTGAAAGGGTTTTTTGCAGTTACGTTTATCAGCCGATTTTTTTTGTCGGATTTTGTTTCTCCTTTTGTAAGCTCTCTTCTTTTTGGTCTCGCAGCAATCGGGGGCCACACGTGGACAGTCTGGCTTGGCTTCAAGGGTGGAAAAGGAGTGGCTACCTCTTTAGGCGTCCTCCTGGCCCTCATACCAGCAGCCGCGGGAGCAGGCCTGGCTGTTTGGCTTCTCATCTTTACCTGGAAGCGCTATGTTTCTCTCGCCTCTCTTGTCATGGCTGCGAGCCTCCCTTTTTGGGTTTTTCTTTTCTATAAAAATGCGGCTTATTTTCACTTCCTGTTTCCTATCAGTTTAGGCCTGACCCTATTTCTTTTCTACACTCACCGAAGCAATATCCAGAGGCTCCGCCAGGGGACAGAGAAGCAACTTATTTAAAGTAAAAAATATATTGCAAATTCGTCAATACCCTGGTAGTCTCTTGCTCAAACCTTGGTCTGAGTTTTTCTCCTCGTTGAAGATTTCTATTCACGTCACAAATTCAACTAGAGGAGATTAAAAATGGAAAACGGATACCTGGTCTATCATTTCACCAAGAACTCAGAGGAAGAAGTCCATTTCGAGCTCAGGGAATACAAGGATCGGCACTATCTTGACTTGCGGTTATGGTTTCAACCCTCCGACAGCGCTGATCTGCGGCCTACAAAGAAGGGCTTAACCCTTTCGGTTGACCACCTTCCTGAGCTCAAGAAAGGCCTTGAATTGGCGCTCAAGGCGGCTGCTGAAATGCCTTTACAGCAAACTTCTAAATCGATAAAATAAAACAACTTAGACAAATCAAGGAGCCTCCATCATGTCCGAAAAAAAGAAAGTCTCGAAAGAAAAAGAAGCGTCTGCCGCAGCAAGTACGGAAAAACAAAAAGCCCTCGAATTGGCCCTCCTCCAAATAGAAAAACAATTTGGAAAAGGCGCCATCATGAAACTCGGTGAAACCCACCGGGAAAATATACCTGCCATTCCAACCGGTTCACTTTCCCTTGATTTGGCAACCGGCATCAATGGTGTTCCTCGGGGAAGAGTTGTAGAAATCTTTGGCCCGGAATCCAGCGGCAAGACCACCCTCAGTTTAAGCATTACAGCCCGCGTGCAAGAGCAGGGGGGTGTCGCAGCTTTCATTGATGCCGAGCACGCCATGGATCCGACTTATGCTCAAAAAATTGGGGTCAAGCTGGACGATCTTTTGATATCGCAGCCGGATTCGGGAGAACAGGCGCTGCAGATTGTTGAAATGCTCATTCGTTCCAATGCGGTTGATTTGATTGTTGTCGACTCCGTGGCCGCCTTGTCTCCGAAAGCAGAAATCGAAGGTGACATCGGGGACTCCCACATGGGACTTCAAGCAAGGTTGATGTCACAGGCTCTTCGAAAATTGATGGGGGTCATCAGCAAATCGAAGACCTGTCTGATTTTCATCAATCAAATCCGCGAAAAAATCGGTGTGATGTTCGGCAACCCAGAGACAACGCCCGGCGGCAAAGCGCTGAAGTTTTACGCTTCGATGCGTTTCGACATCCGTCGCATTGCCACATTGAAAAAAGGGGAAGAGGCTGTAGGTAATCGGGTGAGGGTGAAAATTGTGAAAAATAAAGTGGCGCCGCCTTTCAGGCAAGCAGAGTTTGATTTGCTTTTCGACGAGGGGATCTCGCGTTCTTCCAATCTGATCGATCTGGGAGTGGAAGCGCAGATTTTACAGAAATCGGGCTCGTGGATTCTCTACAATGAGGCCAAGCTTGGGCAAGGCAAAGACGCCGCCCGGCTTTTCCTCAAAGAAAACCCCAAACTCCTTTCGGAAATCGAAAATAAAGTTCGGGAAAAACTTTCTGAACCTGCCGAAAAAGGGGAAGTGGTTTTACAGTAGCTGACGACCGAAAAACTAAAACGAAACGAGGGGCGATCCGGCAGGGTCGCCCCTTCCTGTTTCCATGAACGAACAAGAAAAACAAGCGCTCGTAACTTCGCTTCGTCTCCTTGCGGCCACACCGAAAAGCCGCAAAGTTCTTCAAAAAAAATTAGAGGAAAAGGGATATCCGGAAGAAACCGTCCTAAAAACGCTCGACCAATTGGAAACCCAGGGCCTCCTCAATGACAGGATACTGGCCCAGTCCCTTTTTCAAACGCTTTCAAATTATCGGGGCGAGGGACGAAAACGCGTGGCTTTTGAAATGAAGAAGCGCGGGATCGGAAATGATTTGATTCAGGAACTTTTGGAGAACTACAGCCCCGAAGACGAACACTCTAAAGCCTTAGAACTCGCCCGCGAGCGCCTTGACCGGTGGAAGGGAATCGACCGAATGAAGCGCCGAAAAAAAATATACGATTTTCTCTGTCGACGGGGATTTGACTTTAATCTTTCCCGTGACGTGATGAATGAAGTGGAAAAAGAAAATGCGGCTTAAACAAACGATCGGTTATTGGGATTCAATCGCGCTCATTATCGGAAGCGTCGTGGGCACGGGAATTTTCCGGACACCCAGCGAAGTCTGTCGTTATGTTTCGGATCCTGGGTGGGTGCTTTTTGCGTGGGCCGTGGGCGGTGTCATCGCATTTTTGGGGAGTCTTTGTTACAGTGAGCTTTCTTCTTTTTTGCCGGAAACCGGCGGGACTTATGTTTACCTTAAATATGCTTACGGTTCCTGGGCGGGATTTCTTTTCGGATGGGCAGAGCTCGCTCTCATGCGTACGGCCTCCATGGCAAGCGTCTCCTATGCTTTTGGGGAATATTTCAGAAATCTCATTCCCGGTATTCCCGGAGCAGAAAAGACGATCGCCATTTCCGCTATTTTGATTTTGACTTTAATTAACATTGCCGGCCTTCATTACGGAAAGTGGCTGCAAAATATTTTTAGTTCAGGAAAGGTGCTTGCTTTAATCAGCATTGTGATTCTAGGTTTAACCTTGGGCCACGGCAGCGTGGGAAATTTTAGTTCGGTATTTCCGGCTTTTCCACAAGGCGGTTTTCTTTCAAAACTGGGCCTGGCCCTTGTTCCTATTCTCTGGACTTACGGAGGGTGGCACGAAAGCACCTTTGTGGCAGGGGAATTTAAGCGCACCGATACCGACTTACCCCTTTCACTCCTTGCGGCAACAGGCTGGATTATTTTCTTTTACTTGGTTGTGAACGTGGTTTACCTTTATCTTTTTCCTGCTTCAGAAATAGCGCAGCGATCCCTCATCGCAGGCGATGTCATGAAATCTATTTTTGGATCGGTAGGGGAGCGAATGATTACGATTGTTATCGTGATTTGCATCTTCGGCGTTCTGAACACCGTCATTCTAGCCGGGGGGAGGATCCCCTATGCCGTAGGGCAGGATCATTACATCTTAAGTTGGCTGGGAACACCGAATGAACAATTCCACACGCCGGCCCGGAGCCTCATGATTAACGCCCTTTGGGCAAGCGTCCTCGTCCTTTGGGGGAATTTTCGTCAGCTTCTTTTTCTCTCGGCAGCTTCTGTGTGGCTTTTCTTTGCCCTTGCAGGAATTGCCGTTTTTGTCATCCGCCGCCGCTTTAAAGGAAAAAACCGCCCCTTTTCCGTCTGGGGCTATCCTTGGACCGTCATTTTGTTTACGGCCGCCGCATTTTGGATTTTTCTGAATACAACGTTTTACTCTCCGCGTGAAACCTTTTTTGGTTTCTCGATTATTGCGCTGGGGGTTCCGCTCTATTGGATTTCTCAAAAGTTGGAAGCAAGAAAATGAAGACGGATGAAATCCGGCAGCGGTTTTTGGATTTTTTTAAGGCTCGGACTCACACCGTCGTCAAAAGCGATTCCCTGGTACCGCAGAACGATCCAACGCTTCTTTTCTCAGGGGCCGGCATGAACCAATTTAAGGATTATTTCCTGGGCTTAAAAAAAGACCTCAAACGTGCTGCTTCCAGCCAAAAATGCCTCCGGACCGGAGATTTAGACGAGGTGGGACGGACTCCTTTCCATCATTCCTTTTTCGAAATGCTCGGAAATTTCTCCTTTGGCGATTACTTCAAAAAAGAAGCCATTCAGTGGGCCTGGGAATTTCTTACCCAGGAGCTGAGGATCCCTCGCGAACGGCTTCGGGTAAGCGTGCACGAATCCGACAAAGAGACCTACGCCATCTGGCGCGACGAAATCAAGGTCCCAACCGATTGGATCTCACGATTGGGGGACAAGACTAATTTTTGGCCGGCCAATGCCCCTCAGGATGGCCCCAATGGCCCTTGCGGGCCCTGTTCCGAGATTTATTACGATCAGGGAGAGGATAAGACCGATCCTCACCATTGTTCAATTGAGCATGATTGCGGCCGCTTTGCCGAAATCTGGAACCTCGTCTTCACCCAGTACGATCGCCAGGAAGGCGGAAAACTGATCCCTCTGGAGAAAAAGAACATTGATACCGGGATGGGGCTCGAGCGGCTCGCCTGTGTCGTTCAAAAGAAAAAGACAAATTTTGAAATTGATATTTTTCAGCCGATTAATGAGGCCATTGAAAAAAGCCTCTGTGTCAAGTTGAGCGGAGATTCCCGCAAAGACCTCTATGCCATCAGTGATCATATCCGAGCCGCCGTATTTGCCATCGCTGATGGGGTGGTTCCATCCAATGACGGGCGGGGCTATGTCATTCGAAAGTTAATCCGACGTGCAATTTGGCGCGCCAATGAACTAAACCCAGAAAAAAAAGGTACGGAAATATTTTTACATAAAATTGTCCCTGTGGTTATCTTCGTCATGTCGAAAGCCTATCCGGAACTGGGAGATGTGGAAAAGCACATCGTGGAATCCTTAAAAGGCGAAGAGAGCCGGTTCCAGGAAACTTTGGAAGCTGGCCGGGAACTTCTCCTTCAAAAACTGGATGAATTGAAACAAAAAGGGATAAAAAAAGTTCCGGGAGAACTCGTTTTTGAGTTGTATGATACCTACGGTTTCCCGGACGAAACAGCCCGGATTTTGGCGCAAAAAAAGGGAATGGAGATCGACCAGGAAGGGTTTGACCGCCTCATGGAAGAGCAGCGCAAAAAAGCGAAAAAAGCCAGTCAGATTGCGGAGAGCATTTTTGTTATTTCTGATTTAGAAAAAAAACTTTCATCTCTTCCCGCCACCAAATTTCTCGGCTATCAGTCTCTCTCAGGAAAAGGGAAAGTCCTTTTCGTTGAGATTAAAGACAAGAAAGGAATTGTGGTGCTTGACGAAACTCCCTTTTATGCGGAAAGCGGAGGCCAGGTGGGGGATCAAGGCATTTTGGAGAATAGTCATTTCAAAGCCCGCGTCATCGACACTCAAAAAAAGGATTGTTATTTCGTCCATTCGATAGAAATTGAAAAGGGCAGTGTAAAAGCGAGCGACGAAGTTAAAGCGGTTGTGGACCAAAACCGCCGCGACCGTGCGATGCGCAATCACACCGCGACTCATCTTCTTCATGCAGTACTCCGGGAAGTGCTCGGGACGCAAGTCCGCCAACTCGGTTCCCTCGTACATCCGGACCGGTTGAGATTCGATTATTCCTTTTCTAAGGCTCTGACTGAAGAGGAATTAAAAAAAATAGAAAGCCGTGTGAATGAAGAAATTTTGAAAGACGCGGCCGTAACCAAAGAGGAAAAAGATACTGAGGACGCTAAAAAAGAAGGCGCCCTCGCTTTTTTTGGAGAAAAATACGGTAACAGGGTTCGCGTCGTCTCCGTTCCTGGAATCAGCAAGGAATTTTGCGGAGGAACGCACTGCGACCGGACCGGCCAAATCGGCGCTTTTCTCATCGTAAGCGATTCCTCGATTGCAAGCGGTGTGCGGCGCATTGAAGCTCTCACGGGCGAAGGGGCGCTTCGTTACGTTCAAAATCTACGTCTCCAGGTTTATTCCGCTGCCGACAAGCTTCGAACCACTCCGGGAGAGCTCACTGAAAGAATCGAGAAGCTCCAGGAACGAGTCAAGAAGTTAGAGAAGGAAGGTCGGGAACAAAGTTCTCCTAATATCGAACCAAAAGAGCTTTTGGAGAAGGCGAAAAAGGTGGGGTCTTACCGCCTCATTACGAGTAAAATGGACGGCCTAAAGCGGGAAACCCTTCGAAAGATTCATGACCAATTACGTTCCCAGGCCAAGCAAGCCATCTGGCTCTTGCTCTCAAAAGTGGATGGGAAAGTACACTATCTGATCGGTTGCAGTGCAGACTTAAAAGGCGCTGACATTAGAGACTGGAATAAGGAAGTGGCTCCTAAAATCAAAGTGAGCGGAGGTGGACGGCCGGATTTGGTTGAAGGGGGAGGAGCAGACCCGGATTTAATCGAAAAAAACTGGCGGGAGGTCGAAGCCCTCTCGCTTGCTTACATTAAACGTCTGTCGGATAAAAGTTAAAATGCAACTCGTTATTTGGGATAAACAATTTCAGAAAAAAATACGGCGCGATTTCAGCCACGCTTTCGATAAAGAGGTGGCCAAGAAAGTAAATCGCATCCTTCAAGAAGTCCGCATTCGGGGCGATGCGGCCCTTAGGCGTTACACCCGAGAATTTGACCGGGTAGATCTGCCGCTTAAAAAATTGAGGGTGAGCGAAGGGGATATCAACCGGGCCTTTGAAAAAATCGATTTTCAATTTGTCCCTCTTTTAAAACAAATCGCCGAAAACGTGAAAGGCTATTATCAAAAAGAACTCAGAAAATCCTTTCAGGTAAACGGGAAAGACGGTATCCGCCTCGCCAAACGGTATCATCCGCTACGTCGGGTCGGAGTTTATATCCCGGGGGGAACAGCGCCGCTGGTTTCTACGGTTTATATGACCGTGATTCCGGCCAAAGCGGCCGGCGTTAAAGAAATTGTCATTGCCACGCCTCCCAATCGCGATACGGGTGAAATCGATCCGCATATTTTGGTCGTCGCCAACTTGTTGGGGGTTAATGAAATTTACCGCGTAGGCGGCGCACAAGCCATCGGAGCGCTCGCTTTTGGAACTCGGACCATTGAAAGAGTGGAAAAGATTGTCGGCCCCGGGAATCCTTATGTGACGGAAGCGAAAAGACAGGTCTTCGGTTTTGTCGACGTGGATATGGTAGCAGGCCCCAGTGAAGTGGCGATCATTGCAGATGCCGAAGCGGATCCGGATTATATTACCTGCGATCTTTTGGCGCAGAGCGAGCACTTTGGGGGAACAGCCTATCTCATTACCAATTCCAAAAAATTGGCTGAATCTTTGCGTCATAGAGTCGATAAAGGAGTCATCATTCTGGTAAAATCCCTTACTGAGGCGTGTCAGGCAGCGGATGAGATCGCACCAGAGCACCTTGAAATCATGACCCAAAAACCAAACCGTCTTCTCAATCAGATCTCGAACGCAGGCGCAATTTTTCTCGGACCTTACACCCCGGCCGTGATCGGGGATTACGTGGCCGGACCGAGCCATGTTCTGCCCACCGGCGGAACAGCCCGGTATTTTTCACCGCTCGGCGCCGCCACTTTCATCAAAAGTTCTCAGGTCATTTCTTATAGTAAAGAAGCGCTTGAAAAAGTCCGCGAGCCGATCCGTAAATTGACGGAAATCGAAGGAATGGTTCTGCACCGCATCTCGATTGAGGCCCGTTTCGCGGAGAAAAATGAAAAGACACAGGAGAAAACAACTGACCATGAGCCTGCAAAGAAAAGCTGAAGTTCGCCGGACCACACAGGAAACAGACATTCGGATCAAATTGAATGTCGATGGGAGCGGGCACGCGTCTGTCAAAACGGGGATGCCTTTCCTGGATCACATGCTGACCAGTCTGGCCAAACACGGGCTTCTGGATTTACAAATTCAAGCTAAAGGCGACCTCGAAGTTGACATTCACCACACCAATGAAGACATCGGAATCACATTGGGTCAAGCTCTGACCAAGGCTCTGGGAGACAAAAAAGGAATCCGGCGATTTGGTTTCTTCAGCGTTCCCATGGACGAATCTCTTCTCCGGGTCAGTCTGGATATTTCCGGCCGCCCGTCTTTACACATCATCAAACAAAAAGGCGTCCGTTTTTCGCGCCTGGAAAATTATTCTTTCCATGACGCCTGTGAATTTTTTAAAGCCCTGACCTTTCACGCCGGAATCAACATGGCGATTGAAGTGGTCGCCGGGCATGACTCCCACCATATCATCGAGGGTATTTTTAAGGCTACGGCCAAAGCCATCGACATGGCAACCCAGCGAGATACGCGCGTAAAAGGCATTCCTTCGACCAAAGGCGCTCTTTAATCCCTTCCCATGATTTGCGTCATCGATTACGGAATGGGGAATTTGAGAAGTGTTTCCAAAGCTCTTGAGAAATTGGGGGGAGAAGTGTGTCTGAGCTCCGAACCCAAGGATCTGGAAGCTGCGGACAAATTGGTCCTTCCAGGCGTAGGCGCCTTCGGACATGGCTCTGAAGAGCTTAAGAAGAGAAAACTTTTTGAGCCGATTCGCCGTGCGCTCAAGAGCCGAAAGTCTTTTTTGGGGATTTGTCTCGGAATGCAGCTCCTCTTTGAAGAGAGTGAGGAGAGCCCCGGGATCGAAGGCTTGGGATTTTTTTCGGGAAAAGTCGTCCGGTTCAAAACTCCCACGCTCAAGATTCCTCACATGGGCTGGAATGAAATGAAAGTCCAAAAACCCGCTCCTTCCATTCTTCAAGGAACAGGGGAATCGAATTATTTCTATTTTGTTCACTCCTTTTATCCGGTTCCTAAAGATCCTTCTCTAGTCCGTGGTGTTTGCGACTACGGCGGTGAGAAGTTCCCTGCCTTCATCGGCAAGGACACCGTCTGGGCGTCTCAATTTCACCCTGAAAAAAGCCAAGAGGCCGGTTTAAAAATCCTTAAAAATTTTGTTTCTTCATGACTATGGAAATCTATCCGGCGGTCGATCTATATGAAGGGAAGGTTGTACGTCTCGAGCGGGGAGATTACAAAAAGTGCACAGTTTATTCAGAAAACCCCGCCGACATAGCGCGAAAATGGGAAAAAGAAGGTGCGCGCTGGATCCATGTTGTTGATTTGGAAGGAGCCAAATCGGGAGAGATTAGAAATTGGGAATCTCTGAAAGAAATTGTTTCTTCCGTGAAAGCTTCGGTTCAATTTGGCGGAGGTATCAGAAGCAAAGAAGATGTCGAAAGCCTTCTCAAATTGGGCGTACAGCGCGTTGTTATCGGAACAAAAGCTCTTGACACCGATTTTTTAAAAGAAGTGACTCGGTCATTCGGAGAAAAAACAGCGTTGAGTCTGGACCTGCGGGGAGAGGAGATTCAAATCGAAGGCTGGTTAAAGAGCGCAAAAAAATCCATATTCGATTTCCTGGGTGCGCTGGAGGGTTACAAAATTGGGTGCCTTATTATCACGGATATTGAAAAAGATGGAATGTTGAAGGGGATCGATGTGAATAAGTGGTCAAAGTTGCTTGAAAAGTCACCTTTTCCCGTCATCTGTGCTGGAGGATTCACTTCACTAGAGGATATTTCTTCTTTGGTGAAAACGCTTCAAGAAAAGGCCCGCAAAAGATTAAACGGGGTGATCGTCGGTAAAGCGCTTTATGAAGGGAAATTTAATTTAAAGGAAGCCCTCGCTTATGTTTGATTTCCCTAAGCTATATTTTGATGCCGTCCTAATGGAGAGAGGATGGTCTTGGTCTGTGATTGGCATCATTTATCTGATTATGACTATTTTAGTCCGTCAGTTTGTTTTCCGGAGTCTCATTCAAAACACGAGAGGTTTTGATGCAAATGTCTATTCCCACGTAAAAAGCCTTTACCTACGAAACTCTACGCCGGGCTGGATTCTTTATTTTATTTCTTTTCTTTTGGTGATCGTCTCCTGGGTCGCCTGGAAAGGGCAAAAAATTTCCACCAATCTGGTTGTTCTTTTCGCCTTGTTCCTTTCCGCTCTCTTTTTTCTTTCCATCATCCTTCACCTTGCAACCTTTACGCGCGCACTTCTGGCAGTGTTTCGCCAGAAAATGGGCGTCGAAAAGGAATTCTAAGGTTCCACTGCCATGCTAACCAAAAGAATTATTCCCTGTCTTGATGTCGACAAAGGGCGAGTGGTGAAAGGGGTCCGTTTTGTTTCGCTGCGCGATGCCGGAGACCCCGTGGAATGCGCAGTTGCCTACGACCATCAGAAAGCCGATGAGCTTGTTTTCTTGGACATTACCGCCTCCCATGAAAATCGTCCCATCATGGAGGAAATTGTGGGACGCGTCGCCGAATCCATTTACATTCCCTTCACCGTGGGAGGCGGGATCCGCAAAATTGAGGATATCCGTCGACTCTTAAAAGCAGGCTGCGATAAAGTCTCTATCAATACGGCAGCCGTGGAAGATCTCGACCTGGTTCGCGAAGCAAGTGAACATTTCGGTAGCCAGTGTATCGTCGTTGCGATCGACGCCAAACAAACCTCTCCTGGAAAATGGAAGGTTTTTACTCACGGGGGAAGGCGGGAGACAGATTGGGAAGTCGAAGATTGGGCAAAAAAAGTTGAAAGTTTGGGAGCGGGTGAAATCCTTCTCACCAGCATGGACTGTGACGGAACAAAAAAAGGTTATGACAATCAGCTTACGCGAAAGATAAGTGAAGCGACCCGCATTCCTGTAATTGCCTCCGGTGGAGCAGGCACCCTGGAGCACCTCTATGAAGCCTTTTCCGTCGGCAAGGCGGATGCGGCGCTGGCCGCCTCAATCTTCCATTACGGCGAATTCACCATTCCTCAGGCAAAGGATTTCCTCAAGAAAAAGGGAATCCCCGTCCGATCCTAGCGCTGTTCAAGTGTAACGACTTGACACAGTCTCCGAATCTAGGCATACTGGATTGGATAGAAGTCTCAAAATTTCCTCAAGTTATTTAACTACAATAAGTTACGGAGGGTAAATGATCGACTTTAAATTCGATGCTAATGGGCTCATCCCGGTAATTGTCCAAGACGCCGATTCGGGAGAAGTCTTGATGATGGCTTATATGGACCGTACGGCCGTCAAAAGGACGCTCACAGAAAAACAAACTGTCTTTTATTCGCGTTCCCGGAAGAAATACTGGGTTAAAGGAGAAACCTCCGGACATACCCAACAGGTCGTGGAGGTTTTGACGGACTGCGATCAGGACACGCTTGTGATCCGTGTGAAACAAAAAGGCGGGGCCTGCCACCTCGGATACCGGACATGCTTCGTACACCAACTCGATGAAACGGGCGATGTGAAGAAAATCACTCAAGAAAAGATGTTTGATCCGGAATCAACTTATTCCCCAAAGAAAAAATGATTCAACCCTCCTTCGAAGAGTTTAAAAAATTGGCGCGACGGGGCAATCTGGTGGCCCTGCGATCGGATTTTCCTTCTGATTTAGAAACACCTGTTTCCTCCTTTCTTAAACTCGAAGCAAAAGAGTCCGGCGCTTTTCTTTTGGAGTCTGCCGAACAAGAAGAACGCATTGGACGTTATTCCTTTCTCGGATTTGCCCCCGAATCCGTCCTCAGTTGCCGGGATAACGATCTCTTCCTAAAAAAATCCGGTCGCACAAAACGTATCGGCGAATCTGAGAATCTCCTGCGCGTGATGAAGGAGATGTTCCAAAGTTACCGGTTGGCCAATCCCGAAAGCCTGCCGCCATTCGCAGGGGGATTTGTGGGTTTTTTGGGTTATGAAAACGTCCATCTCTTTGAATCGTTGAGCCTTCGGGAAAAAAACGGCCTTTCCATAGAAGATTCTGTCTTCTTTTTCGTAAAAAAATTTCTTCTTTTTGACCATTACAAAAAAATGCTTTCCGTGATCTTTCTCTGTGAGGTCAATAGTAAAAAAAATAAAGAGCTGGCTCGAATCTACCGGGACGCCGTCCGGCAGATAAGGAAAATTGAAGCGAGACTCCGCCGCAATTTATCCCGCAAACCCGAAGCTCAAATTCAAAATGCTAGGGGAATCCTAAAAGCGAATCTTTCCAAAAAAGAATTCGAAAAAAGACTCGCCCGCATCAAAGAGTACATCCGGGCAGGCGATTGCATTCAGGTGGTCTTTTCTCAACGTTTTGATCTTGGCCGAGTCCGCAATGATTTTGAAATTTACCGCTCCCTTCGTTCCATCAACCCTTCGCCGTACATGTTTTATTTTCGTCACGGATCGCTTCGCTTGATCGGCACGAGTCCGGAACTTTTAGTCAAGAAAACCGGAAAAGTGGCGGAAGTCCGGCCTATTGCCGGAACCCGTCCGCGCGGGGTGACGGAGAAAGCAGACAGCCGGCTTGAATCAAATTTGAAACGCTCTCCTAAAGAGATGGCGGAACATTTAATGCTGGTGGACCTCGGGCGAAACGATTTGGGCCGAGTTTGTGAATTTAAAAGCGTTCATGTCGGTTATTTTGCGCGCGTTGAAAGATATTCTCATGTCATGCACTTGGTCAGCGACGTGAAAGGACGCCTCCTTCCCGGTAAAGACGCGTTTGATCTTTTGAAAGCGACTTTTCCGGCGGGAACGGTGACCGGCGCTCCGAAAATTCGCGCGATGGAAATCATCAATGAACTCGAACCCGAAAAACGCGGGCCCTATGCCGGCTGCCTCGGTTACTTCAGCCTGAATCAAGATATGGACATGTGCATTACGATTCGCACTATCGTGGTGACGCAAGGCCATGCGTACGTTCAATCGGGGGCAGGGGTGGTTTACGATTCAAATCCCCACCGGGAGTATCAGGAGACCCTCAATAAAGCCGGGGCGCTGGTTCAAGCGGTTCACGGAAAGAAAGGCAAGAAACTCTAAGATGGTCTTAGTCATCGATAATTACGACTCCTTTACGTACAACCTCGTCCAATATTTGGGCGAGCTGGGGGCGAACCCTGTGGTGTACCGTAATGACCAAATTTCCACCGCACGGATAAAAAAGATGAAGCCCCGCCGGATTGTCATCTCGCCCGGACCCTGCACCCCCAAAGAAGCGGGGATATCCAACGAGGTCATTCATACCTTCAGCGGTAAAATCCCGATCTTGGGCGTTTGCCTGGGTCATCAGTGCATCGGTCACGTGTTTGGCGGGAAAGTGGTCCGGGCAGAGCGCATCATGCACGGAAAAATTTCCGAGATTTTTCACACCGGAAAAACTATTTTCCGGCAAATTCCCAATCCCTTCTCTGCCACGCGCTACCACTCGCTCTTGGTGGAAAAAAAATCGCTTCCCTCCTGCCTGGAAAAAATCGCCTGGACCGAAGCGAATGAAATTATGGGTCTCAAGCACCGGACTCATCCCACTTGGGGAGTTCAATTTCATCCGGAGTCCATATTGACTCAGGAGGGGAAGAAAATCCTGAAAAATTTTCTTTCGCTGACTGCAAAATGATCAGCACCCTTCTGATCGGCCAATCCCTTAGCACAGAAAAGGCGGAAAAAATATTCTCGTTCCTTTTCAGGGGAAAGTTGGAGAAAGATCAAATGAAGACCCTCCTCCTGCTTTTGGCAAAAAAAGGGGAAGAGACACCGGAAATCTTGGGATGCCTCAAAGTGCTGCGCCGGCTTGAACCGCCGCGCCCGACCGGACTTTCTCTGATAGACGTTTGCGGCACAGGCGGTGATGGAAGAGGCACCTTCAACATTTCCACCGTAACTGCATTCGTCATTGCAGGCGCTGGGGCCTATGTGGCAAAACACGGCAACCGCTCCGTTTCATCCAAAGTCGGAAGCAGCGATTTAATGGAAGCGCTCGGCGTTCGTTTGGACGTTCCTTTCACGCAGATGCAGCGAGCCCTCCACCAATGTCGGTTGGGTTATTTCCATGCCCCTTTTTATCATCCGAGTTTTTCCCATGTCCATGAAATCCGCCAAGAACTCGGCACTCGAACCTTGTTCAACCTTTTGGGACCTTTCTTGAATCCCTTGAAGCTCCGTTATCAGATGATTGGGATTTCAAATCCTCGTTGGCTTGTTCCCGCGGCTGAGACTTTGCGCGAACTCGGATATGAAAAAGCAGCCGTCGTCTCGAGTACTGAGGGATTGGATGAGCTTTCAACTCAAGGGACGAGCGACATTTTTTTAATCGAAGGAAAAGGCGTGCGGAAATTACGACTCGATCCCCAAAAGCTTGGTTTTCCTGTCAGAAAGAGCACTTACAAGGGGGGAGACCTGCGAACCAATCGAACCATTGCTCTTGGCATCCTCGAAAATCGCCTTAATGGCCCCTTTGAAGACGTCGTGCTGCTAAACAGCGGCTTTGCCCTTTGGCTGGCCGGAAAGGCCTCTTCTGTCAAAGAGGGGATTGAAAGGAGCCGCCGCTCCATTAGGACCGGCAGAGCGCGGGCCGTTTTAGAAACTTTGCGAAAACTGACTCACTCCAGGACAAAATGATTCTTAACGAAATCCTGACTCATAAGCGAAAGGAAGTGGAGGAGTTAAAGCTCCGTTTTCCTCTCAAGCGCCTGCAGGAGGCCGTGGAGACACGCAACGGAACTGCCTTCCGGGATTTCAGAAAGGCCATTTCGGATCCTCACCGGATCAATGTGATCGCGGAAATCAAAAAGGCCTCACCTTCGGAGGGGATACTGCGTGAAAATTTTCAGCCCCTTCGTTTGGCCGCCCTTTTGGAATACGGCGGTGCCGCCGCCTTGTCGATTCTCACCGAGACCCGTTTTTTTAAAGGCCGCCCCAGTTATTTGAAAACGGTACGCCAAGTCACCCAGATCCCCATCTTGCGCAAAGACTTCATTCTGGATGAGTATCAACTCTACGAATCAAAACTACTGGAGGCAGATGCTGTCCTTTTAATCGCTTCACTTCTGACCGATGAAGAACTCAAACGTTTCATTGACCGAGCAAAGCAGTTAAAGCTTCAAGCGTTGGTGGAAGTCCACACCGAAGACGACTTAAAAAAGACGGTTGGCTCCGGGGCCGAAATTATCGGAATCAACAATCGAAACTTGCAAACTTTAAAAGTCGATGTGGCGCGCGCCCAGCGGCTTCTTCATCATGTCCCGAAACAGGCCACGGTCGTCATTGAAAGTGGGTTCAAAAACCACGAAGAATTGATGAAATATAGAAGCCTTGGAATCTCTGCCTTTCTGGTAGGGACCACCCTAATGAAAGCGCCGGACGTGACTCATAAAATACAGGAACTCCTGAAAGGAAAAGTAAAAAATGCCTAAAGTTAAAATCTGCGGAAATACAAACATTGAGGATGCGCGCCTCGCGGTTGATTTGGGGGCAGATTATGTGGGGCTTATCTTTACCGAAAGCAAAAGACGGGTTCCTCTGGAAGTGGCGCGCGCGATAGTTCAAGGTTTGAATGACTTTAAAAATTTCGTTGCCGTCTTTTCCAATCAAAGCCGGGAAGAAGTCGAGAAAATTGCTCACGAACTCGGGATCCGGATTCTTCAATTTCACGGAGAGGAGACGGCCCGCTATTGCCATTCGTTTATGGAGAAAGGTTATGAAGTCATCAAAACTTTCCGGATTAAAGACAAAATGAGCTTAAAAAGAATCGACGAATACAATGTCAGCACCTTTCTTTTTGATACCTACGCAGGTGACTCTAAGGGCGGAACCGGATTGCCCTTTGATTGGGAATTGATCGAAGACCGCCCCTACGTGCATGAAAAACTTTTTCTTGCCGGCGGCCTCAATGTCACCAACCTCCGCAAAGCCATCCAAAAAATCCATCCTTTTGCCGTGGATGTGGCGAGCGGTGTAGAAAAGACGCCGGGGAAGAAGGACCCCAAGCTTCTGGAAGAATTTATCCGTATTGCCAAAGAAGGGAAAAAAATTTGCCTGCCAAAGTAGATTTTATCAATAAGATGCTCGCCCGGATCGATCGCCTCGACTGGGGCAGCGTACAAAGCTATATCACAAATCTGGTCCGCGAAAAGGAAACGGCGGAACGGATCCTCAATGAAATTAACGAGGGGGTGCTCACCCTCGATTCACAAGGAACCGTAAAATCCGCTAATCATAGGGCCCATCTATGGCTCGGTTTTGAGCGATTTTTCAAAGATCGCAGCAAAATTACCGAACTCGTGAATGATCCTCTCATCCGTCAATTTATTTTCGAGCAATTAGACCAGCCTGAAATCAGCAGGAGCCAGGAATTCGACGTCTTGACTCCCCGGGAAATGTCCCTTCGTCTTCACTGGATTCCTTTTAATTGGGAAGACGAAAAAAGAATCTTAATCCGAATCGAAAATATTACCGAAGAAGGGGCGCGCGGCAAGGAAGAAGATCAAATCAAACGGATTGAAGGCCTGCTTCGGCTTGCTGCAGGAGTTGCGCATGAAATCGGCAATCCCCTCAACTCCATTCAAATCCATATCGGGCTGCTCAAGCAGGAAGCAGCGAAGCTTCCAAAAACAAAACAGAAACCGATCATCAAACTCGCCGACGTCCTTTCCTCCGAAACCAAACGCCTGGATCAAATCGTTCGATCTTTTTTGCGGACTTCCAGGCGGTCGCCCGTTCGATTTCGCAAGGAATCGCTCAATGAGGTCCTGGAGGAAGCCGTCAAGTTTCTACAACCTGAAATAAGGAAAAGGAAAGTCCGCCTGGATCTTAGTTTTGATAAAAATCTGCCTGATTTTCTGATGGACCGGGACCGCCTGCATCAAGCCTTCATTAATTTGATCAAAAATGCGATTGAGGCCATGCCCGAAGGCGGAGCGCTTACGATTTCCACCGGTTTTAAGGAAAAACTTTGCTTGGTGCGTTTTGAAGACGAAGGCATGGGAATCGAAGAAAAGGATATGCCTCATATTTTTGAGACTTATTTTACGACGAAAGAAGAAGGTTCGGGCCTCGGTTTGGCACAGGTTTATCAAACCGTCCGCGAACACGGCGGGCGCATTGATGTGAGAAGCCGGCGGGAAAAGGGCACGGTTTTTACCCTGATTCTGCCGGTCCGTCAAGAACGGCTTTTCTTGCCTCAACCGGTTTCGAGGAAAGATAAACGATGAGCGCTGTTTGGCCTCTGATCTTAATTGTAGATGACGAAAAAAACACCCGGGAGGGTCTCGCAAAATTTCTCGAAGGATTGAATTATGACGTTGAAACGGCCTCCGGCGGGGAGGAGGCCTTAAAGAAAATCGAAAAGGAACGCCCGGACATCGTGCTCACCGATATCCGGATGCCCGAAATGGACGGCACTACACTGCTTGAAAAAATTAAAGCCAAATACCCGGAAATCACGGTCATCATGCTTACCGCTTATGGTACGGTAGAAAACGCGGTGAAGGCCATGAAGATGGGGGCCTTCCATTATTTGATGAAACCCATCAATTTGGAGGAAGTAGAGTTTCTCATTAAAAAAGCGATGGCCCAGCAAAGCCTGCAGGAAGAAAACCGCGAATTGCGCAAGGAACTATTTCGCGAACGATTCAAAGAGGGGGAGATTATTGCCCGGTCGGACAAAATGAAAGCGGTCCTTGAGATGGTGGATCAGGCCGCGCCCACCCGCTCGAGCGTTTTGCTGCTTGGAGAAAGCGGAACGGGCAAAGAGCTTTTAGCCCATCGACTTCATCAAAAAAGTCCGCGAAAAAATTTGGCTTTTTTAGCGGTTCATTGTGCGGCACTCACCGAAACCTTGTTGGCTAGTGAACTGTTCGGACATGAAAGGGGTGCATTTACCGGAGCCGTCGAGAAGAAACTGGGTCGATTCGAATTGGCAAACGGTGGGACCCTTTTCCTTGACGAAATTTCCGAAATTCCGCTGGAAATGCAGGTCAAACTACTGCGCGTTCTCCAAGAAGGTGAATTTGAACGGGTGGGAGGAACTAAAACCATCCGCGTTGATGTACGCCTTATTTGCGCCACCAACAAAGATTTAAATCAGGAAGTGAGGCAAGGGAGGTTTCGTGAAGATCTTTTTTATCGCATTAATGTAATTCCTATTAAGGTGCCGCCTTTGCGGGAGAGACGCCAAGATATCCGGCCGTTGATTGAATATTTTGTCCAACAGTTAAGTCGTTTAAATAGAAAGAAAATCGAAGGAATCGATGAAGGTGCTATCGCCTGTTTGGAAAATTATGACTGGCCGGGAAACGTCCGTGAACTTAAAAATGTTTTGGAAAGGATTATTGTTTTGTCGCGAAACACAAGGCTGAGCCTCGAAGATCTGCCCGAAGATATAAAAACCGGCGGAAGAGTTTCATCCGAAAATAGCGGCCCTAAGTCCGAATGGAATCCGGGCGATGCCAATCTACAAGAAATGGAGAAAGAGCTGATCCGCGTAAAACTCAATGAAGCGAGAGGTAATAAATCGAAAGCAGCCAAAAAATTAGGAATTTCCCGCCGGACCCTCTACCGAAAAATAGCGGAATATGAGATCCCTTAGTGTGTCATTACGATACGGACGTGGCATAAATTAAAGTCATGGGAATTCACTTCCTTCGTAACTGCTTTTAAAACAATAGGATAAGCAAATAGATATTTTCCCTTACTTGGCATGTCAATTGAACTATACAGGCAGAAAGAAAAGGAGACTCTCAAATGGCAAAAGTAATTGGTATTGATTTAGGGACTACATTTTCCTGTATGGCGGTTATGGAAGGGGGAGAGCCAAAAGTCATCCCCAATCGGGAAGGCAATCGGACGACCCCGTCAGTCGTGGGCTTTTCAAAAAACGGAGAACGGCACGTCGGTGTTGCTGCAAAACGCCAAGCGGTTACTAATCCGGAAAATACCGTATTCAGTGCCAAACGTTTTATTGGCCGGCGCTTTGATGAAGTGCAGCAAGAAATCAAACTCGTTCCTTACAAGGTAGAACGAGGCAAGCATGATGATGTTGTGATCCAGATTCCAAATAATAAAGACAACCCAATTTGCACCCCACAAGAAATCTCCGCCATGGTTCTTCAAAAACTTAAAGCGGATGCAGAAGCTTATCTTAAGGAAGATGTCCGCCAAGCCGTCATTACGGTTCCTGCTTATTTTAATGATTCCCAGCGTCAAGCCACAAAAGATGCCGGCCAAATTGCGGGCTTGGAAGTTTTAAGAATTATCAATGAACCTACGGCTGCGGCCCTGGCCTACGGGCTGGATAAAAAGAAAGACGAACGGATTGCCGTCTATGATTTGGGAGGCGGCACCTTCGATATTTCCGTTCTCGAAATCGGGGAAGGGGTTTTTGAAGTCAAGGCAACCAATGGTGATACCCACCTTGGTGGCGATGATTTTGATCAGCGAATCACCGAATGGCTGGTTACTGAATTTAAAAAACAGCAGGGGATCGACCTCACCAAAGATCGAATGGCGTTGCAACGTCTCAAGGAAGCCTCCGAGAAGGCCAAGTGCGAGCTTTCCTCTTCGCTCAGCACGGAGATTAATCTTCCCTTTGTCACGGCCGACGCCTCCGGACCCAAACATCTTCTCATGACGCTCACGCGCTCCAAGCTGGAACAACTCGTCGGAGACCTGATCGAGAGAACCGTCGGACCTTGTGAGCGGGCCATGAAAGATGCGGGAGTCAGCCCCAAAGACATTGATGAAGTTATTTTGGTGGGAGGACAGACCCGAATGCCTGCCGTTGTAGAAAAGGTAAGAAAAATCTTCGGGAAAGAGCCTCACAAGGGAGTCAATCCCGATGAAGTGGTTGCCGTGGGAGCCGCCATCCAAGCAGCCGTACTTAAAGGAGAGGTCCGGGATATCTTGTTGCTGGATGTCACCCCCCTTTCCCTCGGAATTGAGACGCTCGGTGGTGTCATGACAAAACTGATTGAAAGAAATACGACGATCCCTACCAAAAAAGCCGAGATTTTTTCAACGGCTGCGGATAATCAAACTGCTGTCACGGTCAAGGTCTTGCAGGGAGAGCGCGAGATAGCGGCGGATAATCGTCTGCTCGGCATCTTCAATTTGGAGGGTCTTCCTCCCGCTTCACGCGGCATTCCCCAAATTGAAGTTACCTTTGATATCGATGCCAATGGAATCCTGCATGTATCGGCTAAGGATTTGGGAACTTCGAAGGAGCAGAAGATCCGCATTGAGGCCGCTTCGACCTTGTCGAAAGACGAAGTGGAGCGCCTCGTAAAAGAAGCCCAGTCCCACGCGCAGGAAGACAAAGAAAAGCATGCCGTGATTCAAGCCAAGAACAACTTGGACAATCTCGTCTATGCGACCGAAAAAAGTCTGCGGGAACATGGCGACAAAATCGGCGCCGAGGAAAAAAGCCGCGTGGAAGAGGCTCTTTCGGAAGCCCGCGGAGTGTTGGCTTCTGATTCCAAGGAAAAAATCGACGGGGCTTATCAAAAACTCTCCACCGCCTCGCATGCTCTCTCGCAAAAAATGTACGAAGAGGCCGCTAAAAAGCAGGGTGGCCAAAAACCCCCTTCTCCAGGCCAAGAACAGGGAGCCCCCGGAGAACAGGGGAGTCCTGGCTCTTCGGATAAGGGAGAGACGGTCGTCGATGCCGATTATGAAGTGGTCGACGACGATGACGCGAAAAAGAAAAAGACTTAAGGCTTAACTCCTTGTAGAATAATTTTCCATATGAAAATATTCCGCGGGGGGGGTCTCATTTCAATCGGGTTTTTCTTCTTTTTGAGTCCCCTTTGGGCGGAGCCCCAAATCCAAGTTCGCCTAGAACCTTCCCGAACCCTAAAGGTGGGCGAAAGTTGCCACTTCACCCTTCAAATCAGCTGGAAAAATTCGGAAGCCAATTACAGCTTCACCTCCCCGGATTTGATTTTAGAAAAGCTAGCCATCGAAGAAAGGGGCGAAGCCAATGAAGTTTTCCAAAAGAACGGGGAAGAGTGGAAGAAAAAGACTTTCCTGACCGATTTAAAGGCCCTTAAAGCTGGAAACGGAAAAATTCACCCCTTTACTCTGACCTATGTGGACCCTGTCACACAAGGCGGCGGACATTTTGATATTGCAGGAAAGGAAATTAAAATTTCTCCTGACCGCTCAGGCCTCTACCGCGGAATCCTCTTTGGTATTGGACTCCTCTCTCTGGGGACATTTTTAGCAAAATGGTTTTTATCGCGAAGAAAAAAATTCGCAGAAACCGGGGCGGGCCCGCCCGTCCAAAGTTTAGAGGAACAGTTTCTTTCGAACCTTTCACGATTGAAGGAATCCAGAGAATCGGATTACCTACCCGAAGCTGGGAAAATCTTTCGAAATTATCTCGATCAAAAATCACAAGGCGAAGGAGTGCTCTCGACGGATGAAATGAAGACCCTCAAGATAATTTTTGACCGTCTGGACGAATGGCGTTACGCCGACATGGAAAAATCGCGGGAAAATGAACGTTACCTCTGCGATGAAATGATTCGTTTCATTGAAAATAAAAAATAAATCTCTGATAAAGGAGGCCTTATGGATGCCACAATTAAAGAAATGAATGAAAAGGTAAAGGAGGGAAGAGGGGAACTTGACATTTTATTCCGTGAGATGGGCAAGGTCATTGTAGGGCAACAGCATCTTGTGGAGCGGCTCTTAATGGGCCTCCTGACTGATGGACATATCCTGATCGAAGGAGTTCCGGGCCTCGCTAAAACCCTTTCCGTGAGGACGCTGGCTCAAACCCTTCAAGCAAAATTTCAACGGATTCAATTTACACCGGACCTTCTGCCGGCGGACCTCATCGGCACCCTGGTCTACAATCCGAAAGAAAGCGCTTTCTCCACCAAAAAAGGTCCCATCTTCGCCAACATCATCCTCGCAGACGAAATTAATCGAGCGCCCTCCAAAGTGCAAAGCGCCCTTCTCGAAGCCATGCAAGAACGGCAGGTAACAATCGGAGAAAATACTTTTCCACTTCCTCAGCCATTTCTTGTTTTGGCCACTCAAAACCCGATCGAGCAAGAGGGCACTTATCCGCTTCCCGAAGCACAAGTGGACCGCTTCATGATGAAATTGATCGTCAAATATCCCAGCAAAAAGGAAGAAAGAGAAATCTTGGAACGGATGTCAACCGGCCGGAGCATTGAAGTGTCGGCTGTTTTGACTCCTCATAAGATCCAAGAACTAAAAAATCTGATGCATCAGATCTATATCGATGAAAAAATAAAAGATTACATTCTCGACTTGGTTTTCGCCACCCGGGAGCCGGAACGATACAAATTAGCCGACCTTAAACCGCTCATCGCTTACGGTGCTTCTCCTCGGGCCAGTATTATGCTCACGATCGCTGCCAAAGCTAATGCCTTTTTACGGGGGAGGGGCTACGTGACTCCGGATGACATCAAGCAGATCGGAATGGATATCCTGCGTCACCGGGTCCTTGTGACCTACGAGGCAGAGGCTGAGGAAAAAACTTCCGAGCACATCATCCAAAGAATTTTCGACCAGGTCGAAGTTCCCTGAGGAAGGGGTTCTCGGATGATTCCCAAAGAAATCCTCCGACAGGTCCGGCGGATCGAAATTCAAACCACCCGCCTCGTTAACGATTTATTTGGCGGGGAATACAAATCCGTCTTTAAAGGGCAGGGGATTGAATTTGCGGATGTGCGCGAGTATGTCCCTGGAGATGACATCCGCTCCATTGACTGGAACGTCACCGCCCGCTCTCAACAACCTTTCGTTAAAAAATTCGTCGAAGAGCGCGAGCTCACCGTTGTTTTTCTCGTAGACATGTCAGGTTCTCAATTCTTCGGAACCTCCGGCCGATTAAAATCTGAAGTGGCGGCAGAAATTACGGCCCTTCTGGCTTTCTCTGCCGTGCGTAATAAAGACAAAGTAGGTCTTTTGATCGCCACGGACCAAGTCGAAAAATATACCCCCATCAAAAAAGGAAGAACCCACGTCCTGCGTGTTGTACGGGAGATTCTCTATTTTAAGCCCAAACATCGCGCAACAAATCTTCAAGTCGCTTTGGATTACCTCAACCGTGTTTTGACGCGGACGGCGGTGGTTTTCCTCATTTCCGATTTTATGGACCCAGGATTTGAAAAATCCCTTCGCATCATGAGCCGGAGACACGATCTCATTGCTCTTCATCTTTGGGATCCAAAAGAGCGTCAACTTCCTCCCGTAGGCCTCATAGAAATGGAAGATCCCGAAAGCGGCGAACGTGTGCTGGCGGATACGAGTGATTCCGATTTTAGCACCGCTTATGAAAAATCCGCCCAAACGCGTGAGGACAATTTGGACCACCTCTTTAAGAGTCTCGGCGTGGATCGTGTCGTAATCGACATCTCTCAATCTTATTCCGAACCCTTGATGCGATTTTTCAGGTTGAGAGAAAAACGGCTATGAAAGCTGCACTTCTATCGATTTTCCTTATTTTCGGTTGTTCCGGAACTCTCTGGGGAGCCGAGAAAGAAATTTCGGTGAAAGCAGAAGTCAACAAGGCCTTCCTCACCATCGGCGAGAAGGTGGAATACCTCGTCACCCTCACTCATAATCCCTCCCTAGAAATCATTTCCAAAATTGTGCCTCCGCCCTCGAATATTTTTGAGATAAAAGAGGCTCATGATTTTTTTGAGAAACAAGGAAAAGAGATCGTGGAGGGAAGAAAGTTTATTATCACGCTCTACGATTTGGGAGAATTTATTCTCGATCCCGTAACCGTGAAATACAAAAACGCAAAAGGGGAAGAAAAAACAATTGAGACAAACCGTCTCTACCTCACCGTCCGAAGCGTTGATGCCGGCAAGCCAAAAACAGATATTCGAGGTACCAAAGGGGTGCTTTCGTTGCCCCACGAGTGGCTTTGGTTTTGGGCTACCCTTCTCCTTTTATTAGCGAGCGGGGGAGGGGGATTTTTGTGGTGGCGCTGGAAACACCGCCTGCTAAAGGGTGCAGAAGCGGAGGAAAACGTTCTTTCGCCTGAAGACGAAGCCTTGATTCGCCTCAACCGTCTGATTGATTCCGACTTAATTCGCCGTGGAAAGTTAAAAGAATATTTCCTCGAACTCTCCAACATCTTACGCCATTATTTTGAACGCCGCTTCCAAATTTTGGCGGTGGAATCGACGACTTCAGAAATCTTACAGAACCTCAAGGAAAAGGAAGTTCCTCAAAATCTGCGGGAGAAAATTCGAGAGGTCCTCGAAGCGGCGGATCTGGTCAAATTTGCCAAATGGAATCCCGCACCGGCGGAAATTATCCGGATCAACCAAACCTCAAAAACAATTATCGAAGAAGCAAAACCGCCAGCCCCGGCACCTCAACCGGTCGGCGACCCAAGCCCGCATGTTATTTAAACATCCGGCTTTTTTTCTTTTATTTTTATTGCTTCCGCTCATCCATTACTTGAGCCGAAGGGCTCCTCGCTATACAAGCCTCCAATTTTCAACCGCCGGGGTTGCAAAAAATATTCCTCCTTCTTGGCGCGGCCGTGGAATCCGTTTTCTTTCCTTATTACGAACTCTGGTTTTCTCCCTTTTTATTATCTCTTTGGCTCGTCCTCAGGCAGTTTCCCGGGAAAGAGAACATGAAACCAAGGGGGTGGATATTGTCATTTCCCTGGATATCTCCGGCTCGATGCTGGCCGAAGATTTTAAACCGGAAAATCGCCTGACCGTCGCTAAAGAAGAGGCGAAGAAGTTTATCCGAGGCCGTGAAAATGACAGGATCGGATTGGTAGTTTTTGCGCGGGAGGCTTTCACCCAATGCCCCTTGACCCTGGATTATGACATTCTGACCAGTCTCCTGGACCAAACTCAAATTGGAATGGCCCAAGACGGCACAGCCATCGGAATGGGGCTGGCCACAGCCGTTAACCGTTTACGGGACAGCGACGCAAAAAGCAAAGTTGTCATTTTGATTACGGATGGGGAAAATAACGCCGGTAAAATCGACCCCGTAACGGCGGCTGAGCTAGCCCGCTCTTTTCATATCAAGGTTTACACGATTGGCGTCGGCAGGGGAGGGCTGGTTCCCTTTCCGATCAACGATCCGCTGTTTGGAAAACGCTACGTGCAAGCGAAAGTGGATATTGACGAGTTCACCTTGAAACGGATTGCGGATGTGACGGGTGGTGTTTTTTTTCGTGCCCGAGACCCCAAATCGCTTTCCGAAATTTATTCCCGCATCAATGAATTAGAAAAAACCGAAGTCAAGGTGCATGAATACCGCAGTTATGACGAACTTTTTGCCGGCTTTTTAATTGTCGCCTTGCTGATCCTGAGTCTGGAACTGGCATTAAAGAACACGGTTCTCCAGAGGATTCCTTAATGCAACTCTACCAACCGTCGCGGCTTATTTTTCTCTGGCTGATCCCGGTTCTTGTTTTTCTGTTTCTCTGGGGAAGGGCGCGCTGGCACCGGCGCCTTAGCCGACTCGGAAATCCTATTTTTCTACAGAATCGGCTCATGCCGGGCTTAGATCCCAATAAAATAAAATGGACTTGGGCGTTCATGATCCTCGTATTTTTATTTTCTACGATTTCCTTGGCCCGCCCTCAATGGGGAGAAGAGAAAAAACGCATCGAACGAAAAGGCCTGGATGTTGTTTTTCTCCTGGATACTTCACTCAGCATGCTGGCCGATGACGTCAAACCGGACCGTTTGAGAAAATCAAAGCTTGAGATCAAAAACCTCATCCGTCATTTCAAAGGTCACCGTGTGGGAATGGTCGCCTTTGCCGGATCGAGTTTTCTTCAGTGTCCGCTTACATTGGACTACTCGGCATTTTTATTGTTCGTAGACGCCTTGAAACCGGGTTACATCCCGAATCCGGGGACATCTCTCGCCCAAGCCATTGAACTTGGCATTCACGCCTTTACGGAAGAAAGCCGGAAATATCGGGCCTTGATTATTTTTTCCGACGGCGAAGACCATGAGGGGGGAATGAACGAGGCCGTCGAATTGGCAAAAAAAGCCGGAGTTCGAATCTACACCTTAGGAGTCGGCACGCCCGAAGGAGGCCCTATTCCTTTGCGTTCAGAAGCCACCCAAAACACTTCCGCCTACAAAAAGGACAGGGATGGCCAGGTGGTGATTACCCGCCTCAACACCTCCCTTTTGGAGCAAATCGCTAAGGAGACGGGGGGACTTTACCTGCCGGCAACCGCGGGGGAAAAGGAGGTGGATATTATACTGAAACATCTCGAAACCTTGGGTGAGAGAAAATTAAAAGAACAGCTGATTATCCAACGTGAGGAACGCTTCCAACTTTTTCTTTTTATTGCCTTTCTTTTTTTAATGGGGGAGACGCTCTTGGGCAATCGCAAAAAGGCCGCGGCAAAGCTCCTCTTGCCCCTCCTGGCATTTTTTGTTTTTACCGGTTTTCTGGATTCGCCCCGCTCTCTGGTCGACAAGGGGAACCGGAATGTCGAGAAAAAGAAATACCAGTCCGCCGTAAATGATTATCGAAAAGCCGAGGTCGCCAAACCCAATGACCCTGTCGTCCGGTACAATTTAGGCACTACCTTTTACCAGCTCTATCAATATCAAGATGCCCAGCAAGAGCTCGAGCAATCCCTGGCCCGAGTCAAAGATCCGGCGACCAAAGCCAAGGCGCTCTACAATTATGGTAATACCCAGTACCGGCTGGGAGACTTTGAAAAAGCCATTGATGCTTACAAAAAATCCCTGGATTTAAACCCCAAGGACGAAGATGCTAAATACAATCTCGAATTCCTAAAAAAACAAAAATCCGTCTTTGAAAAGAAAAATCAGGACAAACAGCAGCAAAAACAGAATCAAGAGCAACAGTCGGACCAGGGACAGCAGCAAAATAACCAGAGTCAATCCCAGTCAAAGCAACAACAGCAAAAGGGCGGACAAGAAAACCAAGACCCATCCCAGTCGGAAGGACAACAGGGAGATAAAGAACAACAATCTCAAGGGTCCGGAGGTCAGGGGGAAGAAAAAGAGGGCCAACAGCAAAATAAAGATCAGCAGGACCAGCAACAAAAACCTCAAGACCAACAACAGAACAAGGATCAACAAAAGGGATCTGAAAACCAAAAAGAAGAGCAAAAACAAAAAGAACAACAAGAACAAGAAAAAGAGAATGAGTCACAAAACCAAGAACCGCAACAAGGGCAGGAATCACAAGAAAATCAAGATCAGGGGGAGGGGGGGCAAAACCCGCAGCCCCAAGAACCTAAAGAAGGAAGCGGTTCACCCCAGCAACAAGAAGGCCAACAAGCTCTTCAAGGACAGATGAGTAAAGAAAACGCCCTGAGAATTTTGGATGCCCTCAAGGAAGGCGAAAAAGGATTACAGGACATGCGACGTCCGCCGCTCCAGCAGGAATCCGAAGCCAAGGAGCGGGAACCGTTAAAAGATTGGTAATTTAACCGCGAAGGAGGACTTATGCTTGCAGATAAAATTGAGGCAGACTTGAAGGCGGCGATGAAGTCTAGGGACTCGCTGAAAGTAGACACGCTTCGAATGCTGAAGGCCGCGATTAGCAATTATTTAATTGAGAAGAAAAAGGACAAGGCGGAGGATGCGGAAGTCGTATCCTTCATCCAAAAACAGATCAAAACCCGGGAAGACTCCATCGAAGGCTTCAAGAAAGGCAACCGTCAGGACCTAGTCGATAAGGAGACGAAAGAAAAGGCTATTCTAGCGGCTTATCTGCCGGCCCAATTGTCGGATGCCGAGCTGGAATCGATTGTCAAAAAGGCCATCCAACAAACGGGGGCTAAGACAAAGGCGGATATGGGTCGCGTGATGAAAGAGGCGGTGGCTCAGTCGCAGGGCCGCGCGGACGGGAAGCGGATCAACCAAATCGCCGCATCCTTGCTCAATTAAATCAGCTAATAAATCAGCTAAATCAGCCGTTCAATCCAACCCAAACGGGCCCTTTTATCGCCATTACAAACGTCTGATAATATATGTTATGTAAACTCTTCATGAGGGGAAAACCTGAATTCCTTCCCCTGTGGCAAAATTGGTCGGACGTCCGACCAATTGGAAAATTGGAAAAAAGGAAATTTCTAGGCTCGTCTCTTCCGGATGAAAACCTCTGTTTTTAGGGAGGTCACACGATCGATAAAAAGTTTACCGTCCAAGTGGTCCAATTCATGCTGCAGGCAAATGGCCTCAATCCCTTGCACGGCTCTTTTCTTGCGCCGGCCTTTTTCATCAGTCCACTCAATAATGCCTTGAGCAAACCGCCGCACATTGGCCGTATAGTCGGGAAGGCTCATACACCCCTCCCGGCTTAGGATTTCCCCCTCCAAACGCAAGAAACGGGGGTTAATCATAATTTCCCGGGCTTTGGAAGAGTCTTTGGGTGAAACATCGACCACAATGACACGGAGGGGCTTTCCCACCTGAGGGGCGGCAATCCCAATCCCGCCGGGCTGGGCATAAAGGGTTTGGACCAGGTCCCGGATCAATTGCTGGACCGCCGGTTTTTCCCAAGAAACGGCCTTTGAAGGCTTGCGCAAGACGGAATCGGGAAATAGACGGACCGCCAGGACAGGCATTTCGGAGGATTAAAAAGAAAGCCGTTCCAGGGGTTTTATTTGGATGTCGACCTTGAGCTGTCTACGCAGTTTCTGCCAAGCAGGATCCAGACGCTTCAAATTAAAACCCTTGGGGACATCCACTTCCAAAACCATCATAAAAACCGCTTTGGCCCCCGTTCCTAGAATTTTCGAATTGAGATCCGTTATGTTCAACTTTTTTTGGGCGAGGATTCGGGTGGTCTCATAAACAATCCCCGTCCTGTCTTTTCCCATGACGGAGAGGACGAAACTTTTGCTTCCCGGCGGGTGCTTCTCCCCTCTCACCAAATTTGTGGGGAGGACCTTCCAAAAATGATGAAGTCCCCACTTTCGCCGGCAATCATCAAAAGCTTTCCTTAATTTTTTTTCTACCGTGGGTGTAGGAAGAGAAGCGATCAGAATCATCGCAAACTCACCTTCCAGGATCGTCATGGTCGTGTCTTCAACGTTACATCCCGATTTGAAAAGCGATTGCGTGATTTCAGCGATGAGACCGGGCCGGTCGCGGCCGATAAAAGTCAAAGCAATTCGTTTCATTTGTTTTCTCCCGCGTATTTAGACAAGGCTTCCAAGCCCCTTTCTAAGAGTTGGGCCCCTTCGGTTAGAACCACTTTTTTTATAACATGCCCCGTATCCGGAAGGAGGCGCGCTGAAGAAATCGGCCCCCGGTAAGAAAACGGAATCTCCAAATGTCCTTGGGCATTATTGAGGCCTGCCAACTCGTTAACCCGATGAACCAGAAAGTCACTGATCTCTTTAAGGAGTTCCAACTTGCCCTGGAAGTCGGCATTGCCGACAAAGGCATACGTTCCTTGGGCCTGGACAATATAATGAGGGGCTTCAAAATTAAGGGCCTGAAGAACCAGCTCGTCATTTTGGATCACAAAATCGGCATGAAAAAGATTGAAGGCCATGTCTCGCCCCGTCAAAACTTCTTGAAAAGCCGGAGGTAAGCTTCCCAAAAGCGCATCCCGAAGGCCGGGAATGGCGCTGATCCGGCTCAAGAGTGAATCCACCATATTGAAATTCTGAATCACCCCTTCGCGAACCTCTAGATACCCTTTCCCTGTGAGGCTCTTTCTTATTTCAAGCTCCTTCTCCCCCGACCCTGCAAATTCGAACTCACCGCTCGCAATCCCGCTAACTCCCCCGCTCTCCTCCCTCACCCATTGCCAGACCGCCCCAAGGCTACTTAAATCCAATCGATTCAGCCAAATCTTGCCCTTGAATCGAAGCGGCTTCTCAGAATAAAAAACGTCCCCCTTGAACTTCAGGTTGTAATTTAAAAGCTTGGTGACAAAGGAAAGATTGCCGGTTGAGCTTTGATCTAAGTTCAGCTCAATATTTCCCAAATCAACATCCAGAGGGAGCTTTTTTGCAGGGTCCCGGTAATGAACGCGAACCCCCGTCACTTGAGTCTTCAAAACGAATTTAAAGCGGAATAGATTGAGGGAATCAAAATGAAGGAGGACATCCTCGGTATTTAAAAGAGGTGGCTCAGAGGGCGACTGAAAAAGGCTAATCCGATCAACCTCGATCCCTAACCCGCCGCGCCAAGTCAGTGACAAATTGCCAAGGCTGACCCGCATCCCCAGTTTTTCGGAAAGTCGAGACTCTAAATAGGGACGATAATCATTCGGGTTGAAACGGCTGAGGAAAAAAATAAAAAACCCGGTGAGCGCCAAGAAAAGGACTAAAAAAAAGAGTGCAATCCAACGCATTATTTTAACCGCTTTAACGCGGCCTCGCTATTTTTGACGTGACTTCCCTTCCAGAATATTTTACTGCAGGAAGGGCAGGTATAAAACTTATCATAATTCTGGGCAACTTCTGCGGGCACACGACCTTCGACCTTGGCCCTTGGAACGGATTGAATCAGGTCGTTGCAATCCAAACACCGGCTAAAGGATTTTCCCTTGGGTAAGTGGATTTTCTTCCGAAGTTCAGTCATCTGACGCGCGTAGTTCGATTCTTCGATGACCACAACCCCTTCCCAGAGCGTTTTGGCCGGAAGATGACTGTCTCGGGTAAGGAGGAATCTTTTTTCCGATTGGGCGATGCGGATCAATTCTTTATTCTCCACGGGGCATTTAAAAATTGTGTCGAATCCCTGAAGCCGGAGCCACTTGGCGAGGCGTCCTAATTGTTCATCGCAGACGAAACGCGGAATCACTTCCCCGCTCGCTTGCGGGCCCATTCCAGGGCCTGTTCTTTAGTCTGAATGTGTTTTTCGAGCTGGGCCTCAAAGGCCTCCTCTAAAAGAGGTTTCATGGCGGGTCCGGGTTTCATTCCCAGTTCGATTAGATCCGTTCCGGTTAAAAGGGGTTTGGGTTTTAATTCTTCCTCTTTGAATTCTTCCGTTTTTTTTTGCAGAAACTTATAATTATCGAGCATCCCGTGACTCGATTCACAGTCAATACGGTGAAGCTCAAGTTCGGTTGGGAATGTCGAAGCGCTCATGAAACGCTTGAGTTTTCCCTCCCTCATTTCTTTCACGTTGGCGAACTTCATGTGATTATCAACGCAGGTTGCCACCGCTGCTATCTCATCATTGGAAAAACGAAGACGGCGCATGATTTGCTCACTCATTTCTGCACCCACTCGTGCATGCTCATAGAAACAGATGCGGCCGTCGCGGATTTGAAAAGTCGGGGGCTTCCCCACATCGTGAAGGAGCGCGGCAAAGGCAAGCACCGGCGTCGGATTGACGAGCCGCTCTAAAAGCATCCTCGTATGAATGAAAACATCTCCTTCCGGATGAAATTCGGGGATTTGTTCCACCCCCTTCATTTTTTCCACTTCGGGAAGGACTTCTTTGAGAAGTCCGCTAGCGGATAAAAGCTCCAATCCTTTCCCCGCTCCGGGTCGCGTAAAAGTTTTGACCAGTTCATCACGGATTCTCTCAGCGCTCACTTGTTGAATTTTGGAAGCCAGACGCCGAATAGCTTCCCAAGTATTGGGTTCGATGGAGTAATCCAAATTAGCCGCAAAGCGGACTGCGCGCAGAAGCCGGAGCTTATCTTCCTCAAAACGGGAGGAGGGCTCCCCTACGGCCCGTATGACCCGCCGTTTGAGGTCCTCCTCTCCCCTTACATAATCGATCACTTTCTTCTGGAAGGGGTCGTAAAAGAGGCCGTTGACCGTAAAATCGCGCCGTTTGGCATCTTCCTCAGGGGTCGTAAAAGCGACGGAACTGGGGTGGCGGCCGTCGCGGTAAGGCCCTTCGCTTCGAAAAGTGGCCACTTCAAATTGTTCCCCTGCTTCAATCACAAGAATGACACCGAATTGCTTTCCGATAGGAAGCGTTTTTGGAAAAAGCCGCTCAATTTCATCCGGAGAAGCGTTCGTAGCAATGTCATAATCTTTCGGAGTCTCTCCGCGCAAGAAATCGCGTACGCAACCGCCGGCAAAATACGCCACGTGTCCCTTTTTTTGAAGGGCTTGGGCAATTTTATAGGCTGAGGCGGCGACTCCTTGGGAAAAATCCATTTTTAACTCCTGAGCGTTTTAAGCCGGGCCACAAAAAAGAAGCCCGAGAGACCGATGGCGGCACTGAAAAGAATCAGCATAGGCAGACCCATTATATCAAAGAGCTTTCCCCCCAGATACATGGAGAGAATCTGGCCTAGATTTTGGACGCTCATCAAAAGTGCGAAAAGGGAACCTTCGATTCCTTTTTGTCGGGACAAAACGGCGGCGACAGCCATCAGAGGGAGGAGACTCAAGTAGCCCCCAATCCCACCCAGAAAAAAAAGGACAGAAGCACTCCATCCGTTAAAAATCCAAAACGTACTGAGAACATTCACCGTATTGAGCACGACCGACCAAAATAAAGCCTTCTTCAAGGTAAAGGCCTTTGATAATCTGCCATAAAAGAAACAACCCGCAATGGCGCCCAGCCACGTGAGACTCGACAAGGCCCCCAAAAAAGTTTCCGAGAAGGCCAATTTTTCCTTCAAAAAGAAAAAGAAAGGGGTATTAAATGAAGCCGAGATGGAACCCGATAGGATGAAAAGGCTGAACCACTTTAAATCATCAGAAAAAAGAGCGCGCAGGCTTGTCACGATCGGCACAAGGATATGAGGCCGCTCTTCCCCTCTTGAGCGGGGTGACTCGTGGATAAAAAAGCCGGCCATTAAGGTCATAAAAGGCAGGAGAGCCGTGAGAGCAAAAATCAGCCGATAAGAAATATTTTGGGCGAGCCACCCGCCTAAGATTCCGCCCACGACAGCGCCTAAGCTTCGAAAGCCCCACGCCAAACTTTGATAAAGTTGGGTCGTTTTTTCCGTGGAATTTTCCACAATGAGGGCATCCGTCACGACATCGGTCAGTGCAAAACCGAAATTGCCCAATAGGCCCAGACCATAAAAGAAGATCTTCTGGTGTGGAAAGAAAGCCAGGCCGATCCAGGATCCCAAGGATAAAAGAGAGGCTAGAATAACGTAAGGTTTTCGATGCAGTCCCGCAATCGGCACGCCGTCAGAAAGAGCGCCGTAAAGGAGTTTTAGAGTCCACGGCAGTCCGATCACGAAAGAAAAGGTTGCCATCTCGGAAATGCTCCAGCCCTTCTGGCGCAGAAGCAGTGGGAAGGCGACCGCTGAGATGCTCAGCGCACCTTGGACAAAATAAACAAAGGAGGCAAGAAATGCAACGGAACGATCGACCGGCGGGAAAGAATTATTTTCCAAAAAACTCGCGGGCCTTTTTGCGCCCGAGGGTGCGTTTGTAATCTTCGTAATCGATAAAAATGAGTTCCGGTCTTTTATCCTTCAGACGCGAAACAATCTGAAACCGCTCTCCCGGATGAGTTTCAAGACGCCGGCTTGTAATGTATTTAAAAACCGTCTTACAGCGGGGGCATTCTTTTGCTTCTTGGTAATGAATCCCGAGCTCCCGGCAGGAAGCGCAATCCCCAGTCAGATCACCTAAAATTAAAAGGTGTTTTACCACCTCTTCCAAATCATAAACCTGCCAAGTGCGCAATAATTCTCTACCCACTAGAGTCACAATTTAAAGACAAGATCATGCTCCCGGGTGCGGGATTTTGTCCGGATTCCGATTTCGTCACCCGCCGAGGCCTGATTGACCGACTGATGGTTGATCTGCATGGAGTCCACCGTCTGCTTGAAATGCGTGGTGTGCCCCTTAAAATAAAGGGTGTCTCCCACCCGGACCTCGTCCCGTTCGATCATGAGGGCTGTTGCCCGCACCTTTGGGAAATAATGCGTGACCTTCCCAATCGGCTCTTCCGGTAGTTCCGGACCCTTTGGGAGTTTGGTTTTTTTCTTCTTGGATTTTGGTTTTTTTGTTGAGGGTTTTTTGCGGGTGACTTTTTTCTTTTTCAGGCTTTTCTTTTTTGAAGCGACTTTCTTTCGCTTTGTTTTTTTTGCTTTTTTAGCCATTCTCATCTCCTCTTAACTTGGAAAGTCCTTGTTCTTTTCTTCCACCAAAGGAACAAAACGAACCGGAATGGATTCGTAAGTTTTCAAAGCGTTTCCCTGTTTGATCCCCACCACCAGCATTTGATCCCGATCCCCTACCGGCATTACGATCCGACCGCCTTCTTTCAATTGGGCAACCAAGGATTCGGGAATCTTGAGCCCGCCAGCAGTGACTATTATCTTATCAAAAGGAGCCGCCTCAGGCCACCCCTTCGTCCCGTCGCCTTTTCGCAAATAAATGTTCCGGTAACCCAACTTCTCAAGCCGCTTTTTCGCCTCTTCATGAAGCGGCTCTAAAATCTCAATGCTGTAAACCTCTTTTACGATTTCAGCCAAGACGGCCGCCTGATAACTCGATCCCGTGCCAACTTCCAAGACTTTGTCGGTGGGTTCTGGGTGGATTTCTTGAGTCATCAAAGCGACAATGTAAGGCTGGGAAATAGTTTGATCGTAGCCGATAGGAAGAGGATTGTCGTTGTAGGCCGAAAGTTTTTCGGAAAGGGGAACAAATTCGTGGCGGGGAACTTTTTGCATGGCGGAAAGGACATGCTCATTCGTAATCCCGCGGGCCTGAATCTGGGTTTCCACCATTCTGTGTCGCATCGGGGCGAAAGAATCCTTTTCTTGGGCGGTATCTCCAAAACTCAGAGAACACCCTATTGTTCCAGACAACCAATAGATTATAAGGCTGAGAAGGGATTTATGAAACTTTCCCGGGAAGGGTCGGGGTCGGATCCTGGGATTCGAGAGATTCAAGTTGTTGCTGAAACCGGTCCAAGCGCTTCTGGGCTTTGTCATAAGTCGTTTTTGAATGGGTCAGGTGGAGGCCAAGCGTCCCAAAATCATCGTAGAACTTTTTAAAATCGTTCGCAAGCTGCGTGAGGCAGCCCAGAATTTCCTTTGCCGAGTTTTCGATACGCAAACCACGCAAACCCAAGACAATGGCCTGCAGGTAAGCATAGAAGCTGTTGGGAGAAACCGGGATTACTTTTCGACTCAAGGCATATTGAGCAAGGCTTTGAGCGTCCTCTTTACCCTCTTCTTTAAGGATGGTTTCGTAGTAAACGTTTTCCGCGGGGATGTACATGAGCGCAAAATCGAAAGTCCCCTCTTCCGGCAGGATGTATTTAGTGGCGATCTGATCGATGTGTTTTTTAACATCCTGATAAAACTGTTTGCGATTGCGGGTGGTTTCTTCTTCGGAACCTGATTGAAGGAGTCGTTTAAAATTTTCGAGAGGAAATTTGGAATCCACCGGAACCATCCCTTGACCCAAGAGAATGGCAGCGTCCACTTTCTCTCCGCTTCGGAAGCTATACTGCAAAACATAGCGGTCCTGGGGAAGGAGTTGTTTGAGAAGCCCTTCGAGAAAAAGTTCCCCTAAGATTCCGCGCAATTTGGGGGCCTTCAAAATATCCTGAAGGCTTGAAATATCCTGACCGATGCGGATCATGGAGTGAGTGGATTCCTGAAGCTGGCCCAAACGCTTCTGGAATTCCCCCAGTTGGTGGGCATAATCCTGAACAACAGAAGTGTTGGTGGTGAGCTGCTCATTCATCCGGCCGGAAATTTTCAAAAGTTCCGATTGGAAAATTTCCGTCTGATGAGTGAGTTGTTTTTCAAGCCGTTCAAAAGTCCGGAGCACCCAGAAGAGAACGAACCCTCCGAAGCCTACCACTAAGAGAAAAATCACGGCCTGGCTGATCATCGTTATTTGACGAAGGTAATGTTAATGTCCTCGAGATGATTGGAAGGCTCAGGGAAGACGAGGATCCGGCTTCGGGTTTCCCGCTCAATGTTCTGGACCGCCTTTTTCTCCTGGTGAAGCAAGCGCTCGGCAACGCGCGGATGGACATAAACATTGACCGCCTTGGAATGGCCATTTCCCACGGCTTTACGGATCTCCTTCACTGTCTGAATCGCCATCGTGGTGGCGGATTTAACCATTCCTTTGCCTTCGCAATAAGGACAAGCATCATAAACGGCGCTTTCCAAAGAAGGCCGAATTCGCTGACGTGTCATCTCGACCAAGCCCAGTTCGGACATTTGCACAAGGTTCGTTTTAGCGCGGTCTTTTCGCACCGCCTCCTTTAAAGTCCGGAAAAGTTCTCGGCGATGATCGCCCCGCTCCATGTCGATAAAATCGACAACAATGATGCCGCCGACATCCCGAAGGCGAAGTTGGCGCGAAATTTCCCACGCGGCTTCCAAATTGGTTTGGTAAACCGTGTCTTCCAAATTCTTGCGGCCGGTAAATTTCCCCGTATTCACATCAATCGCCACGAGGCCTTCGGTCTGCTCAATGACAATATGGCCGCCCGATTTCAGCATGACAGTCTTTTGAAAGGTGCGCTCAATTTCTTTTTCGATATTATATTTTTCAAAAAGAGGAACACGGTCCCGGTAATGCCGAAGTTCAACCTGTTGTCCCGGAAGATAAATCTGGCAAAACCGGCGGGCGCGGTGGAAAAGTTCAGGGTGGTCGACCACGATGCCGGTGTTTTCTTCCGCTAAATAATCACGGATGACCCGCTCCACCAAGCCGGCCTCTTGATGGATCAGCGAAGGGGCTTTTCCTTTTTGGATCTCTTTTTGAATCCGTTCCCAAGCCGCCGCCAAATAGCGGATGTCGCGCTCGAATTCTTTTTCCCCCTTGCCATCCCCTGCCGTCCGCACGATAAAACCCGCTCCTTTGGGACGCGGTGCCGCGTTCAAAATTTTGCGAATCCGGTCTCTTTCCAACCGGTCCTCAATGCGTCGCGACACGCCGACTTTTTCAGCCCCCGGCATCATCACCAAATAGCGTGCAGGAATGGAAAAATGCGTGGTAAGTCGCGGGCCTTTGTTCCGAATAGGCTCTTTGACCACTTGGACAATCACTTCTTGGCCAACTTTCAAGACGTCCTGAATACGCTTATAGCGAAAATCTTCCCTGGGCGCCCCTCCCTGCGAAGGTTCTCCGTATTCTGCTTCTAAATCCAAAGGGGATTTCAAGGCATCCGTCACATAAAGGAAGCCGTCCTTTTTGGTTCCCAGATCAACAAAGGACGCGCCGATTCCCGGGATGACCGATTTCACGATTCCTTTATAGATATTGCCAAACTGGCGGAGTTCGTCCGAACGCTCGATGTAAAACTCTTCGAGCCGGCCTTCTTCCAGAATGGCCACCTGTTTTTCATTGGCATCCAACGTAATTAAAATCTCTCGTTTCATGAATTAAAGACCTCAATAGTTATGGGACTTTGGTTGGGGGCAGGAGACAGCAGAAGGTTTTTTATCCGAACTCTACCACCTTAACCCGCAGCGGCTTTTGCCGGTGACAGGGGGGGTGTTTGAGTTTTTATTACAGATTCAGAGCCAACTGTTTCCTTAGAGAGAGCGGGCGCTTGAGTTCTAGCCTGCCTCCTCCCTCCTGCCGGCTGACCTTCAGCATCAACCAAGGTCACCGTGACGAAGAAAAGGGTTTCTGTATTTCGATTAGCGCTTCCTTCCGTTTGCCGTTTTGAGCGGAAAAACTTCCCCACGCCGGGAAGCGATCCCAAATAAGGAACTCTTTGTTCGGCAACGGATACTTTGTTTTCTAGAAGACCTCCGATAGCAATGGTTTCGCCGCTGCGGATCAAAACCTGAGTTTCCGCATTCGTAACGTCAAAACTGGGAGCGGCAAGGGTGGCCGAATACGTAATGGTGGAGCCCAAAGAGCTCACTTCGGGTTTTAAATCTACCAGAATTTCCTCGATCGAATTCACGTGAGGGGTCACATTCAAAACCACTCCGACATCGCGAAAAGTAAATCCGGTGACTTCAAAACTTCCCGTTGTTTCATTTCGTTCAAAACTGGGAATTGGAATTTCACTGCCTACTTTTACTTTTGCCGTTTGATTATTCAGAACCACAATGCGGGGATTGGAAATGACTTTGGTGTTCGTGCGACTTTCCAGAAGGGAGAGAAGCGCGGAGAAGGAGGAAAAATCCAAAGTCCCGAAAGAAAAAGTCCGGTTGGATACCGCAAGATCCGGGAAGGGAAAAGACCGGGGTTCTGCAGAATTTTGCTGAACGGTTCCTGTGCTTGTGCTGCCTGTAGTAGACGAAGCGCCGGCGGTTCGGGCAAGGAAAGGCTCCAACGCACCCGGGAAATATTCTTTATTCGAATCCGTGTTTGTGGCAAAAGGGAAAGTGACCGGCCTAGCAGCACCGCTTGAAATTCCCATGTTGGCGGCATTCCAACGAATTCCTATATTTTCGCCTCTATCCAACTGTGTTTTAATGACTTTCGTATCAATGAAAACTTGAGCCGTCGGTTGATCGAGTTTTTTGATGACTTCCCTAATTTTATAAACATTAGAAGGGGTATCCGTCACCACAATAGCATTGCGCTGTCCCACCATTTTCACTTTTCCCCGCTCCGAAAGCATGGTGGTAATGATATCGATCAAATCGGTAACTGCACTGCTCGTCTGCTGGGCCTGGACGGAAGTGCCTTCCGTGGCCTTTCGGGTAAGCTGAATATATTCCAATATGAAAGTCTCCGTTACCAGCTCCTCTTGGGACATCTTCTCGGGAGTGGTGACTCGAATGATATTGTCGCGCCGTTCATAAACGTAGCCATAAGTTCGCAGGACAACTTCCAAAGCCTGTTGCCAGGGAACATTTTCGAGACGAACAGTGACCGTACCCTTAACTTCGGGGCCCGCAACGATATTGACACCGCTCTTGAGGCTGAGAACGCGCAGGACGGTATTGATATCCGCCTCTTTAAAATCCATCGTTACATACCCTGCTTTCGCGGTATCCGTAACCACAGCGGAAGACTCGGCGGGAGGTGTTTCCTTAGAAGGTTCTTCTGCGCTTAATTCGTGGGTGGGGAAAACTAAGATTAAAAAACCTGTCAAGCAAACAAACGCCAGACTTGCGAGCGTTTTCTCTTTTACTTTCATTTCTCCTTTAAACTGGACTTTTCTTCCTGAACAATTTCTTCACGTAACCAACTGACGACTTCCTGGTTACCTTGAAGAAAAACCACTCGATCGGGAAGGATTCGCACGAGCTTAACTCCATCAATCTCCTCCCCTTCCTTATAGGCTTCTCCGCCAATCACGGCGTAAGAGCTTCCGTTTGGATCGTAAACAATCCCTTCGATCGAAAGCGAATCTCCGCGACCTTCACGTAAAGCTTCCAACCCTGTAAGCGGAACAAAAGGATCGCGGCGACCGGCACTATCATAGCGAATTTCTTCCGCCAGGGCTATGGGAAAAATCATCGAAAAAAGGAGCACGAAAGAAAGAGCAAACCTCCTCATTTTCCCCCTCCCGGCTTCGGTTGAGTTTGCAGGGTAAAAGCTGAAATTACCACTTGAGCGAGGTGAATTTTGGGACTCTCCTCTTTTGGGGTGATTGAAAATTCCGATACTCGGAATATTTTCGGATGATTTTCAAGGGCACTCACGAAAGTCGCCAAAGGATGGTACCCCCCTTCCAAAGTAACTAAATAGGAGATTCTCCGGTATTTTGAGTCATAAGGGGGCGGGAATTTTTCAGAGGCGTTTTGATCCAAGCTCTGGGGCTCCGTACTAACAAGCGTGGCCTGGCTTTTATCGGCAAGGGAAGCTAAAATGCCCACGATCCCTTCACCCTCCTCACTTTTAAGCAGACGCGATTGAGCGTCCGTGACAAACGCTTCGTGTTCTTTACGCTCTGCCAGCAACTTGGGCTGTTGGGCGATTCTCGCCTTCCCCAGCTGAATTTGACTCCTGAGGTCTTTTGTTCGAAACCCAATTAGAGGGCGCTGAATCCAGGCCGGCCAGAAAATAAACGCAACAAAGAGACAAACTCCCCCAAAAATTAAGGCCAATTTTTTGCGGGTCTTCGGATCGAGCTTCTTGAAATAAGCCACCAGGTCTTTTGTTGAAAGTTGTGTAAATGATTTAGGCATATTTAGGCCCATTTGAACACAGCGGTAAAAAGGGTTAATTCGGACCTGTCTTTTTGTTGTCTACTGGTCGTCAAAACAAGTTCTGCGCCGGAGGGAAATTTTTCTTTAAGGTCTTTCAAATATTTCTCAATAGCCTGAACACTAGATTTTTCCCGCGAAGGTACGGAAACCCCCTTTAAAAGAAGCGTGTTTTCCTTAGGCTGCCTCAAAATTTTTACTTCCACGAGCCAGATGGAGTCAGGAATTAACTGGCTCACCGAACTGAGGATCGCTGTCGTCCGAAAAGAAGAGGCAATATAACGTTCCAAAAAAGTTCTTTCTCCCTTACTCCCTGATTCCATATCCGTCTTAATCTGATCCACCCGACGCACTTCTTCCTGAAGACCCATCCACTCCTTATTAAGTTTTTTAAACTCCCGGATTTCGAAAAGGTACTGAACATAAAAAAAGAGGGTTAAGGCCAGAAACCCGGCGCCTAAAATTTTCAGCAGAGACTGGCTCGGCCAGGTCCCACCAAGACGCGTGGTTTGTTTGCGAAACTCAGGCGGTAAGAGGTTGACGAGAATCATGGGATTTTAGGGACGAAGGCAAAGCCCCAAAGCCACGGGTAAAATGTCCTCATTTTTCTTTAATAGATCCGCGTCGAGATGAGGGGAAAATACGACGCGTGGAAAAATTTCAGGATGTCGCACCGGCACTTTCACTTCCCCTTCTAATAAATTGAGATCGGAAACAAAATGGGAACCGCCTCCCATCAAATAGAGGCTTTGAAGCGGTTTTGCGTCGGCAATGTGATTCACGTAATAACCCAAGGACAATTTCACCTCATTTAAAAAAGACTCTAGGGCTTGATTGACGACTGCGTGGAAGTCCGGAGTAGCCTTTGAGGCATCGCGCTGCATCGCACGCACCGCTTCCTGTTCCAACCCCAGTTTACGCTTTAGCAGCTTTACAATGTCCACCCCCCCAAAAGAAATTTCACGGATAAAGACCGGTTTTCCCATACTTAAAATTCCAAAAATTGTCGCTTCCGTGCCCATATCCAAAAATCCAATCGTTCCTTCTCGTGCTTCCGGTAAGAGGTACTCCAAAAAATTAGCGATCGCGAAAGCGCTGACGTCAATCTGCTTCGTTTCAATATCTGCGTTTTGGAGGACCCTCAAAAGCTGGTACACTTCCGATTGCTTCGCTGCCACCAAAAGAACCTCCATCATCTTGCCGCTTGGCCCGGAGATATTCTCTTTCAAGATTTGAAAGTCGATGATGACCTCACTGGACTTGAAAGGGATATACTTCTCGATTTCGTAACGAATCGCGCTGGCGAAGTCATCTTTTTTCATCTGAGGAAAATTGAGAATGCGAACCACCACGCCTTGGCCGTTTAACCCCACACGTACATTTTTAGAATCAAGGTTTTCTTGTTTGAAGATGGCATGAAGGCGTTCGCTCGTGGTTTCCAAAGAACCAGGCCGGGGTTCGATGTAAAAATGCTTAATCTCAAGATTTTCATTTTTTTTCTCGAGCCCCAAAACCATCAAATGAGATTGGCCCAAATCAACGCTTACCGTTTGACTCGGTTGAGAAGTTTTCCTTTGAGTGAAAAAAAACCCCATCGCCTTGGCTCTTACATCTTTGAGCAAAGCGATGGGGTTAATTGTGAGGCTCACTGCTAAAAGCTTATGCTGCTAAGCAATCGGGACGTTAGCGGCCGGACATCCGGCAGCGCCTCCCACAGCACCTTGCGAAACCACTCCAGATTGATCCACGCAGTAGGTATTCACACCTTGGTTGGCAAGGGGTGTCGCTGACATGGAATAAGTGGTCGCCGGGGCAGCGGCTGCAACATAGGCAAACGTGTATCCATGTTTGCCGGGAGCTGCGTTTGCCGCGTTCCAGGACGTGTCCAAATATGCCGGGATTGCACCGGTCATTGCCGCTACGTTGGCAGCGTACGCCGGTGGGTTTTGTGCCGACCGGAAGCTCTCATCTGCTGAGCTGAATGTCCGAAGGTCGGATTTGACTGCGGACTCGTTGGCATTCAAGCGGGCTCGAAGCAGGTTTGGAATAGCAATGGCTGCTAAGAGACCGATGATCGCCACCACAATCATAATCTCAACCAACGTAAAACCTTTCTGTTCATTTAGCTTAATTAACATTTAATTTCCTCCTTTTGGCCCAGGACTTTCGACCGCGGATTGAGTGAGGAGAGTATCAGTTACGTATGTTGCTCTCCGTTCGAATCCTGCCAAACAGATCCTTGGGTAAAACACTTTTCTATTCCTACTATACCTTACTCTTTAATTGACGGCAAATTTATTGAAAAACTAAATGGCTCATTTTAAAGGAGTTAAGTAAGTTAAATAGGCATGCCGCCAAAGGCCGGACAGCCTCCGATGTTCTGAGGATTTCGACCCGGCGGATAACGTCGAATGATGCCTGTTTGGTCGATGCAGTAAGAATTAACCCCCGTAATGTTTTGGGTAACCGGCCTGGCCCCGACTGAAAAAGTGGTTCTCCCCGCAACGCCAATTAAATAGACATAGGTATAACCTTGCCTCTGATTGACATTCAGCCAGGAGGAATCGAGATAGGCCGGAACGGCCATCACCATAACTGCTATGTTTAATGGGTAAAGTGGGGGGTTCGCACTGCCGCGAAAACTTTCGGCAGCGTTGCCAATCGCACGCAGGTTGCCTTTGACAGCTGCCTCATTGGAATTCAACCGGGCTCGGAGCACATTGGGAATCATGATTGCGGCCAGTAAAGTGATCACCGCAACAACAATCATAATTTCAACCAAGGTAAAACCCTTGGGATTTTTTTCAGTATTTTTTCTCAAAAGTTCTCCTTTGAAATGCTAGATGGCTACGCCCGCGGGATTACAGCCGTTCACCCCCCCGTAAGGGCCCGGAGCATTTGCGCCGTATCGACGGATGACACTCGTTTGATCGACGCAATACGAATTGACGCCCGTCACGTTGCGGGTCCGCGGAGTCGCAATCACTGAGAAGGTATCTCCCGTGGCCCCGACGGCATAGGAAAAAATATAGCCCTGTCGCTGCACGTTATTGGTCCATGCAGAGTCCAAGTAAGGAGGATTGGAGGTAACCATAGCAGAAAAATTCGCGGGATAAGCTGGAGGGTTGAGACTGCCCCGGAAGCCTTCGGCAGCCGAACAAACGGTTCTTAAATTTCCAATAGCAGCCGCTTCATTCGATTGTGCTCTGGCACGCAGTGCACTGGGAATCGCCAAGGAAGCGACTACAACGATAATCGAAATCACGATAATTAGCTCCACCAAGGTAAAGCCGGCTGCCGTGTTAGGGTTTGGGAAAATAGAGGTGAAAAATCGACCCCTTGCCGGGGAGAGTTTCGACCTCAATTTTTCCTTCATGCAGTGTGACAATCTTTTGAACTTCTGCAAGTCCAAGACCTGTCCCTCCTTTTTTGGTTGATTTAAACGGAAGAAAAAGATCTTTTAGTTTTTCGGCGGGAATGCCCCCACCGCTGTCTTCCAAATCCAGCTGGGTTCCCCGCAATTCTTCCTTCGCAGTAATTTTAAAAGTGCCCCCGTCGGGCATCGCTTGATACGCATTCAGTGTCAAATTGAGAAGCCCACAAAGAATTTGCTCCTCGTCCGCATAAATATGGGTTTTTGTATCATACTTTTTTTCGACCAAAACCCCATTAAAATGAAGCCCCGGATTAAGCCGAGCCACAGAAAGGGTACGCTCGATCAGACCATCCAATAAGAGAATTTTGGGATCGGATTGGCTCTGTTTGACATAACTTAGGATCCTTTGAAAAGTCTTCGTCATTCGGTCGGACTCCTGGCCAATAATGACCATCATTTTTTCTTCCTGGGGGTTGAGTTTTCCCCGAAGAGAATCCCGCAAAACATCTGCAGCCGTCCGCACAGAGGTCAACGGATTGCGAATCTCATGTGAGATTTTAGAGACCACCTCCCCCAAAAAGGAAAGGCGTTCTGAGAGTTTGAGCTGTCCCCGTAGTTCAACGATCGTGCCGCTCAAATAACGTGAAAGGTACCCAATGATAAGGAAAATTCCAACCCGCGCAGTGGTGCTGTAAAAAAAATAAACCACATCCCGAATCATTAAATTGTTTAATTCTAATTGACGGGCAATCACCGCACCCATCGTAAAACCCAAACACGAAAGCACGGTGGTGAAAATAACAGATTTTCTATCCCCTAACACCAAGGCGGCGCTCAAAATGCTGAGAGGATAAAAAACAGCAAAGAGACTTTCCGCTCCCCCGGTAAAAGCAAGGAGATAAGTCTCAATCAAAATATCTCCCGTAATTTGAACCAAAGCGAGCCACTGATACCGCCGGCGTGTTAAGTACCACACCACATAAAAAATACTCAAAAAACAAATGAAAACAGAAGCGGAATAAAAAGGGATTTTTGCTCCTTTTGATAGAACGGTAGAGCAAAAAAGAAGGAAGGCAACGAAAAGTAGACGAAATAGAACCAGTTTTTGGATTCGTCGGCCGATCATCTCTCTCTCCTTAGTGGATAGCCTGGGTCAGGGTAAGGATCGGCAGGAACATAGCAAACACGATTCCTCCGATCACGATTCCGAGAAATGCGATGACGAAGGGTTCGATAAGGGAAGTCAGTGAATCGACGGCAGTGTCGACTTGGGTATCGTAAAAATCGGAAACTTTAACGAGCATCTGCTCAAGTTCGCCCGTTTCTTCTCCAATGGCTATCATACGAACGACCATAGGCGGAAGAAGAGGGCTCTGAGAAAGCGTACCCGCAAGACCTTCCCCTTTAGTCACGGAAGCCCGCAAACTCAACAACAATTTTTCCAGCCGACTATTTCCAGAAGTGTGCGCAACGATCTCGAGGGAAGAAAGAATAGGAACGCCACTTTTGAGGAGGGTGGCAAGTGTCCGAGTGAATTTACTCACTCCTACTTTCATAAACAGAGGTCCAAAGACGGGAAATTTCAATTTTAGCGCGTCCCAAACAAAACTTCCGCTCTTGGTTTTTTTCCACTGACGGAACAATATCACGACGAGCACGGCCCCTATGGAGATCCATAAAATATTTAATCTCATAAAATTGCTGACGCTAATGAGAAGCAGGGTGGGCATCGGAAGCTTGGCGTTGACGGACTGAAAGATTTCAGCAAATTTCGGAATCACGAAGGTCAACATCGCCGTTGTAATGATTAGGGCCATGCCACTCACCACCGCGGGGTAAGTTAACGCCCCCCGGATCTTATTTTGAAGAGCACTGGTCTTTTCCAAGTAATTGGCGAGGCGATCCAGGATTTCTTCCAAATGACCGCTCGTCTCACCCGCCTGCACCATGTGAATAAAAAGGGGCGAGAAAACATCAGAATATTTTTGCAGGGATTCCGAAAAACTCTTCCCCCCCTGAACTTGGTCCTTCACGTAACGAAGAATGGCTTTAAACCTCGCTTTTTCCGTTTGTTCGATGAGGGCTTCCAAGGATTGCAAAAGCGGCACCCCCGCCCCGATCAAAGTTGCCATCTGGCGTGAGAAAATAACAAGGTCGTCGATTTTGACCCGTCCGCCTTTTTCACGTAAACTCTGTTTTGTGGAAAATGAAAAAAGTTTTTTTTGTTTCAGCTCATTAATGCGGACGATCAGAAAACCTTTTCGTCTGAGAGATTGGACAACAGAGGAAGAATCCGGCGCTTCCTCAACCCCCGTCTGATCGTGTCCTTCGCTGTCTTTAACTAAATATTCGAATTGTGCCATCGGAATCAGCCTTCCTGCCGCGTGACGCGCAGGACCTCCTCGAGGGTTGTTTTTCCGGTCTTAAAAAGATTCCAGGCATTTTCAAATAAGGTTTCCATCCCCTTTTTTCGCGCAAGTTTTTCAATCACTTCGGAAGAAGCGCGGGAGAGAATGGCTTCACGAACCTCTCCATCCACCATCAATCCTTCGATGGCGCCCAAACGTCCCTGATAGCCCGTTCCCCCGCATCGCATGCATCCTTTTCCCTTAAAAGATGCCAAATCTTTCAGTTCTGAAGCGGGTAGATTAATTCTCTTTAAGACTTCGGGAGGAGGCGGGAAAGAGATTTTGCAATAAGGACAAATTTTTCTTAAAAGCCGCTGGCCGGCAACTAAGATGACCGAAGAAGCAATTAAAAAAGGCTCGACGCCCATGTCAATGAGACGGGTGACCGCACCCGCGGCACTGTTGGTGTGAAGGGTGCTCAAAACAAGGTGTCCCGTTAAAGCGGCTTTGACTGCGATATCGGCTGTTTCACTGTCCCGGATTTCCCCTACCAGCACGACGTCCGGGCTCTGACGCAAAAGGGAGCGTAACCCGCTGGCAAATGTGAGGCCCACATCGGCATTCACCTGAGTTTGGGTAATTCCTTCAATTTGATACTCGATGGGATCTTCTACTGTCATCAAATTGCGCGCAGGGGTATTGAGAAGATTAAGAACAGAATAAAGAGTCGTGGATTTTCCGCTTCCGGTGGGACCGGTAACGAGAATCATTCCGTAGGGCCGACGGATGGCCTCCTTGAAAAGAGAGATGGGCTTAGCTGAAAATCCAAGTTCATCCAGCCCCCCGCGAACGTTAGTTTGATCTAAAAGTCGCAACACTGCCTTTTCCCCAAAAAATGTCGGAAGAATGGAAACACGAAAATCGATTTCCCGATCGCCTACGCGAGTCCTGAAACGTCCGTCCTGCGGGACTCTTCTTTCCGTGATGTCCACGGTGGAAAGGATTTTGATTCTTGCGATGAGAGCCGGGTAGATTTCGAGAGATTGGCGGAAAGTTTCCTTCAAGATACCATCCACCCGATATCGGACACGAAAGTGGTCGCGGAAAGGTTCCAAATGAATATCGGAAGCGCGTTGACCCACCGCTTCCTGGACCATAAAATTGACCATGCGTACGACCGGGGCTTCATCTGCTTTGGCGCTATCGGAAGAATCTTCTTCTTCCTGGTTAATGACTTCGATATTTTCCGGTGTCGCTTCCTCAAGGACTTGATTCAATGCCAAAGAGCCGCCCACGTGCCCGGAAAGTGCAGTCTGGATTTCCGCCGGAGTGGCCAAAACGGGCCGGATGTCACAGCCGGTCAGCTCCTTTAAATCATCGAGGGCGATCAAATCAAGGGGCTGTGAAATTGCTATCGTTAGGACCGCTCCGATCTTCGCAATAGGAATGACGTGGTAGCGCTCTGAGATATTCGAAGGCAAGAGCTTGGTTAATTCTTGGTCAATCTGATACGCTTCAATCCGCAGGACAGGAAGACCCGTTAATTCGCTCAAGCAATGGATGATCTCATGTTCAGCCAAAATCTTTTCGCCATAAAGAACCTGGATGAAAGATTGACCGGATTTTTGTTGGATCTGAATAAGCCGATCCCGATCCTTTTCGGAAAGTTTTCCTTTGCGGACCAAGCTCTCCGCCAACTTATCGGAAAGGACTACGGTATTTGTCATTTAGACTCCTTGAGACTGACGGCTTTTTCAGGACTTGTGACTCTCAAGACCTCTTCTGCAGCGGTGATCCCATCTTTTATTTTAAGGACGCCGTTTTCCCGAAGCGTTAACATCCCCATTTCTCTCGCCAGTCCGCGTAAATCATCATTGGACCCACCCTTTACGATCTGATTCAAAATCTCCGGCTTCATCTCGAAAAGCTCCGTGATAACCGTCCTTCCCTTGTAGCCTGTAAACCGGCAGCGCTCACAACCTTTGGGTTGGTAAAACGTGTACTTATCTTTTAGCGGTAATTCGAGAGATTCCAAAAGCTCTTGTTCCGGAGAATAAGGAGTGCGGCAAAAAGTGCATAATTTGCGGACCAGGCGCTGGGCTGAAATCATCAGAACGGAAGAAGCGATCAGAAAGGGCTCAATACCCATATTGATCATTCGAACGATCGCGCTCGTAGAATCATTCGTATGAAGGGTGCTAAGAACCAGATGGCCGGTCAACGCGGCTTTGATGGCAATATCCATCGTAATGAGGTCCCGAATTTCACCGATTAAAATGATGTCCGGGTCTTGGCGTAGGATCGAGCGAAGCGCCACCGGAAAGGTCATTCCGACTTGATCCCGCACATTGACTTGGTTGATTCCCGTCATCTGATATTCCACCGGATCCTCCACGGTCGTAATATTTTTCTCCGGGGAATTAAGAAATTGAAGGGTTGCATAGAGGGTGGTCGTTTTCCCGCTTCCGGTTGGTCCTGTCACGAGGATCATTCCGTGGGGTCTGGTTGCGACACGCCGAATGGCGTCTAATTCTCGCGGATTAAAACCCAAACGCTCAAGGGATTGAGACTCGGCGCTAGGGTCAAGAATACGCAAGCAAGCCTTCTCACCAAAACACGTGGGAAGAATCGAAACGCGCAGGTCCACCTCCGGTCCCGAAATCCTCACTTTAAATCGACCATCCTGCGGGACCCGGTGCTCGGCAATATTAAGACGACTCATGACTTTGATTCTGGAAATCACGGGATTTACAAAGGTATAAGGTGCTTTGATGATTTCTTCCAGAATACCATCAATGCGGTAACGTACACGCATATGCTTCTCCAGAGGTTCGATAAAAATGTCGCTCGCCTTGCGGCGGATTGCACCAATGAGAAGATGATTGACGAGACGGATAACGGGCGTGGCATTGGCGGCTTCCAAAAGATCGGACAAATCCCCGGAATTTAACGTGAGTGTTTTATTGAGGCCCTGAACTCTCACGTCTTCGATAATTTCTTCAAAAGATCCGGTGGGGGCTGCGGAAAGGCCTCCTATTTTTTTTGTGTAATATTTGGAAATCGCCTCCCCCAACTGTCCCTGCGGGGCTAAAACGGGTTTGATCCTAAGTCCCACCAACGCCCGTAGGTCATCCAAAGCCACGAAATTAGTGGGGTCGCAAATGGCAACGGTTAAGGTCTTTTCAAATTGGCTGATGGGCAGAGCCTGATGCTTTTGGACGAACTCCTTGGGGATCAGCTTTAAAACCTCGATATCTACCGTAAAAGTCTCAAGATTGATTGGGGAATAACCAAAAATTCGTGCGAGAATTTTTACGAGCTCTTTTTCATTAACTTTGCCCGATTGATAGAGAATTTCGATAATGGATTTTTGGGTTCGTTCGTGCTCTGCGGTGGATTGGCAAAATTCCTTTTCCGTTACGAGCCTTCTCGAGATCAACTCTATGCGAAGTTTTTGGATAAATTCCTGATCCGTGCTCATTGGCGTTCCTTCAATTCCTGCTCGTCATAATAAAGATTGATGGCTTCCTTGATTTTGGAGGGGGTAGATAAAAAAATCTGAACCCGCAAAGGAACCCTTTTTTCGATCGCTTCCAAAGCTTCCGGATTGAGCGGATCAGACATCGCAAAGGAAATGCTTGTTTCGTCTTCATCGAAAGGAAAGAAAAGGTAGCGCTCAGCCACGTCTTTCGTGATGAGCCTTTGTGCATTCCGGTTAACGTTGTAGTTTGAAATCTTCATAAAGGGAATAGAAAGCTGCTTGGAGAGTGCCGCCACCAGATTCTCTTCAGAAACATAGCCCATTTTCAGAAGAATGCTACCGATCAATCCTCCTTCTTTTTTTTGAATCTCAAGCCCCTTTTGCAGGTTATTAGGGTCGAGAAAACCCTCCTCTACGAGGATTTCCCCAATTCGTTTTTTAGGCACATTTTTTAAACTCATAAGTATCTTCTAAACCCTGACAAAATATACCTGATCGCTATTTTAATTTCAAGATATTAAGAGAATATATTTAGGCTTAATTGCTATATATAGATAGCTATAGTTATAATATGGGTGCTTTCTAACTCATTAAATAATAAGGGGTTACAAATATCGTTTCAAAGGGCAGATTTGACAGGCTGGGGTTTTACGGCAGTAATCTTTTGAAACTTCGACGATTTGGGCATGAAAATCGTTATAAAGAGTAAGACTTTTAGGAAGGCGTTTTGAAAAGAAACTTTGGATTTCGGCGTAATCTTCTGAGCCCTTCAGAAAACCATGCCTCGAAAAGACCCGCCGCGTGTAGGCATCTACAACAAAACTACGCTTATTCGCCGCGTAAAGCAGGATGGAATCTGCCGTCTCCTCCCCTATACCGTTTACTTCAAGAAGCTCCCGCCTTAATCGTTCTAACGGAGTCCGGCAAAGTTTTTTGACGCTACTCTGATATCTCTCTTGAAAAAAGCGGAGAAAATTCTTGAGTCGTTCTGATTTCACATTGAAATAACCGGCGGGACGAATCAATCGGGCAAGTTCCCGGTGAGGGAGCGATAAAAGTTTGATGGGAGCTAAAACCTTTTCTCTTTTCAAATTTTTGATCGCCTTCTCCACATTATTCCAGGACGTATTTTGAGTCAGGATCGCCCCCACCATCACCTCAAAGGGAGTTTCCCCCGGCCACCAGCCCCGGTGGCCGTAATGGCGATGGAGTGCCCCATACATGCCAAGGAGTGTCCTGCGCGTGGCCTTACGAAGACGCGAACGGATAGGTTTCGATGATTTCATAATGCGAACCCTGTGGAGTTAGCTGACTTTGAAAAAGAGTGAGTTCTCTCATTTTTCTGACGGAGGTTGCTTTAAATTCAATTTTCTCAATCGAAAATAAACCTTCTTTGACCCGCCCCAACGTCAGATGGGGTTTGAATTCCCGTTCTTCGCAGGGAAATCCATTCGATCTCAAACCCTCTTCAATGCGTTGCTGCAAATCAATAAGCGAAGAAGTGTCCCCTTGAATTCCCACCCAAATCACGCGGGGGCGACCCGGGTTAGGAAACACCCCTATTTCTTTCAGGTAAATCTCGAAAGGTTTCCAGCGGCTTGTGATCGGTGCCACGAGGTCAGAAATTTTTGAAATCTCTTTCGCATTAACCGTCCCGAAAAAATGAAGCGTCGCGTGAATTTCAGAGGAGGACACCCAGCGGATTTTGGGGTAATCCTTTTTGAGACGTTCAAGAAAAGGGGTTACGTCAGACTGGAAAAAAGGCGCAAGGGGAAGTGCGAGGAAGGCACGGGCTTTTACCGGCAGACCCATCTCCAAAGGTACTCCAAGACTTTTTTGCTCGCACGGTTTTGAATTTGCCCACGATCCCCCGCAAAATGTTCTTCCCAAGTCTTACTTTTGTGCGGGGAAACAATGGCAATATGCATAAGACCTATCGGTTTGCCGGTGGTTCCTCCTGTTGGCCCGGCGATGCCCGTTACCGCCACGCCGAGAGTGGTTCCAAATTTTTCACGGATTCCCCGCGCCAGGGAAAGAGCAACTTCTTTTGAAGCTGCCCCTTTCCTTTTGATAAGAATTTTAGAAACGCCTACTGTTTTAACCTTCACGTCGTTCTGATAGGCTACGACGGAGCCAAAAAAGTACCGGCTCGCACCCGGAACTCGGGTCATCTTTTCTGAGACCTGTCCTCCGGTGCAACTTTCGGCGAGGGCCACAGTCCAACCCTTTGAAATAAGCTTTCGGGCGATGGCCTGTTCAAGCATCTCTTCGGAGAAAGTAAAAATATACTCCTTCATCACCTTGAGAATATGGCGCTTCAACCGGCGAATGAGCAGCGCCTGGTCCGCATAAATTCTGAGACTGACTTCGCCGACTGAGGGATAGATTCCAAATTGAAAATTCCCAAACTTAAAAAAGGAACGTCCGAGCCGGTGCATCACTGCAGGCTCTGAAAGACCGACGGTTTTCACCACAAGGTTCGAATAACGTCGGATTCCGGGAAATTTTTTTTTGAGGTAGGACCTTAGATGGTTTTCGTAAAGACGCGTAAGCTCCCCGGGCACTCCGGGCACGACGATCACCACCTTTTTTTCATGTTCGATGATAAATCCGAGCGCGATCCCAAAACGGTTGAAAACTGGTTTGGCATTGGCGGGAAATTCGGCTTCCCGCCTAACGATGAAAGGAACCTTTTGACCTCTCTTGCGATAATGACGCTGGATTTGACGGTATTGGGCGCGCGATAGAACCAGAGGGACTTGAAAAAATGCTGCCAAACTTTCTCGGGTGATGTCATCCGGAGTAGGCCCCAACCCCCCGCTCACAAAAATTACCTCGGATCGCTTGAGTGCCGCGCGAAGGGATTCCTGAATGGCTGATAATTCATCTCGGCAGCTCGTTTGATATGTCACTTCAAATCCGAGATCGGTCAGCTCTCGACCCAAATATTGCGCATTCGTATTAAGGGTTGAGCCCGTCAAAAGCTCCGTCCCTATGTTGAGAATTTCCGCTTTGGGGCGGCTTCTTTTTGATTTCAATGAAAAAGGATTTTCAAAACGAGCCATGTATAAACCCCCGCTCCCAAATCATCCAACATGATGCCGTGGACCCCGGGTTTTTTTTCAAGTTGCCGCAAGGGGAAAATTTTGGTCACGTCAAAAAAACGAAAAGCCAGAAATCCGACAATCGCAGATCCCCAATGAAGCGGCACAAACATAAAAGCCAGGAGAATGCCGCAGGTCTCATCGATCACCACTTCAGCGGGATCTTCCTCAGGCTTCAAACCAATCCTAGGGATGGCAAAATAGGCAACCCCAAGCAAACTTAAAAAAATAAGAAAGTGAAGCCAGGGGCTGTAAGAAATGGCGGGCAGGAAAATCATGCCCAAGAGGGTTCCGTAAGTACCGGGGAAAGGTTTTAAATAACCGACACCCAGGGCCGCGACCTTCCTGAAAAAGTCGACGTTATTTAAAAGCTTTCGGTTGTGATAAAGGAAAAGAAAACCCGAATATAGAGTCATCGCCATTGCCAGGACAAGAAAAAAGCGGTTCCAGCGAAGAAGGTTGAGCGTGGGGTGAAGCAGGAAGAAAAATGAAAACAGAACAGAAGTTACTTGTAGGCCTAATTTCAATTTGCCGGCCCGCTCGGCACCGATCGCCTGTCCCTGCACCAGCCAAACGCTCCGGCAAAAAGTCACGACGATTTCCCGTAGAAAAATCGGTACCAAATACCAATAAGAATAAATCCCTTCAATGGCAAAGCTGGCCATGGTCCCTAGAATAAAAACTTTGTCCGCGGCGGGATCCAAGATTCGACCAAGGGGCGTCTCAAGGGAATGGCGGCGCGCAATCCATCCGTCCCAGAAATCCGTCAGGGCCCCGAAAATAAAAAGCGCAAAAGCCAACCGCACCGAATTTTTTAAAACAAGGAAGGGGATAATAAATCCTAAAATCAACCTGGAGCAGGAGAGGAGATTGGGGAGGGAAAAAGTTTTATTCTGCGACAAGATCGTATTCGCGGGTCCCGACAATCCGGGCGCTGACAAATTGGCCGGGAGTAAGCTGTTGGGCGTTAATAAAAACAGTACCGTCTACTTCCGGGGCATCCATATAAGTGCGGCCCAGCCAAATTCCCGCCTCCTCCCCTTTTTCTTCCACCAGAATCTCAAGGGTACGGCCAAGAAGGCGCTGGTTATTTTCGGCAGAAATTTTTTGCTGAAGGAGCATTCCGGTCTCAAGACGCTTTTGTTTGGTTTTTTCAGAAACTTGCCCGGGAAGCGTTGCGGCCAGCGAACCTTCCTCAGGAGAATAAGTGAAAATTCCGAGACGTTCAAACCGGACTTCTTCCATGACACTTAAAAGTTCCCGAAACTCCTGTTCCGTTTCGCCAGGATAACCCACGATGAAGGTCGTACGCAGCGCTAGATCAGGAATACCTCTGCGAAGTTTCGTGATGAGTTTGTGAGTGGAATCGGATCTTGTCCCCCGCTGCATGCTCCTCAGGATCTTATCGCTTACATGTTGAAGGGGCATGTCCAGATAATGGCAAACTTTATCCAAAGATGCGATGGAATCAATGAGGGCATCGGAAACAAGGGATGGATAGGCGTAAAGGATGCGGATCCACTTGAGTTTGGGAATCTCATTGAGTTTCTTTAAAAGATCCGGAAGAAGAAATTTCCCGGCGAGATCATAACCAAAAAAAGTGGTGTCTTGTCCCGTCAAAATAAGTTCCCGGGCGCCTTCGGAAACAAGTCGCTCTGCTTCCGCCACAACATCTTCCAAAGTGCGAGAGCGGTGCTTGCCCCGGAATGATGGAATCACACAAAAGGCACAGGTGTGGTCACAACCTTCGGAAATTTTTAGGTAACGGGAATAAACGGGGGTTAAAGCAATGCGCGCTTCGGCGGAGGTATAAAGATAACCGGGCACTCCAATTTCCGCCACCTGTTCTCCCCCAATAACTCGTTCTACGATCTGCGGAATTTTGTCGTATTCGCCGGATCCCACGAAGGCGTCCACTTCCTTCAATTCTTTCTGGAGATCCTGGGGAAACCTTTGGACTAAACACCCCAAAACAACCACTTTTTGGATAGCCCCTTCCTTCTTGAGTTCAATGAGGCGGAGAATTTGATCCACCGATTCTTCTTGAGCGCTTCCAATGAAGGCGCACGTATTCAGAAGGGCCACATCGCAATCGGCAACGGTTTGGGCTATGGAGAACTTGCGGGGATCTAATTTACCCAAAATAAGCTCACTATCAACGAGCGTTTTGGGACAGCCGAGACTCATCAGTCCCACTCGCCATTTCTTGGTTGAAGGCAAAAGCGCTTGAGAAGGCATAGAACCCGTTATTATACCCGAATTAGGCTTAGAGGGAAATTAGGAGGCGGTGGACTCGCGCAGGGCCTGGGTGCGGTCGATGCGGATTTCGCGGGGCTTGGAGCCGTTATGGGGCCCTACAATACCGTCCGCTTCCATCTGATCCACGATCCGTGCGGCCCGTGTGTAGCCCAAACTCAGTCGCCTTTGGAGGGTCGAAGCGCTGGCCACGCCCGTTTCGATCACTACACGAACCGCTTCATCGAACAATTCATCTTTCTTTTGACCGGATTGGGTCGCTTTCTCTTCAAAAAGACTATTAATTTCCGGATGATATTCCGGCGCCTTTTGTTTGCCCACAAACTCGACCACCCGGGCAATTTCTTCATCTTGGACAAAAGCGCCTTGGCCCCGGATGAGTTTGGATTCTCCCGGTTGGAGGAAAAGCAGATCGCCTTTTCCCAAAAGTTTGTCAGCACCATTGAGATCCAGGACGGTCCGGGAATCCACCTTGCAGGCCACTTTAAAAGAAATGCGGGCCGGAAAATTCGCTTTGATAACGCCTGTAATCACATCAACGGATGGGCGCTGGGTCGCAAGGATAAGGTGAATTCCTACCGCACGGGAAAGTTGGGCAAGTCGGGCGATGGCCCCTTCCACTTTATCCTGCGCGACGAGCATCAAATCTGCCAACTCATCAATGACAACTACGATGTAAGAAAGTGCTTCGTCCGATTGCGCATTATAATTTTGGATATGTTTGACGCCGCGGGAGGCAAAGAGCCGGTAACGATTTTCCATTTCCGTCACGATCCAATTGAGCGTAACCGCCGCTTTTTTGGTATCCGTCACCACCGGTGACAACATATGCGGAATAGAATTGTAAATTGCTAGCTCCACCATTTTGGGATCCACCATCACAAATTTTAATTTTTCCGGCGGGGCATAGAAAAGAAGGCTCGCGATAATCGAATTCACGCAAACTGTTTTTCCGCTGCCCGTGGTTCCGGCAATCAAAAGGTGCGGCATTTGCGCGAGGTCGGCAATCAAGGGTTTGCCGCTCGTGTCTTTCCCAATCACCAGCGGCAATACCAAATTTCGGTTTTGAAATTCTCGTGATTCCAAAAGCTCTCGCAAAAAAACAGTTCCTATTTTGCTATTGGGAACTTCGATGCCGATCGCAGACTTACCCGGGATGGGAGCAATAAAACGAAGGCTCGTGGCCTTGAGGGCGAGGGCCAAGTCATCACTCAAACTCAGGATGCGGTTGACTTTCACTCCGGCGGCCGGCAAAAGTTCGTAGCGGGTAATGACGGGGCCTTGCTCTACCTCCATCACTTTGGCTTCAATTCCAAAATCTGCCAGCGTTTCTTCAACGATTCTTGAATTGTACCGAAGATCATCCGGTTGAATGAGTGTCGGTTCGGGTTTTCTCAAAAGATCTGTCGTGGGCAGCCGGTATTCCCCTTCCGGCACTGCTGGCCCCTTTGCGATGGGCGCAACTTTGGTTTCTTTTGGGATTTCTTTTTTAATTTCCGGTTTTATTTGTTGAATAATTTTAAGGCCTTCCGGACCCGGTGCCTCTTGAGGCTTCTCCTTTTGTTTTTCTTTTTCCCGGGCAAGCAGGGCTTTCTCCAAAGGTTGCGGAATTTTTACAATAGGCCCGGCGCCGGACGCAGGTCTCGGACGAATCAAAGGTTCTCGGGAACGAATTGGGACTTGGGCAGGCTTTGCATCGGGTTTATGTAAACGGACTTGAAGTTCATGAAAACCTTCAACGAGCCGTCCGATTCCAGCTCCTGCATTGCTAAAGGTTTGTGTAAAACTCATCCATAGGGATTTGATGACGGGGTAAATCAAAAAGTCGGTCGCTAAAAGAATGGCCAAAAGAAAACAGGAGCCCGTCACAATGTAGCTTCCCACCGGGCCGAAATAACGCAAGAGTTCGCTTCCTAAAACGTAGCCCACCGCACCGGCTCTTAGGAACCGTTTCTCCGCGTAAAAAGAAATGCCCAAGAAAACCGAGGCTGAAATCAGCGCAATGGTAAGGCCTACAAATTTAAAAATCTTTCTCTCGGGAACGCGTTGGACAAAAAAACACCACGACCAAATCAGGAAAAGGAGCGGGATGAGATAGGACCCCAGCCCAAAAGAAAGCGTCAGCCCGTGAGCTAAGTAGGCACCGATGGTACCGGTATGATTGAGAACCGGAACAGGGGGGCGTGAGTTATAAAAAGAAATGTCTTCAGGATGGAAAAAGACCAGGCTTGCGGCTGTAAAAAGCCCAAAAAGTAAAAAAACCACACCCCAAATTTCGTTAAGTCGTTCCTTGCGCATAGTGAAAGCTAAAAATCAGTTATGATTGCCCGTATGACCGAAACCTCCAACGCCACGAATTGTGGCGTCAAGATTATCGACCATAACGAGCGTGGCCTTAACGACAGGGGCAATCACAAGCTGGGCTATACGCATCCCGCGCTGGACACTGAAGGGGGTATCGCCGGCATTGAAGAGGATGACCTGAATTTCTCCCCGGTAATCGGAATCAATAGTACCGGGGGCATTGAGTAGCCCGATTCCGTCTTTTAGGGCGAGCCCGCTACGGGGGCGAACTTGGGCCTCAAAACCTGGCGGGAGAGCAATTTGGATCCCGGTCGGAATTAAGGTACGTTTTCCGGGAAGGAGTCCGACGGATTCAGAAACGGCGGCGAGAAGGTCAAGCCCGCTTGACCCTTCGGTCATGTAACGTGGAAGTGGCAGTCCCTCATGGTGAGGCAGGCAACGGATTTGGACCTCGCACTCCTGCATCTCACTCTACAGGATCGGAATGCCGGGGACGGCCCTGTCGATCGGAAGGTCTTTCTCTGTCTCCTCCCCCTCTGCGCTCTTCGCGTTCGCGAACAACGGGGGGGCCTTCGCCGTCTTTTACCTGAATCATGCTGAGATTTACTTTTCCTTCGCTATCGACAGAGATGACTTTCACGGGAACAATGTCCCCCACCTTCAAATGATCTTCCACCCGTTTGACAAAACCTTCGGCAATTTCAGAAACATGAACCAAGCCGTCGGTTCCGGGAATAATTTCACAGAAGGCACCGAAGTTCATAATTTTTCGCACGCGGCCTTGATAAATCTTTCCTACTTCGGGTTCCTCGACAATCGATTGGACCCGCGCGATCGCGGCTTCGGCCGCTTTCGGATCTGAGGAAGCGATCAAAACACGTCCGTCATCTTCAATTTCAATTTTTGCGCCGGTATCCTCAACAATCTTGCGGATGACCTTACCTCCGGGCCCGATCACTTCACCGATCTTCGCCGGATTAATGTGAAGGGTAATGATCCGCGGCGCGAAAGAAGAAAGTTCCTTGCGGGGTTCAGAAATAGTTTGGGTCATTTTTTGAAGGATTTGGAGCCGGGCTTCGCGGGATTGCTCCAAGGCCTTCTTTAACATCTCTTTGGTAATGCCCTGGATTTTTAGATCCATTTGAAGAGCGGTGATTCCTTCGGCGGTTCCGGCAGCCTTGAAATCCATATCCCCTAAGTGATCTTCAATGCCGGCAATATCCGTCAAAAGCTGCCACTGGTTTCCTTCCGTAATAAGACCGAGCGCTACTCCCCCGACGGGAGACTTAATGGGAACGCCCGCGTCCATCAACGCCAGGGTCGCGCCGCAAACGCTCGCCATCGAGCTGGAACCATTGGATTCAAGAATATCGGAGACGAGCCGGACCGTATAAGGAAATTGTTCCTCATTCGGCATCACTCCCTTAAGCGCGCGTTCGGCAAGAGCACCGTGTCCGATTTCTCTGCGCCCCGGGCCGCGATTCGGACCGGTTTCTCCGACGCTAAAAGGCGGAAAATTATAGTGGAGCATAAAACGCTTGGTGATTTCCCCTTCCAGGGCATCGATCCTTTGTTCATCTGTCGTGGTACCGAGAGTCGCTACCGCAAGGGACTGAGTCTGGCCGCGGGTAAAAAGTGCGGAACCATGAGTGCGAGGGAGGACCCCCACTTCGCAGGTAATCTGGCGAAAATCTTTAAATCCCCGTCCATCCGGACGCCGGCTTTCTTTTACGATCATCTCGCGGACACGCTTTTTCTCAAATTCCTCAAAAACATGGCGCACATCGGATTCCTTGAAATCAGGATTTTTAACATCAAATTGGGCGAGCGCTTTCTCGTAAAGTGCGGCGGTCGCGTCCTCCCGCTCTTCTTTGGATTTTAATTCAAAAATTTTTCCGAATTCGCCCTTGACGATTTTTTCGACTTTTTGAGTGACCTCTGAAGGAATAACTCGAGGCGCGACTTTGGTTTTAGGTTTTCCTGCTTTGGACTGCAATTCTTTTTGAAGTCGAAGGATCGTTTGGATATCCTTCTGGCCGGAAAAAATCGCTTCGAGCATCTGATCTTCTGAAAGCTCAAGCGCCCCGGCTTCCAGCATGATGATTTTGTCTTCCGTGGCCGCTACGATAAGATCCAATTCTCCCGCTTCCGCCTGTTCAAAGGTCGGATTGATGACTGAAGCCCCGGCCACGCGCCCGACTCGAAGGGCTGCAATCGGAGCCAAAAAAGGTATGGGAGAGATCATGAGGGCGGTAGAGGCCCCGATCATTCCCAAAATATCCGGATTGTTTTCTCCATCCGCGGAGAGAACCGTCGACATCACTTGAACTTCGTTGCGATAATCATCGGGAAAAAGAGGACGGATGGGCCGATCGATCAGGCGGGAAGTAAGAATTTCTTTTTCAGAAGGCCGGCCTTCCCGTTTAAAGTAACCGCCGGGAATTTTTCCGGCCGCATACGTCCGCTCGCGATAATCCACCATGAGCGGAAAATAATCTTTTTCTTCATTGATTTTTTTAGCGGCCACAACGGTCGTAAGCACTACGGTTCCGCCGTACTGAACGGTCACGGCGCCGTCAGCCTGCTTGGCAATTTTTCCAGTTTCAATAATTAATTCACGATTTCCAATAAGCGCTGATACCTTATGAGTCGTCATTCAGATTTTCTCTTTCTGTTTATATTTTACTTTCGAAGCTCAAGGCGGGTGATCAATTTCTGATAGCCTTCGGGATTGATGGAGCGAAGATATTCAAGATGGCGTTTACGCCGCCCCACCATTTTGATGAGCCCATAACGGGAATGATTGTCTTTGACATTGATTTTAAGATGAGCGGTGAGGCTATTGATTTTTTCTGTCAAAAGGGCCACCTGAACTTCGGGTGAGCCGGTATCTTTGTTATGTCTATGATAATCGCTTATAACGTTTTTCTTTTTATCCGGACTTAAGGGCATTAATCGATCTACCTTTCTTACCTAACTTGTTTGTTTTAAAGGACTTAAGTATTTCAGGACTAGGGACAGTATAACGACGTTCGTGGGTTTTGTAAAGAGCCGTGTTGCTTAGGCTTGTGAGGCGGAAGCAAAGTAACGCTTCGCCTTCAAAACGTCCTCTTCGATGGACCGTGTAAGTGCCCCCGAATCCTCAAAAAATTTTTCGTCCCTTAATTTGGGGTGAAACACGACTTCAACGGTCTTACCATAAAGGTTACCCGTAAAATTGAAAAGGAAGACTTCGGGGATAGGTTCGGCAGAGCCCGACTCAAACGTAGGACGCGTGCCAAAATTTAAGACTCCGGGGTACCACTTACCGGGCTTCTCCAGAACATATTTAAATTCACTTGAGCCTGTGAGAGGTTGAAGGTGATACAAATTTTCGCGGACTTCAACCGGATAGACGCCCCGCGGCGGAAGGATTTCACTGTGAGGTCTCAGATTCGCCGTCGGAAATCCGAGTCCGGTCCCTCGGCCTTTTCCGCGGACAACGCTTGCATAAATGCTGAAAGGACGCCCCAGCATTTTTTTTGCCCGCGCTAAATCCCCTGCTCGCACGGCCTGGCGGATCAGTGTGCTTGAGATAAATTCTTCCCCCACTTTCACTGGCTCCATTTCGAAAAAGGAAAAACCGAGACGGGAGGATAATTTTTTCATAACCGATGAATCCCCTTCCCGATTAAAACCGAAATGGGCGTTATATCCGAGATGGACTTCTTTCACTCCCAATTTTTTTACGAGACAATTTTCCACAAAATCTTCGGGATTGGTTTTTGAAAAAGGGACGGAAAAATGTAGAAAAAAGCAAAGTTCAATTCCCATCTGATGAAAAAGATAAAGCCGGTGCTGTGAAGACGTCAAAAGAGCCGGTTCGGAGGAATCGTGAAGCACGCGCTGAGGGTGTTCAAAAAAGGTGAGAACTGCGGTGATGCCGTTTATTTTTTTTGAGTTTTCCACCACGGAGCGAAGAATTCTCTCATGTCCCAGGTGAAGCCCGTCAAAATTACCCAGAGCTAAAATCAGCGGTTTTTTGGAAATGCCTTGATAAGAATCGAGTCGTGTCCAAATATTCATGGGGTATTTAATTCGGACGTGCGCGGAAAACCTTCAATCAGAAGGACGTTCCAAAAACGCGTAGGCAGGGAAAGAAGAAAGCGGAAAAACATGCCGTTCTAATTCCTCCAAGGAAAAATTCTTAAGGGCGTCAACCGTCACCGTCTCTTCCAACCGATACCCACCGGCCCGCACCCGTCGAAGTCCCGAAAGGCTTGCATGACAACCCAGGGCCTCCCCCATATCGTGAACGAGGGTTCGCAAATAAGTTCCTTTGGAGACATGCGCAAAAAAATTTACGAAAGGCCCTGTTTGATCGTCCACGCGGAATTGATGGACCACGATCCTGCGCTTTTCGCGCGGAACGATCGTCCCCCGCCGGGCCAAGTGATAAAGACGAACTCCTTTGTAACGAATTGCGGAGATCATGGGCGGCATTTGCTCAATTTCTCCCATAAACTGCGGGAGAAGGGCGCGAATTTTTGCGAGATCAATTCCTTCCCACGGGGCTTCATGCAACACTCGCCCGTCCCGGTCGTGAGAGTCCGTCTCAACCCCGAGTTCCATCGTGCCATGATAATCTTTATCGCAAGAACTCAATTCTTGGGAGAGCTTCGTGGCGCGACCCAAAAGAAGAACTAAAACCCCGGTGGCGAGCGGATCCAGCGTTCCCGCATGACCCACCTTAGGAATTCGGAAACGTTTTCGGACAAAGGCGCAGACATCGTGAGAAGTCCAGCCTTTGGGTTTGTCCACCGTCAGGATGCCCTCAATCGATTTTAAGGTCCGTGTCATTTGAAGGATGTTTGTTTTTTAATTTCTTTCAAAATCAAACTCGCCGCTTCGGGAATTTTTTTTAGGATCGTACAACCCGATGCTTTTTTGTGTCCGCCTCCCCCGAAAGCCGTGGCAATTTTATTGACGTCATAATCGCCTTTTGAGCGAAAAGAAACACGCGCTTCGTTTTCTTTTATCTCACTCACAACGAAAGCAATTTTAACGTCTTGGAGGTATTTCAGAAAATCAATAAAACCCTCCGTGTCCTCATAAGTGGATCCCGTGGCCTTGAGGTCCGAACGGTTCAGGGAAACCCAGGCCACCTTCCCCCCACATGTGGTTTCTACCTTGGCAAGGAGGCGACTATAAAGTTGAATCTTATTAAGGGAATAGGTCGCATAAAGCTCTTCGTTAATTCGATCTACATCGATTCCGGTTTTGATCAAATCAGCGGCCATCAAATGGGCTTTGACGGTCGTATTGCTGTATTTGAAGGATCCGGTATCGGTCGAAAGCGCCACGTAAAGGGACACGGCTTCTTCTTTCGTCAGTGACATGTTGAGCCGCTTAAAGACTTCGTACACCACTTCTCCGGACGCTGCGGCCTCGGGGCGGACAAGATTGTAACGCCCGAAATGGGTGTTGGAGATATGATGATCGATATTAAAAATGACGGTTTGGGGCGTGATCAGTTGTTTCACTTTCCCAATTCGTTCCAGCGTCGGGCAATCAGTGATCACGGCGGCTTCAAAATCGCCGTTTTGTTCTTTTTTCATTTGAGCCAAAGTCTTCCAGCGATCTTGGTGCGGAAGACAATGAAGCCGTTTCGGGAAAGCATCTTCGGAGATCATCACGGTTTTTTTCCCGAGACGGCGCAGAAGAGAATCCATCGCGATCAGGCTTCCGATCGCATCGCCTTCGGGGCTCACGTGACAGGTCAGAAGAAAGCGCTTGTACTCTTTCAGACCTTCACACACGGTGTCTAATGCTGTTTTAGCCATTTTTTTCCTGTTTTAATTTATGCAAAATCTGCTGAATCCGCAAACTTTCTTCCAAGGAATCGTCCAAATGAAAGCTGAGCTTTGGAGTGAACCGGAGCTTCAGAGCGACTCCGATCTCATGCTGAAGAAAACCGGCCGCATGTTCGAGCGCTTCTTTGGCTCCCGATTTCTCTTTTTCTTGTCCTAAAACGCTAAAAAAAACCCTGGCTGTTTTAAGATCGGGTGCAATGTCCACGTGTGTGATGGTCACAAAACCGATGCGTGGATCTTTCAGCCTTCTTAAGACCAGCTCTGCCAGCTCAGCCCGAATTAATGATGCGACTCTATCTGTCCGCCGTGACATGTTTTTTACCTAAATAAACTCGAGCTGAGAATCAATGACTTCAATTTGCTTCACGCTTTCCGCAAAGTTCAACACTTGATCCAACAACTCGTTTGAATAAGTCCGGTCGTTCGCCACATGGGCAATGGCTAAGTTCGCCAATTGCCAGGAGTCCTGAGACCCGACCTCGGAAACCGAAACGTTGAATTTATTCCGGATCCGGGTCACGACACTTTTAAGAACCCACCGCTTTTCTTTAAGCGATTGTGCTTCCGGCAAGCGAAACGCCAACTGCAGAACCCCAACAACCATCGTTGCCTTATTTTAGTTTTGGAGCGGCTCCCTTTTCCATTCGATAAGCTTCGAGGAGATCTCCCTCTTGAATATCGCTAAAACCTTCCAGAACAAACCCAAATTCATAACCTTCTAAAACTTCCTTAACGTCGTCTTTAAAACGCTTGAGCGAGGACAGTTTTCCGTCAAGAACAACTTTTTGATTGCGAAGCAAACGGACCTTACTCGAACGGGTGAGCTTGCCTTTATTCACCATCGCGCCGCCGACGGTTCCTGCTTTAGAAGAACGGAATACTTTGCGCACTGCGGCACGCCCTTCCAAAACTTCATGAAAGACCGGTTCCAACAGACCTTCCATGGCCTTTCGCACGTCTTCCACCGCTTCATAGATGATATTGTAAAAACGAATGTCGACGCCTTCTTCTTGGCTCAATTGATCGGAGCGCGTATCGGCTTTTACATGAAATCCCAAAATGACTGCATCGGAAGCGGCGGCAAGCATGACATCCGACTCGTTTATTCCGCCGACGGCGCCGTGGATCACATGAAGGCGGACGACCTCCGTCGACAATTTCTCAAGCGATTGACCCAGGGCTTCGATGGATCCTTGGACATCGGCCTTAATGATGAGTTTTAATTCTTTGAAACTTCCTTCCTGAATCTTCTGATGGAGGTTTTCCAGGGAAAGATGCTTTGCGCCGCCCTTTTGTTCCCGGGCGCGGATTTCGGCGAGACGACCCTCGGCAATGTGGCGGGCCTCTTTTTCATCTTCGATGACACGAAAGTTTTCTCCTGCCCGCGGAACATCCCCCAACCCTAAAACTTCCACGGGATAGGCCGGCCCCGCTTCTTTCACATTTTTTCCTCGGTCGTTGCGAAGGGCCCGCACTTTACCGAAATAAGGCCCTACAAGAATGACATCGCCCACCCGAAGCGTGCCTTTTTGGACAATCACGGTCGCTACCGCACCGCTTCCTTTGGTCAGGCGGCCTTCGATAATGACTCCTTGGGCTAATTGGTCGGGATTCGCCTTCAATTCCAAGACCTCGGCTTCCAAAAGCAACATTTCCAAAAGATGTTCGATCCCTTCACCTGTTTTTGCGGAAACTTTACAAATAATTGATTTTCCGCCCCATTCTTCAGCCACCACTCCGATTTTTTGGAGTTGCATCATGACGCGCTGCGGGTTGGCTTGGGGGTGATCGCATTTATTAATGGCGACGACGATCGGGACTTCCGCCTCGCGGGCGTGATCGATGGCCTCAATGGTTTGTGGCATGACCCCGTCGTCCGCTGCGATGACAAGGACTACAATGTCCGTCGCATTTGCACCGCGTGCCCTCATGGCAGTAAAGGCTTCGTGGCCGGGGGTATCAAGAAAAGCAACGTGACCTTTACCCGGAAGGTCAACGCTGTAGGCTCCGATGTGTTGGGTAATCTGCCCTGCCTCGCGAGCCGCCACATTAGTTTTACGAATGGCGTCCAAAAGCGACGTTTTTCCATGGTCCACATGGCCCATCAGGGTCACGACCGGAGGACGATGTTTGAGACTAGCTTTGTCTTCCTCCTCTTCTACTTCTTGAAGTTTTTTCTCCGTCCCTTCCTCAAGTTTCTCAATGGAAATTCCCAGCTGGGACGCGACCTTAAATATAATTTCTTCACTTAAAAGCTGATTCACGTTGGCGAAAACACCGATCGCCATGAGAGATTTTATCAATTCAGCAACACGAAGATTGAGGCGTACCGCCAAAGCGCCGACGGTAATCGGAATCTGCACCCGGATGGGTTCGGCCACCGCGGTCGCGACAGGAACCGGTGCGGGTTTTCTCTCCTCCGCTTTCTTTTCCTCGACCCTTTTTTCTTCTATTCTTGGAGCCGGCTTTTGAACAACGGGTGGAGGAACCGGTTTTTTGGTTTCCGCCGGTTTAACTTCTTTTGAAACAGGAATCTTTTTAGCAGGTTCTTTTTCGGGTTTTACTTCCTTTGCCTCTTTGGCTGGTTTTAACGCTTTAACCGATGGGCTCTTAACCGTTTTTACGGCCGCCGCTTTTGTCGTTTTTATCTTAACTGCAGGCTTAGCCATTTCCAATTTCACACGTTTGATCGTCGCCTCATCAAGACGGGCCAAGTGATTGGAGGCGTCGACTCCCATTTTTTTTAACCGGTCGAGGAGATCTTTGCTGGAAATCTTCAAAGTCTTCGCAAGCTCATGCACTTTCATGGCCCTGCCTCCGTTTCCTTACTCTCATCTTGAGGCGGTTCTTCCGGCTTTTTTTCTTCGGCCACTTCCTCCTCGGCGCTTTCTTCTTTTGACTTGTTTTCCTCTAGAGGCTGCGGCACTGCAGAGGTCGGGGGTTTTGCTCCTTGAAGAATGGTTTGGTGCGCTGATTTAAAAATCTTTTCGGCGGTCTTCGGACCGATTCCTTTAATTTTAGTCAATTCTTCTACGTTTGATTTTAAGATGTCCTTGATGGAAACAACTCCACCGGCTTTCAGGGCCTCTAAAATTTTTGGCCCTACCCCTTCGAGGGAAGAAATAGGAATTTTTTGGGAGAGGCCGCGAACATCCAAACGCCAACCCAAAAGTTTGGACGCAAGCCGTACATTCTGTCCTTTTTTTCCGATAGTAAGGGAAAGCTGATCATCTGCCACAAAAATTTCGGCCGCTTTTCCTTTGCGATCAAGTTTCACTTCCGCAATTTCTGCCGGTTTCAGACTCTCCCGGAGATAGGCTTCCACGTCCTCATTCCATCGGATGATATCAATTTTTTCACCCCGCAACTCGCGCACCACATTCTTTACCCTTTGCCCCCTCATGCCCACACAAGACCCCACTGGATCAATTTTTTGGTCAGAGGAATGGACAGCGAGCTTGGTCCGGGATCCCGCCTCGCGGGCGATCCCCATGACTTGAACAATATTTTCGTGGATTTCCGGGACTTCGATTTCAAAAAGCCGGCGGACAAATCCTTCGTGGGCGCGTGAGAGAAGCACTTCAGGACCGCTGGGGGTCTTTTTTACCTCTAAGACATAAGCCTTGATGTAATCCCCCTGTCTGAATTCATCGTTGGGAGACTGCTCTCTTGCCGGCAGGATGCCTTCGGTCTTTCCCAAATCCACAATGATGGCTTTTTTCTCGAAGCGGTGGACGGTTCCGGAGACCAAATCGCCCTGTTTTTTGCTGAAATCGTCAAAAATGGATTTCCGTTCAGCCTCGCGGATTTTTTGAATGATGACTTGCTTGGCAGTCTGGGCGGCAATCCGGCCGAATTCGGCGTCATTGATGGGCTTTCCCTTGCGTAAAACTTTAATGTCAGCCGTATCGGGGTTGATTAGGACGTCCAATTCCTCGGTCTCTCCATAGGTCTTACGACAGGCCGAGACAAGGGCCTGTGTAAGCGCCTCAAGAAGGGTCTTCTTGTCGATGCCTTTTTCTTTTTCTATATATTCTAATGTTGCCAGAAGTTCTTGATTCATCGTAAGTTAGAAAAAAAAAGTGGGCACAAGGCCCACTTGGTCGCTACTCATAATTAAGGTCTGATAAGATTATAGCCCTAAAAAGGGCCTTGTCAACTTACTCCCCGAGGTAGGAACGCTTGATGGTGGGATCGGCTAAAAGCTCTTTTCCGGGTCCTTCCATTTGAATCTTTCCGCTTTCAATGACATACCCATAATCGGCTAAATCAAGGGCTTTCCAAGCGTTTTGCTCTACTAAAAGGACCGTAATTCCACGATCATTGATGCGGCGGATGAGAGAAAAAACCATTTCCACCAATTTGGGAGCAAGTCCCAGGCTGGGCTCGTCCAAAAGCAGCAGACGAGGACGGGCCATGAGGGCCCGCGCCATGGCAAGCATCTGCTGCTCCCCTCCGCTTAAATTTCCCGCCAGGATTTTCAACCGGCTGGTAAGCGCGGGAAAAAGATCCAATAGCTCCTGGCGGTCCTTTTTCAAATCCCGGCTCCGGCCCCGCGTATAAGCCCCTAAATCCAGGTTCTCCTCAGTCGTCAAATGTTGAAAGATGCGGCGCCCTTCGGGTACCTGGGTGATTCCTAATTTCACAATGGCATCGGGCGGAAGTTTATCGATCGCTTTTCCTTCAAAATGGATTGAACCCTTTTTTGCCCGAATAATCCCCGAAAGAGTCCGTAAAAAAGTGGTCTTACCGGCACCGTTGGAACCGATGAGCGATACAATTCCACCGACAGGAATTTTGATTTTTAATCCTTTCAAAATTTCTATCTTGCCGTAGCCGGCACAAAGGTCCTGGACTTCAAGCATGGGAACGGCTTCCCTTTCCCAAGTAGGCTTCGATCACCCTCGGATCCCCTTGGACTTCCTTAGGCGTTCCTTCAGCAATCTTTTTCCCGTAATCCAGCACTACGACGTGATCTGAGATCGGCATCACCACTTTCATATCATGCTCAATCAGAAGAATGGTGACTCCATTGTCTCTGATCAAGCGAATCAACCGAAGAAGCTCCTCTTTTTCTTTCGGATTCATTCCGGCAGCCGGCTCATCAAGCAGAAGCAGTTTGGGATCTGAGGCAAGCGCCCGCGCGATTTCCAATTTTCTTTGATGGCCGTAAGGAAGATTTTGGGCCAGCTCCTGACTCCGATGATTCAAATCGAAAAAAGAAAGCATCTGATGCGCTCTTGTTTTCCATTTTCTTTCTTCGAGCCGCACCCACCGCGGCTTCAGAAGCGCCCCCCAGAGGCCGGCGCGGGTCCTGGAGTGGGCGCCGACCATCACATTCTCTAAAACCGACATATTTTTGAAAAGCCGGATGGTTTGAAAAGTTCGGGCGATCCCATTCGCCATGATCTCATGAGGTGCCAAGTGATTAAGGAGCGTTTGGGCATTTCCAAAAGAAAGAGAGCCTTGTTCGGGAACGCTCAGGCCCGTCATGCAGTTAAAAAGGGTGGTCTTGCCGGCGCCGTTTGGGCCGATCAAGCTGACGATTTTACCGTGATCGACGGTGAAGCTCACATTTCCGAGCGCCGTTACGCCGCCAAACCGTTTGGTCACATTGTCAACGCGTAGAATTGGTCCGCGTGAAAGATTGGTGTCGGATTTCATTCCCGGCTCCCCCCTGCTCCCAAAATTCCCTGGGGACGAAAAAGCATGATGAAGACCATGGCCAATCCGAAGAGGAGCATCCGATAGACGTCAAAGCCGCGAAGCAGTTCGGGTAGAAGGCTCAAGACTAAGGCTCCTAAAATTGCTCCCGCAATATTTCCAAGTCCGCCGAGGACAATCATGGCAAGAACCATCACTGAAACCACAAAATCAAAACTGTCCGGTGAGACCGTTCCTTGTTTGCTGGCAAAAACGGCGCCTGCAAGTCCTGCGATAAAGCCGCCGACTCCAAATGCCGTGATTTTGGCCCAAATGGGATTGATTCCCATGCAGGAGGCCGCCAATTCGTCTTCGCGAAGGGCATTCCAAGCACGTCCCAATCGAGAGGACCCGAGTCTCTTTAAAGCCAGAACTATTCCGGTGGTGACAATTAACACAAGATAATAATAGGGCTCCGATTGGACACCGAATTGATATCTTGGAAACCAGAGGCCCGGATGAGCGATTCCTAATAAACCATTGGGGCCGCCGGTAATCGCATCAAGATTGTTCAAAACGATTCGCATGATCTCTCCGGTTCCTAAAGAGACCATTGCGATATAGTCGCCGGATAATCGGAGTGCGGGAAAAGCAAGGAAAATTCCAAAAAAAGCCGCGGCAAACGCCCCCAACCAAAGCCCAATCCAAAAAGGAATATGAAGGGAAAGGTTAGCGAGGGCGTAGCCATAAGCGCCGACGGCGAAAAGCGCTGCATAACCTAAATTGAGAATTCCGGCTGACCCCACAATGACATTGAGACCCAGGGCCAGCATGATAAAAATTCCCGCGGTTACAAGGATATCAATATGGTAGAGATTCCGGTCGAGGAGCGGAAAAAGGGAAATGGCAGCGAAGACAAGGACGATTTTCCCCCGTCGCAATAAATCTTCCTTAAATTGCTTGGAACGCTTGGGGGATCTCCTTTTCATACCTTTTTAACGACACGGGATCCCAAAAGCCCGGAGGGACGGAAAAGAAGGATGAGAATCAAAATAAAAAATGCGAATCCATTTTTCCATTCCGAGGAAAGATAGCCTGCCCCAAGGCCTTCCAGAATTCCGAGAAGGACTCCCCCGACCATGGCGCCCGGAATGTTTCCGATCCCGCCAAACACTGCGGCCGTGAAGGCCTTAAGACCGGCCAAGTAGCCGTCGTGAAAATTAATGGTGTTGTAATACATCCCAAACATGACACCGCCCGCTCCCGCCAAAGCCGAACCGATAACAAAGGCGACGGCAATCACCTCGTTCGCATTAATCCCTACCAGGCTCGCTGCTTCCCGGTCATCTGCTAAAGCGCGCATGGCTTTTCCGGTACGGGTTTTCTTGATGAAAAAATGCAACACCGTCATTAAGCTGAGCGAAACAAGAGCGATCATCAATTGAAGATTCGTGACGGTCACCATCCCGAAAGAATATTTTTTGATGGGGATTAATTCGGGGAAACTTTTATCTGCGGGACCGAAAATGAGCATGACCGCATTTTGAAGGAGAAAGGAAACTCCGATGGCGGTAATGAGCGGAGCGAGGCGCGGGGCATTTCGGAGCGGGCGATAGGCAAATCGTTCGATCCCCAACCCGAGAAGGGAAGTTCCCAACATGGCAAAGAGAAAAACAAAAGAAACGATGACAAACGTTCCTCCCGGACCGACCAGCCCTCCGACGAACGAATATGCGACAAGGCTGAGATAGGCCCCCACCATAAAAACTTCTCCGTGGGCAAAATTAATTAATTGAACAATTCCATAAACAATCGTGTAACCCAACGCGATGAGAGCATAAATCATCCCGATCGTAAGGCCGTTGGTCACTTGCTGGATAAAAACTTCGAGCGCGTTCATTTAATCCGCGGGGCCGATGTAAATAAGATTTCCTTTTTCGACCTTAAAGACTCCGATGAATTGGTTTTGATTGTCACCCTTTTCATCAAATACGACATCTCCCGTGACTCCTGGAAAATGCGGGATTTCGCGCATGGCTTTTAAAACTTCCGCGCGATCTTTCTTTCCCGCTTTTTCGATGGCTTCAATCAGAATGTTCGCAGCGTCAAAACCGTAAGCAGACCATTGTCCCAAACTCCCGTATTTTGTTTCATAATCCTTGACGAATTGTGCCGCGCTCGGAGTTTTCTTCATATCGCCCCCGACCATCGTGGCATAAGTTCCTTCCGCAATGCCGGGAGTGGCCAATTGGATAAATATGGGCGTGGTCAGGCCGTCCCCTCCCATAAAGTTGCAACTCATATTGAGCGCCCGGGCCTGCCGTAAAAGGAGAGCGCCTTCCGGATAAATCCCGCCGAAATAAATAAGGTCGGGTTCCAAAGGTTTGATTTTAGTAAGAAGAGGAGAGAAATCTTTGTCTCCCTGAGTAATTCCTTCGTGGCCCAGAACGTTTAGACCGAGCTTTTTCATCTCTTTCTCAAATTCATCGGCCAGGCCTTTACCGTAGGTCGTTTTATCGTCAATAATGAAGACCCGTTTCGGGTTTAAATGCCGGGCCGCATAATTGGCACCTTTGGGTCCCTGAACATCATCAGTGGCTGCCACGCGAAAAAAAGTTTTGAATCCCTGACGGGAAAGGGCGGGGTTAGTTGAGGCTGCGGTAACCTGAACCATTCCTGCTTCGTGATAAATGGCGGAGGCCGGTTTCGTGCAACTGGAATTGAAATGACCCACGACGGTAATAACATCGGGGTCTGAAATAAATTTTTTTGCTACATTCACCGCCTGTGCGGGGTTGTGTTGATCGTCCAAAGCAAGCATTTCAAACCGAAAACCGGCAATTCCCTTTCCTTTTTCATTCGCCTGCTGAACCGCCAAATCCACGCCCCGACAGGTATCAATCCCAAGTTGCGCTTGATCTCCGGTTAAAGGAGCCGCACAGCCGATTTTAATGACCGGTTGTGAGGACCCGCCGCCGCATGCGCTCAAAAATAAAAGAGGAATTAAAAATAGCGGAGATGTTTTACTTTTCATGACGGCTCACCCACCATTCCCGAAGGATCGGGAGAAATGAAAGCACGATAACGATCAGGACCACCCAATGAATTTGCTTTTCAATATGCGGGATGGATTGGCCGAGAAAATAACCGACGGAGAGCATACTGACCGTCCAACCAATTCCCCCGATGATGTTGTAACTCAAGAATTTCTTATACTTCATCTTTCCCACTCCTGCAACGGTCGGAGCGAAGGTTCGGAGAATCGGAACAAAACGGGCTAAAACAATCGTCTTGGCGCCGTATTTTTCGTAAAACTTTTGAGTTCGCAGAAGATGATTTTTATGGAAGAAAAAGGAATTGTCCCGGGTAAAAAGCCGGGGGCCCAAATGATAACCGATCCAGTATCCGACGGTGTCGCCCACAATCGCCGCCAAAGAAAGTAAAAAATAAAGAAGCCAAATATTGACCGTATTTTCAACCGCAGCGATGAGGCCTGCGGTTACCAGAAGCGAATCACCGGGCAGAAAAAAACCGGCCAGCAAGCCGGTTTCTGCAAAGATAATGAGGGCGAGAACCGTGTAGCCACCCCACCGAATCAACTCATCAAATTGATACAGACGGGAGAAGAATTCGTGCAAAACATCCATCGTTAAAACCCCGCCTCAAACCAATCGGTTAAGATCTTCGCGGATCGATTTCAAATCCGACGCAACCGACGAAGAACTGCTTTTTTGAATGGTATCCTCCAATCTTCTCTGAAGCTTTCCGATCTGTTCCTTTCTCTCACGGAGAATGCGTAAAACATGATTCAAGTCATCGGCCGTTTCCGTAAAATAGTCTCCTTCGCGCAACTTAAATTCATCCGGGAGTTCCCCTTTGCAAACGCGACGCAGGACGGCGCGAAAACGGTAAACCGGGCCTGCGATCCGGTGCAAAAAGAAAACGCCGAAGACCGCAATGACCATAATCGTCACGAACAAAACTAGGCTGACCCGGACGACCAGCTCATAAGTCACGTCCGACATCACCTCATAAGCACTGATCTTGCCAAATCGGTAACCCCCACCCATCATCGCTTCATGAATCGTGTGCTGGATTACATAGGCGATCGCCAAAGCGGAAATAAAGAGCAGACTGATGACCACAAGAGTGAATTCCCGCTGCATGGGCTTGTGGATCAGAACGCTGCGAAATTTTCTTTTATAGTTTGGTGCTTGGGCCGTTTTTTCCATGAGCTCTCCTTTTTTCCTTTAGATTAAGTGTCCGAGTGAGTTCCGAGCGCCGGCTTCCAAGGTAGCGTCCGGTTGAACCAACGTTGGAGGGTGAACCCAAAATTTTCAAAAAAAGTCGCGATATGCGGAACAATAAAAAGCGTCAAAAGACTTGAACTTAAGAGCCCGCCGATCACCGTCACTGCAAGCGGTGACCACAGCTCGCTTCCTTCCTCCCCGCTGATCGCCATAGGAATAAAGGCCACCACGGTTGCGGCCCGCGTCATGAGGATTGCCGGCAAACGGTCGAGTCCCGCTTGAGTCAATGCCTCCTCACCCTTCAATCCGTTCCGGTGCACGGTGTTGAGACGGTCGATTAACATAATGGCTTCGCTCACCACATAACCCGCGAGCAGGATCATCCCGATAAAGACCGACTGACTGAGAGGCTTTCCCGTCAGGGTAAGCGCCAGCCAAACACCGATACTCGCCAAAGGAATCGTAACCATAATAATGAGAGGCTGCAAATAGGACTGAAAAAGGCAAGCCATGGTCCCGAAAACCAGTCCGATGGATAGAATCAAAGCCACCGAAAGCTGGGATTTTCCTTTGATCAGCTCGTCATAGTAACCCCCAAACCTCCAATAATAATCGTCCGGCCAGGGAACATCGTAAAGCAGAACCCGCACGTCCTTGGCGAGGGCCTCCAGAGGCCGATGGGCGTCCCCTTTGACAAAAATATAACGGAACTTGTCTTTGCGATCGATCGTCTGCGGTCCGAAGGTGGGATAAAAACTGGCCACTTCCGACAAAGGAATCTGCGAACCTCCGGGAGTCGCAATGTAGATTTGTTGAAGGTCCTCGATCTTCTGGCGGTAGATGGCCTGCAAACGGGTGATGGTCTCGATCTCGAGCCCCTTGCTTAGTTCATGGAACTTGGTGGGGCGCATTCCCCGGATGAGGGCGTGGGTTGTCTCTGCAATATCTTTTACTGTCAGTCCGTACATCGCCGCTCTTCCTTTATCGACTACTAATGAATATTCAGGACGTTTGCGCAAATCGGTCATGACCAAATTGGTGAGTCCCGGCACTTTTTGCAATCGGCCGGCCACTTCGCGGGCCAATTTTTCGAGAACCTCATTATCCTGTCCGAAAACGTTGACCACTAATTTTCTTGTCTCGCTGGTAGTGGCCCCCTCGTCAACGATCAGGCTAAAATTTTCGTGAATTTGCTTGACCGCCTCGTTTCCTTTTTCATCCACCACTTTCATGACTTCTTCTTTCGAATATTTTCTTTTGTTCTTGGGAACCATCTTTACGACAATCCGAATTTCATCTTTGCGAACGGTGGATGAAAAAAGTTTGACTTCCGAGATCCGCCCTAAAATTTCTTCTACTTTTTTCACGGCATCATTGTTGACTTCGATACGCGCTCCGGCCAAGGGGAAAATAACGACGGCAAATTCGTTTTCTTCCATAGTAACGGGCATATCGATGTCCTTCTTGATCAGACCATGCAGGGCTACGGCGAAAAGGACGAGCGTTCCTAAAAGGACCAATTTGCGGTGTTGAAAATTCCACTTCATGGCCTTCCGGTAGCCCTCGAGGATCCGTTTCATGGTTTTTCCCGTTTTCTCCCCTGTCCCGGTTCCTACCGGCACAAAATGGGGCTTGCCCTTAAGCCATTCCGAAAGCAGGACAGGGACCAGCATCACCGCCACAAAAGTAGAGGCAATCAAAGAAAAAGCCACCGTAAACGCAAAACCCGAGTACATGATCTGGATACTCTTATCGACAAAAATGATAGGAAGAAAAACCACAATATTCGTCAATTGTGAGGTAATGAGGGGAAGCCACACTTCCTCCGCGCCTTCAATCACACCCCGCAGCCCGTGCACCCCTTCTGCCAGTTTTTTCATCACGTTCTGCAGGACCACGATGGAGCTGTCCACCAGAATGCCGATCGAGAGGGCCAGACCGCTCATCGTCATTACGTTGATGCTAAATCCAAAAAAGTTCATAAAAATAAAAGTGGCGATCACCGAAACCGGGATGCAGACCAAGACTCCGAAGGCACAGTACCACTGGCGAAGAAATGCAAAAACTACAATGGAAGTTAACACCATGCCTTCCAAAAGAGATTTCCAGACACTATGGATGGCCCTCTCGATACTCTGGGCCTGATCGGTCACGATGATGGCTTCATATTCCCCCAGGTGCCGTTCGTTAAAGTCATGAATGAGCCTCCGGACGGCCTGAGTTACGGGAATGGTCCGCGCATCTCCTGTCTTTTTGACGTAAACGGTGACGTTATCATTAAGATTTAACCGAGCGAAGTCCTCGGCTTCCATAAAGGCATCTTTCACGGTCGCGATTTCTTTAAGGGGAATAATCGTTCCCTGGCGTGTCGCCTGAATTCCAATCTCACCGATTTCTTCGACCGAAGTAAAAGCGCCCATCGTTCGAATGGCAAATTCCAAAGTTCCCTTGTCGACTTGTCCGGCCAAAAGGTTCACATTGCTTCTTCCCAAGATGTCCATGACCCGCTGAATCGAGACGTTGTAGGCAAACATTTTATCCCGGTCCACCTCGACTAAAATTTTCCGGCTTCGTCCCCCATAAGTTTCAACGCTCGCCACGCCGTCCAATCGGGTGAGCATCGCCACCAAATCCTTGCCCGCCATTTCGCGGACTTCTTCCGGAGGATGCTTCTCAGAAGTCACTGCAAATACGACGATCGCGGCATCCCCCTCACTAAAATTGGCGATGACGGGTTTTTCGATTTCCGAGGGGAGTTTGGGCAGAACACGGGAGAATTTTTCGCGAATCTCGAGGGCGGCAAATTTCATGTCCGTCCCCGGTTCAAATTCGAGCGTCACACGGGCTTCCGCTTCTCGGGAATGGGAATAAAGGTTTTTCACGTGGGTCACGGTAGCCACGGCTTCTTCGACGGGCTTGGTGATAAGTTTTTCGACATCCTCCGGTGGAAGTCCTCCGCGGACACGCACGATGATGCTAATGATGCCGCGGTTCTCCCCCTGATAAAGTTCCACCTGAAGCCGAAAAAGCGATACCAGTCCTAGGACCACAATGGCCAGGAAAACCATTCCTGTAAGAACCGGCCGCCTAACGGAAAAATGAGGAAGTCCCATGGATTTCTAATTCTCCTCTACCTGACCCAGAACTTTCTCAATGAACCGGATGGATAAAATATAAAAACACGGCAAGACGACAAGAGTAAGAATCGTGGAAGATAAAAGACCTCCGATCGTTGCCACCGCCAGAGGGGCCATGAGTTCCGAGCCTTGCTCCAAACCCAAGGCGATCGGAAACATTCCGAAGACGTTCGTGAGCGCACTCATGAGGATAGGACGGGTTCTCACTCGGGTCGCCTCAAAAGCAGCCTGCACCAGGTCCACTCCCTCAGCCCTTTTTTGGTTGATGAATTCAATCAGAACGATACCGTTATTGACAACCAACCCCGCCAACATGACCATTCCCAAAAGGGAAACGACGTTGAGGGAGGTCTTCATGGTCAACATTGCCACGGAAATTCCGATCATGGATAAGGGGATCGTGATCAAAATCAAGAGGGGTTGCGTAACGGACTCAAACTGGGCGGCCATAATCATGTAGTTAAAGAGGATGGCGAGGAAGATTGCGAAATAAACTTTGCGGAAGGATTCGCGCACTTCGCGCGCCTGACCGGAAAGCACGACGCTGTAATCCTGGGAGGTGACCACCGTGGCCAGCATTTTTTGAACGGCCTCCAAAACTTTCGCCTGTTTAACCCCTTTACGGATATCTGCAAACACACTAATGGTTCTTTCCTGATCTTTGCGCCGGATTTCACTCGGGCCCGTCCCTTGCTTAATGGAGGCAACTTCTTTCAGGGGAATCATCGAGTCCAATACAGCCGACTGCAGAAGAAGGTCGCCCAAATTTTCCATGCGCTGGCGGTCTTTTTCACCCAGGCGCACACGGATATCATATTCCCGGCCGCCCTCGCGATAAGTGGTTGCCACCACTCCGTCAATGGCGGCTTTTGCCGTCAGTGAAACATCCAGAGCCGAAATACCGTAAAGAGCGGCGCGCTTTTTATCGATCTCAAGCTTTGTTTCCGGCGAGCGCTCCCCCACATCGTCTTGGATATCGGTGACGCCCGGGATCTGACTCAATTTTTCTTTTATCTCCTTGGCTAAAGGGATTGTCTTTTCGAACTCAAAGCCCTTCACTTCAATCAGAATGGGTTTTGAGCCGGATGCGGCGAAGGCAAATTCACTCTCTTGCAAAAGCGGCTCCACTCTCCCGCCTCGCAAGTTATACCCCTTAAATTTTTCCCGGAATTCATCGACCACCGCGGGCGAACGACGTTTGCGATCTTTCTTGAGGCTCACCACAATCGTTCCCTGGGAGGACCTGAGGCTCTCAATCTTTACTTCTTCCTTCTTTCCCTTGGACGAACCGATGATAACGGCCGTACTGTCCACATCCGGAATCTTGAGGAGGAGATTTTCGACGAGGGTTGTGATTTCATCCGTAATTTCAAGTCGGGTCCCGATGGGCATATCGATTTTGACGACAAAAATTCCTTGATCCGTTTTAGGGAGCACTTCTCGGTCAAGGCGCATCAACAAAAACACACCCACAACAGAACTGGCGATGGCAGTCCATAAAATATTTCTCAAAAGCCGATTCTGCTGGCGCTCATCTTTAATGCTGAGGACGTGCGTTTCCAGACCTTTCATCCAGTCGAGGGGTTTATATTCGGTGTTCTTCGGACGGGCGTAAATCGAAAGAAGGGGCACGAGAGATACGGCAAGAAGGGTGGAAACTACGTTTGCGTGGATACAGGTCCAAGAGAGATCTTTAAAAAGTTGACCGGCAACGCCCGGGACAAAAAGGATAAGAGGAAAAAAAACAGCGATATTGGTTAAGCCTGAAGAGAAAATAGGCCAAAAAACTTCATCCGTTCCTTTGATGGCACCTTCCACCGGCTTCATCCCCATTTGACGCAAGCGGAAAATATTTTCCAACGCCACAATGGCCACGTCCGTCATAGAACCGATGGCCAGGGCCAGTCCTCCCAAAGACATCATGTTCAGACTCAGACCCTGAATCTGCATAATGAAGAAGACGGAAATGGCAGTAATGGGAATCATTCCGGCAACCACCAAGGAACTCATGACATTTCGCAGAAAGACAAAAAGGACAAAGAAGGCCAGAACGAATCCTTCGAGAGCGGAGTTTCGAAGTCCGGTCAGGGATTGACGAATGAAATACGAATGGTCATAGATAATGTCGACTTTGATTTTTCGGGAGTTCAATTCGTCCTGTAACATCGTGAGCGTTTTTTTGACGCGGTCCACGACTTGAATGGTGTTGGCATTCGCCTGCTTTTGTAACGCTACGGAAATGTTTTCCTTCCCCCGGTAACGCGAGACGCTTGTTTTTTCGCCCACCGAGTCTTTCACCTCGGCGACATCCTTGACAAGTACTAAACGCTTCTTTTCCATCCCGTGGCTTAATTCTTCACGGAGCGCATCGATCGTCTTACGGGGACCGGCCGAACCTGATTCGACCATTTCCGGTCGACTCTCCTGACGAATGGATTGGACGATATCGGTTTGCACCACCGAGTAGGCAATATCTTTTACCGAACGGAATTCTCCGACCGTGCGGATGAGGTATTCGTACAATCCTTTCTTGATACCGCCCGCGGGGTAAGAAATATTTGCCTTCTCGAGGGAATCGACCAATTGGAGAATGGAAAGATTGCTTGCCTGAAGCCTTGCCTGGTCAACATCCAATAAAATTTCACGGTCAAGGCCGCCCGAAATACTGACCGAAGCGACCCCTTCCACTTTTTCAAGATTGTCTTTGAGGATTCTCTCGGCCTGGGCCTTCAGTTGTGCGGGTTTCATATTCCCCGTAACCGACAGAATCAAGATGGGACGGGACAAGGGATCGAATTTCAAAACGACAGGATCACCCGATTCCCTCGGGAGCCGCTCTTTCGCTGCATCGATTTTTTCGCGCACTGCCAATGCCGCAAAATCGATGTCCTGTCCCCAATCGAAGGAAACTAAAATCGTACTGCGACCTTCTTGAGAGACAGATTCGAGGCGCTTTAGGCCGAGGACCGACCCCACGGCTTCTTCCAAGGGACGCGTCACCAGAGTTTCAATTTCTTCCGGTGCTGCGTTGGGATATTCCGTCACCACCGTAATTTGAGGAAAAGCGATGGGAGGAAAAAGTTCCTGGGGTAAACGAGTCGCCGCAATGCCTCCGAGAAGGAGGGCGCCAAAAGTCAGCATCATCACCGTCACGCGACGGCGAACGGCAAATTCGGGGAAAGTCATCGTCCGAGGTGGAGGCTAGAGCTCCGCCTCTTGGGTCTCTAAGATCTTGATTTTTTTCTTATCTTCGAGCTGCTCCAAACCCGAAGCGGCGACAAGTTCGCCTTCGGAGAGACCCGAATCGATCTGGCTGTAATCAGGGCGGGTATAGCCCACGGTGACGGCTCTTTTTTCGACCGTGTTTTCCTTAGGGTTGGCGATATAGATGAATTGCTGTCCCGGCTCGCCTTGAATGCTGTCTGTCGGGATCGCGAGAGTATTTTTCTTGCTATACAGAAGAATTCTCACGCGGGTAAACATTCCTGGAAGTAAAAGGTTTTCGGGATTTTCTAGACGGACCCGGACGGTTGATGTCCGGCTTTTTCCGGCAACAATGGGCGCTATATTTTCGATGACCCCTTCAAAAGTTTTATCCGGGTAAGCGTCCACGAAAACGCGGGCTTTCTGTCCGAGCTGGATTTTATTCACATCGCGCTCGACCACGCCGAATTCGGCGTAAACATATTCGGTCATGATATGAGTTCCCAAAAGGGTGTTGGGCGAAACAGCCTCGCCTTCCTCGATATTAAGTTCGCCAATCATTCCTTTAGAGGGCGCGTAGAGGTTGGATTTTTCAAGCATCGCCTCATTCGCCTTCACTTCAAGACGGGCAGCTTCCAACTCATAATTGGATTTGTCATATTCCAATTTGGAATTGTCAGCGGTTGATTTAGGAATGGCGCCGATCTCAAGGAGTTTCTGCTGGTCATCATATTTCTGCTTGGCGATCCCCACATCGGCTTCCGCCTTATTCATTTCCGCCTGAGCTCGTTTGAGACGCAAGAGGACGTCATCCTGGCGGAGCGAAATCAAAAGGGCCCCCTCTTCATAACGCTCGCCTTCTCTATAATTGATGGAACTGACCACGCCGGGAACTTCAAAGCTCAATTTAAATTCCACCGCACCCTTGATGGTTCCCAGGGCGTTCAGCGTATCCTCATAATTGAAGCGGCCGACCTTAAAAACTTTGATGGGCACCGTTTCTTCCCGAGAGGCACCTGCCTGACCGGCAAGTTCTTCCGCCAAGCGGGTTTTCGGTTTCTTCATGGCAGAAGTGCACGAACGGACAAAAAATAGCGCCAGCAAAATTCCCAAGACGAGTGCAATTTTACGCCGGTTTTTTTCCACAAAAGGCCGGACCGGAGTCGGAAGCTTCGTTTCAATCCCCAACCACACAGGCCGACCCTTTTGAAGGATGGATTCCAAAAAAGGAATTTTTTTCAAGCGGCTGGGCAGATTACGAATTGCAGGATGAGAGGAAACTTTTTTTAGATGAGCCCAGAGATTCCGGGCTTTCTTTTTGACCGAATCCAAAGATCCACCCGGGCGTTCGGGCGGCAAAATATCCGGTTTATCAGAGTCCATAGGGTGCTCCGATGTTGAGAAAATCTCGAACGCCGATTGCGCGGTTGAGCCGCGACTTGGCCTTCGCAAGATCTGCCAGGGCCTGATGAAGCCGTGACCGTTCATCGGCCAGGTCAAGCTGGGCTTGCAGGTATTCGGAAATTTCAATTTCTGCTTTTCCTAGCCGGATGTCGGCAAGTTTTACAAGCCTTTCCCGATATTGATTCCGTTTCAGCGAAGACTCCACTTGAACCTCTGCTTTATGAAAATCAAAATAGGCCTCTTTCACTTCCCGGATAACTTCCTGTTCCTTTTTCTCAAGCTCAATGATTTGCTCGAGTTTTTTCACTTTGGCTTCTTGAAGGTCCGCCCACTCCTTGAGGCCGTCCAAAATTCCGATTTCAAAATGACGCTTGCTTACCCTCGAACCGGTCCCCTGTAAAAATTGCGATACCGAAGGCGCATTCTCGTCGTGATCAAATGAGTATTTGGCTTTGTTGCCGAAAAAATTATCCGAAATTTGAAAACCGGCTTGCCATTCTGGGTTGTGGGGTGGATCAAGGGAATCGCGTTCAAAGGATTCGCCTAATTCACCAAATTCCATCGTTATATCGACCCGCGGCAGAAAGGCGCCCCGGCTTACTTTTTCATCAAGACGCGCCGAACGAAGCCGTTCCGCTTCGACCTGCAATTCCGGCCGGTGCTGATAAGCCATATCAATGAATTCATCCAAAGATTGGGTGATGGCCGATTTCCTGACGTCGAGAATTTCTCCTTTGGAAGAAGTGGCTTTGGCAATGAGCTCTTGGGCATTGTAAAGCGGCGCGATTTGAATTTCGTCTGCGATATCGAGCCCGAGAAAGCGCTGGAGCTCCAACTTGGAAAGTTCCAATTCCTGCGAGGCCGTTTCAATGTCGTACTGAATTTGTCCCGACATGGATTCGACATTGAGGTATTCAATTTCTGAAATCAGGGACTGCTTATATTTCTTCTGAGAAAGCTCGTGCTTTTTCTGGGCTTCTGTCAAAAGTTTCTGTTTGTCTTCGTAAACCTGGAAGGTCCGGTTGTATTCAAAATAAGCCTTGGCGACTTCGTCTACCATTTCATTCAAAACGCCTTCATATTCTTTTTTGGCCGCGCGCAGTTCGGCCTTCTCCCGAAGAAAAGTGTTCCAGAGAATCCCGCCGCGAAATACGGGAATATTAAAATTGACGTGATAATCATTACCGACAAAAGCATCACCTGAAAGGGAACCGTTTCTGAACTCGAAATTAAAAGCGCCCGCGGGAAAAAGTTCGCGGCCTGCCACGAGAAGACGACGATTGGCGAGCGTAATACGTTCCTTGGCTGCTTTCGCGGGGGTATACACCTGCAGGGCACGGCTGATGACTTCATTGAGATCTTGATCCTTGTCCCCGGTGAAAGATTCCTTTGCCGTGATTATTTCCGGGTTGATGCTCTCCTTTAAATAACCCCGGTCAAGATAGGGCATTTTTTTTCTTCTTTGCGTGCGAAGAATTTTCACTTCTTGTTTAATGGGAATGCCGGAGGCGGAAGGAGCGATGGTGATCTTCGGTTCTGGTTTAACCTTTTGACTATCCGGTTGGGCCGAAATTAAGGAAGGTCCCCCGAAGAGAAAAAGAAGGACTAGGACCCCATAAAAAGCGCTCTTTTTGCTTCTCTGCATCTATTTTTCCTTACTTAAAGATATCGGCCCTTCAATTAATAGACTTTATTAAAGTCTATTAATGCAAAAAGGACGGAGCAGCCACCAGCCGAATGGTCGACTCACGGTTGAGAACGTTGCGAAGGCTGTGGCGAAATCCGCCGTTAAAAAATAGGTTTTCCCCTTCCTTGAGGGTTGACACCTTTTTTTCTATCATACACTCAATCTGCCCCATCATCACTTCGATAAAAATGGAGGTCGAGCGACCCAAAAAATTGCCCTCTAATTTTCTTTTAGGAGAAAGGGTGATCCTCCCGCAAAAGAAGTCTGAATGAGGGGGCGTGGCCGATACCACCTTCAAACCGAGGGAGGGAAATTCCATCTGAAAGGCGCCCTTGGGAGAACCCTGATAAAAGTTCTGATCAAATTCCATTTCCGCTTGCGTGAAAAGGTCCCGGACAAGGCACCCCAAACCTTGGGCGATACGCTGCAGGCTTTCAAGCGAGGGATTTTGAATCCTCCCCTTTTCTATGGCGTTTAAAGTTCGCGGATCGAGATCGCCGCTTCGCCGGCAGAGCTCCACTCCGGACAAGCCGGCTCCTTCCCGAAGTTTGAGAATGGTCTTTCCTAACAGAATGCGGTCCCGATTGAGCTCTCTCACCTTACGTGATTCCCCTCTCTCATGGTGAGATAACCTTACCCGACTTTTCACCGATTTTCAAATACCAATCAAGGGCTTTTAAAGCTGGGGAGCGTGAAGAAAAGGACGACCGAATCCCGGCGAATCGGGTTTTCTAGCGCATAGGGCAAATCGCCGGGAAAAAAGAGGCTGTCGCCTTCTGCGATTTCGTAAAGACTTCCCTTCGCTTCCACTTTGACGGAACCCAAAAGGGTTTGGATAAAAATGGTTTTAGCGCGCGGCGTTTGATCGGCCAAGAGCCGCCGTCTTTGGCGGATAAAAAGCTTACCAATAAAGAAATTATCCCGCGGGGGAAGAAAAGAAACGATCTTAAACCCCAGGTCCGGGTAATCCATTTCGAAGGCTGCATTTCCTGATTTCCTCAAACAGGCCCGATTGTCCGGTAGAATTCCCTCAAAAAGTTTCTCGACTTCAACGCCTAGCGCCGCAGAAATTCTTCTGAGTTCATCAAAGGTGGCCTGTTCAAAGTCTGGGCCTTCCAAACGGCGAAGCCGGCCGCGGGAGATCCCGCTTTCTTCGGCAAGCTTACGCTGACTGGTACCCTGCTTTTCTCGAAATCTTCGAAGGGGAGATTCCATTCTTTTGAAAGCTTTCCCTCCCTTCAATCGAAAGGCAAGAAAAAGGCGCGGGGTTTAAAAGGCTGATCTATTGGGAGACGAAAATTATCTAGCCGAAATATGCGATCTTTTTGAGGAGTGAGACCATCTCATTCATGCTGCTCGAAGGTGATCCTTTTTCCACAAACGCCGGATTTCCCATCTTGCGGATTTCGATGACTTCATCCGCGGAAACCACATCAAAGTAAACGATGGCGGGAGGCAGGATCCCTTTTTTCTTGAGTTCGCGGTAAAGCTCCCTGCCGTCTTTGCGGGGCATCTTGATATCCAAAACCAAGACTTCGGGAGGAGAAGCTTCGATTTTTTCCAATCCTTCCACGCCGTCCCTCGCCGTTTCAATCATAAAACTGGGGTTTGTTCGGTGGTCAAAAAAATCGCGGTACATCTCCCCTATTTGAGGATCATCATCCACCACCAAAATGCGCAGTTTTTCAGGAAGGGGAAGATGTTTCACCAATCGTTTTTGAAACTCGCCGAGCGACGGAATCTCCTCAAAGGCCTCATCGAAAGGATAATTTGCAGCAGCCTCAGACTTTGGTCCGAGTCGAATCCCCCGGAATTTGTCATTCGATACGCGGATCGCCTTAAGCGCTGCAACGAGTGGCTGATTAAATAAGGAAGCCTTGGCGAAGACAATCTCGGGATTTTCCTGGCGGACTAAAGGGAGCGCTTCCTTTGCGGTGCGGGTGATTTGCGGGGTCGAAGGGGTATCGTTGAAAGCTTCGAGCAGATAACGGTTCCAATCTTCGTCATCTTGCAGGACGACAATTTTTCTTTTGGGCATTTCAGGACGTGGAGTAAGCCGCGCCGCCGGGAACGCCCGTGGGACTCTGTTCTTCGTAAGCGGGAATGGTGAGGGTGAAGGTGGTGCCGACTCCGAGCTGGCTTTTTACTTTCATTTCACCACCGTGCAGTTCAATAATGTATTTGCAGATGTAGAGTCCCATGCCGGAGCCGCGGCCGGGACCTTTGGTCGTGAAGCCATAAGTGAAGATCTTTTTCTGCGTTTCCTCCGTCATCCCGCTGCCGTTATCCGCAAAATCCACTTCCACCATTTTTTGATCCGGACCGCTCAAGTGAGCGTGGACTTCGATCCGCCGGTTTTTTTTGCCGGACATGGCGTGAAAGGCGTTGATGAAAAGATTGAGAAAAACTTCCTGAAGCCGCTCCAGATCACCGCGGATGAGCGGAATGCTGGAGGGAACATCAAACTCCACATCCGTTCCCGTGGGATTGTCCAAATAAGTTTGAAACTGAACGAGCGGCAGGGTTTCCTCCAAAATCAGCTTGAGGGAAAGCGGCTCAAATTTTCCCTTCTCCGATTTTTTGAGAAGTCCGGTGAGGGTATTCACGACCGCTTTGATGCGGGTGATGTTTTGTTCCATCTTCTGAAAAATTTCGAGGATATCCCCCACCTTCAGTTCGGGATCTTTGCGGTGCTTTAAAAGCGCGCGGCTGACATTCATCGAAAGAATCGTGAGCGGGTTATTGACTTCATGACCCACTGAGGCCGCAAGACGCCCCAGCGTTGCCATTTTTTGCTCGTGGATAAGTTGCGCTTGGGTGTTCTGGAGTTCCCTATTAGCTTTTTCCGTCTGATCCAGAGCGTGCGTTAAGCGGGTACGGGCCATTTCAAGCTCTTCATTGATTTTTTGAAGCTCCCGGGTGCGGTTGACCGCCTCATCGTAAAGACGGGCATTTTCGATGGCGATGGCGGATTCCTGCGCCAGCGTAAAAAGGACGTTAAGGTCTTCCTGCGAATAAAATTCCCCGGATTTTTTCTCACCGAGGATCAGGATATTTCTTAATTCGCGGCCCAAAAAACTAGGAACGCAGCAAGTGGCGTTAAGTTCCTCCATCTCACGTTTAATTTCTGTAAAATCCAGGTGAATAGTCGCTTCCTCTTTTTTGGGTTTCTTGGTTTCCGCTTCAATGGAACTTTTTACCTGCTCGATTTCGATGGCTTCTTTTTTGTGATCTAAGTAACGAATCAAGGAACTCCGTGGCAAAAGAGTGTGGCCTTGACTAAATTCAGAGGAGTAGCCGCGCTTATGCGCCAAATAAAACTGGCCTTCCTTGAGATCCCGTATCAGGACAGCCGCATTCTTGAGGCGCATTCGCATGGTAATAAAATGAGTCACGAGGCCCAGCAAGTGCTGCAGGCTTTCAATCTGCGCAATTCCCCGGGTCGCATCCTTGAGAAATTTCTGATAGTCATATTTTTTTTGAAAGAGATACTTGTCGGTCGTCTCAATGAGAAAGGCGCGCATCGGTTCATACCCCAATACGATGAGAAAAATACTAATCGCCAGCGCAATCTCCCATTTGAATCCGAAGTATCTCGATAGAACTTCCTGAGAAACAAAAAGTCCGAAGGAAAAGATGCCGAATACGAACGCCAAAAGACCTGCAAAAACAAGCGTCCGTTTAAGAATGACTTGTATATCCATTAACTTGTACTTCAAGATGGCATATGCCACCGTAAAAATATAAACGCTTACAAGAAAATTGAGATAGGGCGGAATGAGAACGCCATACCAGAGGAAGTAATTGGTTGATCCTCCCACAAAACCAATCAATGTCCCCAAAAAAACATATCTGATTTGATTGGTTTTAGATCCCTGATCCTTTTCGAGAGAGCGCCAAAGCAAAAAATGGGAGAAAACAGTATTAAAAATAAAATGAATGAACATGAAGTGGAATAAAGGACCCGGAACTGGCCAATACTCAAAAACAAGGCGTTTTTCAACCGATAGAATATAAAATGGGGTAAAAGAAAATAGGAGCCAAACAAAAGCAAGAAAAATATTGATTATCGTTATAAGCCGTCCATCCTTATTTGTCAGCCGGAAGGTAAAATCAACAAAAGCGACGGGAATCATAATTGCGCCAGCCATAGCTAAACGAATGTAAAAAAGCGCTTTCTCCCCATCCTTCATTGTAAGCCAAAGAAAATAATTGAAGGCCCAAAAAGCCACGTTGAAAGCGAAGAATGAAAAGCTACGGTTAAGTGTTGATCTCCAATTTTTGAATAGGACAAATACAGCAAGAGCTAGACTCGTAACTGCGTTTGCAAGACTGATGTAAGCGTATACCGACTGAGTCATTTTGAAGCGATCACGTACTGCATAATTCCTTGTTGTTCATAAGAGACTTGGAGTTCTTTTTCCTTGAAACCAGCCTCAAGGAAAAATTGTCGAAAATTATCATCATCTCGATAAATAAGGCTCCAGTCTCCTACCCATTCCATAAAATGAACAGATGGATTACTGTATTTGTCTCTAACATCTGAAATAATCAGTTTTCCTCCATCGTTTAAAAGTTTTCTCAAATTACGGATTAAACGAATGCTAACTCTTTCATCTAGATAATCAAAAAGGCCGCTTGAATAAATTAAGTCATATTTTTCTGGAATCCAAGATTGGATATCTTTTTTAAGAGCTAAACGAACGACGTTTTCCTTAATGAAATTAATATTTGAAGCGCCCTCCAAAAATTTTCCTGAATAGGTGTGCGCCCTTTCGTCGCCATCAAAACAATCTACAATCACTCGATGTTTTTCAAAAATTCCATCCGAAAAAAGCTCTCTCCACTCTCGACATGGCCCAGACCCGAGATCCATAATACGGACTTTCGCATTCTTATTCTTGACAACTTCTGAGATCAACCTCTTAAAATCATCCTTTCGATTTCTAACTGCTACTGAAATGGCAGACATTTGAAAGTAGTTATCATAAAGTCGGTCAAAGCCAACTGTCCGCGGCGAATTGAGGTAAATTTCATCAATGATTTTATAATCACCGGCATACCCAAATGGCTTACTAAGACTCCAGTTAATGTATTCTCCATGTAAAAATTCTTTTTGGATCCGGTTAACAAAAAGACGCTTCAATTTATAAACATTTTTTTCTTTTCCATTCTGCAGATTTTCTTTCTCGAAATTCATAATTTCCCGAAAAATTCCGTTAATCTCAAAATTGAAAACACTCTGATATCTTCCCCATTCTTCAGGATATTTCTTTAAAAAATCGTTCATCTCGATAGCCTTTTTCTTATAAACCTTGATTCTAGTACGTAATGTTGGCGTGGCTGAAGTTGAAGCTCTTAAGTTCATCGTGATTTCGTCGTCCATAGCTAATTTTTAAACCTCAATATAACGGTGGTGCCTTTCCCAAGTTCACTTCTGACAGAAATAAAACCATTATTTCTTTCGACCAATTGTTTAGTTATATAAAGGCCCAATCCCGTTCCCGATTCCTTAGTTGTGAAGAAAGGTTCAAACAAATGAGTCATCTTATCTGGAGGAATACCGGGACCGGTATCGCTCACTCGAATTTCAACAAGCTTTCTCGCACCAACAAGTGAATCTTTCGCCTTCTTTAGAAACCATTTCGACCTTCGGGGTAACTGTTTTTCTTCGATTTCCGACGTCTGAAAAGCTTCGATCTTAATCCGGCCTGGTTGTTTATCCATAGCTTGAGCAGCGTTTAAGATTAGATTCAAAAAAATTTGTTCCAATTGTTTGCGATCGGCATGAATTGTAACCGTTGGAAGAATAATCTTTTCCACATTAATGTTGTCAATTTTCAAACCGTATTCCACGAAAGATAAAACATTAACAACAACATCGCTAATATGAACATAATCCTTCGGATGATCGTCTGTTGGCTTTGAAAATTCCGTTAATTTTGTAGTAATGTTAAAAACACGGTCGGTCTGTTGTACGGTTTTTTCTAGCGCTAGCTTTACGCGTCCATCCGTATTAGTTCCCTTTTCCATATTAGAAAGGATTGTTTCGGCAAGCCCTCTAATTACTAAAAGTGGACTACGGATCTCATGATTCACGCTCGCCGCCACCATTCCAATCGCAGCTAATTTATCTCTTTGAACGGCTTGAGCAATTTGTTCGATATCAAGAAGATGATGCCTTGTGAGCGCATAAGCCATAATAAATGGATAAAGCGGCATAACGAACAGATTGTATTGTGGAAAATCGACTCCATAGACGGGGAGAAACGTCAAGGAACCTCCAACAAATCCTATTCCTGTTGCCCAAATCAAATATTTAATTTGTTGTTTATGCTCGCCCGAGGACGATTGATACGCTTTAATCGTCTCAATAAAAGCGTAAATAACAGAGAAAAAGAACAAAACGGTAAAAATGTGATACATCGGCCCTGCAGTCGTATAATATCTAAAAAAGTAATTGAAATTTCTCGGACTCTGGATAAAGTAAGACGTCGGGGTGAACAGCGACAATAGAAAAGAAATTATATAAGTTAAAGAAACAATGTAATTTTTTCGATTTTTAAAACCGAGAAATGAAAAACTAAAGTCAAGCCAAGTAGATGGAATAAAAACGGCTGCAACGTGACTCATTCGTATCCACGTAAGCGAAATCTCTTTATCATAAATCGTATTAGCCCAAAGGGCGTAAAAGAACGCCCACAGAGAAGAGGTTAAGCTGAAGAAAAACCATTTCCTTCCAATGACATCTTGTCTCTTTAAGTAGACGAAAAGGCCAATGATAAAAGTACCAAAAGCAAAATATAAAACGCAAAGATTGAAAATATTCATGTTTGAGATTCGTACTTTTATGTGTTCAAGGTTGATTTGATAACTTGTAAAAGCTTTGGTGTGTCGAAAGGTTTAAAAATATAGGCAACTGGATTTAATGCCTGAGCCTTTTGCTCTGTTTGGTTATCTGCAAAACCAGTCAGAAAAATAACGGGGACGGGCTTTCTGCCTTTTGATGACATGAGAGATTGAATCTCCATCATTGTCTCAACTCCATTTTTTCCGGGCATCCGAATATCACAAAGTACAAGGTCAAAATTCTCTTCCTCCACCATCGTAATAGCATCCTCAGGGCGGGAAGCAACTAAAACGTCATAACTGAGCCTACTAAGAAGATGTGCAAAGGTCTTGGTCAATATCTCTTCATCGTCAATAACTAAGATTTTTTTTCTCATAATTTTATTTTCCTTTCATGTTTTAAAATCCTCTGATTGACCTTCTATTTACTTAAAGGGAAATCGATATAGAAAGTGGTGCCTTGGGTTTCGACGGAAGTCACCGAAATCTTGCCACGATGTTTTTCGACGATGCCGCTGGAAACGGCGAGGCCTAAGCCTGTTCCCTCCCCCACTTCTTTCGTTGTGTAAAAAGGGTCGAACACCCTCGACAAGTGTTCTTTTTTGATTCCACTGCCGTTGTCGGCCACCTCGATCTTTACAATGCCATTTTTTTGTTCCGTCTGGATATCGATTCTACCCTGCCGGCCCGCCCCTTTAATGGCATCGCGGGAATTGAGGATCAGGTTCGTAAAAACCTGCTCCAACTCATTCGAGATTCCGGAAATCGGTCCCAGCTTTCCCAATTCCAGTCGGAGCTCGATATTTTCCTGCTTCAATTGGTACTCTAAAAAATCACAGACTGTGCGGATCACTTTATTGAGATCCACTTCACGAAAAGTCTCGACCTCTTCCGTCTTGCGGGCGTATCTCATCAGTTTCTGGATGATAACCTGGCACCGCTTAGCGCCTTCCTCTATTAAGGAAAGCGATTCCGGATCCGGTGTATCGCCCGTCATCTTGAGCATCTGGACATTGGTCAGGACTGCGGTGAGAGGATTGTTGATTTCATGCGCAATTCCGCCGGCGAGCGTACCAATACTCGCCAATTTTTCAGCCTGAACCAGCTGCGACTGCGTTTCCTTTAGCTCCTTTGTCCGCTCTTCTACTTTTTTCTCAAGCTCGACATTCCACCGGCGAAGGCTTTCCTGCATCGCAATGGACCGGAGTGAATTTGACAGAGCGATGGCGGCTGTCTTGCGTAAATCCGAAAGAAAGTTGATTTCGGCGTTGCCAAAACGCTTGAGGACGGCATTCTGTCCGATATTGATGATTCCCAAAAGACGGCGGCTCACAACCAGCGGGACGCAGATTTGGGCATTCACGATTTCAAAATATTCTTTGGCTGATTCTTTTATCGGCTCGTAACGCGGATCGATATCGATGTACTCCCGGAGCACCAAGAGATCGTTTTGTTCGAGCCAGCCGAGAAAAGGATGAGACCGGTCAAAATGGAAACTGCTTTGCCGCGAAAGCGGTGAATGAACAGGCTCAAAAGGGCTGCTTTCATCCTTTGACAGCAAAAGAGAAATATCCTGGACATAAAATATCTTTTCGATCGTTTCCACAATATGGCCGCACAATTCGTGAAGGCTTCGCAAGTGAACGAGCTCGTCCGTAAATTTTTCAAAAGCGCGCGTGAGGTCCCACCGCCGCCGTTGAAAAAGGTGGTCGATCTTGGGCTGAATGAGCCGCGCATAAAGGATAAACAAAATCGAAAGGGCCAAAATGATCGCGGAAAAATAAAGGGGCGCGAGTCCCGCCAGCCAACTCTTACCGATATAGGACAAAAGGACAACCGGTACGGCAAAAAGAAAGGAACTTCCTGCCCACAGAATGGTTTTGTGAATGACGGTTTGAATGTCCATGACGCGGTAGCGGACAATCAGATAAGCCACGATCAAAATCCAGATGAGGACAGAAATATAACCAAAGGGATAGGCGCCGATTCCGAAGACCTTCGGGAGATAATCTACCGAGCCCGTGAGAGAAATAATAAAACCGATGGCGATTAACTGGATTTGTTTTCTGCGCAAGGGGTGCGTCTCGCGTCTGAGTTGAGAGAAGAAATTATAGAAGGCCGCAAAAAAATAACCGAAAAAGAAAATAAGAAAAATCTGTCCTGCAATCCCATACCGGGGATAGTAGCCCCAAAAATAATGCTGCGCGTGGGGCATGCCATAGGGAGTCAAAACGGCAAGCGCATAAAAGATCGGGGCAATAATAAAGGAGGCGATCACAAAAGGCTTTTGCCGGCGGTAAAGTCCCAGCCAATGCACGGAAAAGGTGTAAACAAGCGGCGAGATGTGACTCACCCCGAGAAAGACCACCCACCGGTACCAAGTGAGGGCCACTTCCGGATCCCGGGAGGAAGAAACCATCGCAATCCCGTAATGCCAAAGGTTGATGGCAAGACAGAGCAGGAAAAAAGTAATGTTTGTCGACGAGCGGCGGTTCTGGAGAAAAACAAAAAGACCGGTCGCAAAAATGAGAGAGGTAAAGAGAGCGGTCAGGAAGGCGTGAGGATTAAAAAAATAAGAACTGAGATCAATTACCTTTAACATTGGCACGAATCGAGAGGACATCCTGCTCGGAGACCAGCCGGTCTCCCCAATAAAACGGGGCCAGTCGAAAGCCGTGCTTTTCTCCGATCAGTTTAATAATCTCAATCTGCTCCGGCGTGATGAGGCCCTTTCCCCGGCTGAAACTCTCGTAACGGTCTTCCAAACTCAAGATGATCGCTTCAGCAAAACAGCCGTAGAGAACTTTGGGTGAAGGAAGACCGATATTAAATCCCATGTCGAAAGGACTGGGCAATTCACACAATCCGCCCGAAAAAGCAAAAACGTCATTGCGGTAAGCGGTCATATAAGAAGTATTCTTGGGATAACCTACGTCGCAGATGACCGATCCGGGTTTAAAATTTTTGATGTCGACCAAAGCTTTTGAGCTGCTGGCCGCAGCAATCACCACATCCGCATTTTTAATGGCATCATCATTATTCGTGGAAAGTTTGATCTTGGCCTTGCCGCACTTGCGAAGTTTGTCTTTGGCATTATTAAGCGAAACTTTATTCCGGCCCGTCAGAATTAACTCCTTCACTTCTGCCACGAGGACACGCGCACACGCGCTGCCGATATCACCCGTTCCGCCGATGATCGTGACCGTGGCTTTATCCAGCTCAATTCCCATCCACTTCGAAGCTTTGCGGATTCCTTCGAGGGCCATGGCAGCGGTAAAGGCATTGCCCGTTGTGAGGGGAATTTTGATCGCCTTCTGTAATTTTTCCTGATACCGCTCCCCCACAATGGAAGTAAACCCTCCCAGCGTCACAATCCCTGCCCCCAATTTTTCTCCGATTTTGCAGCCTTCGACGACTTTTTGAAAAACCCTCTCAGGACTCGCATCGATCATGTCGGGAATAATCGGGCAAAGGACAAAATAGCCGTGAGTGGTTTTGCCGGTCACGGAATGAAAATCAGCGATATCGTAGGAATGATAGGAAGGAGTCAGTTCAAAAAGTTTCACGAGGAACTCTTTAGTGACCGATTCGAGATCCGGTTTAAAGAATTGAAAATAACTCAGCAGGTGTTTGTAATTATAAGGATGGCCCATCACCACAAAACCGCTCGGTTTCGTGGATTTACGCCCCCCCATATCGCGATAGCGCTCCGTGATAAAGCGGTCCTCCATGGCATCCACCATCATTTCAAAATTTTTGGTGAGTTTTTCCTGGAGGATGTCCACCACCACGCGTTCGATAATAGGGATCCCGAGGCGCGCCGAAACTTCTATCGTCACTCCCGTCCCCTCGTTTTCTTTTTGCAAAACCCATTTTCCTTCAAACTGCTCCAAATCCCCTTCAATCAGTTTGAAGCTGACCGTAAAATTTGGCAGGTCAAACGTGTCCTTTTCTTTCCAACGGATGGGCAGTCCGTCGATGTCGATCGCCCACCGGGTAATGGCACTGTGATCGGTTTTTTCCAGAACTTCGATTTCGCGGACATTCGGCATGAACTTGGGAAATTCTTTCACCTTCGTGATCATCCTCAAAACCCGCCACGGCTGCACAGGAATGAAGCGTTGGATGCGGAGCTTAATTAAGGAAGTTTTGCGATTTTTGGTAATCGTCGGATTCATCGTAAGTTTATAGGCCTCAAGGAATTATCGGCAATTGGGGTGAATTGTCTGAGCCTAAGTAAGGAAGGAAGAATCATAGCTGGAGATAAGCCTTGCGAAGCCGGTCTTTTAATATTTATCCCATAACCCTCCCCTTGTCAAGCCTAACTCTATAAGTGTCAATAAGTTATGGGGTTGGCAGGCGCTTAATTTGAACCTTTCCCGTCTGGGGATCCACAAAGACCAGATGGGTTATGGACTGGGGATTTGTTTTACCAAAGACCACGAGGCTCGTATCCAGGAGAAAGCCCTCTGCCGGGAGAAGCTGAAGAGCGGCCAAATCCTGGGAAAGAAGAAAATTCTTAAGGGACTTTGCTTTCTGAGGAACGAGGCTCGTTTTTAATTCCAGAAAATCTTCCAGGACATACTGAAGCATTTTTGCATCTTCTGTGGGGTTGCCGTTTTTTGTTGTCATGGCGGAAAATTACAGTCCGCTAGCCGCTTAAGCAAGTGGGGGCCGGAGGCAAATTTTACCACTGGGTCGTCAGGCGACCCGCTTGGTTTAGGGTTGTGCTTGGGGTGTCGGCTGGGAGGGGGCGGCAGCGGCAGGAGGCGCAGGCGCGGGAGGACTACCGGGATTATTTTTAGCGTTATACCAACGAAAATATTCGAGTAAGGTGGGGGAATGAAGGATGGCGTCCTGCATCTCATAAACGGCGCTTTGAAAGGCGTCCTCCAAAGCGGACGAAGCATCCCTGCCAAATTTTGTCAGCCGGATATTCGGATCCGAATATCCCACGCCCTGTCCCTGAAAAACCTGCTGCCAGATCACTTCATCTTTAAATGTTTTGAATTCCACGAGAAGCTGGCAATCGGCTTCAAATCGGGTGGCTCGCGCGTCCGGAAAATCATAACGGATGCTGGAGATGGTGATTTCAAAAAAACCGGCCAGATCATCGGCTTTAAAACGGATCTTCGGGCCTTCCGTATCGCTGATCACCACATCAGAAAAAATTTCCTGAAGTGCGGTTTGGGAAGTAAAGGGCAGCGTTTGCTGCAAATGAAAGGACATCAAATCAGAGACATCCAAAGTCGCTGTCCCGGGGTAGAAAAAACGTTCCGGTTTATCATGAACGTAGAGTCCGACTTTTTGGCGTAACTCCGGGGGAACATTTTTGGGCTTACCGACAAGTTCTGAAACGCCGGAGCAGCCGGCAATCGTAGCCCCAATGAGAAGTAATGCGAAGAGCCGAGTGAGACGGGTTTTCATTACCTTCTTTTAAAAACAGATTCCGGTTGAACCACGGGCTGGTAACCATTTTTGCCGTTGGGAAAAGGGAAGCTCACGATTTCATAAACGCCCGCAAGGGTGCGGCCCAAACCAAAAGTCGTCCCCCGGACAAGCCCGGAGGGAAAGCCGATCCAGAAACCGTGGTGATCCGACTCGTTGCCGATTTCATTGATAATCTCAAACCATCCCCACAAAGTATTGGAGACCCCCCGTCCCAACTTCGTTCCCGCATCCGCATGGGCAGAAGGTGAAGCCGCCACAAAAAATATCAGTAAAAGAAAGGCAAAAATTCGCTTCATGGGTTATCTCCTTGTCCTTTTAATATCGTCTCCCGAAGCGCTGGGCTTCAATAAAAAAGAATGGAGGGTCCACGGGAAGTTTTCCTTCATTCCCAGCCATAGCGTCAGGGCAAAGTTTACAAGGTCCACCAGGAAAATCTGGCGGATATTGAAATGAAGCCAGCCCCCGCCAAAACAGCCACAATCAGAACTGCCGGATTCCAAAAAAAGACGGCTGGAAGTGAGGGTGACCAAAAAACCGAGGCTGAGAAAGCACGCGCCCCAGGCCGCGAAACGCGGGGCGTACCCCACCAGCAAGAAACATCCGAGAATCCATTCCATCCAGGGAAGGATGCGCGCAAGCCAGGGAATCCAAAGCGGTGAGAAAACTCCGTATTTTAACAGGGCGGCCTCAAAATTTGCGGCAGGCTCCGTCAACTTGGCCCAGCCTGCGTAGGCAAAAACGAGTCCCACAAAAATCCGGGCAGAGATTAAAAAGAAATCGCCCGATAGAAATTTTTTCATTTTAAGGCCTGTTTGATTTTTTCCTGAAGTTTGGTCACGCCGAGAATTGCTTCGCCGTTTACAAAAAAAGTCGGCGTGGAGCGTACCCCCAAGCCTTCGCCTGCCAGGCTCTCTTCGCGGATTGTTTTTGTCACCTTCAGATCCAAAAGACAACGGCTGAAAACCGAAACATCCAACTTCTCTTCTTCTGCATAACGTATAAAAAATTCGAGTGGCGGTTTGTCAGGGGAATTTTGTGACCAACCTGCCTGTTCGCGGTAGAGTCGGTCGTGATAGGGCCAGAAATGGTTTTGCTGGGCCGCACATTCGGCGGCTTGATGGGCCAGCCCCGACCAGGGATGAGCCTGCAGGGGAAAATGCTGGTAAGTGAGGCGAATTTTATCCGGATATTCTTTCAAAAGAGCTTCCAGGATGGGTTGGGCCTGCCCGCAGGCCGGACACTGAAAGTCGCTGTACTCAATAATTTGAACCGGGGCTTCCAGCGGCCCTCTCGCCCGCGCAAAATCCGCAGGACGGGAAGGAAGGGAAGGTTTGAACCTCCGGACCAGAAAAATACTTCCGACGAGAAGCGCCACCAAAACAACCCCTGTTAAGACGTAACGCCATCCGGGTTTCATTTTAGTGAGAATAAAATTTCCGGACTTGGGTTAGCGCGGCGTCTATGGGAATCAATTCGGATTTGCCGTCGCGGCGTACTTTAAAATCCAGCCGTCCCTGTTTTAAATTTTTTTCGCCTAAAATAATTTGAAGAGGAATTCCGATCAGATCGGCATCATTAAATTTGACGCCTGCCCGTTCGCTCCGGTCATCATAGAGGACTTCAAAACCTTCTTGAGTGAGGGCCTCGTAAATTTTGACGGCTGTTTCCCGGCTCAAGGCATCGGACTCGTTGACCGTAATCAGATGGACCTGGTAAGGGTTTACGCCGTTAGGCCAACGGATTCCGCGCTCATCCTGATTTTCCTCGACGATGGCCGCCATCAACCGGTTGACGCCAATCCCGTAACAGCCCATCAAAACAGGACGGCGTTTTCCGTCTTCGTCCACAAAGCAGGCTTCGAGCGGTTCGCTGTAACGGGTCCCTAATTTAAAGATGTGGCCGATTTCCATGCTGGTAACGATTTTAATTTTGCTGCGGCAGGACGCGCAAAGATCGCCTTCCCGCACAAACCGAAGATCCCCCGCTTGGGTAAATTGGAAATCCCGTCCTGGATTGACCCCTTTCAAGTGTTTGTCTTTTTGATTGGCACCCGTCACCCAATCAGAACTCGCCTCAACGTCCCAATCCCCGTAAATCGGAATGCCTTTCAGATCTACCGGTCCCGTAAATCCCACGGGTGCACCGGTGAATTTCTCGATCTCTTGAGCCGTTGCCATGCGAAGCACTTTGACATCCGCTAAACGCCGGAGCTTTCCTTCATTGAGTTCGCTCTCCCCCGTCACCATAGCGGTAAGAGGTTTGCCGTCACCGATATAAAGAAGCGTCTTCACCATCTTTTCTTTTGGAATTTTGAAATGCGTGCTGATTTCTTCGATGGTCTTGAGGTTTGGAGTAGCAAAAATTTCGAATTTCCCCGCCGCGGCGGAGAAATGTTTCTTTTCGGGATGCGCCCGTCCGGCAATATCCAGACTCATTAAAGACGAACATTTTTCGCAGCGGACCACGCGATCTTCCCCGTAAGGAGATTCCACCATAAATTCCTGCGAAACCTTTCCCCCCATCATTCCCGGATCCGCGGCGACGGCTTGGGCCCGCAGTCCGCACCGACGAAAAATATTTTCGTAAGCGACCCGCATCTTTTGATAACTCGCTTCGAGTCCGGCCTCATCCCGGTCAAAACTGTAAGCATCCTTCATAATGAATTCTCTCGTGCGAATGATGCCGAATCTGGGTCTCAATTCATCGCGAAATTTGGTTTGAATTTGAAAAAGGATGAGCGGTAGATTTTGGTAAGATTTGATTCCGCTTCCGACAAGCTCCGTGATGACTTCTTCATGGGTGGGTCCGAGCACATATTCCTGGCCGGAACGGCTTTCGAAACTGATTTTGTCTCCTCCCAAGGCATCGTAGCGGCCGCTTTTTTTCCAAAGCTCGGCAGGATGAAGGGCGGGAAGAAAAACCTCATCGGCGCCGGCGCGAAACATTTCCTCGCGGATCACCCGGCTGATTTTTTCAAGGATGCGAAACCCAAGCGGAAGATAATCGTAGACTCCTGACGAGAGCTGGCGAATGAATCCCGCGCGCAGGAGCCAGCGGTGACTTGTCGCCTCCGCGTCTTTGGGAGCTTCACGCAGAGTTGGGATGAGCGTCCGGACCCAGCGCATCAGTGGCTGAAGACGGCTTTGACGCGATCGATGACCTGAAGATTGACGAGATCGTTATAAAGAACCAAAACCATCAAGACCATCAGGAAGGCGAACCCGATTTGGGTCACCCTTTCCTGAAATTCCATGCTGACACGTTTTCTCTGCACGGCCTCAATTAAAAGGAAAAGAAAGTGCCCGCCGTCCAGCGCCGGAATGGGAAGAAGATTGATAACTGCGAGTGAAATCCCCAATACGGCGGTTAAATGAAGAAGGTAAATGGCCCCCATTTTCGCGGCCGTGCCGGTCATCGCCATAATTCCGATCGGACCGGAGACCGTTTTGAGGGACAATCGGCCTGTGGCCAGGTAAAAAATCGATTGATAAGTTAAAGCGGTCAAGTGAACCTCAGTCAGAAAAGCTTCTCGCAAGGCAGGAACCAAAGAAAGCCGTTCGGTGCGGTGGACTTCCGAGTCAGGAATAATCCCGAGACGCGCGACGCGGTGGGGTTTTCCAAAAATATCTTGGACTTCTTCGACTCGGAGGGGAAGGCTCAATCTTTTGGTCTCTTTTTGACGCGCGATCTCTAATTCAACTTTAGAATCTTGAAGGGAACTAAGGGTTTGCGTCAACTCTTCCCAAGTGTTGACCTTCACCGAACCTACCGCTGTAATCCGGTCGCCGCGGACAAGACCGCTCGATTCGGCGGGATAGCCCTTCACAAATCCACCGACTTGGGCCAGAGGAACGGGGCGGCCGGCAACAAAAATTGTGAAGAAAAGAAAAAAACTTAAAAGGTAATTCATCGCCACACCGGCCACCACAATAAAAATGCGTTTGGGAATCGAAGCCCCTAAATATTCGTCCGGACGGGGGCCCTCCGCACTGATTTCAGAAGCCGACTCCCCCGCCGGTTTCACATAGCCACCGAAGGGAAGGAGGCTTATGACATAACAAGTTTCTTTTCCCTGAATACGAAAAATTTCCGGGCCGAATCCGATAGAAAATTTTTCCACCCGGACCCCGGTGAGACGACAGGCGATAAAATGACCCAACTCGTGAATGAGGATCAAAATTCCCAGAACCAGGATGGTCGGAACAATGCCTATAAGAAAATTCATCGAAGCGAAAGGACCTCCTCTCTTGCCCAGTGGTCGGCTTCCAGAATATCGGCTAGTGTAGGATTCGCCTTCACCCGGTGTTTTTTCATTACCTTTTCGATGGTTTTCGGAATTCCAAGAAAAGGGATTTCTTCACCGAGAAAGGCCGCGACCGCAGCTTCGTTGGCAGCGTTCACAACCGCCGGCATCGTGCCGCCCTTGCGTTTCGCCTCATAGCCAAATCCCAAACAGGGAAAGCGTTTATGATCCGGGCGCTCAAAATTAAGCGCCCCCGCTTTTACCAAATCCAAAGAAGGATAGAGATGGTTGAGTCTTTCGGGAAAACTCATGGCGTATTGAATGGGAAGGCGCATATCGGTTACGGCCAGCTGGGCCAAATGAGACCCGTCGATAAATTCCACCAGGGCATGGATCACGGCTTCCGGATGAATCAAAACTTCGATCCGCTCCACTTCGAGCTGAAAAAGATTGGCCGCTTCGATCACTTCCAGGCCCTTGTTCATCAGCGTGGCTGAATCGATCGTGATCTTTGGGCCCATCCTCCATTTCGGATGGCGCAGGGCCTCTTTGACGGTCACTCGCGCAAGCGAGCCTTTACGCTTTCGAAAGGGCCCGCCCGAAGAAGTAAGGATTAACTTTCGAACAGATTCCGGTTTTCTCCCCTCGAGACATTGCCACAGCCCGGAATGTTCGCTATCAATAGGAAGAAGCTGGACTTTTTTCTTTGACGCTTCTTTCATGAGAAGCTCGCCCGCCATCACGAGGGGTTCTTTATTGGCGATGGCCACATTTTTTCCCGCGTTGATGGCGCTAAAAATTGGTTTGAGCCCCACGGCACCGACCAGTGAGAAAATCACCTGCTGGGCTTGTGTCAGCGTAGCTGCTTCGAGAAGGCCTTCTTCCCCGCTTACGACGCGGATTCCGAGCCGCTCAAGCGGTCCTTTGATTTCCCCAAGGCGGGTGGGATCGAAAAGGCAAACCAATTTGGGGTGGAATTCTTTCGCCTGCTTTAAAATAAGTTCGGCATTTTGTCGTGCCGCGAGGGCAACGATTTGAAAACATTCGGGATGAATCCGGACAATTTCAACCGCCTTTTGCCCGATGGAACCTGTAGAGCCGATAATCGAAATGGCCTTCATCAATAGACTCCCGGGAAAGCTGTGATGTAGTAATAAACAAAGGGAATGGTCAGAAGAAGGCTGTCCAAAACATCGAGAATACCACCCAATCCCGGCAGGTTTCCCGAATCTTTAACTCCCACGTTGCGCTTGATCAGGCTTTCCGCCAAATCTCCCAAACCCGACAAAAGTCCGACGGCAATTCCCATCACCACAAAATGAATCATAGAAACTTGAGGAAGATAAATCTTGGAAGCCACAGAGGCAAGGATGGTGGTTAGAAATCCGGCGACTGCGCCTTCGACTGATTTTTGGGGGCTGATGTGTTCGATCAGTTTCATTCGTCCAAAAGCTTTTCCGAAGAAGTAGGCGGCGGCGTCCCCCAATTTAACGATCAGGATCGTATAAAAAACCCAAAGAGAACCATGAGGGAGGTAACGCAGTTTCATTAAAAAGGAAAAAAACCACGCAACATAGACAAGGCCAAAAGTCGTGACGGAAGTACTCACGAGGGCATGGTCACGGAGTTTTCGGTGAAAGTTAAAAACAAAAAGAGTAAGACACGCGATCACAAAAATGAGGGATTCGGAGGGGAAAAAGTAAGAGAGCGGGAAAAGTGCGCCGAAAAAAAGTCCCAGGCCCCGGTTGATTCCAATTTCTTTTTTCTCGGCCAGAGAGAGAAACTCGTTCAAACCAAGAAGTACAAAACCTTCAATGACGAGAAAGAAAAACCATACCGGTGCAAAAAAAATGGTGTAAAGGGCCGCACTGACCAAAATGGCCGAAGTCACCAGGCGTTTCGTAAGCTGCCCCCGCTCAAACGTCATGAGCCCCTTTAGCTTCCACAAGACCGAAGCGCCGTTTTCTTTTTTGATAGGCTTCAAGGGCTTTACGAAATTCCTCCTTCGTGAAATCGGGCCAAAATTTCTGGGTCACGTAAATCTCGGCATAGGAAATCTGCCAAAGAAGAAAATTGCTTACGCGAAGCTCCCCGCTCGTGCGGATCAAAAGGTCGGGGTCGGGAAGGTTGTGCGTATAAAGGGCGTCCTGGATCGTGGATTCATCAATCGAATCCGCGTCGATCTCCCCCGCTCTAACTTTTTTGGCAATTTTACGGCAGGCCTCGGTAATTTCTATCCGGCCCGAATAACTGAGCGCCAAAGTAAGGACAAGTTTTTTGAAATTCTGCGTCTCCTGCATATTCCGCTGAATTTTACCTTGAACTTCTTTGGGAAGGTCCTCGAGAGAACCAATCATATTAAAACGAATTTCGTTGGTTTTAAGCTTTGGTAGCTCCTGATCCAAATACCGGGAAAGAAGGCTCATAAGAAAATCGACTTCTTCTTTCGGCCGGACCCAATTCTCTTTGGAAAAGGCATAAAGGGTGAGATAACCCACGCCCAGTTCGGCCGCTTCTTCAATCACATTCTCGATCCGCTCCACTCCCTTCTGATGACCGCGAAACCGAGGCAGTCCCCGGTCTTGGGCCCACCGCCCGTTTCCGTCCATGATAATCGCAATGTGCTTGGGAATATTTTGAGTCATAGAAAAATTGTCTGCTCGCGGTCCGAACCCACGGAGACGACTTTAATGGGAGTCCCCACCAATACTTCAAGACGCTTGAGATAACGCCGGGCGGCGGAGGGGAGTTTTTTCCAGCTGCGGACACCGGAAATTTCCTCCTTCCATCCCGGATGCTCCTCATAGATCACCTGGCAATTTTCTAAAATGGGTGTCTCGGCCGGATATTCCCGGTAGATCTTTCCTTTATAACGGTAAGCCGTGCCGATCTTGATTCGCTCAAGGCCACTTAGGACATCCAGCTTCATTACCGCCATCTCATCGAGCCCATTAATCTGCGCCGCATGACGGGCAATCACCGCATCAAACCAGCCGCAGCGCCTCGGCCGACCGGTGGTCGAGCCAAACTCTTCTCCTTTGGTCTGGATTTGAGTCATTAATTTCGGCGGGAATTGAGTAGGAAAAGGCCCCTCGCCCACGCGCGTCGTGTAAGCCTTGACTACGCCGATCACCCGATCAATGAAAGTTGGTGCGATGCCTGTACCCGAGATGGCGCCACCGACGGAGGCATTCGAGGAAGTCACAAAGGGATAAGTCCCGTGATCCACATCGAGGAAAGTCCCTTGCGCCCCCTCGAAGAGAATATTTTTCTTCTTCTTCGCCGCCTCATAAAGGTAAAGGGTCGTATCACGAACAAAAGGCTTGAGCCGCGCAGCGTAGCCGCGATACTCATTATAAATCTGGTTGAAAGAAAGCCCCGCATGATGATAAATCTGGCGAAGCATCTGATTTTTTTCCCGCAAAACATTTTCCAATCTTTCGCGAAAATAGGAAAAATCCGCAAGGTCTGCCACACGAATTCCGAGGCGGGCCGCCTTATCCGCATAACACGGGCCGATTCCTTTTTTGGTAGTGCCGATTTTCGTGGTCCGTTTGCCGGTTTCTTCTTTGAGCCGGTCCATCAGGCGGTGATAGGGAAAGATCAGGTGGGCTTGATTGGAAATAAAAAGACGCCCTTTGACCGAGACGCCTCCGCGTTGGAGCATTTCGATTTCTTCAAAAAGTGCCTGCGGGTCGATCACAACACCGTTGCCGATCACGCAAACTTTTTTGGGATGGAGAATGCCTGACGGGATTTGATGAAGGACAAACTTGCGGTTTTTCGCCCAGACCGTATGGCCCGCGTTGTTTCCTCCCTGGAAACGGGTGATCACGTCACAATGCTGGGCCAGGAGATCGATCATTTTCCCTTTTCCTTCGTCTCCCCACTGGGCACCGATCAAAATGCGGTTCATCTTAATGCTGGCTCCAAAACTGGGTTACAACTTGACCAGTTTGACATCCAGGATGGGGGGTAATTTTTTGACCTCTCCTAAAACTTTGGGGGGAACTTCCTGGTCGGTGTTGATGATGGTCAGAGCCATCGTCTTATTGTGTTTTTTGATTCGGCCGAGTGTCATCGCGGCAATGTTGACGCCATTTCGTCCCAAAAGAGTTCCGAGCGTTCCCACCACTCCCGGCCGGTCTTCATTGTGGATAAAGAGCATATACCCCTTCGGTTCGGCGTCGAGAAGGAACTCGTTGATCTTCACGATGCGCGGTTCTTGATTGGCGAAAAGGGTTCCCATGATCCTGTTTTTTTCCTGATTGTGGGTAGCCTCGATTTCAATGAAATTGGCAAAATCTTTTCCGTCGGTTGTTTTGGATTCATTGACCGTGATCCCGCGATCCCGGGCCAGGGACGGGGCATTCACGAAATTAACCGTGTTGCCGGAAATGGGTGTAAGCAATCCTTTTAAGACAGCGATTGTGAGAGAGGCTAGGGGAAATTGGGTTACCTCCCCGCAATAGCGGATCGTCACTTCACGGATCCTTCCGCCAAAAAGCTGAGTGTGCAAAAGCCCCATCTTTTCGGCCAAAATAATCCAGGGACGGACGGCGCGATAGGTTTCCGGATCCAATGAAGGAAGATTCACCGCATTTTGAATGGCCCGGTTGTGAAGCGCATCAATCACCTGGCGCACGACCGCCACAGAAACATTTTCCTGGGCTTCCCGGGTGGCTGCTCCTAAATGCGGGGTCGCAATCACGCCCGGATGTTTTAAAAGGGGGTTTCGGACCGGCGGCTCCTTTTCAAAAACATCCAATGCCGCACCGGCCACTTTCCCGGAACGTAAAGCTTGCAGTAAGGCCTTTTCATCGACAATCCCGCCACGGGCGCAATTGATGATCCGAACACCGGGTTTCATTAAGGCAAAAGCGCTTCGGTTAATCAGGTGTTTTGTCTCGGGAGTAAGGGGCGTATGTACCGTTATAAAATCAGCTTGTTTGAGAAGTTTTTTAAATTCCATGAAGGCAACGCCGATGGATTTGACGCTCTCTTCGGTAATAAAAGGATCAAAGGCAATTACTTTCATCCCAAAACCCTGAGACGCGCGACGCGCCACTTCCCGGCCGATTCTTCCCAGGCCGATAACACCGAGGGTTTTCCCGTGAAGTTCTGTCCCGATAAACTCTTCGCGCCGCCACTTTCCTTGCCTGAGAGAAATGAAGGCCTGTGGAATTTTTCGGGCAAGGGCGAGCATCATGGTCATCGTATGTTCTGCCGTTGCCGTGGTATTTCCTTCGGGGGTATTCATTACAATGATGCCGCGTTTTGTGGCTGCATCCAAATCCACGTTGTCGACCCCCACGCCGGCCCGGCCGATGACCTTCAGATTGCGTCCGGCATCAATAATTTCTTTGGTAAGGCGGCTTCCGCTGCGAACGATCACCGCATCGTAGCCATCAATGGCCTTTCGTAATTCTTCGGGTGAAAGTCCCAGCTTAATGTCAGCCTTGACCCCCTTTTCCTTTTGAAGGATCTTCAGGCCGTCCGCCTCCAACCGATCCACCACCAAAATCTTCATCATCTATCCTCTCCTGAGAGCTGCTAGGCCTTGCTTCACGGCCAAAAAGCCCCGATCCAAATCTTTTCTACCAATGAATCCCATATGGGCAATTCGAATGACTTGTCCCTTCATCTCTCCCTGGCCTCCCGCAATGCTCACGCCGGTTTTTTGACGGACCCATTCTACAAGTTTTTCGCCGTCAATTCCTGCCGGAACTTTGACCGCGGTAAGGGCATTCGAAGGTCGCTTGGCAAAAAGCTCGAATCCCATGCGTGTGAGTCGGTCCCGCGTATATTGGGCCAGCGATTCCGAGCGCTTCAGGAACTTTTCAAGGCCCTCTTTCTCAATCCGCCCGATGGCTTCTTTGAGGGCAACTACAAGCGAAATGGCCGGCGTGAAAGGAGTATCCCAATCCGCCAGGGCCTTTTCATATAAGGCCAAGTCAAAATAAAATCGCGGCAGCTTGGCTTGCTTCATCCGTTCCCGCGCCTTCGGACTCACTGAAAGAAAACCAAGTCCCGGCGGGAGCATCAATCCCTTTTGAGAACCGGAAATTACCAGATCGATTCCCCATTCATCCGTCTCCAGCCGATCGGCCCCCAGACCGCTGATGGCGTCCACGATCAACAGGACTTGCTGGTCTTTTAGACGACGTCCGATCTCTTTCAAATCGAAAACGACGCCGGTGGAAGTCTCGCAAAGTTGAATGCAAACCGATTTTAAATTCGGATTTTTCTTAAGCGCCGTAAGGATTTGTTCCGCCGAAACGGCCTCGCCGTAACTTGCTTTTAAGATTTCGGCTTTGAGCCCGTAGGGCCGTGCCATCCGCCAGAACCGTTCCCCAAATTTTCCGGCATCCACGACGAGGAGTTCATCGCCCGCGGAATGAAAATTAACCAGTGAGGCTTCCATTGCGCCCGTGCCGGAAGCCGTAAAGGTGTACACCGGGTGCCGGGTTTTGAAAATCCGCTTGAGCCCCTCGCTCACCTCCCGGAAAAGTTTTTGGTACTCGGGGGTCCGATGATGAAAGAGCGGACGCCCCAGCGCTTTCAGAATGTCGGGAGGAACGGGCGTCGGACCCGGAGTCAAAAGGAGTCTGCTTTTAGCCATGGAAATCTAAGGACCGCCGAATCAGCGTTTCGGCGACTCGTCTCTCGAAGTGATCACGTGATCGACTAAGCCGTATTCTTTCGATTCGGTGGCTGACATGAAATAATCCCGATCCGTGTCCTTTTCGATCCGTTCGAGAGGCTGGCCGGTGTGTTTGGCCAGGATCTTATTGAGGTCGTCCTTAAGCTTCAAAATTTCTTTAGCGTGAATAGAGATGTCAGAGGCCGTGCCCTGGGCTCCGCCCCACGGCTGATGAATCATGACGCGCGAGTGAGGGAGAGAAAACCGCTTTCCCTTTTTCCCCGCCGCCAAAAGAAGCGCGCCCATACTGGCCGCCTGACCCACACAGTAAGTGGAGACATCGCATTTTACAAATTGTATGGTGTCATAAATGGCGAGGCCGGCCGTCACCGAACCCCCCGGAGAATTGATATACACACTGATGTCTTTGGAACCGTCTTCCATCTGCAAAAAGAGAATCTGCGCAATGATGAGATTCGCAATCGTGTCATCAATGGGAGTCCCGATGAAAACAATGCGATCTTTCAAAAGACGGGAATAAATGTCATAGGCCCGTTCTCCCCGGCCGGTTGTTTCAATGACCATTGGTACCAAATAGCTCATGAGATCCTCCCTGATTTGGCGTTCTCTTTAACTAATTGAATTACTTTTTCGTTTAAAATTTGCATTCCCAGAGATTCCCTGGCATCCGCGTGTTCCGCATAATATTTGCGCACGGGCTCTTCAGACTGGCGGTGCCGGGCGGCGGTTTCCTTGTACTTCGCCTCAAAATCGGCTTCCGTTAGTTCCAATTTTTCTTTTTTTGAAATTTCCTCCAGAATAAAAGAAAGCCGTACCTGTTTTTCCGCCTCAGGTTTGAGTTTCTCAAAAATGGACTGTGCCTCTTTTTTGATTGCTTCCTGCCCTAGCCCACTTCGGTAAAGCGATTCAATAGCATTCTCAGCCAAATGGGCCTGGCGGCGTTCAACGACGCCTTTTGGAACTTGGAACGAATTCTCTTTGATGAGCGCATCAAAAAGATGATTTTCGAATTCGATTTCAGCTTGCCTGGATTTTTCAGCCTCAATCTGACGTTCAAAATGGGCCTTCAAATCCGCCAAGGTTTCAAATTCTCCGGTTTCCTTGGCCAATTCGTCGTCCATCGGAAGGAGTTTTTTTGTTTTGAGCTCCTTCACCTTGACCTGAAAAATTCCTTCTTTGCCCGCCCATTCCTTACGCGCGAATTTTTCCGGAAAATGAATCCGTACTTCTTTTTCCTCGCCGGGCCGCACGCCGACCAACTGGGAAGAAAATCCCTTCAGAAATTCATCTTCTTTAAGTTCAAACCAATCGTCGGCCCTCTTCTCAACTTCCTTGCCATCGACCTGACAATGATAATCCGCGATGAGAAAATCCCCCATCGCGGCCGCTCGGTCCTCGACGGCCGTAAACTTAGCCAAAGAATTCCGCAATCGCTCCAAGGCCGAATCAAGGTCTTCCGGCTTTACCGTGACCGCCGGTTTTTCCGCGCTGAGCCCTTTATACTTCCCGAGTTTAATGGCAGGCGCAACTTCCAATAAGGCTTCATAGCTCAATTTTTCATCGGTAAATTCAACTTCCCGGATGGTGGGCCGTCCCAAAATTTCTAATTTTTTTTCACCGACCGCCTCACGGAAGGAGCGCGAGATTAACCGCTCCAACACCTTTTCGCGCGCCTCACTGCGAAAATGAGTTTTCACGACATCGAGGGGTGCCTTGCCCGGACGGAATCCGGGAATACGGGCTTCCTTCGCGACCTTCTGAAAGAAAACATCGTACTCCTCGCGAATTAAGTCAGCCGGAACATCAACGGTAAGCAGTTTTTCGCACGGTGCGGAATCTTTGAGTGAAACTTTCACGCCCTATCTTTCCTTCTTTCAATAAAGTTTCGAGCGAGCGGAGGGATTTGAACCCTCGGCCCCAACCTTGGCAAGGTTGTGCTCTACCACTGAGCTACGCTCGCAAACCTAAATTTTTCTTAACTCAAGAAAAGACGGTATTTTAGAGCCAACTTGGACTTCTGTCAAATTGCGGCTATAGAAGGTCTGAGGACCTCTTTTTAGGCCAAATCAAGGAGGCGAGAATAGACAGAAAGAGGATGATCGCTATCGTCAGCAAAGCATGAGTAATGGGGATTTTATAGATATCGTGGATGAGCATTTTGATTCCCACAAAAGCAAGAATTAAGGCCAGCCCATAATGAAGATGATGAAACAAGGTCATGATGCCGGAAAGGGCAAAGAAAAGGGAGCGTAACCCAAGAATAGCAAAGATGTTGGACGTATAAACGATAAAGGGATCGTGGGTAATTCCCAAAATAGCAGGAATCGAATCTACGGCAAAGAGGATGTCTGTCGATTCCACCACCAAGAGTACAACAAAAAGAAGGGTTGCGTAAGTTTTCCCCTCTTGGCGCACAAAAAACTTTCCGTCTTCGTAACTATTCACGATGGGCATGATTCGTCTAAAAAGGCGTAGGATAATATTTTTCTCAGGAACGATTTCTTTATCCTTTTCAAACAAAAGACGGCCCGCCGTAAGCAGCAGGATGACCCCAAAAAGATAAAGAACCCATTCAAAGCGGTGGACGAGCTCCACCCCCAAAACAATAAAAATGCCGCGCGTGACGGCGGCCCCGATGATTCCCCAAAACAAAATTTCGTGTTCGTATTTCTTGGGAACTTTAAAAAAGGAAAAGATAACTAAAAAAACAAAAAGATTATCAACGCTTAAAGATTCTTCGATGATGTAGCCGGTAAGGAATTCGAGGGATTTTTCGTTCCCCTTCCAAATCAGGATGACGACGGCGAAAACGAGGGCTGCGCTAATCCAGATAGCGCTTCGGACGAGAGCTTCCTTCAGCTTGATTTCATGAACGTGACCGTGAGTCGTACGTAAATCAAGAGCCAACATACCCACGATCACAATACCGAAGATGATCCAGAGCATCATCAGCTCATTCCAAAAACCGCGGTTTGACCCTGGCCCACGGCCTTTGCTTTAGCCAACGCTTCCTGTCCGCGTTCCAGAAAATTTTTTACATTTGATACTTCGTCGGCATGACAACCAATGATGCCAATACAAAAGCTGGGTTGAATACTTTTGCCGTCTAATTTAAAACTTCGATTCGATGCCATGAGGCGCAGACGGCGGGCCACGAGCATCGCCTGTTCTTTTGAGGTCCCCGGCAGAGAAATTAAAAATTCATCATTTTCAATTCTGCCCACGATATCGGAGCCCCGGGTGTGTTCGGTTAGAAGCGCTGCAAATTCCCGAAGAACAAAATCTCCGAAAGCTTCCCCTTCCGTTTCGTTGATCTTTCGAAATTGGTCCAGATCGACAAAAAGACAGGAGAGATCCAACTCATACCGTTTCACTCTTTCAATCTCCCGCTCGAGCCAATTGGAAAGAAAGCGTTGATTGTAAAGAGAGGTCAAGGGATCGGAAACGGCGGAAACTTCGGTGACTTCCTGCAAGAGTCGGTTGCGGATGAGGGAGCGCACGCGCGCGGCCACCTCTTCCGAATCAAAGGGCTTCGTTACGTAATCGAAAGCGCCGCGGCGAAAGGCTAGGAGTTTGGCGCGGGGGTCGTTTTTCTTGCTTAAAATCAAGACGGGGATCATTGGCCCCAGAGTTTTTGGCCGGATTTCATCCAGGACCGAAAGACCGTTCATTCCGGGCAGAACCGCTTCCATGACAATGGCATCGGGGTGAATTTCAGAATAACGTTTCAGGAAATCCTCTGCCTGTGAAAAACGGTGAACTTCGCAGCCGTCATCCCGCAAGGCCCGCTCCAATAATTCCAGCGTGGAGGTGTCGTCATCCACTAATGCGACCACCGGATGAGGTTTTACCTTTGCCAAGAACTGATCAATCTTGGAAGGCGTTAATCCGTCTTTCATGTTCTCCCCATCGGTTAGAAGTTAACGTTAGACCTGCGGCCGGAGAGACTTGAACTCCCACGCCTTTCGGCACTAGGTCCTAAGCCTAGCGCGTCTGCCATTCCGCCACGGCCGCGCAATGCCCCCTGAAGGACTTGAACCTTCGACCCACTGATTAAGAGTCAGTTGCTCTACCAACTGAGCTAAGGGGGCGGCAGTTTTATTATCCCTGATAAATTTCCCGCACGCCTTTGGTTATTTCCAGATAACGTGCATGATGGACATCAAAACTTTTTCCTTCCAGCGGCATTTTCTCAAATTCCGCCAAAACCTTTTGGTACCGGTCCGCGGTTACGGGCCGGGTGGCCAAGTAGTCATAAAAATAAGGGCTCCATTCCGAATTCATATTGAGTAAACGGTTCAAAAAATCAAGATAGCCCTGGGGATCGTGTTTCGAGAGTAACAAATAGTGAATCGCCATTCGATCGATTTTCTCGATCCGCTCCTTCTGAGAAGGAACGGCCGATTCGCTCCAGGCATTTAATAGAATAATGGCTGCTGCGGCGAGCATTCCGATCTGACCAAAAAAAGGAGCCACGATGGCCCCGCCCTGGACCAATCCGTGCATGGCTTTTTTGCTCTTTGAAAACCGCGGATCGGGATATTGCAGGTTCGCCACTTCATAGGCAAGAACTGCTGCAAGCTCGGCTTCATTCTGAACAAAATTCAAAAACCCGGTGGTGATATAAACAAAACCGCCCGGAGCCTGCGTAGCATAAGCCCGACTGTCATAAAGAATGGTAAATCGATACTCCAGATTCTTGCGCTTGCTGACACGGCCAAGGGAACGGCCGACCCTTGAAACATATCCCGCCACCCGGGGCTCCGTATAAACATGAAAGGAGGAAAGGATGGCCTGGTGAATTTGCCTGCCCGTCTCTACCTCACGAGCCTCCGCTCCGCTCAATCTTGAATTGGAAATCTTCATCGATTGGGAGACGGACGGACCGCGCGCACAACCCAGGCAAAAAATTAACAGACACGCAATGACTCTTTTCACGGTTTTCCTCTCAAAAACTGCGCCCGGCAGGACTTGAACCTGCGGCCTAGTGGTTCGAAGCCACTCACTCTATCCAGCTGAGCTACGGGCGCAAGAACAAGCGCAGCTACACTGTTAAAATTATCGGCAGATGGCTTCATTATAATATAGGTTTATCACCGGCAGGCAAAAACCAGGGCGAGCGCCCCCAAATCCCCCACCCGGTCACCCAATCGGGTCTTAACGATTTTGCAGGCCCGGGCCAATGAAGGCCAGGCGTGATGACGGAGGGATGAAGTCATGGAAGGCCAAAAAAGGTGGGAAGATCGCATGACGCTTCCGCCCAGAATAAGCATTTCGGGATTGAGGATATTAATCAGGTTAGCAAGTCCAATTCCCAAATAATAGCCGGCTCGCCGGTAGGCCTCGAGCGCTAAAGCATCTCCTTTTTCAGCCGCGGCCGCCACCGCCTCTGCGCTGGTATTTTTTATTTTTGTTTTTCGGCCCCGACGAATTTCTTGCCGGACAAATTGCGCAATCGCTGTCCCGGAAGCATAGGCCTCAAGACAACCGCGCTGACCGCAACCGCACTTGACTCCGCCCGGTGAAATAATGGTATGCCCCACTTCACCGGCACCATAGGAAGCGCCGATCAGAAGGTTTCCGTCCAAGATAATCCCGCTGCCGATTCCCGTACTCACCGTAAGATAGGCGAAGTTTTTCGTGTGCCGCCCGGCGCCGAAGACTTGTTCTCCGACGGCTGCAGCATTGGCATCATTGGTGATAAAGACCGGGAGACGAAGTTTATTTTGAAGGATGGATTTTAATCGAAGTCCCTGCCAGCCTTTTAAGTGGGGCGAACGCTGAACGATCCCCCGTTCCGGATCCATGGGACCGGGAACTCCGACACCTATCCCGATTACTTTCCGTGATTTTCCGGAAATGGATTTGAAACGCTTCAGGACCCGGACAAGGTCTTTCATTGCCTGGGTTGTTTTTTTCCCGGTTCGGGTGGGAAGGACTTCTTTGGCGAGGATTTTTCCGCTGGAGTTACCAAGGGTAACGGAGATTTTCGTCCCTCCGATATCGACTCCCAAGGCATAAGGCATTAATTTTTTCCCGGTTGATTTGGAATTGGCCGGGGAGGGAATCGAACCCCCCACGCAGGGATTTTCAGTCCCTCGCTCTACCACTGAGCTACCCGGCCGAGCTCGTGTGAAATTATTTGAAATTATAGAGGAGGATTCGGCAAAGTCAAAAGCTTTGAGGGAAGGGGAATCTTAGGCTGCAACCTTGAGGGCGCGCTCTTGAAGTTGGGCGGAGACAGTGCCCAAGACTGCATTCATTAACTGACTGTCCAAACGGAAGCTCAAATCGGTACCGGCAGAACCCGTAGACTCTGAACGCAGCATTTTCTCGAATTGATCTCGGCCCATGAAGCCCGCGATCCGCGCAATTTGGATGTGTTTTTCCGGATCGGGAGTTTCGTAACTCAACCCGACAAATTTCACCAAACCGCCAAACTTCTTTTGACGAAGGATATCGTTGATCTTATCTTTGTCTTTTTCATCTAGAATTAAAACGATGTGCTCGTCCGTAGTAACTTTCCGGAAATTGTCGATCATCTGAGAAAGCTCTAGTTCAGGCTTGAGCACCTTTTCAACGCCCTCAACAGACTGGTATTGGCTGTAAGCCTTCTCGCCTACCGCGGCGATCCGGTAGTTGATTTTGGTAATGAGATCCTGGAGGTGGAGCAGACCTTTATTGCTCGTCCCCAAGAGAATTTTTTCCGCGAGTTCCCCGATCGCTTGATATTGGACGGTGTGCTTGTTTTTCGCCAAGTTAATCAGTCCTTCGATTAGCTCGATCTGGGTCGAGAATCCTTTTCCGTCAATTCGCCGCATGGCCTCCGCCGTCACCTGCCATGCATAACGTTCGGAGGTTGCAGGATCGCCCGGGAACGGTCTTTGGATATGGGCGAGTTCGTGAGCCAGATGGATGGCTAAATTCTTCAAGAGAGCTTCCAGTTCTTTCACTTCGGATTGACGCAGGCCCACATTTTCTTGGAAGCCGTGTTTGGCGAAACCGTTGAATTTATCGCGATTGACCACCACATTCATATTTCCTTTTTCGATATTTGCGTAGCCATATTCTGTGGTCAAGTTTTTATCATGTTGTGGATCATCGATGAAAATGGGGACCTCTTTTCCTCCCTGGACAAATAATTCTCCATATTGCCCTTCGATTCCGCTTTGTTGGGCAATCTGCTTGGCGGCCTCCAAGAGAGTTGTCTCCCGATCTTTTTTAGATTGGGTACTTCTTAACCGACTGATGACACCAGCAAGCAACTTCACACGTTCCTCATCCTGAGGATACCATTGACGGATCTGCTGTTCATAAGCTTCGCGCTCGGTGAGAACCGGAGCAAGTCGCATCTCGGAACGAGTCCCGGCTTCTTCTAAAGTTGGCCGACCACTCAGAATCCGCTTTTCGTTTTCGTCGAGAACGGGCTGGGCAAAGGGCATGAAATCGTCCCGCTCGGCTTCTTCCATTCCGTAGGCAATTGTCCGCCATGGCTTGAACTCAACCCGGATTTTTATGGAAGGATCGTCGCTATCCACATGATCAAACGTAAATGTCTTTCCGTTCTTTGCTTCTTCCACGCCCAGTTGATGCATTTCCTCATAGCTCATTGGTTTGCCCTCATAGAGGATGTCTTTTTTGGCTTCGAGGTCAAACTGATCGGCTTTGATTTCTTCATGACGGTAGTATTTGGTAATGCCGAGCGGAGTGAAGATGTAAGCCGCTCCTCCGTCATCCACTTGGAGCACCGCATCCTTATTGGGATCTTCCAAGGAAGGCATGATCGCATCCTCCGAAGGATGCCAGTGAGCTAGATTGACGAAATCTTTTTCGCCCAGGGTTTCGGCTCCGGTAGCGCGGGCGCCCGTGCTGAGCCAGACCGTTCCGTTCTTTTTGAACTGGATCATCTGCTCAAATTTCAGATCGGCCAGAGTTTTCGCGTGATTGAAGAGATCCGTGTAATTAAACTTCCTGTCTTTTAATTTTGCCAGATACTTCCCGCTTTCGGGATGAATCTGCTTGGCATTCTCCAAGATTGCGGCAAACGTCGTCGCATCGAGGGTTAAATTCTTTTGGATAAAGTCCCAAACTACGGGATCATTTTCGCCGTACCAAAACAGCGTCTGCAGGTAACGGGCGAATATTTCCTCATCCAAGTCTGAAGGCTTTTTATTTTCCTGGATTAGTCTTTCCACGTTTTGGCGGATCTGATCGGCCAACTTGAGCCGGGCCAATTTTTGTTCCGCGGTCAAAATTTCATCCTTGGCACCGTAAATCAAGTCTTTGAAGAATTGGTTCGCGAGGTTAAAGGAATAGGGATAGAGGATCCTGTAATTTTCAGGGAAGATTCTGAAGAAACGGAGCACTTCCTGGCCCAAGAGGCCGAATGCTTCCTTATCATTGGCCGCTTTTAGGATTATTTCCCGCGCGGCTTTTAACCAGTCGGAAGCCACGCTGTCATAGATCTCGTCGAGTTTCTTCATTAGCTCTTCTTCGTCATGCCCAAATTCCTTGGCGGCCGATTGAATGAGTTCCGGAATCTTTTTGCTGATGAAATCCAGCATTTCCGGATGAGACCCGTCCAAAGGAGTGCGGGCAAGGGCGGTCCGGAAATCAGCCCATTTCCGGGCAAAAGTTTCTTCCAGGCCTTCTTTTAAAGCGGCCTGCGCTTCTTCGTTTTTCGATGTCGCAACGGAGACGGCATCGCTCAATGTGCGGAAGGCCTGCTCATATTGCTGCATCCTTTCCTTTGAATCGGTCCCGCTTGATTGCATGATCTTCATGAATTCATCAGCGCTAACATTCGGAGAAATATTCTTTAAGTCCCTGGCCTGCTTTTCGGCTTCTTCAACTTTAATAAGTTCAAGCTCGCGATCACGCGCTTTGGCCAAGCTTTCGCGGTAGCGCGCAATTCTCGCCTTGGCACGATCTGCATGACCGGCCTCAAAATCTTCCATGGCTTTACGCGCCACTCGTTCACTGACAACGGCGTTCGCTTGTGCGGTTTCAAGTCCGTTCAACCGACCTTCGGTGTCCGTCAGCTTACCATCCTTTTCGCGAAGGAGCGCTTGATCACCCACCAGCATCAGATCGACCAATCCTTCCAAGCGCGAAGAATCAGCCAGGAATCGGTGAAGCATCAAAAGATCGTCGAAGCTACGCGCATTCCACAAGAGACGCTGCCACAAGGCTTGTCCGACAACCGGATCGATTCCGCGAGCCTGCAGGATTTCATTAAGCTTCATGCGTAAGCCCACCGCCGCCTTGAAGGCATTCATGGCGCGGGAACGGAAGCGGGCAATTTCCTCCGGCAGGATGTTATCAACACCTCCGTCCGGGGACTCGCCGGGTCTTAGATAGATTGTCAGTTTTTCTTCGATGATGTGCTCAAAGTCGTATTGATAACCCCTGTCGATATCGAAGATTTCGCCGAAAACTTGGCCCAAGTAGTTGTTAATTTCTTCCATGAAATTCGCTTCATTGTCCCGGTGAAACTTGTGCGGGTGGATAAAGTGCTTCATTTCATGCCAGTGAGAGGTCCCGAAGTATTGGCTATTCAAGACAGAAATATCCAGGGAATGAAAGAGGCTGTCTTTATCAGTAAAAGTTTGAAAAGCAGAGAATGTGGTCGTTCCGCTGAAGCCGTCTTGACCAAAAGCTCCATTTTTAAAGCCTCTATTTTTCAACAGATCCTGCATCTTGGTGCTGAAAAGGAAGGACATGACTTCAGCATCTGCAGGTTCCCCGTGGCGGATAAGCCAATCTCTCTTCGCCTTGTCGTAGGTGTCTTTAAAATTAGGATCGGTTCTAGGCGTGATTCCTTTCGCCGCCAATTCTTTACGGACCACGTCAATCTCAGACAATTTGTAGAACTTATCTGCCTTCACTTCGAACTGGAGTTGATACCATTTGCCGCGGAATTGGATGGTGGACAGATTGGGATCCAGATTCGGGTCGTTCGGATCTTTAATGGGCCGGCCCAGAAAATCCCAGATCGTCAATTTGCGGCCGGGGATCAGTGCATTTAGCTCATTGGCAAGTTTTTGCAGGCCTTCTTTGATCTTTTGATCATCACCGGATTTGATCTTGTCGACGATGTCTTGTTTGATTTTGCCGATGTCTTTCGCCTGTTGCTGATTCCGCGACCAATCGACGGATGTCAGTGCCAGTTCAAGCAAGCGTTCTTCGTCATAGATCACTTCGTTCCAATCCACATTGGGAGCGATCCATTCCGCAAGCTCGCGTACTCTCTCAAGGCGTTTGGCGCTAAAGACTTTTTCTTTCAAGGCCGGATCAAAATCATCCACGAGGTTTTGAAATTTTTTATTGATCGGCGCGCCTTGACGGAACGTGTGAGTCGCCAAATACTGACTATTTTTCGAAACAAACCGGGCGAGGGCCTTGAACTTCGCGCGCGCAGCCTGTTTTTCCTGTTCGGTGCCCGTGTTTTCAATCTTGAGTAGCTCGGCATAGGCCGCCATTAAGGGATTCGTGAAAAAGGGTTGGTTCTGTGGAACCCAGCCCATCGCGCGCCGAAATTCACCGTGAACTCCGACGGGCATAAAATTCAAGATGGCCGATAAGAGGGCCAAAGGCGCGTTATAGATTTTTTCCACATTAAATTCCGGTCCCAACCGGCTTAAGGCCGCTAGAATCTTGTTCTGTGCTCTCGTTTCAGGCTTGATGAAACTTTGAATCAATAGATTTAAGGTCGAATTTGCAATGAAACCGGCTGCCAACCAAGCTAACAGAGCGGCAATACCCGGCAAGGCCATCGCAATTCCCATAAATCCAAAGACAAGTGAGCTCATCGCAAAGGACAACACAGATACAAAAATTCTCTGATATCCCTTTTGATTCGGCAAGTTGAAGAGACCTGCGATAATTTTATTTATCAATTGACCCGAGCTGAGTGCAGCCTGGGTTGCCACCATTAAATTGTATTCATAGTTATCGTCGAGACCTTGGAATTGGCCAAAGCGGGCAAAGCGTTCTCTTCCGATGGCGCGCGAAAAATCCAAATCATTCCCCCACCATCTCCAGAAGGCGCGGTTCATCCCCATTTTCCGACGGGCGAGCCGGTCCGTACGTTCCATCTCGGGACTACCCAATTGCATGATCCGGATCCGGTCAAGCCGCTCGTACAAGCTGTGATCCTTATCCATCGATTTGCTTTGATTGATGGAATAGGACTCGATTCCCGCAGCCCCGATGTAAGGATCATCCAAAATAAACGAGGCCACCGCCTGTGCATCCAGGCCTTCTTTTCGGAATTGATGATAGCTATAAAGGATCGCGGCCTTTTCTTCATCAGCGATCGGACCGCTCACCCGGCGCGCAAGCCGCCGCAAACGGGAAGTCAATCCAAACCGGCGCGGTTCATCCAAAGCGCCGAGAAGTTCTGCGTTGTGAGCTTCGAAAGCTACTCTTTCGGTAGGATTGATTCCTTTTTCCTGCAAGAAGGACCGGCCCATTTGGAAATTGGTTTCCGCAATGAGTTTGCCTTTTTCCATCGGGTCAATGACAAAGCCGCGATTTTTAAGGAAGGACAAAAGCCCAGCCCAGAACCCTTGCGGGAAAATATAGAAGGTTTCGCGTTCGCCGCTGGCAAGTTTGACAAATTTTCCGTTTTCATCGACGACGCCGTGCAGAATTTGGTCTTTTTCAATCGTTAAAGGCGCGCCTGTGTCTTCGCGCTGGCCGATCAGGTCATAAAGTTGGCTATTCTCGCCCATCGTCAAGCCGCTTTTGGGGACGCTCACCCGGTCGAGGCGGGCACCCACTCCAATTTCCAAAAATCCTTCGCCGATAACCCCATGAAGTTCGGCGCCGACAGCGATATTTCCTTTTTCGATATGAACGCCATCCAAAACCACTCTTTCACCCACGGTGACACCTTCTCCGACATGACTCCCTGCATAAATAATGGTTCCGACGCCCAGTTTCCCTTGGCCGCGAGCGTAATTGATTTCTGTTTTCCGTCCCACTTCGATAATACCTTCCTCTGTCATAAAGACCTGATCTTGAGGAAGCATCTTGAGCTTTTCAATTTGGCGCACGTAAGCAGGAGCAACATTTTTGCCGAGATTTCTGGCGACCATTCCTTCCGGGCCGCGGGCCCGAATCCAATAAGAGCTTCCAATTTTTGCGATGCCGATATTGCCCCGCACCAGACTGTTCAGGATAGAAGGATTGCTGAGGACCCTTTCCGCATCCGCTCCGGATAATTCCATTTCAAACCGGCCTTCGCAACCATCGCCTGTTGCGTTGCAATTGACGCCGACAACAATCTTTCGAACTCCATTGATCAGGCTGCCGGAATCGAGGATCTCTGGTTTTCTTTCTGCCGCCGCACTTTCGTCCGATTTGACCATGGCAGTTTGACGGCCTTTTGCCAGATCTTTCTGCGCTTGGGCGGCTTCTTTTTCATCCAATACGTTGTCAGTTAAATTAATCGCCTTCTGAACTTTGGGTTGGGTGGCTTTGGAGCCTCTTTCCCGTCGCGTCTGGATGACATCTGCCGGCTCACCGATTCCTGCAGCGGGGCGGCTGTCGCGGGCATAAATGACGGCAGTCTTATCTTCTTGATAAGTATCCACAAAAGCATCCGGATTGTGCAGCTGACGGCCGAGCCAAGCGCCCCAACTTTCCTTTTCAGAGACTTGGGCTTCGGCGCCCTGCGCTTTGGCGGCATTTTCTTGTTCCAATTTTTCTTCGGCGATCGAGCCCAATTGATGCCGAACAACGCCTTGGAGATTTTCAAAGAAATTTTCTCTTTCCTGCTGGGCAAAGCGTCTTCCGCGGCCTTCGAATTGAGCTTCTTCAATGCGAGCGCGGACCATCCATTTGATCAAGTTTGTTTCCGCATCGAATTTATCGATTGAAACCATTCCATAGAAAGAGCCGAAAATGGGCTTCAGGTATTTGTTAGTCATCAAGAACCGGGCGATATTAAACGGCGTGAGACGATTGATCGTAAGCCAGTTTGTCAGGTTGCCAAACCAACGCTTCAGAAATCCTTTGGAGTGGGTGTTGACCAGTTCCTGACCTGCAGGAAAGAAGAAGTTTTGAATTGCCATAATGGGAATGGCTATCAAATCTGAAAAGGCAATGACAGCCAATCCTACGAGCTTGCCGTAGCGGAAATAATGATCTTTTCTTGCCTGATCCTGACGCCGGATGAGTTCCGATTTCATGCCGCCGTAAAGCTGCTGAATCACACTGTCATTTATCAAGTAATCAAGATCGGCGGCCAAAAACTCCTGCCGCAGCTTTTCCGCCCATTTTCTGTCGTTGTCAAAATTTTCTTTGGCTTTTTGAATACGATCTTTGGACCCCGGCCGCCCAATCTCCTGATAATTGGGAAAATCCCCATTAATAAGAGGGGCTGCATTGGAATTTAATACAAGGCTGTTAAGCGCATCGCGAAGCGCGAAGATGGGACGGTTGGCTTCCAGCTTGGCTCTTTCTGCAATGAGTTCACTCAGAACTTTATCGTAGGCCGCAGCTTCCTTGTTCTTTCCTCTTTCTTTGGCCGCCATTTTCTTGATCATGGCGGTCTCTTCCTGTTTTAAAAGATTAAGAGAATCTCTTTCGTATTGAGCCATGGCGAGGAAGTAGATTTCATAGGCTTCTTGACCAAAACCTTTAACCCCTTCCCTTGGCGAAATTACATGATCCCTGTCTTCAGAATCCAGGATTTTGGCGCCCAGAGCAATGATGCTTTTCAGAACCGATTCGCCAAAACGGTCAAATTTCAAGCTCTGTTCTCTTTGTATGCGATTCGCTCGCTCGCGGCCCTGCTGGGCAATTTTGACAAGTTTCGCCAGAAGCTCACGCTTTGCAGGATTGGTCAATTCACCTTTTTCATCAAAATCTTCCGGCTGAATTCCTTCATACAGGTTTTTAAGTTTTTCTCCTACAGGCGTTAAAAATTGGCCAAAGAACCGGGTTGTTTTGAGCCAGCCTGCATTCAGGAAAAGGAATGTGGCAAAGATAGATCCTGCAATTCCGGTAACGGCCAGCGTCGGAACGCCGAGCATCATCCCAAAGAAGGTCGCGATGGTGGAAAGACCCAGTATGGCGGTGATTGTCAGAAGCGGCCCGTTCGTAAATAAGAACTTTCTAATGAGATCCATGAATTTTGAACCGCTCTCTTTTTCGTTGGGCGGTGCAACCAAATCCTTGCGTTCCAAAGCAGAGGCAACGATTACGGTCACGAGGATCAAGGGCGCAGCATAAAGTATAGCCAGTGTCGTTGGGATGGCAGCGGCGAATAGCGAACTTAATCCAAAAATGGAAGCAACCATAGAAACCATTGTTGCAAAAACCTGAATCATTTTTGATTTTAGGCTTCTATTAGCACCTGATTGGAACCAGCGGTTGATACGGCCGCCCGGAATATCATAAGCAGCCAGCGCACTCTTCATTTGCTTTTCCGTATTGCCGACTTCTTTTGAATTCCATGTGTTTTTCAGAACCACGAAGGGTTGATCCGATCCCAAATCGCCTTGACGGGCCGCACGGCCGCGGGTCTGGATGCCGCTTCTTTCACTGTCCGTTTCGAGTCTAAAAACCTGCAGTCCATAAATTTTAGCAATCATGAGATCGCGCAGATTGAGAAGTTCTTGAACCAATTCGGGATTATCTTTATAAGAATCAAGGATTAATCCGAAATCATTCTTAAATTTCTCGATGAGCTTACCGATTTCTTTTTCGAACTGCTCTTGGTTGTTCCTCTCCCCAATTCTGCGGCGGAATCCCCTGCCCTTAACTGCATTTTCGAGTTCATACCAAGCTCCGGATTTATTGCTCTCATCATTGATTAATTTATACGCCTCTTCGCCCAGACTTTCCTTAAGCAAGCCGAGAAGCTCCTTGATGTCGTAAAGTTTAAAATCCTTACCGCGACCGGCAATGTTGGTCGCAAGGATGAGAGCGCCCCGTTCGCCGGCATGCCGTTCGAGAAGCTGTTTTTCATCAAAAATTGTTTCATCGGCCGTATAGGCGTGAATTTTTTCCAAATTAATCGCGAGAACCATTTTTTCATCTTGCGTCATCGAATCTTGATGGCTCAATTGATCCGAAGCCCATTTCGCCAAAAGTTTTTCCAGAATTTGCTTCTCGCTAAGCCCGGAGTTGAGCTCTTTGAGCCGGTTCAGGGCTTCTGCCCGCTTGCCGCGCAGCCAGCCTTCCACTTCATGAACCGTATCTTTATCTCCGAGCGTCATCAACACCGATGCTCCGCCGCGGCGGAAATAAATATTCAGGTAATCTTCCAGGAACGATTGCATGAAGGATTCCCAATCTTTAAACGCTCTTTGTTCGCGGCTTTCACGCAGTTTCGGCAGATCGCTCGGAATCACAAAGATTTTTTTATCCCTACCGGCATCTTCTGTAATAGAGCCTTCCGCCTGCTTTGCTGTACCCGAGAAACCGCTCACCATCATCGTGCCATCCGCTTTTCTCTTGGCGACGGTTTCGAGGAAGCTTCTGAAGGTAATTCGGTCCGTGGTTTCACTGCGGCCGGTTGAAACTTTTACATTGGAGCGATAATCCGGAGAACTCGGATTTGCAAAGCGGGCCTCTAAGGCTTGGTGAAGTCCTTCCTGAAGTTTGCGGTCCGTTTGGGCACCCGTCGGAGCATCCGTCAAAAGAATATTGCCGTCAACCGAGACGACAAAATGGCGGTTTTCAACTAGGGCTTCCGAGTGGGCACGCAACGCATTAAGAACCAACCGTTCCATCTCGGTTTCGGTAACCGCATCTCCCGATTGCTGGTACTTGGTGAACATCTCCTTGATCTTTTCACGACCTTCGGGTGTAAGGGAGGCCTGTCCGTCCCGCTCAAAATAGAGAACATGACCAAGCCCTTTTCCGCCGATCCGGCCTTGGGCACGGGCATCTTTCCATTGTTGCTCTTTATGCGTCAGACCCAGTTGAAGTAGTTTCAAGGTCCGGGCAATTTCATCGGCAAAGAAATATCGTGCGCTTTCGGATTCGTTCGCTTCCTCACCCGTGCTTGCAATAATAAAAGCGTTGAGCGCCTGATCAATCACGATGCTGTCAATTTCGTCCATGTTAAGGATCATGTGACGAGGCGTTACCAGATCAGATTCGTAGGCGAAAACGCGCTGACCCATGGGTTTTGCACGATCCCCTTCATATTCAAAAACCAATGTGGAGACGCTTGCGTAGACAATGCCGTCATGTTTTAAAAGGGCTTCTTTTTGTTGGGGAGATTGCGAACGATCCAAACGGCCGGAATTAATTCCCAAGAAATCGAAAATGGGTTTGACTTCTTCATAGTCATTCTTCGCAAAACGATCTTCGGTTACAACCTGCCCGGCCGGAACGTCTTTATCGCTTTGCAGGAAATCCATCAAGAGAACCATCGCGGAGGTTAAGGTCTTGCCTTCACCGGTCCCCAGGTTAACCACTCCAAAATCCTGCAAGAAGGAGGCGGCCAGGTTTTGGACCGCATGATAAGTGAAACCTTTACTCGCTCCATAAGTCATGAGAAAAGCGAGGTTAAACCAAACTAGGGCTTCTTTTCTGGCTTCTTCCGAAAGCAAGTGTTCTTCATCATTCAAAGCTTCTTCGCGAAGCTGTTTGAAACGCGCTTCGGCAAGGGCTCTCAGAAGCGATCCTTTGTTTTTTGCAAGGTCGGCCAAGAAATTTTTGAAATTTTGGTCGTCAACCACTTTGCCCGGATTGATGCGCGAGGTAAATGCGCCTTCCATCCCATCGAGGACTACCCGATCCTCCGGGTCATCCTGATTTGAGTCAAACTGGAGGTATTTCAAGAACTTTTCTGCGCTTGCAACGTCAACCCCTTGCAGAACCATGTAAAGGGAATAAAGGATAGCCCCGTTTTCTTCGTTGGCGATTTCACGTGCCACTTCCTCCGCGGCTTGCTCCCGTTTCGCTTGATCTGGAAATGCCCCTCTTTCCTCCATCCGGCTGGCATGTTCCTTTTCAATTTCAGCCTTATCAACCAAGAGTTTGCCACCAACAACTGTCCCGAAGAAGGCGCGCAATCTTTCACCCAAGCTTTGCGCGCGAACATCCTCAGCCAGGATCTTTTCTCGCTCGGGCACAAGGACGGCCCCCTCGGCTGATTTCATGATTTGCATGAGGAAATTGACGGCATCAAAAGCCTTTTTATTCTCAGCGCCTTTCAAGTTGCTGGCCATTTTTTCAATTTCATTGATGATTTCGATGATTTCATCAACGATCCTTTGGTCTTCTTCCGGCAGACCTTTAAGAAGCCGCCCAAGACGCTTTTGATTTCTCAAATTATTGATGACATTATTCACTCGTTTCTCAAAAACTCCGGCGGGAGAACTTTCTCTTAAAGCCCCCAAACGGCTTGCAGCCCGAACAACAGCGAGAATCAGTTCATTTAATTGACCCTCTTTAAGATTTTTGAACGTGAGCTGATCTCCGAAAAACGTCACGTTGATGGGGAGAACTGACAGGAGATAAATCAGGACTTCGGGGGAAATTTCCATTCCCCACTGTTGAACATAACCCAAGAGTTCCTCAAAAATTTGAGGCTGAGCAGGACGAACGTTATTGCCACGAATCCGGATAGCAAGCTCATTCAAATCCGTCATCTGGTCAGGATTAACGTGCCGGATCGGTGTGACTCCATCCACTTCCGTTGCAAAAAGAATGTGGAAAAGTTCCGCGTTGGATTTTGAGCTGGCCTTTCTTTCAGGGTCCACTTGCTGCCTTCCATTGGCATCAAAATAAACGGAACCATAACGCGGATCGGCAAAGATCACTTTGAACCCGTTTGGCTGCTCCACGACCGTCGCATCCGGGAATAAGTCTAAGAGAGTTTTAACGAAGGGATGCTTCTCTTCGATCAGATCCTGTTCCTGCCGAAGGCGGTCCGCGCGGTTGCGGATCTCGGCCAATGTCAATGTGACCCGCACTTCCTTCCCATTCTCGCGCACAATAAAAGTGTGGGTTTCATTGGGGTTCAAGCGTACCCGGATTGCAAAATCTCTATCTTGGGTTAATTCGAGAATTTCTTTCTCTAGCAAACCTTGTATTTTCTCTGAAGTAAGTGCCGGTTCGGTTCCGGCAGCAACCGGAGATTCCATGACAGACGGCGTGGTGAATTCGGGGGCCTCAACTGCCGTCTTGATCGGTACAGCGACTTTTTCAGCGGTCTTTAATTCTTGAATTCGCAGCCTCGCTTTCTTTTGAACTTCCTTTGAATCTGCATTTTCAAGAACGCCTAATACCGTCATCCATTCTTTAAATTTATTAAAGAAATTTGAAACTTCTTCCTGGCTACTTGCTTGATCAATTTTATTGATCGTATCTTTTGCCAAAACCCTTAGAGCTGATTCATTGACTTTTTGCTTTATTCGAGTCATGTCTTCGAGAATAGGTCCCCGTAAGCTTTTTTGTTCCTGAAGTTTTTTGGCTTGCTCATACAAAATAGTTGCCATTTCGACAATGAGCATGGCTTCTTCCGCATCGCCCCGATCTTCAGCCACCATAATTTTTCCTGGCAGTAAATTAAATTCACGCTGAAGTTCATTTTCTGTAAGAGACCTTGATTTTTTCTTGACTTCTTCAAGCCTAAGCAGATTCATTTTAGCCTGGGCAGCCTGACGGATGGCGGGATCCGAATGATTGATTAGACCCTCAAGGTCGGACACTTTCAGGGCAGAATTAATCTGATTAATGATTTTCTGTTTCTCTACTTGACGCTCAGAATATATTTTTTGGGCTTCCACGATCAGTTCTTGTATCAATCGCAAAACAACTTCTCGATCATTTAAATCCAAGTTTGTTGTAGCAACAAGTCGTTCAAATTCCTGCCGGATAAAATCAATGAGATCGGCCGGCAAACTGATTCTTTGGAGCATGGTATTAAGAATTGTGTGAGGCAATACCGCCGGCGCAGTTTCAACAGCAACCGGAGATTCGACCTCGGGAGCTTCGATTCTTTCAGGCGTGACTCTATCCGGACGTGCTGTCGGAGTCGTTCTTTCAGCCAAAGGAGTTGGTCCAGTTTCATCAACGCTGGGTTTTTCGATATGAGTCGGAGAAACAAGGGGCGTAACAACCGGTTTTACGGTTTGAGGAATCGATTCGGTGTCCACTTTAACGGCCCCCAATTGTGTCAGGTACAGAAGAAGGGCTTTGATCGCAAGGCCGTTGGTTTGAGCCGTCAAGGTGCCCCGATTCAAAATCTCGGCAATGAACTGCATGAGCTCACCGGAAGAAGCAAAGGCGGAAGGAAGAGCGGGAAGAACGGTGTCAATAACCCCCGTCGGAGGTGCCCGGGATGCATGCACTCCAGCCAAAATATCCTGCGGTTTTGCGGCTTCGGGGAGAGCCATAAAAATGGTGACATTGCGAAGCGCGTTACTTAAGAGATCTTGAATATTCTGATGGGTTAAATCAATCTGAGTTCCGGTCTTGTTTGTCAAAATAGATTCCAATTCGCGGGCCAAAATCTCAAACGAACGCGCTTGAATTTCCAGAAATTCGGCTTCGACGCTTCCATGGGTCATACGAGCAACTTCAGCAAGTTTAAGCAAAGTGCTCTGAGCGGAACGGGCCGATTTAGCCAATTCTTCGACACGTGCTCTTTCCATCAAAGGAGTCATGGTATCCGCGAATAATACAAAATGAGTCAAAACTTCGTGAGTGGACCGCCAAACGTCATTAAATAGAGTTTCGGAGACTCGAGGAAGATCCTGCACCTGCCCTTTTATAAAACTCAACAGGGCAAGAACCTGTAAGGTATTTAATCCGGAGATGGCCTCTATAGACTGAAGGTCTGTAAGGCTGATCGAATTCAAAGCATTCGACGTCGCATTCAAATTCCGGATGGCGGTGAGCGCCGCACGGATGCTGCTGATATCCGAATTTGCACCCAGGCCGGTAAGCATGCTTTCCAACTGATTGAGAAAGCTTCCTATATTATTGGCACTTTGGAGGCCTTGAATTTGACTAAGCGTCAAAAGATTTAAGAGTTCAGGAAGCGAACTATTCAGGAGCTGGAGAATGCCGTTATCAATTCCCGTAAATTGAAGAGCGATGAGACTTAAGAGAGATTGAATGTCGGCATTTAATCCTAGAGCGCGAAGGCTCTGAGCCATCTGCTGAAGACTATTGTAAGTTTGACTGCCGAGAGAAGCCGCCTTGAGGGCATCCAAAATAGCCAATGCTGCGCCGGATGTTACATTCACTCCATTCAACTGAAGGAGAGCCTGCATTAAATCGTGGGCCGCGTTGCTTCCTCTCAAGGCCTGCAATAAATCGGTAACGTTCAAATTGCCGGCAGCGGTTTCAGAAAGGTGTCTCAGCGCTGAAATCGCTTCCAGTGCCCCTTGAGGGAAAGACAGGGGCGATAAGAGCCGCAGTAAGGATCTTAATTCGCTATTGAATTCCTGCTCGGAAACACCCAGTTGGGCAAGTTTAATGAGATCGCTCAATGTCATGGAAGCGCCGGTCGGGAGCGAACTCATTTGATCGATCAAACGGTTGATCCTCACCAAATCTCTTTGCATCCCAAGGGTCGTCACATTTTGTTGAACGAATCTCAGGAAATCGAGCTGCGAGTTTGTACCGAGCGCATAGGAAAACGCAACGTAAGAGGAAGCAAAGTCCAGATGGGCGACATTCAAAATTTGAGCGATCGCCGCCTTCAAGTCAAAGGCCTCTCCCCGGCTTGCCGCATCTTGGGCCGCCTGCCGGGCTTGATCAATTAATTCCAGGACCGACTTGCCACCTTGCTGCGCGGCAAGGAGTGGGATGAGCTGACGATAGCTCAAGGCACTCAAATCAAGGCCGGTTCCCTGAAGCTGGGACAATCCTTGTATAAATTGCAGAGACGAGATTCGCCCGAGCGAGAGGATGGATAGAATTTGGGTTAAAATTTCGCCAGCCTGGGAATGGGCTAAATCGAGCGACAAATTCTGCTGCATTTGTTCATAAATATCCGAGACAGAAATTCCTGTGGTGGCCTGAATTTGTTTCAGGATTTCGGCCAGTTGACCCAGATTCGGCCGCTCACCGCCCTTCAGATTGGACAAGACTTCCTGCAACGCATCAAGGGCGCGAATGGTCTGTACGTTGAATGTGGAATTCCCCAAGGAAGATTTAAATTGCTTAATCAGATCGCTATACGTTTCGATGGCGATGATTTGCCGCATTGTCATAGACTGGCCATTCGCACTTAGCATTTCGTTGAGTCTCAAGATTTGATCGACTCCCGCATCCGTCAGTCCGGGCAGAACCAATTTAAAGAGTGCGGCCCTATCTTCTGCCGAGATACCGAGAAGCTCCAACGCCGCAAGGGTTTCATTAATATTGAGATCCGGGGTTGCGACTTTAAGGCCCGTCAAACCCAACAGCGAGTTCAACCAACTTGTTTGATTGAGTTGATCCCTGATGGCTTGAAGGGCTAAAAATTGATTACTCGGTATTCCGCAGACCGGACAGGTTTCCACAAAATCAATCATCGCTTTTATACGCACAGAAGGATTAGCATCCGTCAACTGGGCCAATTGATAATCGGACAGACCGTTGATCATATCCAATAAGTTGGTTGCGCTCTGGATATTCCCCAGATCACTGATCTGCGTCATCACCTGCTGGATTTGATAGCTGCGCATCAGGCTTCTCAGCATGATCTGGGTTTGGAGTACTTGAAGTTCACTGGTAGTGAACTGGCCGCCATGCTGCAAATTCTGATATTGGTTGAGAAGCTGTTGAATGGATTCAGAAAAGTTCAGCTGCACGGCGAAATGGCTTCCCAGGGCCTGGATTACGTTTTCAATCCCCTGCTGATTCCACTGATTGGGATCGAATTCAAAACCGTTTACCGTTTGATAAATTTGGTTGAAGGCATTGTGCCCCATTCCCAGCTGAGTCAAAATTTCGTTAATTTGATTGATGTCTCCGATCGAAAGATTCCCCTGATTCAAGAATTGCATGATCTGGTTGACGCCCGTCTGGTATCCCAAGGGATTCGCAAGAAACGTATTGAATGTATCCCACATGTTGAACCGATCGATTCCCAAGACGGTGGCCAGCTGAGTAAGCATCTGATTGGAGGCCAAGTGTTGAAAGAGCACATAATCATGAAGCCCGATCTCCTCCAATAAATAATCTGCGGCGATTCCCGCAGCCTGAAGCGCTTGATTTAAGCTATCAAGACCCTGGATGGATTGAAGATTACTAATATTGCGCAGAGCACTTTGAAGGACTGCGATTTGTTCCTGGGAAGCGCCGCTGGCAAGCGCCGCCGCTGCAATTTGCTCTTGAAGTTGGGTGGAGATTGTTACTCCAGACAAAGCTTGGATGAGATTTGCCATCGTGAACTGGATGTTACCAATTTTACCGTCCCTGAGCGCTTGCAAGATATGCTGCGTCATGCGGAATCCGCCACCTTCGCCTGCGGCCGATCCGGTTTCTTCCAAGAGTTGCTGCCAGGAATTATCAAAACCCAAGGCGTTTGCGGACCATCCGATGAAGGGTTCAAGCACTCCTTCGTCCAGCCACCCGAAACCGTATTGACCCATCCTTTCAATAAACGAAAAGGACTTTAGCCCCTGGGCTGCATTTGTAAGACTTCCGGCCGGAGCGCCGCTCATGCGGTTCAGATTTTCGAATAATTTTCCGATCAGCGGAATTTCATTAAAAGCCTTGCTGAAGATTGGAATACCCATGAAGGCCACGAAAGTCGGCATATGGAAGATGTCCCATCCCAATTTTCCGTCGCCGGCCAGATTGGCCCATTCGAATTTCCAATTTCCAAACTCATCTTTTTGCCAGCGGCCGAAGGTATTGTTGAGTGCTTGCTCAAAAGGATTTCCCTGTCCCAAAAATGCCAATGTCGATAAAATATTGTGGGCGAGCGATCCCGGCGTTGTCACCGACAACAGATAATTGGCCAGGAACGAAATGCCGGTGAGTTTCGTCGCAAGGTTGAGGGCTACACCAAAGATCAGCTGATTGACAACACTCATCACAGCACCTCGCACGATTCCCAGACCCGTGTAGGCAAAAAAGCTATTTTTTCCAAGAAGGCCATTTAAGAATCCTAAAAATCCGCCTTCTGTGATAGGTCTCGCCAAAAGCGCCTGGGATTGTTTAATCCCTTCCAGGATCCGAGTATCCAATCCCAACAAGCCATGACCAAAAACCGCCAAAATAAATCCTAATTTCAAGTAATTAAGACCCGAGCCCAAAAACATGCTCAGAAAATTATCCGGCCCGAGCAAGCTCCCCGCCAAAAGACTCAATCCGCCGGCAGTAAAGGAGAGTCTCGAAAAGCCCTGCAGCAGAGAACCCAAACCTTTTGTTCCCGCCAAAGCCCAAATCGCTCCATAAGTGTGGAGGACACTACCCACACGCCGAAGCGCTTCGCCGATATTGGAATAGCCACCTTCCGAAAGTCTGCTTCCTAAATACTCTAAGGCATGGCCTCCGCCCCAGGTCCCTGCACCGAGTGCTGCTCTTTTCAATGCGCCAGATTCCAAAATACTTGCAATGCCCGAACGAAATGGCGTTGCGTAAAAATCATAAGAGACCTGTACGACGGACCGAAGGCTATCCGCAACCGGAGCGCTGAAAAATGTCCGGATGGCGGCGGGAATCCCTCTTACAAATTCAGCGAAGCCTTTAATCGCACCTTGAGTGGCTTTAATCACATCGGCAAAGACGCCGCCAAAAGTGGCTTTGCCAAAACCGGGCATTAATCCAAAAAGCAGATACATGCCGGCATTTGACCAGTCGATGGCACCTGTAGCGAGGGCAAACGCAACGCTTGCCCCGTAAAATCCGGCCATAAGCAATGCGGCTACTTTGCTGGTGCCACTGAAAAGACTGCCGATTAGGCCGCCCGCAAAAAGACTGGATATTTGTGCAAGCCAAATGCCGCCGACTTGAAGGATATGACCAAATTCGCCGCCGATGAGCGACCCAATTCCGGCGATAATAAGCCCACTGCCTGTTCCGATTTGTCCGGCCAGAGAAAGCTTCCCGAGAACTGACAACACGGCTTTTCCAAACGAGGTGCCGGCAAAAGCCGTGGCCCAAGTTGTAAGCACGATTGCACCGGCAACAAAAAGCGCCGCATAACCTACGCCCAGGGCAATTTTGGAAATGACGCTTCTCTGGGCAAACTGCAAACTCATTTCCCGGTACTCCGAAAAACTCATGCCAGTGCCGCCGCCAAATAATTCGGTCACTCCATACGAGATGCCGTCTACAAGGTAGGAAATCCAAGTCACCGGATTAATCACATTCCACCAGGTGCTTCCATGACCAAAAGCGGCACGACCAAATTCGGACCAGAAGGCATTGGACCAGGCTTGGTCCACATCCACAGCCAAAATTTGCTTAAATTCCCCATTGGGAAGAATAAATACGGTTCCAGCCCATTGTCTGACGCCATTTTCATCCATCCGATATTGGCTCACCGACGCCAAATGTCCCAAATTGTCGTAATTCATGGTCTGATATGAGCCGTTCTTAGGATCATAAATTCTTTCTTGAAAGATTTTTAAGGTTCCGTCCATAACATCATCTTCGTTCGGGAAATCTCTTGAATAAGTGGTCCGGCGGACTAATTGCGATTGGCCGTTGTTGCTGGAATAAAAACTGACGTCAAAGAAAGTTGCGTTGGTTTTAAAATAATTAGCCAATTGCGTTTGGCCGAGCTGGCCGACATTATAAGTTTGCCCACCGATTTGAACCTGACCGACGGCATCGGGCCGCATATCCTGATTATGCGCGCCGCGGTACAAAATTCTGGAGGGAATCATCACGCCATCCACTTCACGGTAATCGGTATGAGAATAAATTGGGTCGCGCTTACCCGTTTCAGGGTTTACTGGAAAATCCCAAAGACCGAAATGGGAATATTCCGGGTCAAATACCGGCGTCCACATTTCATCGGGATTCCCGCCAATATCGATTCCCATTTGCCATAGAGCTCTTAATGTTCTACCGGCGATTTGACGATCGATGTACCCTTCGGAAGTTCTTCCAACCTTATCAACCCCCATGAGATTGCCTTCTAAATCGTAATAACGCTCTTCGTAGAAACCGCGGTCGTCGGGTTTGAGTGACCTAATGACAAAACCTTGGCTGTCGGGCATGTGGTACCTTTGCCCGCCTAAAGAGCTCGAAGAATTCGGTGCCTCAAAACCTTCGGGAACAAAAAATTGTTTATACAAATCTTTTCCGGCAGCATCTTTTCCGATGCTGACATTGGCATAGCGACCCAGGTGCGTGATATTGCCGCCGGCATCAATTCTATAAAGATCCGCGTCGCGGCGGAAAACCCGGTTTCCGTCCTTGTCCGCAACTGTCGGAACCAAAACTTCTCTTTCTCCCACGCCCGGAATATCGAGTTTTTCCATTTTTAAGATCAGGAGCTTTTGTTTGCCGGGGTTGCTTGGATCATCCACCATTTGACCGACTTCAATGACCTTGAAGGTGACGCGGTCGATCACTTGATAATTCCCGGTCGCACGACCGTCTGCATCCAATTCGTTTAGGCGCAGCCGATTGGCATCAAGAACCGAAACGCCAAAGTTGACGGGCTTATCGCCCACAACGGTATGAATCAGGACAGGGACAAAGTTTTTATCGACAATCTGATAATCCTGGCTGCCGCGCTCCTGCAACCGGTAGTTTTCCCCTTCCCGCGTGACATCCGTGATTTTTTTAACTCCATCTTTCATATTATGAATTTCAATGGGTACAAAACCGTCCTCCGTTTTCCTCATGATCTGGTAATCATCACTGCCGCGCTGTTGGAAGCGATAATTTTCACCTTCCCGGGTAACGTCGGTGATGGTTTCCTTACTGTCTTTGAAGGAGTGCAACTCGATTGGGATAAACCCTTCTTCTGTTTTCTTCATGATCTGATAGTCGTCACTGCCGCGCTGTTGGAAGCGGTAGTTGTCGCCTTCTTGGGTGATATCAGTAATGGTTTCTTTATGATCCTTAAAAGTGTGGAGCTCAACTGGGACAAACCCGTCTTCTGTTTTCTTCATGATCTGATAGTCGTCACTGCCGCGCTGTTGGAAGCGGTAGTTGTCGCCCTCTTGGCTGACATCAGTGATGGTTTCGGTACCATCCTTCATGGTGTGAATTTCTCGCAAGGCGAAACCTTCGTCCGTTTTTTCCATAATCTGATAATCGTTACTGCCACGCTGTTGGAAGCGGAAATTGTCACCTTCTGGAGTAACATCGGTAATAGTTTCAACGCCGTTCTTTGTGCTATGGATTTCTCGCAAGGCGAAACCTTCGTCCGTCTTCTCCATGATCTGATAGTCTTTACTGCCACGCTGTTGGAAACGGAAGTTGTCGCCTTCTTGAGTAACGTCGGTAATTTTTTCAACCCCGTCCTTTGTCGTATGGATTTCAAGGAGAGCGAAACCTTCGTCCGTCTTTTCCATAATCTGATAGTCGTTACTGCCACGCTGTTGGAAGCGGAAGTTGTCGCCTTCTGGAGTAACATCGGTAATGGTTTCAACCCCATCTTTTGTCGTATGGATTTCAACAGGCACAAGGCCGTCTTTGGTTTGCTGCATAATTTGATAATTATCACTGCCGGCTTCCTGATATTTAACCCGTCCTCGACCCAATTCTGTGATGGTGGCTTTTTCGGTGACGTTTTTATCTTCGTCCAATTGATAGAGTTTGCTGCCGACGCGGAAAGTTCTATTCCCCTCTTGATCTTCTGTGAGAGAAACAAAAACATCCGCACGTTCGCCGTCCGGAAGTAAAACATTCATTTTTTCGGCGATTCGGGTGATGTTTCCTTTTTTATCTTGCTGATAGAGAGAATCTTCATAGACAAAATTCCGATTTCCGTCCTTATCCGCTTTGTCCGGGATCAAGACTTCAACCTGTGTGCCATCCGGCAGGGTCCGAGTTTGAGGCGTCATGGTTTGGACGGAGCCGTCTTCCATAACCTGCCCCGCACGAATCATTTTTCCGGTCGCTTTATCAATGACTTGGAAGCTTTTTGACCCTTCTTCACGAAGCACCATCGTATTGCCACTGTCTTTAACGTTAAAATCTCGGGTCGTGCCGTCGGCTTCTTGCAATGTCCGATGGGTCAAGCGTCCCCGTTCATCGTATTGATCGATGATGGTGGTGCCTCCTTGAACCGTTTTGATTTCACGACGGCCATTTCCCAAATTCCGAACCGTTTGCTCGGAAGCTTGTTGAGTAAGGGTAGGTCCTGTCACCAACTGTCCGTTACGGTCAAACGTCGCCTTTTGCGTTTGATGTTCCGGCGTCGTGGTCGTAGTCGAAAAATCGGAATTGAGGACGGTTGTCACGAAATAGTTGGTAAGATTAAGAACGCCGCCGCTCTCAAAGGTATTTGCCGCGTGGCCCTGGGCGCTATATTCGGTCGCAATGATTAAGCCGGTTTTTGGATCAATATGGGCGACACCCGCCAAAAGACCGGCAAGAGCCGCAGAGCCGGACAAGGCCACCAGTTCTGTGACGGTTCTTTCCTGAAATGATTTCTGCATCCACCCGTATCGCGGATCAAATCTCCAACCGCCCCATGAAAGGTTCGGGGTCCCGACCAAAAGATTGACCACGGAACTAAAAATCGACACGATGCCCTGCATGCTGACGCTTGCCCAATAACCCAAGAGAGCACCAAGATAATTTTTGACGGACTCAAAATCCAAATCAAACTGCTCTTTTTTAACGAAATGAATTCCGTTGCCGTCGATGGAAATCGCACCGTTAAACCAGGTCCAAATGTTATTCGCCAAACACTTTGCGTTGCCCAGAAAGCCCTCGCCAAATGGGCCGCTGCAGGCTCCCCCGCCGGTGAGATACTGCGTCCATGTGTCTTCGAAAAGCTTCGTCACGCCCGTAGCATTGTTGATCTTTTGACCGTCTACTTTGACAATCGGCGGGACGTTTAGTTTCCACTCATCAAGTTTCTTGTTTAATTTTTTATAACAATCGCGAATTTCCATTCCTTGGCCGCCGCCGTTTCCTGCAGCTGGATTCGGATTTTGACTTCCGCCGCCGCCCGCGCAACTCTCAACCAAAGATATTCCGTTGAGTTTTTTATTATTAGTTGCTTCATCCTTCTGTTTCTGGAAGGCGACCTTCAATGCTTTTAACTTATCAATAACCTTTTGCCCCACATCGTTGAAGGCGTACTGAATGCCGTCACGGTAATGTTCATAAACCGCATTCAGCAATTGCTGCGAGGTGGCTAAACTATTTTGGGCCGCGCTGAGGCTCTTCTCGGCCTTGGCCAACTGATCACCCACTCCGACCAAAGCATTGTCGTGGGCAAGGCGCATCTGTTTAATGCTGGCCATCGTGGAATCGATGAAAGCATAGAAAATGGCATCCGCATCGCCCGTGTTTCCCACATCCGGCATGATGATGTCCGCATTGACCCGGTTCACGAGAGTATTACGGTAAGGCGCAAGAAGAGCAGCCAATTGTTCCCGGGTTTGACTAAACCACCAACCCATCCATGAATCAAAGTCGTTCAGGCTAAGCGCCACTTTATCCCCATACTCCGGATTGGCGGTAGGCGGTGTGTACTCCTGATGGAAAGTTTTATTGATCGGGGGTTTGTCCCAATCCGGGGGAGTGGTAATGCTCGAATTTAATTTGTTCGGGGCTGTAAGCTCAGGTGCGTTCGGTATGGGAACTGCCCCTTTCGCATTGGCTGGCGGCGGAATAAGTCCCGCCCTCTGCTGCACCAAATCGTCCTTGAAGAGCCAATAAAGATTGCCCCAGAATCTCTGAGCCGCTTCATTCCATTGATCCTGCACGCCTGCCCAGATTCCGTTCCACTGCCCCGAGGCACTATAAACTTTCTGAGCATAGTCAGTCCGCGCCTGAGAAGCGCCTACGCTCCACATTTCAATGAGTCCCGCGAAGGCATCGCCTCCTTTCGCGTCTCCTTCAAAAATTTGTCGGAAAAATTCTTGAGAAGCACTCCGCATATCTGTGAAGGCCATACCATTCGGGATGTCAACAATGTTTATTAAGGATCCGTACGCAGCCGCAACGTCTTTCGAAATGTCAACGGATTCAGTGGAGAGTTTGTATTTGTATTGGTCGTAAACCGGAAGTCTCGATACGTCGTGTGAGTAAACGCATTGTTTTCCCACAGCCTCGGATGCGGTGTAGGTCCAACCTTGTGGGCAGACAGAATGCGTGCACTTTTTAGTATTCGCATCATAAGTCGAGCCCTGGCCGCAAAATTTCGGATCTTCGCCGCCGCACTTCGGAGGATCTCCCACTCCTGCGGATCCATCCTGGCAAGTCGGATTTTTAGAATCTAAGTGTTCGCATTTATGAGAAGTGTTGTTGTAGGTGTCACCCGCTCCGCAAGCCGGGGCGACGGCATCTAAGTGTTCGCATTTATGAGAAGTGTTGTTGTAGGTGTCACCCGCTCCGCAAGCCGGGGCGACGGCATCTAAGTGTTCGCATTTATGAGAAGTGTTGTTGTAGGTGTCACCCGCTCCGCA
>OBEQ010577890.1_pt1 | contig 160506 bp, 159 predicted proteins | sample 1670901 | NCBI WGS metagenome assembly OBEQ01 (sample SAMEA104232315, study PRJEB22302) | groundwater metagenome | biome: forest; feature: aquifer; material: groundwater | place: USA | collected 2011-08-07 | depth 5.4 m
ACTGGTCTGAATCACTCCTGGTGTTGTGGTTGCTGATGTACCTACACCAAGACCTCCTGCTATATAGGTAGTGGAAGCAATGTGGAGGAATTGAGTTGGGTTTGAAAGACCAATACCGATTCTGGTGTTTGAAGTGTCAAATGAGAGAAGCGGAGTTTCTTTGGTGGAGGTGCCGATGGAGAAGGCATTGACCAGACTATTGGGGATGGTGGTGGTAGATACCGAGAGATAACGGACGGTGGTAGATCCGGTAGTCGCCGTGGTTGATCCAATGGTGATGAGGTTGGAATCAAGATACGCGTTACCCCCTACAGAGAGTTTTTGTGATGGAGTGGAGGATGAGAGACCGAGGAAAGAGTTGGTATTATCAACAGTTAAAAAGTTTGCAGAATCAATGGCATTGGTGCCTGAGTAGAATGCCAGACGGTTGGCAGTGCCCGTATTTACCGTCGTCGCCGGATTTTGAAGACACGTCCCGCTCATTGCAAAACATCCTGCTGCAAGATTAATACCGTTCGCAAACGACGACGTTGCCGTACCTTGTACGTTGATAATGCCACTGGTCTGAATCACTCCGGGTGAGGTTGTTGCACTCGTGCCTACACCAAGACCTCCTGCGATGTAGGTAGTGGAGGCGATGGAAAGGAATTGGGTTGGAGCAAGAGTTCCAATACCAACTCGGGTGTTTGAAGTGTCGAAACTTAATAACGGGGTTTCATTAGTTGAGGTACCGATAGAAAAAGCATTTACAAAACTGGTTGGTATCGTCGTCGTTGCGAGTGAGACATGACGTATAGTAGTAGATCCGGTGATAGCCGTGGTGGATCCTATGGTGATGAGGTTGGAGTCAAGGTAGAGATTGCCCGCTACACCAAGGCGTTGAGCGGGTGATGAGGTTCCCAGACCCAAAAGTTTATTGGTGTTGTCCCAGACAAAAGAGCTGTCACTGGAAAGCGCACTTGAACCAGTAAAAAATGTTACTTGTCCGGATGCTCCTGAACCAGTAAAACCAGACCCACCTACACACGCGTTTGATACCGAAAAACACCCTGAAGATAAATTGATTCCGTTTGCAAAGGTTGATGATCCTGTTCCCTGAACATTAATGATGCCCGATGTCTGAATATTTCCAGGAGAGGTTGTCGCAATTCCTACTCCCAATCCACCTGCTATATAGGTAGTCGAAGCAATGGAAAAAAACTGTGCTGGTGCGGTGGTTCCCAATCCAATACGCGTATTAGTCGTATCAAATGAAAGAAGCGGCGTTGCGGCGGTTGAGGTTGCAAAAGAAAATGCGTTGAGTGCTGTTGCAATAGTACTTGTTGATGAAGAAGCGTATACAACATTAGAATTTTGCAGCAGAATATTCCCGTTAGCGACCGATAGCCGTGCTCCCGGCGAAGAGGTGCCAACGCCAAGAAACTGAAGACTATCATCCCAAAATAGACCGGATGATCCACTTACGGTCGTTCCACCTGAAGCATAAAACGTTACTTGCGTCGCTTGCCCCGAATTTACTTTTCCAGAACCGCCACCACCATTATTAATAATAGTAGTGCCGCCCTCTCCCACCGCGTCGGTTCCACACACAATTCTACCCGCACTATCGGTTTCAAGTGCAGCGCTACATCCAGCAACGGAACTAAGTGTGGGACTTGTGGTAAAAAAAGCATCCCCACTTACCCCAAATGTTCCCTTAACACTAAGTAGTTCATTTGGGTTGGTTGTCCCAACTCCAACTTTCCCGTTAACTGTTGCAAGAGCGACCCCGCCAGACAGAGTTGAGGTTCCCGCAACCGCAAAAGCTGAAGTACTGGTTGTACCAATTCCCACTCGTCCGCTTCCGTCCACTACAAAAAGTGGATTTTTTGCAGGATTTACAATTTCAAAAAGATTAGCACTCTGTAGTGGATCGGCAAGTAATTGAAATCCTACTTTGGCAGGAAGATTATTTTGTATAAAAAACCGAGCGTCCGGATTGTTCCCCCCAACACCGACACTGCCACCATTATCAGTACTCACGTGCAAAACTTCTCCGGTTGATGTGGCGCGCAGGACAAGCGCATCGATGGAATTATCGGAAAGAATGGCGGTTGCCGGTCCAGAGAATGTTAATTGTGATGCGGTTTTTGTTCCAACCAGAAGCGGTCCCCGTACTTCAAGACCCAAACTAGGATCCTTGGTTACAATGTTGTTCCCGCTTCGCGCCCAAAATGATTGCGAAACAGTTGGACGTTGTTTGTCTCCTGTTATTTGAATTCCATCTCCAGCTGTAAGTCCGTACAAAACATTGGAAGCAATGATGGTACCTGACCCTAAATCAATATCGGTACCTCGCAGTAACCCCCGTACAATAACCCCTTCTTGAAAAAGACCAGTACCATTAATCGTTATAGTAGAAGAATTTTCAGTTGCTACAGCGACGGCTCCCAGATTATTTTTTTCTCGTATAGCCTGACCGTTTATGGGTTTATTCGATTGTGTAACTTTTGAAGAAGAATTAAACAATCTTCCCAAAAACGGCACCCGATCAAAAAGCGCTGAGAAAAAATTCCCACTCGCTTGTGTAACATTTTTGTTCGTCGCCGTCTCAACACTGCTTGCACTTCCTGTGGAGACAAAAGCGATATTGCTCACTAACGCCACGAGCAGAAGAAACCGAATCAGGCTACCGGCAGAGAAAAAGAGAAAACGATGTTTTTTGGGATGCGAAAAAATATTTTTTACACCATTCGTTACAAACTCAGTAATTTTTCTATAAACGACAAACACAAACGAACAACACGTTCGATTGCAGAACGCATAATGTTTACAGTGTTGTCGAAAAGTTCGTCGCATATTATCGAATGATCCCAAGATAAACTTCTACTTTATTTTCATGGACTCGCATGACGCCGGTTTCTAACGAAATGGTTTGTTCAACATTTCCTTTTAGATGCAAAACAACAGCGTTATGAATAATCGAAATAAAATTGGCGTGAAGGGAAAGGACGTCAAACGGTCCCGTATCATTGTACGAAGACAATGCCTCAACCGGGCCTTCAAAAACCACGCCCGCACGGTCGCGGATAGTAGTTACTAGAGTTTGGTCTATGTGTAAATTTCGATTCATCCCGTTAGAAGCAGATCGCGATGAGGCGATATGCTTTTATGTTGTTTATTTTTTTGACTTTTAGTGTGTTCATAAATTTGGGGTATCCGACAAGGGATCGCGACTTTCTAGTTGGGTTTATCTTATTTCTTTATTTGTGAAAGATTGCCAATATACAGAAAGTCTTGCACTGGCGTACCGTCATAGGCTCCCGTAAGAATTTCATTTACATCTTTTACCGTTGATGCGAGCGGAATATACTGCCCAGCAACCCCGGTTTGCTCTTCAAGTACCGTTAACTGTTGTGTAAGAAAATTGCGGATTTTGTGCGCACGCTGATAAACAAGCTTATCTTCATTTGAAAGTTCAGACTCCCCCACTAAAGAGACAACCCGCTCAAGTGCCACTGCTTTTTTCAAAATTCCTTGCGCCTCACGTGCCACCTGATAGTGAAGTTCCCCGGCAATTTTAGGAGTAAGGGCCGATGAATAAGAACTTAAGGGATCAATAGCTGGCAGCAGGTTTTGCTGATAAATATCGCGAGAAAAAACCAGTACGGAATCAAGATGTGCAAAGATTGCCTGGACCGCTTGATCCAAGATGTCGTCGTTGGGAATATACACTGTCTCGACCGCAGTAATTCCGTGAGATGTTGTTGAAACCAATCGTTCGTGTAAACCCGCAACTTCCGAATAAAGAGTTGGTTGATACCCATCTTCTGAGGGAATTGTCTTCATAATAGTTGCAAGTTCATTGCCCGCTTGAGCAAATCGAAAAACATTATCAATAAAAAACAATACATCGGTACCAACGGTATCACGAAAATACTCCGAGATAGTTATGGCGGTATAGGCCGTAAGTAAGCGAATGCCGGGAGGTGCACCCATTGGACCAAACACCAATGCGACATCTTGAAGTGCTTTTTTTTGTTCAAGAGTCTCGAGCAATTCTTGTCCTTCTCGCGAACGTTCTCCGATGCCCGCAAAAACCGATACGGCGCCCTCCTGTTTGCGTAAGATAACAATATTGTGCAAAAGTTCCGTAAGCATAACTGTTTTTCCCACTCCCGCGCCTCCCAAAAGACCAATCTTGCCGCCCCTAAGCACCGGACAGAAAAGATCGATTACCTTAATACCGGTTTCTAAAATTTCTTGCCGAGCAGAAATATCGCTGTAGGCAGGCCCTGAACGAAAAATTGGTAGTTGTTCTGTGGAAGTAATTGCTGGTTTGCCATCAATAGGCTGGCCAAACATATCGACCGCACGACCCAAAAGTTCTTTGGTAACGCCAATTTTAATAGTATTTTTAGTATTAATAACCTCCATGCCTCTTTTAATTTCTTCAAAGGGTGAAAGATTAAGACAAAAATAGGTTGACGTACGTCCCGAAGAGTGGACTTTCAAAAAAGCTGAAGGGTTATCGGCCAGCACGAGAACATCATGAATGGAAGGTGGTGAATTCAAAAATTGCACTTCGGCGATACTGCCTTCCATGCCAATAATGATGCCTGTATTGTCGTGATTTATTTCCATAAAGCGACACCCGTAAGTGAATCAAGTTGCTTTTTATTCAGTAACCTATGTTGAATTTTTCGTTTCTCGGAGAGGACATGCGAAGAGTAATTATCAATATTGAAGAAAGCGCGATCTAAAACCTGGAGGCGACTTGCGAGTTTAGCAAGTCGTGACTCATGAAATGTTTGCTCAAGTAGTGAGGCAAAAATCTCTGTTTCAAAAAAGATGGCGATAGTTTCAAGGGATGGTTCAAAAAGATACTGAATTGTTTCTTTGGGCGCAGATGCTTCTATTTCTTCTTCAGACAAATCGGCCTTGAAAGCATCTTGCAAAATAAGACTCTTGAATTTGCCGTGGAAAACTACTACTCGCTGATAGTGCTGTATCTGATTGATAATCTCTGCCAAGGCGCTGGTTGAAGCATGGGCATCTGATAAATTAAAATAAGTGAACTTCTTTTTGGGAAACTTCTCTTTAAAAAGGGATTCGCCTACTCTTCCGACTATAAAGATATCACCATCATTTTTTTGCAAAAAGTCAGCAAAGAGAAAAAAGGTTTTTTTAACTATGTCCCCGTACAGTCCCGTGTTGGAAGATATAAAAACCAAAGCGGTCTTCCCATTTTTTTTCATCAGAGAAATTTCACCGGAAAGAATACGTTTCTTTTTTGCCTGTTTTAGTATCTGCATCCGATATGCGTGTATAACCTCCTGAAAGATACTATTGAGTCCGGTGTAAAAGAGGCGATTTTGCAGTACCGACGTTCTGATATGACGCATGGAACTTGCTGCAATAATTTCGTATGTCTCAACCAAGACCTTAAGAAATTGCAATCGCTCTAATTCGCTGGTAATTGATTGATAATTTGCCACCATATTTTTTATCCAAAAACTTTAGTATCAATTTGTTGAATTTTTTTAAGCAGTTCAGCGACGGAATTACTCGCAGCAACTTCATCAACAACTTTTTTTACTTCTGGTCGAGCCTCATAAAAAAACACAAATTTTTGTACCATACTTCTAATTTCATTCATGGTCTTGCCGATCCATGTATCTCCCCAGACAAACCCAAAGAGAATAATTTGAACATTCTTGGGAATAATTTCATTGGCGCTTTGATCAAAAAGTTGAAAAATTTGCTCTTCTTTGGCGAGCGCAATTTTAATATGTTCGCCTAATTCCGCTCCGAAACTTGCGAAGTTATGCATTTGCTCAACATTTTTTAGAAACGTCACAACTGAGCGACTGATCTCGTTTTGCAATTTTGATTGCGTCTGTCGGCCAACCCTCGTAACAGATAAAAAGGGATTAATCGCCGGGCGTCGTCCCGCTACAAACAAATTTTGATCAAAAAAGATATGGCCATCGGTCATTGACATGATGTTTGAAGAAATGTAACCAGTAAGGTCCCCTTGCATCGTCTCGACAATTGGTAGACAGGTAATAGAAACTTCTCCGTTCGGCATATTAAAATTTCCAGCACGTTCCAGAAGCCGAGCGTGAGTATAAAATATATCTCCCGGATAGGAATTTCTTCCGGGAAATTTTTTTCCGACCAGAGAAATCTCCCGATAGGCTTTCGCATGTGTAGATAAATCATCTAAGACCAGTACCACATCATTTCCTTGATCTCGAAAGAATTCAGCAATAGTCATGGCGGTATAGGGAGCAAGATAGAGCATTCCTGCTCCCGCGTCGGCCTCTGCAACCACCAATATGGTTCGATCTAATATTTTATTTTGTCGAAGTGCTTCTTCAACCTGTTTTATAATGAGCTGCCCTTTTCCTATCGCTGCATATACGGCAATCGCCCCTTCTCGAACTTGAGTGCCTAATGTATCTGTTACAAACCGGGTTTTTCCTGTTTTTTGATCTCCCAAGATAAGCTCGCGTTGTCCCTTTCCAATGGGAAGCAAAAGGTCTGATAAAAAGACACCGGTTGGTAAGGGTCGTTTTATTTTGGCCCGGGTATGAATACCTGGAGGACTCACTTCGAGGAGTCGGCGCTCCAATGTTTGAGGAATTGGTCGAGCCGGATCGATAGAATGACCAAGGGGATTAATGATTGATCCTAAGAGCTCTTTTCCGACAGGGACTGTTAAAAGTTCATTGGTTCTCACTACTCTTGTATTGGTTTTAGGTAGTTCTTTTGAAAAACAAAGTAACTCAACAAAGGTCTCATCAAAAGCCGTTACCTGCGCGACTCCTCCTGATTCAAAGATAACCAACTCCGCAGGACGTACGGTGGGTAACCCTTCAACAAAAAGCAGGGGAGGAAAAATCTTTCTCACAAAACCGACCTCACCTGTTTTATCAAGATAGTGATGGAAATCTACATTCATGCTTTAAGCTCCTTTAAAACCTTTTCTGATTTTTCTTTAAAAAGTGTATCAATGGCGTCCAGAAGTGCGAACTCTCGAGACCTTCCTTGAAAAATAATTCGTGCTCCCCCAATCAATTCCTGATCATGTTGAAAATCTACCAACACATTAGTTCCAACATTCTTCTTGATCCATTCGCTTATCTTGATAACTGCTTCTTGGGTGGGTTGAAAAACTATATCTAGCTCAAGAATAGACAAGGCGCTAAGAGTCTCAGAAAGACTCATAAGTTTGGCACTATCACTGCTTAATTCTTTTAGTTCGGTGGCAAATTTTTCAAACGGCGTGTCTTTGATGATCTTCTCAATATCTATAGCGTGAGACTGAAAGCTGCTTTTTTTCAGCTCTGCAATAATTCGTAAGAGCTCGTCACGTTCATCTTTAGTCCGTAAGCCGGCAAAAATGCTATTAAATTTTGGGATAGTTGGGGGCATTAGGGTTTAAAAAAACCTTCTTTTTTTGCATCTTCAAGAGCTTGAACTACCAGCTTTTGATGATCTTCTAAATTGAGGGTCTTTCCAATAAGCTCTTTGGCAACCAGCGATAAAACCTGATAAATAGATTTATCTATTTTTTCAAATGCAGCTTTTTTGTAGGTTTCAATTTCTTGTTGAGCTTTTATATGCCACTCTTCCACACGTTGGTCAGTAAGACTTTGATAACGAGAGATTTCGTCTTTAGCCGTTTTTTGAAATTCTGAGATAGCGTTGCGAACATCACTCGTAACTTGCTCATTAGCCGATTCAAGTATTTTTACATATGATTTTTGGGCATCCTCTGCCATTTGTCCGTATGAGTGCATAAATTCTTGTGCGGTGTGATCAAGACCCTGCATGCCCTGGGTAGCAAAAGCATCGAGTTTTGTTTTAATTTCTTGCCCAACGCCCTTGCCTATAACTTCGGTCTGAGTGATAATTTCGCTTGCTTTTTTGGTTGCTTGCTGTACAAGACCATACCCCTCAGATCGAGCCTTTGAGAGAATCTCTTGGCCAACTTTTTCTGCTTCTTTTTTTTCAATTTCTACTTCATCTCGAGAGCGTAAAAGCTTCTTTAAAAATGTAAAGCTAAAATATGCAAAAGCGATCAGGAGAAGCACATTTACCCCGAGTACCCCTAGAGCTGTAAACGACATGCGTATGAGTGTTGATGAATCCATATATTTGATAAATAATTATTGATTATTAATCACTAGATAATTGATCAAAAGGCTACAATTCCATATGCAATAATTGTTCCAACCGCAATGATTCCCAAAGTGAGAAAAAGATTGATAAATACACTAAACTCAATGAGGCGTGCCGCTAGTGGGTTTCTTCCCACAGCCTCTACACCGGAACGCGCCACTTTTCCAAAGTAAGTGAACCCAATAATAATTGATCCAGCTGCAATCATGAATGCGAGAAGATAGCGGAGTGTCTGTTGTGGACTTGCGGTAAAAATATTGAACGGAGTTAATGCATGCACATCGACTGCTACAGGAATTAGTCCGATTTTTTCTGGATCACTATTGGTGTAATTTTCAAGTGCAATACCGATGACTGTTCCATACCCGTCTGCTTTTGCACCAATTCCGGGAATAATGGATGTGGTTATATAATCTCCTTTTTTAATTTCTCCCTGAACAGTCGATACTCGAACAAATGTTTTCCCCGATGTCACTAGTGGTGTGCCACCTGATTCAGAAGCACTTATGGTAATAGGAGCATTAAGATTAATGACCCCAAAAACTGAAGAATCATAGGCAGTAGAACTTAGTTGATATTTCCCATCAATAAAACTTATAACGTCGCCGTCTTTAACGTCTGACTGTTCTACGTGAACAGGAGTTCCTATTCCTGCTTCAACATCTTGAGGAATTGTTGTACCTCCCAAACTTGGAAGTTGTGCAATTTTTTGAATACCACTTGAAACGCTGGCAAAATATTTTTGAAACATATTGTCAGCTGGAAGAGAAAAAGAAAAATTGAGTTGAAGTGAAGGCAACTTATCTACAATCTCAGCTCCAGAATTTCTCATGAGAAACATTCCTGCAATAAACAAAACAACTAACACAGAACTTCCAACAACTGCATTCCGAGTGAGAGTTGAAATCGTTTGAAATAGTGATTGAAAACCAAAGACTCTAAGTAAGGCCGCAACGTCATCGCGAAAAGAACGAAGTCTATTTTGTGGTTCTGACTCTTGCTCAACAGGCTCCACGGATACTGACTCAGCTGGGTTCACAACCCCGTGCTCTCTTGTTTTATCGATTGGGGGGATCGCAGCTGATACAGCAGGTGGCTTATAAGTAATCTCGGAAGGCGTATTAACCACAGCAACCACGGGCAATTCCACATCGGAAGTCTTTTTTTCGTTTCGCTTCAGGGTGGCAAAATATTCATCAAGCCACATGCGAGTCGTTACCCAATTTCTGCCAAACTTTGTACCACGTAGTTTTTTCTTGAAAATCAAAAAACGAAGGTAGTCTTGGGTTACCCCGTATTCTTTTGCAGCCTCCGATAGTGTTAAAAATTGTTCACGCGGCGACATAGTAATCAGCCTCTCAAATTATTAGATACTTGTGCGGAATAAACGGTTAATAAACGATAGCGTTTTATGAATTAATAATAGCATGTAGATCTTTGAAAATGTGGAAAACCCATGAGAAAAAACTAGAGAGAATAAAGAAAATTAGAGCAACCAGTAAAATCGCACAATTTTCTTATGTTGCTAAATGGATATAAGAGTTTGTAAAGGTTACTAATAAAACGATAACTTATATGAAGCTTTATGAATGTAGTTAGCTTATTCTTTTCTTTTGTTGTTCTTGCCCGCCTATTTTGTCTAGTGCGGCTTTTTTACTTGACAAGTATTTTAGAAATTAAAAAACAGTCCCGGTACTACCAGAACTGTTTTTAAATTCGTCTTATTTCCTGATTCCAACCCAGATTGAACTTCCGTCCAGAGTGAGGTCTTTCCCTACCAAGACAGTCTTCTTCCCTCCAAGCATGAGATTCCGCGCTCCAAGATCTTGCTGAATGACTTTCTGCCACCTGACGATGATATTCTGTATCCTTTCCTCCGCATGTATTTCGATCTGGATTTGATTTTGTGGTTTTAATCCCGCGTCCCTTCTCATCTCCTGAATGTTTCGGATTAGCTCCCGCATGAGTCCTTCTTCTCGAAGTTCAGGAGTGATGTTTGTATCTAGCTCAAGAGAATCTCCAAAAATCACCTCTTTTACATTTACTTCATTTTTGATGAGATCCAAGAGTTCAGTGTTTTTTATTTTTGAACTAGTGGCTATTTGTAACTTTTGTAAGGGCTGCCTAACTTTAATCTTGGCGTCAGCTCGTGCCCGCAATGCTTGTGATACAAGATCTCGTACCTGCAACATTGCTTCTTCGAGTTTTTTGTTTAAGCCTTTTTTGTTTGCCTTTGGCCAATCTTCAAGATGTACCGATTTCTTTTTTCCATTACCGAGTTCCTGATAAATGATTTCTGCAAGAAAGGGGGTGACTGGCGCCATCAAACGTGCCAAGTCATGTAGGACGTCATGAAGTGTTTCAAGGGTTCGTACCGCATCAGGCGTTGCGGTCCGTATTCGCTCGCGACTCCTTCGGACATACCACAGTGATAGATCTTGCACAAAGTCGAGAAGTGGACGAACTGCTTTTGCAATTTCGTACGCCTCGAAATTTTCTGTTACCTCCTTAGTGGTGCTACTGAGGCGTGACAAAATCCATTGATCAAGAATACTGGGAGTTGCTGCTTTCACATTCCCCTTCCAATTGTGGCGGTACATCTTATAGAGGTTGAGGACATTGAGAGTAATGAGGGAATATTTTTTGTAGACTTCGTCAACGTCTTTTTCCGAGAAATTAATATTGTCTGCAAGCATTACGGGTGAGGACATCAAGTAGTACCGCATAGCATCCACTCCGTAGCGATTAATAAGTAGCCATGGGTCAGGAAAGTTCTTTTTCGATTTTGAGAGTTTATCCCCTTTTTCAGAAAGGATGTTACCCGTTGTTACCGAATGTTTGAATGCTGGTTTGCCAAAAAGAGCCGTTGCAAGAACATGGAGTGTATAAAACCAACCTCTGGTTTGAGCAATATATTCAGCGATAAAATCAGCCGGAAAGTTCTTTTCAAATAGTTCCTCATTCTCAAAAGGATAATGTTTTTCGGCATACGGCATGGATCCGGACTCAAACCAACAGTCTAACACGTCAGAAACGCGCTTTGTCTCTGCACCACAGTGATCACAGAAAATTTTTACTTCATCGACATATGGACGATGAAAATCAAGTTCTCCTGTACTATTTCGTGGAACATTTCGATGCGACATTTTTTTGACTTCCGCATATTTTATAAAACCGCTTTTTGCATCCAATTTCATCTTCAGCATTTCTTGATCACTCAAACCAACGGAAGCTGCATAGAGCGCCCATAGCGGGTGTTCGTGACTCACGATAAGAATGTTTTTACCATGATATTCTTTTTCAAGGTCGACAACCACCCGATAAATCCTTCCGCGTAGTTCGGGAAGTGTCTCTCCGCCCGGTACTCGGCATGTGAGACGGTCATTATCTGTTGAAATATACTTTTCAACTTCTTGATTGTTTTCTCCATCTAATCCCTTAATCTCACGAAGTCGAGGATCAAAATGAACCTTAACACCAAGGACTGAAGCCACTAACTCCGCAGTTTCTCGTGTTCGAGTAAAATCTGAGGCAATAATAAAATCAATTTTTTTCTTTTTAAGCTGCTGTGCTGTTTCTTGGACAGCCACTTTCCCTTTCAAGGTCAGGTGGAATTTTTCTTTCTCCGGCCACTGAGAACTGATTATATTCCGAATATTATTTTCAGCCTCACCATGGCGCATTATGAAATAACTATTTTGTGCCCCCTTGCTTTTTTTATCAAATTCTTCCCTGCTTCCAATGACATGTATTTTTTTACACCCGCTACATTCCCAGATTGGAATTGGTGTACCCCAGAAACGCGAACGTGAAATGTTCCAATCCGGAGCCGCTTCAAGCCCCTTTCCAAAACGCCCGTTTTTCAAATGCTCCGGGTGCCAGTCAATTTTTTTATTTAAGGCAAGCATTTTTTTCTTGAGCGCACTAATCTTAACAAACCAGGCTGGCTGAACCTTATAAATTAGTGGCGTTTGGCATCTCCAGCAGATCGGATAACGGTGTCGTATGCGGAGAACTTTCCACAACACATGCTGCGTTTTTAACCACTCAATTAAAACTTTATTTGCCTCGTCAGTTTTCTTACTCTTTAAAAATGCGATTTCAGAATATTCATCGCTAAAACGACCAGTATCATCAAGTGTTGCAAGCATAGGTAACTTTTCTTGTTTGCCCAAAAGAAAATCTTCTTCACCAAAAGCTGGTGCTATGTGTACTAAGCCGGTTCCTTCCTGGATATCAACAAAATCCGCCCCCACAATGCGATATGCATTTTTGTCGGAACTTAAAGAAAATAGCGGTCGATATTTTTTTCCGATCAAAGATTTTCCCGAGCGTTTTTCAATCACCCCAACCAATTCTCCTTTTTCATGTGGAGGAGGAGTTGCAGACCAGATAAATTCGTTGTTGATTTTGAATTTCGTATATTCAATTTTAGGACTGACCGCGACTGCTGCGTTGCCAGGAAGTGTCCAAGGAGTAGTGGTCCAGATAAGAAGATATTCGTTCGGGGAGTCCTCAAGCGCCAATTTTACAAACACCGAATCATCGTCCTGATCACGATAGGAGTTATCCATCGCGATTTCAAAGTTCGAGAGAGGGGTTTCGCAACGGGGACAAAAGAGCGAGGTTCGAGAGTCTTTATAAATAAGACCCTTTTTAAAAAGCGTGGCAAACGCCCAAAGAACCGATTCCATATACGTCGGGTGCATAGTGGCATAATAATTTTCAAAATCCACAAACCTACCAATACGCCGAATCATTTTAAACCACTCAGAAGCATACGTGAGTACCTTGGAGCGTGCATGTTCATTAAAGTTCTTAATCCCAAATTTTTCAATTGCTTTTCTGCCTGAAATATTGAGTTCTTGCTCGACTATATTTTCAATCGGAAGTCCGTGGCAATCCCATCCCCAGCGACGATCGACTCGAAATCCACGCATCGTCCAATAGCGCGGAACCGCATCTTTTACGGTACTCGCTAAAATATGACCATAATGCGGCAAGCCGGTGGCAAACGGCGGGCCATCATAAAAAACAAAACGAGGCGCTTTGGAGCGCTGTTTTATGCTTTGTTCAAATATTTTATGCTGTTCCCAGAATTCAAGAATCTTTTCTTCTTGCTCGGGAAGTGTTAATTTTTCCGCTATAGGCGGATTGTGGCTGCTAGTTTGAGTTCTCATGCCAACAGTATAAGGAAAATTTTCCCTTATTTCAACTCACGAGCCTGGAATATATATATGTATGAGCTTCACCCGCCGTCGTGAAAAACCACGTCAAAAAGACCAGGGAGATGCCAAAACAAAAGTCCTTTTTTCTGAGGCCAGGACCTAAGGAGAATGCTTTGGCGGATTACACTGCATCGTGCTTGAAATTTTCGCTGATGTAAAAAAGCAAGATGTCCACGAAAGCCGAGCTTAGTGGAGCTTCACATTTTCTTTGGCGCTGAGATGCCCAACAAAGAGAGAGTCGAACGAAGAATAAGGGAAGTTGCCGTGATCAAAGAAACACGGGCCGCTGTAAGATCGCTATCTTCTGAAATCACTCGATGCTTTTCATAAAAATCGTGAAATGCTCGTGCCAGGTTTAGCGCAAAACGAGGTAGACGATGCACGTGGTAATCGTGAGCAGTATCCTCGATAACTTCCTGAAACTGAAGAAGTTTTTTCAGTAGCTCTCTTTCTTCAACAGAGGATAGTAATCTTACAATTTTTTTTTGGTTCTTGGTTTTTCCTACCTGCCGGCTAGGCAGGGGTTTTTGGTTTTTAGTTTTTAAGAGTATCGAACTCATCCTGGCATGTGCATATTGTATATAGTAGACCGGATTTTTTGCTGAGTGCTCTTTGGCAAGTTCCATATCAAAGTCAACATGGGTATCAGGAGATTTCTCGAGAAAAAAATACCGCACGGGGTCAAGGCCAACCTCATCGATAAGCTCATCAATGGTTATAAAGTTCCCTTTGCGTTTTGACATCCTGACCTCTTTGCCTTCTGAAAAAAGGTGTACAAGTTGCATGACCAGTACATAAGATTTTTCTAAACCAACAATTTTAGCCATCGCCTGTATACGCGATACATAACCATGATGATCAGCGCCGAGTATGTTAATTTTCCCCACAAAACCGCGCTTTTTTGTATCCAAGTAATGTGCGGCATCAAGAAAAAAGTAGGTTGGAAATCCGTCACTGGTGATAATAACTCGGTCTTTATCATCTCCGAATTCCGTTGTTTTTAACCACACCGCACCTTCTTTCTGGTACACGAGTCCTCGTTTTTTAAGAAGTAGTTGGATTGTGCCTAAATATTTCTTTTTGATCGCTTCTTCCGAAGTCCAACGGTCAAATCGAATTTTCATTTTTTTTTCAACAGCAGGATGAATAAATTTCTTCAAAAAATCTCGAGCAACAGCCTTGCCTACTTTTTCCGGACTTGTAGAATGTTTCTTTAAAAAAGTTTTATTCTTTTGTGCCCATTCATCAATGTGGGGTCCTTTATAAAAACCCTCCTGCCATGTCTCATACCCTCCCGCCGCCATAACTGAATGCCCCAAGGTAATAACCTGATTTCCGCTATCATTGATGTAGTATTCCCGCTCGACAGAATATCCTTGATATTCAAGTGCTCGCGATAATACGTCGCCCCAAAATCCCCCGCGCCCATTTGCCAGGGTTAAGGGCCCGGTGGGGTTGGCAGAAATAAATTCTACTTGAATTTTTTCTTTTCTTTTTTTCGCCCTGCCAAAGGCATCTTTTTTCTTGATAATTTCCTGCAGATTATTCTCAAAAACATGATCATCGAGCCACATGTTAATAAACCCGGGTCCGGCAACGTCAACTTTTTTGAATATGCTCTTTTGTAAACGGGCGACGAGTTCCTGAGCAACATCACGAGGAGATTTATTTAACTGCCTTGCAAGTAACAGTGCAACATTGGTAGCATAGTCACCGTGATTAGGGTTTTCCGGAGGATCAATCACAAAACTCGGAATGTTTTTTATTCCAATTTTTTCAATAGCTATAAGAATATTTTTTTTGATTTCTTCGCGAATCATGGGTTAAGTGTATTAAAAAGAGGTGAAAATTAAAAGACCCGCTCAGTGCGGATCTAAATGAGGATGTTTATCGATATAGTCCATTGCAAGCTCTTGGATAACAGGATTGGTGGACAGCCCAACCCATACCCCATATCCTTCTTTAAGAAAGAGAAATTGAGTTATAACCGCCTCACCCTCGTTGTATGAACCGCCATCGCCACAACCACCTGGTTCAAAAAGTTCAATAGTAAGATCAGGGATCTGTATGCCTCGCTGTCTTCGTTCTTCGTATACCCATTCCTTAATTTTCTTGCCTCGTTCGATCTTCCCCACTACATCGGTAGACATGTGTATAAATAGAAAAACTTTTATAAGTTTACAACCGCCGCTCGTCAAAGTCAATTACATATCCAAAATATAGTCTGATATGATAGGCTAGGCTTAATGTCAGAAATAATAGCAAATAAACGAGTCTATTTTGATTATGAAATCCTTGAAACATACGAGGCGGGCATTGAATTACTCGGCTTTGAAGTAAAAGCTATTAAAATCGGAAGAGCTAATTTAACTGGATCATATGCAGTTGTAAGAAATAACCAGGTGTGGCTTCTTAACGCGTCTGTTTCGCATTACCAGGCAAAAAACACACCACAGAGCTATGATCCCTTGCGAACTCGTCGCCTCCTGCTCCACAAATCGGAGATAAAAGAACTGCTTGGTAAAACAGCGCAGCAGGGATTGACATTGGTACCACTAAAGATGTATAATAAAGAGCAGAAGATCAAGGTTTTGTTGGGCCTTGGACGTCATAAAAAGAAAGCCGATAAACGAGAGACTATCAAAAGAAGGGAAGCAGAACGAGAAGTAAGAAGAACATTGAAACCCTAATAAGGGGCTTGCCCCGCACTAAATTTCGACAAACTTTTGCTGCCAACAGAAGCCGGCGAGATTTACTAGTGGGCAAGTTTTGTTTAGATTAGACACGAAAGAAGCAAAGCAGCAGTCGAAATTTTAGTAGCGGGGATGACAGGCTTCGATGGGAGCCTTAGCAATTGAAACCGGGTTGAGGCGCAGGATACTCACAAAACTCCTGCAAACAAATAAGTGCAAACTTATTCAAATCTTTCACAATGCAACCTGCCTTGGCAGTAGCATAATGAAGGTTCTCTAGCATTTTACGTTAGGGCATCGGCCAGCTGACGCTCGCAAGGCTGATAACCGGTGTTATACACCGAGCTTGATAACTCTGATGTTCGATATGAGTTATGACATTTATCGAACAAAAACTCTCGAATTTCGAGTACACCCGTATTACATTTTAATTGCCGCATCTTCCAGACGGGGGTTCAATTCCCCCCATCTCCACAAGTGAAGCTAAGCCAGCCGCCGGGCTGGTGTTTGTTTGGGATTTGAAAGTCGGGCTAGCTGATTTATTGACTTAATACCAAAAAAATATTAATCTGTCCTGTAGGATATAATTTTAAAGCCACCACCAATCCAGAAGCGTTATCGCATAAATCCCACACATAACGTGCGCTCCTAAGTTATGCGCTTTTGCGCAGCACACGTTATGTATAGGATAAATCAATATCCAAAAGCGTTATAGAATCAATCAGTACATAAGAATATCCCCTATCCGTGTTATTGATGGGGATGGCAAAAACCTCGGTGTTATGGAAACACCCGAGGCACTGCGTCTCGCCCAGGAACAAGGGCTAGATCTCATCGAAATCGTCCCTACCGCACGCCCACCGGTCTGCAGGATTATGGACTTCGGTAAGTTTAAATACGAACGCGAGAAAGGAGAACGAGAACACGGGAAGAAACAAAAAGAGGTAGAAATTAAAGGACTACGGATCGGATTTACGACTGGCCGACACGATCTTGAACTACGGGCTAAACAAGCATTGAAATTCCTTGAAGAGGGTGACAAAGTACGGGTAGACATGCGTTTAAGCGGACGAGAAAAAGCTCATGGAAATCTTGCCCTTCAAAAATTTAACCAATTTATTGCAATGTTGGGAGATGAATGCATTCTTGAAATGCCCCCTAAAAGATTCCCTCAAGGATTTAGTGCAATAGTAAGTAAAAACAATGTCACGAAAATCAATTCTAAAAAGAATTAAATTTACCAAAACCGGAAAGCTGCTTCATCGCAAAGCTGGTCATAATCATTTTAATGCAAAAGTGTCACGACGTGTTCAGATGAGGCGGAAACAGACGGTTCAATTTCCCAAAGCATTTAGAGAAAACATTAAAACCTATCTTAAACCATGGTCAGAGTAAAACGCGGGGTTACAGCCCACAAAAGACGAGAAAAAATATTAAAATACACCAAAGGTTTTCGCTGGGGACGAAAATCCAAAGAACGCCTCGCAAAGGACGCATTGCTTCACGCCTGGACCAACTCTTTCCGCGGAAGAAAATTAAAGAAGCGAGATTCTCGAGCCCTATGGCAAATTAAAATCAGTGCGGCAACCCACGCGCATGGAATTTCTTATAATGCGTTCATGTCTGGGTTAAAGAAAAAGAATGTAGAGCTTGATCGAAAGATTCTTGCCACTTTGGCAGAAGAACAACCGAAAGTTTTTGAAAAATTAGTCGAATTAGTGAAATAATTATAAAATCCTGGCCTGGCGCCGGGATTTTATAATTATAAGAGTTTATAGAGAATGAATTCTCTCTCTACCTTTTGGTTTTTAATTAAAATCCCTTCGCTTTGAAGTCGTTTTATCTTGGTCTCAATTCCCCACGCATAGCCGCCCAGACCCCCGTCGTTGCGAACGACTCTGTGGCAGGGCACATCTTTAGATCTATTTTTACTCAACGCACTTCCTACGGCCCTACCGGCTCGTGGTTTTTTTAAGTATTGGGCAATATAGCCATACGTGGTCACCCGACCTCGAGGAATTTTCTGAGTTGCACTCCAGACAGCATGAGTAAAATCAGAGGTTGGCTTTTTCATACGATGTATGTTACATCAAGGATAGTATCTTTTCAAACTCCTGAATGAGAGTTCTTGCTATGAGCCTCGCGATACTGTCGTTCTTGTGTAGTGGCTGTTCATTTTGGTTATTTCAAGAATACGAAAGTTTGGATACACTCAAAAGGAAACTCGACCGGTACCAAAAAGTAAGGACTTGTTCGACCTCAGAACTTTCTGTAGATTTTTGGATTAAAAAACCCGTAACTGAAGCAGAAGAGCAGCTCTGGCATGATGATCTGAAAATTGTTTTTACTATAAAGAGCCTGCCCGAGGATATTGTTAGGAAAATTTCAGAAACTGATCCAATAGTATTTCCGATTGTATTTGCATGGAATTATCCTCCGTCCATCGATCCTAAAACCGGGGACTCTAATCCACGGACCCTTACCGACATTGTAGATATCTTTGAAAACAAGGGCGATGTAGACTCTCTTCCGGCAAAAATGCTTGAAAATAGAGGAGCAAAACATTTCCAAGAAAAGAAAGAAAGACTTGAAGCGAAACTCAAAGGAAGTATAAAAAAGCTTTTCGAAAACATGGAATTTTATGATCAGTATTTTTCTTTTAGGACCCGCTTTCTTATTGTACGGGGAATTCTCAACCCCTACTATGATTTAGTAGATCGCTGTATTTACAAATTTTAATCCCCGTCTGGGGGATTATTTTTTTGTAAAAACTCTTCTGCTTTTTCCAGTGCCTTTTTCATCAGAGATACTGAGATTCTCTCCTGGGCCTTTTCATACGGCAGCCATTCGAATAAGTCATGCTCCCAGGAGAGGATGACATTATCAACATTGGTTTGAGCAAGGAAAAGCGCAACGAACTTTGGGATAGATTTTCCTTCTCGACGTGTGAAGTACTGCACCGTGTCTTTAAAATCAGGAATTATTTCTATTTCACTAATTCCGACTTCTTCTCGTGCCTCACGCTTGGCAGCCTCAAGTCCGGTTTCCCCTGCTTCAAGCCGTCCTTTAGGGAAATCCCAAAACTCGGGCCGATCGGGAAATTTACGTGATGATCGAATAATAAGATATTCTCTTTTGTTTTTGTTGCGAAATAAAATTATTCCGGCAGAACGTTCAACGGGCATTTTTAATAATTTTCAATTGACAATTAACGGTTTCAATAAATGAAGCATTGAGTCAATGAAGATTCATTGAAAATTGAAAATTGTATATTTTACTTCAAGAGCTTTAACATTTCTTCTGCCGACCTTGTGTTTATAATATCTTCTTTTGTCGCCCATCCTCTACGCGCTTGCGCAGCTCCATATTCAAGTAATTTAAAATGCTCTTTGGAGTGTGCATCCGAGTCAATGGACATTCGAACACCTTTTTGAACACACTTTCTGATATACTCATCGCGGATATCTAGTCGGTCGGGATAGGCATCAATTTCCAGAACAGTTTTTCTCCGCTTGGCGGTTTCTATAATCTTTTCAATATCGAGCTCTATCGGATCCCTCCGATGAATCAGTCGTCCCGTTAAATGAAAAATAATATCGACATGGGGGTTTTGCACAGCACGGAGAACGCGTTGGGTTTGCTCTTCCAGAGAAAGTTTAAAATGACTATGCACCGCAGCTCCCACTACATCAAGTTTGGCAAGCACCTCGTCGATAATATCAAGCGAGCCGTCCTTCATGATATTTACTTCAGCGCCTTTTAGGATTCGAAAAGATTTATGTTCTGATTTTAGCTTCTTATTAATCCGATCAATTTCTGCCATTTGTTTTAGCAGCTTTTTCTCATCCGATCCTCCTGTCATGGCAAGCGACTTGGTGTGATCGGTGATAGCAATATATTCAAGACCATACTCCATGGCTGCATGAGCCATAATCTCAATTGAATCTTCACCATCGGTCCAGTCTGTTTGAACTTGCAAATCTCCCTTCAAATCGGTATATCCGATAAGTTTGGGAAGTTTATTTTGCTTCGACATCTCAATTTCTCCAAGATTTTCGCGGATTTCTGGCTCTATATACTGAAGACCCAAAGCCTTATAAAGTTCTTCTTCGGTCTTTCCTGCAATTATCTTTTTCCCCCTAAATAACCCATACTCATTGAACTTCATTCCTTTCTTAATAGCAATTTCTCGTAACGCAACGTTGTGGTCTTTTGAACCAGTAAAATAGTTAAGAGCTGTGCCAAACGATTCTTGAGGAACAACACGGATATCAGCATCCAGTCGATTTTTTAACTTTACAAGAGTTTTAGTCTTTCCTTTTGCATAGACATGAGCAACCTGGGGAAGTGCGACAAAACGGTCCATTACTTTTTCAGGATTTTCAGAAACCACCAAAATATCAATATCCCCCACTGTCTCTTTGCGTCTTCGAATAGAGCCGGCAATAATTACTTGATCAACTTCGGGAAAATCTTGAATCACTTTTTCCATTATACGAACCTCGGGAAGTGCGAAGCCCAGTGTTGCACGCCCGCCTGACTTTTTTAAGAGCTCAATTCCTTTTAAAATTTTTTTCTCAAGACGTTCACCAAATCGCGGTAAATCTTTTAATTTTCCTTCTCGAGCTGCTTTTTCCAAACCAGCAAGATCTCGAATTTTAAGTTTCTGCCATAAAACTTTTACGGTCCGCGGTCCTACCCCCTCAACACTGATAAGTTCCGAGACATTTACGGGAACTTTTTTCTTAAGCTCCTCATACTCGGAAAAGTGTTTCCCTAAAAGTATTTTTTCAATGTGGTCCGCAATTCCCTTGCCAACTCCTGAAATTTCCGTCAATGATTTTGTGCCATTCTTCTTATATACGTTGGCAATATCCTCGCCCAGAGATTCAATACTCTGGGCGGCTCGCTCATAAGCCTGCGGTTTGAAAAGCACGCCGTCCATTTCATAAAACACCGCCATCTCTCGCAGAATTGTGGCAATTTTAAGATTTTCCATAATCTAATTTAGATTATCTTTTTTCTACAATAAGCCGAGAAACCGGAGGCGGTACTTTGGGTTTAATAAAAGGTTTAAGTAGAAGCAAGATGGTGGCCGCCATAAAAATTAACGTGCCGGTTATAGGAAACACCGCTCGGTACCCGAAAAGGAGTGCCAATATTCCGCCTACTCCTGCCCCCAAGGCCGAACCTGCACCAAGCGAGAAACTTGAATACAGCGACCACTCAAACCCCTCATGCTCCTTATCTATATGCCGGGTGAAGATTGCATAAAACGGCGGAACAAGTAGTGAATCACTAATTCCTATAAAAAAATGAATGAGATAAATATGAAAAGAAGTTGTCGCAAAATAATAAAGCGCCAGAAAAACAGCATTTAAATAGGCTCCTGCAACAAAAAAGTAAAAATCGTCAATCTCTCCATGATTTTTGTCGATGTGACGAGCAACAAAAAGTTGGAGTATGGACTTAGTGACCCAATAAATCGTCAACGCAAACCCCACCACCGCAACAGTGCCTCCCGCTATTTGCTGTGTTACAAAAACCGCAAAAATGGGAGTCAAAAAACCCGCTCCAGTCGTCAAAATAAACTGCGAGACAATAATCAATAATATGACTTGGTTAACCTTAGGTAAACGCATACCCAACATATCGACTTGGACCGCTTCGGTTTCTATCGAAGCTTACGAAGTAGCATATTTTACAAATTTAATATAATTCGATACCCATTAACACTTCTTACTGAAAGATCAGAAATTCGCTTTTTGGCAAATCTAGTCGAAGCTGTATTACTGAGCGTATCTTTACTATATAACCTACCGGGGACTTAAAAAAGGGTTGTAATACCCTTTGTTTTTTACCCGCGCTCAAATATTTTCACCTTCCCATACTCTCCATCATATCCTGGGTCAATAAAAAGACGTTTTTCACGGACCCGTTTTATTCCTTCTGCAACTTCTGGGGTGGTTGCTCCCGCCAACTGAGAAAGAGACGCCTCATACAAAACAAAAAATTCTGAACCCATTTTTTCAATTAAACTTAAATACTCGGTTTGAACTTTTTTGCTTGCCACTCCCACACCCAAACTCTCCGCTATAATTTCGTCAAGCGGCACCATGTTTTTGAAAGGGACATGTTTGGGTGGTAAAAAATCTGCAGGGCGATCAGCTAGTTTCTCGACTTGATTGACCACACCGATAGTTACGGGCCTTTTACATTTTGGACACAATCCTTTTTTTCGTTTAGTCTCTTTGGGCTCCATCCGCACTTTGCATACCCTATGCCCATCAAAATGATACATACCCTCCTCGGGAAAATACTCAATAGTTTCAAGAAATCGTTTTGGATTTTTACTTTTTATAGCGCTCCAAATTCCCTTGTATGACAAATCGGACTTTACAATATTTACCTCTCTACCGATTCTTCGCAAAGAGTGACTATCGGAGTTGGAGATTAACGAGTATTTATCTAATTTTGAGACCCTCCAGTTCATGGCCGGATCCGAGGAAAGACCGGTCTCAAGTGCAAAAATAAGTTTTGAATGTTCTTCAAAGCACTCCTCTAAAGTGTCAAAACCCGATTTGGAACCAAAGAGTGAAAACCAGGGCGTCCAGATATGCGCAGGAACAAATACACATTGGGGATCAACGTCAAACGCCATTTTTAAAAGTTCCTTTGAACTTACCCCCACAATTGGCCTCCCGTCGGATCGCAAATTACCCCGTGTACCAAGAACAGTATTAAACTTTTCGGCAGACTCAATCGAGGGAAACATCACAAGATTATGCACTCGTCGTACTTTTCCGCCTTGTGAATAGATACTTGAAATTTCAACACCTAACATAAAACGGGTTGGCTCTTTTTGTATACTTGATCTAAGCCTCTTCCCCAAAACGTACAGCCCAGATTCGGCTGGTTCAAGTTTTTTTTGTATTTCTTTTATCCATAATGGATGCGTAAAGTCGCCCGTGGCCATTACCGTAATCCCTTTGATACCCGCCCAATAATCAAGATTCTCAAGGGTCATGTTTTTTGAGACCGCTCGGGCATAGGGCGAATGAATATGTAGATCAGCAATAATTCTCATTTGGATATTGTAGCTTATTGTACAGGATAAAACACGGTTTATAGTGTAGGCCCTTCGACAAGCTCAGGATTATTCTTGCCTTGCAAGAGCAAAAAAGCCGGAGTTGGCCTCTGGCTTGGTGTGACTCACACTAATGCTTCTACATAAAAATAGCATAGAGTTCAAATGAAACTCCCACAATAAACAAACTATATAAAAGAAGATTCCACAAAGAAGCAATGGACAAAGCCAACTTGATCCGGTGAATTTTTGTGTGTATTGCAATGATAAATCCAGCTTCAATCCCTCCCAAAAAAGCACCCAGAATATTGATAATAATGATAAAATTTTGAAAACCAAGATAGAAACCAAGAAGTGGCATAATGGTCGCGACCACCCAGGATGAAGAGTGAGAAATTCCCACATCAAGGGTCAGTAAATCCTGAAAATATGAATGTAAAATAATAAAAGCCGTAAATACCGCCAGAAGCCCGATAAGGTTCCCCAGTAGAAATAGTGGAACATATACCCTATCCTGAATACCACTCAATGCCTCAGGGCTCACCCCGTTTCCGGCAATACCAACAATTGAAAAGGCAAATAGAAAATAGAGGATCGCTGGTATCGTTGTTCCAATAATGACCGCCTTGGTAATGGCTTTGCGATTTTTAGAAAGAAGGGCAACAACTGAAGGTACCGCCACTCCCCCCGAGAGAGCAAACAAAAGAACTCCATAAGGAAAGAAAAAGTTTGAAAAGTGAATCGTAGAGAGGTTGGCAATGTCTACAGTGGGAAGTAAGAAAAGCGACATGCTCACAATAAAAATAATTAATAAAAAGGTGAGAACACTCGTGATTCCTACTTCTTTCTTTAGGGAAAAATTGCTTATCACTGAACCCGTCAGCGCAAACATAACTATGGCCGTAATATACGAACCGGGGAAATAAAGGTTTTTCAAAAAAATCCCGCCGATAACCACATAGGCAAGAAGAGTGCCGACTGTCCCCACGATACCGATAACATAGGCAAAAAAACCGCATTGCTTTCCTAAATATTTTCGAACATACCCCGGGAGACGATGTGCTTCCGGTGTGGCGATAATAATATCGGCAAAATACAGATGCAAAAATATAGTAACTACTGTAAGTATAATAAGCTCAACGGCCCCCACCAGAAACCCCGACTGACTAAACGAAAAAGGGATGCCAAACATCCCCACGCCGACAATCATTCCCACAAGAACAAGAATCGCTTCTAAAAATTTCATCCCATTAGAGATCTAAATTACCAATTATACTCAAGCTCGCTATAGATTGGGACATTTTGCATAGTTTCAAGTTTAAAAAAACTTACACCCCTAACGGAATCATGTTCTATTGTGCAACCGCTTCAGAAGACTGTACTGATTCTTCAAAAACAATTTCCTCGACTTTTTCTTTTTTAACCAATTCAAAAACTTTTTCTATAAGTTTTTTAGGGTCACTATCAAAGACAACCTTGCCCATTCCCCGATGAGCTTTGAGGAGTAGATCGTTAATTTCGTCAGCCATTCCTCCAGTTTCTGTAAGTACACCGATTGGCTTATCGTCTTCAAACGCAATCGTAAACTCATTGAGAGTGCCTACTCGTCCACACGTGACCACTACCGCATCTGACGAGCGAGTTAACAAAAGATTGCGGCCGGCATACCCAAAACCGGTATAAATAACAATGTCATGATGATCAATCGGCAATCGATATTTTTTAACATGCTCGATTTCAGAGACAGCAGGAGAAATGCCAATTACAAATCCACCAGCCTCCTTTGCCCCGATCGCTCCCCAATAAGGTGCACCAGTGGTAGCGCCAGTCACCAATACAGCGCCATGTCGAATAATTTCCCGACCAAGTTCTTTAGTTTTTTCAAGAGCATTTTCGGCACAATGAGTCGTTTCTGCAGCCCCCGAGATACAAATTTTATATTTATTGTGTGCGTGCTTCATACTTCAGTATTTAAGATAACATATTTTTCATACATGATACTTAATACATTATACAGTATACAAACCCTCATCATTCAAGCTCTATTTTGGCCCCCAAGGTAGGAACCTCGGCAGCCAACCCCAATCGATCTTTTACTTCTTGAGCTAGATGCAGAGATTTTGCCTCTTCTCCTTGCACCACAAAAATGCGCTTTACACTCTCCTGCATCGATTCAACAAAAGCAAAAAGCTGGGGATTGTCTGCATGGGCCGAGAATCCGTTGATTGATCGAATTTCAGCTTCAACCAAAATTGTTTCCCCAAAAATTTTTACCTGTTTTTCGCCGTCCACTAACCGTCGACCGATTGAACCACCTGCCTGATACCCGATAATAAGTAAAATACTTTTCGGATCGGATAAATAGCGCCGCGCGTGATGGAGGATCCTCCCTCCGCTCATCATACCTGAACCAGCAATGATCACTTTGGGTGCTGGCACGTTATTGATGGCTTTGGACTCATCGACTGATGCAGTAAACTTTAACTTTTTAAATTTAAAAATGTCGGGGTGTTCCTGAATCAATGCCTGAATTCGTTCATTATAGTAACCCAAATACTTTTCAAAGACTGCCGTAATGCGAATAGCAAGTGGCGCATCAACAAACACCGGGATTTCGGGAATACGACGATGATGCAGCATGTCGTTTAATAAAAATAAAATTTCCTGTGTTCGTTCGGTAGCAAAGGCAGGTATCATCAGCGTGCCGCCTCGACTGGTGATATCTTCCACCACACGCTCGAGTTTCAGTACACGGTCTTTAGCGTCTTCATGGACCTTATTTCCATAGGCTGACTCGATTACAAGATAATCAACGTTTTTTACGGTATCAGGCAAAGGGAGAAGCTCAGACGGTTGGTTCCCGAGGTCTCCAGTAAATAAAAACTTTTTGCCAGCGTGACGTATTTCAATCATGCTTGAGCCCAGAATATGGGCCGCATTGTGAAAAATAATTTCACAGTTCTTTTCTTGCAACTGATCCTGATAGGCAACTTCGTGCCACAAGTGCATAGTCTTTTCAATATCTTCTTTGGAAAACAGTTCTTTGTCTTCGTGAACTGCCACGCTTAAGGCATCTTCCAAAATAAGATACGAAAGATCCTTGGTCGGTGCTGTTGAATAAATTTTTCCTCGGAAACCTTCCCGAATAAGTTTAGGGATTCTGCCCACATGATCAAGATGTCCATGAGTAACCAACAGTACGTCAACTGTAGAAGGATCAAAACCAAACTTTTCAAAGTTTAACTCTTCGCACTCGCGTGTTCCTTGAAACATGCCACAGTCAACAAGAATTTTCGTCTGGGGAGTTTCAAGAAGGTAACAGGCACCCGTTACTTCTTTTGCCCCGCCATGAAATGAGAGATGCATAATTTACTAAAATTCTAAATCCTAGTTTCTAAATAAAATACAAAACGTAGTTATAGTCTAACGGAATTTTGATAAAGAGAACAGTAAATAAATGTCCCCAGAAGGAATCGAACCTTCATCTCAGCCTTCGGAGGGCTACACTCTATCCATTGAGCTATGGGGACAATTGATGCAATCGATAATAACAAAATTTAGGTAAACAAAAAACCCTATCTTAGTCCGCAAATTGCTTTGTGAAATAAGATAGGGTGGAGCGGCGCGCAGACGCGCAGCCGCTCCGGTACTTCTACTGCTCGACGAACGCGCCTCCCTGCGCGTTCAAGACGATGCGCGTGGTGTAGGCCGAGAACGAAGCCGAGAGCGGGGGCGGAACTGGGAGGGTGCGAGTGCGGTCCATCGTGTTGAGAACCACACCAGTTGTTCCTCTCGCACCCCGTCTCTTTCTCGCGTTCTTGTGTGGCCTCTTCACCGTCAGCGTAAACGTCATCGGGGGGCCTCCGAAAAACCGAGCGTTAGGACCTCTGATCTCCCTTCCAGGCGCGCACCGACACGGGAGTCATGCCGATGAAAGGTTTTCATCGAGCGGCCGCCACAGTGTCCGATCCCGGCCTGCCGGGACTCGCGTGACTGATACCACTCGAGGCTGTGCTTCTGCTCGGAGGTGTCTACTGCTGGACGAGGGCGTCGGTCTCCTTCTCGGCCGTCCTCCTGTCGTCCGACTGTGGCCGACGCCTGGCCGGACCGTTGTAGCGTCGCCAGTCCGGCGCCTGAGGCACCGTTGGCCTGCCGAAGCGGTCGTTGACCAACTTCTGCACCGCTGCGTTCATGGACTTCCTCCGAAACCCGACATCCTTGTGTCGGGATATGTAGTGGAGTTTGGTTGGCCGGAAATTAACTCACGGCCACTCCACTACGATTTGTACTAAAAGGACTTGGTGGATCCACCAGGATTCGAACCTGGGCCGGACCGGTTATGAGCCGGCTGCTCTACCGCTGAGCTATGGATCCCCAAGTTTGGTTGGTACCGAGGAGGGGGCTCGAACCCCTATGGCCTTGCGGCCAGCGGATTTTAAGTCCGCTGCGTCTGCCATTCCGCCACCTCGGCCCAACAAGATACCTTATACTTTTTTGAAAATAACTGCTTTTGGGAGCTCTGTCAAACCCCCACACCTAATGAGCTCTGAATGATTAAACTCGATTACTAAGCCGTATATTAAGTCCTCTGCTTCTGCAGTCTACTTAATCTATTTACCTTGCACTATTAAAAACTAAATATAAGCTCATTAGGTGTGGGGGCAAACAGCGCCCATTAGACCCCACGAAAGGTATGAAAAGAACTGGTTTTTAAACCTTCGTGGAATCAAATAGACGTTCCTTCTAAATTCCAAAGTGAGTTTATAGACGGTCGAGTCCGCTTTTGTGCCGCGAACTGAAGGGAGAGGGTTTCCTTTGTGAGCGGCAAAAGCGGAGGAGACCGCTATAACGAACAAACCACCTGGACTGGAGGACAATCCGTGATGCACTCAATTTGTGATTTAGTGAGTGTCGCTTCTTGTCCCCCGGTCTAGGCGGTCATCTTCTTCCCGGAATCGGGGTCCTTCTGCCACTAGGGCAAGCTCGCCGAGGAGGGACGGGAGCATTTGCAGAACCCCGAAGCTGGAAAGAAGATACCATGTATTGAAAAGTCGGGACATGAATATTCAATGAGCCCTTTTATATATTATAGCGCATTTAAACACAAAAGTCAATACCCGCACAAGGCAGGTATTTATGGCTAACATAAGACAAAATTAGGTGTGTCTATCGGCTACAATGGAAGCACCGAACGAGTCGGGTTTTATCACCGGATTAAAATTAAACCCTTTTATCATTCCGGTTACTGTTTCAATAAGTTCCTTAGTTGGACCATTTCTTCCTACGTCAACATGGATTTCATTCCCATCCCAGAAAAATTCGTCGCCAAGACTTTCTTGGAGACGAGACCGCAGTTCTTGGGCAAGGGTAATCGAGGTAATTGCCTCCTGATAAATACGCTCTCGCATTGACGGAAAGTTCTTGGGTGCTGACCGTGTCCAGAAATGAATCGCGCCATTACCTACCCGCCATACGGTAATCGCCGTAACCAAAGAAGAAAGATCAGACGCATTGGAATCTGTCCCCACAATAACCTTATAAAATCGTTCGGGTTCAATTTCAACAAATTGGCGAATAGCCTGGACCACTGTATCCAGATCCAAATTTTCTGATCTTCCGTTGTGGAAAACAACTCCTGTCATAATAGTTTCTCATTATTGGTGCTCCGGTCACGATACCAAAAAATACACTTCTAAAAAAGGCTCGTTTGTACATCGGCAGGAAGCGTATACGTCTCCCCTACCGGCTCAACTCGCAAAATACGATTGATGCGAAAAACTCGAGCAGCTTGCCGCAAGTGACAAAAGGCTTCAATCTCATCTTTTTTTATTTTCAAAACGTCAATTTTGCGCATTTTCTGAAACCCGTTTCCATCATTGTCTTCTGAAGAAATATATTCAATCATAATACGTTTTCGTCCAACAAGCGCCTCTTCCAGCGACAACCGAATCGGTTTTTTGACCGGCTCATGCCAGGAGACTGGAATAGAATGCACTTTGCCGTCTCCAAGAGAGCGCAGGAGGATGTGATGATTTTTCTTTCCATATTCATAGAGGTCGCGTGTCAGACGAACATCATCAAGACAATATTTTTTCACTTCCTCCACCCGTCCTTGCCGGAACCACTCCAGTGCTTCAAGCCCATGACCAGATTTTGATTCACCCAACGTTGCTTGGGCCAGTACTCCAAGCCCCACGCGATGACCAAGAAAAAACACCGCGTCAGTAAAGAGATCCGTTACTGCCATTTTACTCAAATCCACTTCTTTCATATACGGCGTCAGGACCGGAATATCAAAATGATTAATATTGAAGCCGATGAGATGTTCTGTGTTTCTCAAGAGGTCCTCGAATTGCGAAAGCTCATGTTCTTCAAAACAAAAAAAGGCCTGTTTTTGGTAAGACCAAACACCAGCAACAGAGATCCCCAACTCTTTCATGTTTTTCTCTCCACCCACCTCCGGAAGAGTTTTTTTTGTTTCCAAATCAAAAACAAGTGTATCTTTCATCCCGCACATAATTTGCACAATATGCTTTTTGAAACTAAGAATATTGACAAGAAAATTAATTTTACTATCTAGACCCCATCCACATAGATTAACTGAAGAATTCAGTGCAAGTTATGTGTAGGATTTATGCATTCTAGTATAATGAGTTTTCGCCAAAAAATCAACTTTCCGCCAATCGCCACAAAGAAACCTCGAAGTCCATGGTTTCGTTAAACTTAATAGAACACTGGTTTAGAAAACATGCGGCTTTTTTCAGTACGCGGAAAATATGAGCATGGTTTGGGCTGTGATTGTTGTGTGGTTGTGGTTTCATTTCATGCGGATGTTTTCGCCGACGATCCAGGGACCGCACGTGAGCTTGCCCTCACTTCATTTATTCCGTGTCGTGCAAAAGTTGACAGTATTGGTATTGAGGAAAGAGGAAATGTTACAAGAGTAGAGACTCCGGGAATGAAAATTATTTCAGAAACAGAAATCTGGAGAGGATCGCACACCGATTCTCCGTTTTAAAAAATAGCTGTTTTTACACAGCTTTTTTTCTACAAAATTAAGACTGCACTATTTGACGTTCTTCACGTACTTATCGAAAAACTGAAGTGAGCGCTCGGCAGCCACCGGCCAAGCATTAATAAATTCGTGGGCTTCTCCCGGATATTTGTAAAACTCTACTCTTTTGTGCAGCGCTTGAAGTGTCTCGTACATCTTGGCAGAAAACTCTATTGGTACCGCGGTGTCGGCAGTACCATGGTGCAGCTGTACCGGAGCTGATACATCTTTGAAATAATTAATGGGAGAAATTTTAGCATAAATTTGATCGGCTTGCCCCTCACGATTGTAAGTACTGTCGAGCCAGCTTAACTCACTTTCCGATAACTCATAAAAGTTGTCTTTAGCGTCAGCACTGATTGGTGCAAATAAAACAAAAGCTTTTATGTCGTGACTCAAAACCATGATCCGAGCAGCAATTCCTCCGCCCATGGAATGTCCCCACATTCCCAAACGGCTAAGATCCAAAAATGGTGGTTTGGTTTGTTTGATAGCTTCAATTAAATTCACGACATCCTCGGTATACCCTTGATAAAAATCGTGGTGGGTGTATTCATTTGGACTGGATGAGGCAAGACCCCGATAATCTGGATGCAGTGTCACATACCCGTGACGTGCAAAAAAATCTTGTTCGCGTTTTGATCCACGTCCAGAAAAATAGGTATCGGCTCCAATCATCCCGTGGTTTAAAATAAGTACTGGAAAACCGGTACCAGGCTTCTCACCCTTGGGTACATTCATGATCCCGCTAATGGTGAGTCTCTCCGATGAGTAGGTAAATGAGTATTTTTGATACGCATCGGTTGTAGCAATCACTTCGCCAATTTTAAAATCTTTTCCATGGAAGGGGCGGTTCTGTAAGGTTTCAATAAAATACTCGGAACCGAGCGGACGCTCTTGGGTTGAAGTACTGTTGCCAATAGTAACGCGATCGCCAATCTTTATCGCGTGGCTTGCGGCAAAACCAGCATTGATCTCAAGCACATAGTTTGCAGAACCACCCGGCCGATAAATCGGCAAATCAGCGTCACTGCTAGAATGGGGAATGGGCGCATTCTCTTTCATATCGACGACTACCCCATTTCGGATCCATAAGATATCAATGGGAAATTTCATGTCCTTCATCCAAATACCGTGATAATCGGCTTCATCAAAAATAAAGAGCATGCCGTTAGTAGAGTCAAGCTTTTCTCTTCCTGATAAACCCTGTACCCGTAGGATTTGAGTATCGGCAACCTCACTTAAAAAGATGGCGTTACCAACCCTTACTGGAACGAAGTTTTTTTGATCTTTCGGAAATGCATAAATAGCTCCTAGGAGAAGGGCGGCTAATGCACAAACAGAAAATAGAGAAACTCGTAGTGACATTTATTTTGGGTGCATTCTTTTTTGCTTTTCTTTTTTTTCAGTCTCCTCGGCCACAGCAATTCTTTCTAAAAGCCGTTTCATGTCTTGTTGCCGCTGCTCTTTAAACTTACCAGCAACTGCTTTTCTTTGCTGTGAAGAGAGAAACGCTTTTCGGGCTTTAGGATCTTGGTAGGTTTCTGCAAGTCGAAAGTGTTCGTCCTTGGATGTAGGAATATGCTCTTTTTCTTTTTCCTGCTCTGGCCCCGTAGTATCAAAAAAATCAAATTGTTCTCTTTTTTTCATTCTGTTGAAAATCTAATATTTGCAAATAATTTTGATCTCGAGTTTTAATTTTTTAGCGTAGACCCATTACTTATGAATCAGCACACGTTTCTAACGGGATCTCATACTTGTTCGATCCAATGTATCACCTCATCTATAAATTCTGGGTTCTTTTCAAAAATAGTAGTACCGTGACCAGCATCCATAAATATTTTTATATTTTTCTTTCCACCCGTTACGGTATACAATCTCTCGGCCATCGGAACCGCATCATGATCATCTTGTGAGGCAACAAAAAAGACTGCCTGGTCCGACTTAACTTTTGACGCCGGCTCTTCGGTTTTTACTCCCCGATAATTCAACCCGGGTGAGAGCAGAACAGCAGCCCGAGCCTCCGAATGATCCGCAAGATATATAAGTGACAAATTAGCCCCGATCGAGGCCCCAACCAAAATAAGTTTTTCTATCGCCTTTGATTTTAAAAAGTCGGCACCGGCTTCAAGATCGGCCAAAGAAGCTTGGTGTTCGTCCTCGGAGAAATTTTTGTACCCCAGAGGCCCGCCCTCTGATTCTCCGTGTCCTCGAAGGTCTATGGCGAGTGTCGTATATTCTTTTTCATTCAACTTTTGCGAAAATGGAATCCAACTTTTCCGGTTAGCCGGCATCATGTGTACCAAGAGAACGCCGGTTTTTCCACTTTCTACGAAATCAGCAACTATTTGCACTCCATCTCGAGTCTCTAAACTAATGGTCTCCATAGCAATATTCTAATAATACAAAAAGGGCCGAAGTTGAATCCCGTTAGATATGTGTGTAGCACAGGCTTGTATGGCCTGCCTTAAAACAACCGGTTTTCAATTAACCACTATAATAACTATAATAAATCTCCAACGGGATGAAAAGAAATGACCGCTACGTGGCGGTCAGATTACACAAGAGCCTCGAGCTCTACATGAACTTGCACTAATTTTCTTACAACTTGGCCCGCACGTATAGTATTTCGTTCTACCCCATTAGTAAATCCAAAAACTATTATTTTTACCGAGTCAAGAGCTCTGATAAACCTAGTTGCTTTCAAAACATTCCCACATTTTTGGGCCTGTCCTGCAGCTCTCTCAACCTGATCCCTAAATTTTTGGTCCTGAGTTACAAAAACACACTTTCTATCTGGATAGTCTCTTTTTGCTTTCTCTGCAACATGTATTAAGAGAATCGGGTCTTTATTACAAACACCGTCGGTAAATACATCCCTTGCAAATACATGATGCGCAAACGGTGCCTCTCTTCTCATAATTTCTTCAAATGGGTCCCGAGGAACACAACAGTCATAATACACAACCAAGGGCTGTGGCCCTTCGGGGACAGAGTCCAGAATAGTCTATGCCAAAGAAACTTATTTTAGTTTACTCCAAAACGGCAAACCAAATCAAACTGTTGCGTTGGTTTGATACTGAGAGTGCACCTTCTTGACTATTTCTTGAATTTTTTGCTCTCCATCAGAAGAATTTAAATTTGTTCTGCGGATGCGTGATTTCTCTCTTCTCAGAAACTTGCGAAGAGATTTAGGGAGACGTTTTGACATACCAGGTAGTAGAAATTCGACTAAATACTTCATTAACTTTAATCAGAATTTCAAGATATTTAACGTGTGGTTGGTGTAATAACCCTTAGCCAAGTAGATACTTACGAATAAGCAGTCGAATTTTCACTACCTGGCATAGTTTTCAGATAATTGAAAAAGGCCGTTAGGCCCAGATTACATACATTCTATGATAGCACAGCCGTGAAAATAAATCTAGATTGACGTGTTCATATATTTACTTATAGCTTCATCCAATCTCAGAATAATGTCTTCTGTCGAGAAACCGAATGTCTCGTAATCCCCGACGGTTTGTGCAGGACGCAACCCCCCCGCATTTAAAGGGCTCTCATTTTTAGCATGAAAATCTGACCCTGCGGTTCTCAAAAGCCGGTATTTTATCGCCATCCCCTGAATAAACTCCGCATCATCTTCGGTATGTGAAGGATTAAAGACTTCTAAACCGTCGATCCCCCAGGTGGCTAACTCCTGTAAAAACTTCTCAAGGGCCTCATAATCTTCTCGAAAGCGGAGTGCTGGATGTGACCACACGGCAACTCCGCCGCAGTTGTGCAGAAGAGTTATGGCATCTTTAGCGGAAATATGTGAGCGCGGAACATAATACGGACCGTCATCAGCCAATATATGCTCAAAAACATCATGAACGGTGGTGACACTTCCCAACTTTTCTTTATTTTCTGGCCGAGCAAGGAGTGCGCGTGCAATATGGGGACGCGCAACAACTCCTTTGGCTTCTCTCAGAACATCCTCCCATTCAATAAAAAACCCGGCTTTTTGTAAGTTTTCTACCATTTTTTGAGCGCCCGTAATTCTTCCTTGGCGAAACCGTGCTAATTCTTCCGTGAGCTTGGAACTTCCAATATCGATGCCATAACCCAAGATGTGAGAACCGCCCTCCTCAACTGACATTTCAATTCCAGGTATTACGCGAACACCAAGTCCTTCTCCAGCTTTTTGTGCCTCCGCCACCCCTCCAACCGTATCATGGTCAGTAATGGCAATAACGGTGATACCCCGCTCTTTAGCCATGTGAACCAATTCGGTGGGAGTATGCTTTCCGTCGGAAGCCGTAGATTGAATTTGTAGGTCAATACTGTTGGGCATACCCGGTAGTAGAAATTCGACTGAGCCGAAGGCTCAAACCAAAAAAATCGTTTAATAAATATATCTCCTAATAACTAGACCACATCACTACCATTAATTATAAAAACTAATCGAATGTTGTCGAATTTTCACTACCGGGCATAGTTATACTTCCAGAACCAGTTGGGCTTCGTACAGTCCAGTCTCGTGGTTTTTTTCAATTTCTACTTCATCCGAAATAGCACGAACAGATGTATCAAATTCCCCAATTTTGCTTCCTACGAGCTTTCCTTCCAAAAAATTATCTCCAAATTTTTTAAACAATACATGCGTGAAAGCGGTACTGTGAAAGTCTGATTGCGCAAGCGCTTCAGTGAGAAATTGTATAAGTAATGAAGGAATATCAACAGCATGCACCTTAATTTCTATTTTTTGAGAAGCAGTCTTTTTGAGATTTAATAAACTTTCTGATTTCAGACACGAGGTGACTCCTCGCAAGGAATTAATAAAAAGCTCCTCGAGGTTCTTACCGCAGGCCTTTAACTTTATACTTGCATCAGTTGTTAAAATTTCAAATCCTCTTTCTTTCATCCCGCACTTAATGTGCGCCAATAGCTCCGTAGACCATTACGAGAGTTACTAGCATACATTGCTAATATAACTTTGGTTCAATTACTACTTGTACTACCGCACAAATTTTTATGGTGAAAATTAAGTGCGAGATTCGTATGTGTAAGATTATACTATACTTCCTTATTGAATTCGAATGCAATTAAATCTTAATGAACCACACACATAACTTAGACTGTCTCCTTGCTGCCATCACTAACTAGATAAATTGTGGTGAGAAAACACAAGAGGTTTTCTAAAACGTTGATGGAACAGTATTCAGCGGTCTAAATTATGTGCAGGGTGAACTTCCCGCTGCGAAATTATTTTTTTGACAACTTCTCGATCATCCCAGGGGATTTTCTTGCCTCCAGGTTCTGCAATAGAAGACTCTGCCCCCTTGCCTGTTATTACGACAACATCCCCTTTTCCTGCAAGAGCAACGGCTTTTTTAATAGCCTCTTCTCGGTCGACTATTTTTTTATAGGAAGTGGTAATACCTTTTTCGATATCCTCAAGGATCAAAGAAGGACTTTCGTCATACGGATCCTCATTAGTAAGGAAAATCTCATCACACAATTCAGAGGCAATATTGCCAAAAATTGGCCGCTTCCAGGTATCACGCCCACCACCAGCAGCACCGAGAACACAAATAAGTTTGTAGTTTGTAGTTTGTAGTTTGTAGTGATTGCGAAGAAATGTATAAACCGCGCGTAGTGAATCGGGGGTATGTGCGTAATCTACCACAATAGAAAATGGTTCCCTTTGTAAAAATTCCATGCGTCCCGGAATTCCGAGAACTCGTTCAATATGTTCTGCAATTTTTGGGAGATCAAGATGGCAACTCAACGCAGTTGCAACACTCGCGACAATATTAAGAAAGTTAAACTCTCCGGGAAGATGGGAACTAAATTCGTGATGATTGATTTCAAAATGTACACTCTCATCTAACTCAACATTGTGAACTCGCCATGGTTTTGGCCCAATCAGAATTTCTTTAGAGGAATACAAAACCCGATGCGCCGGCGTTGCTGCCGTGAAGCGAGCCATGTGAGGATCTTCGGCGTTGATAACCGCGGTTGCACCGCGTTTCAAACGCCAGAAAAGATCGAGTTTTGCTCTCAGATAATTTTCAAAACCTCCGTGTGACTCAATATGCTCGGGATGGACATTGGTCATTACAGCAACATCAAAATCAATAAAACGATGCCGAAACTGTTTGATTCCTTCCGAAGTAACCTCAAGTATTACATATTTGCATTGTGCCTCAACCGCATCATGCAAAAACTTTTGTACAAAAAGTCGACCCGGCATAGTCATTTTCTGCTGGTTAGAAGTTTCCGTCTCCCCGATTCGCGAACGAAGTGAGGATAACGATGCAACGGGATAACCACTTCCCTTAAAAACTTCGTGAAGCAACTCTACTACCGTGGTTTTGCCCTTAGTTCCGGTAACACCAATGACGGTTAACTTTCGTGAAGGAAAACGATAGACCAGCGCCGCCAGAAACGCAAGTAAAAAATGATAGATGGGCTGGAAAAACACAAAAACAGTACGTGGAATATGCTTTTTTAATCTAGACAAGATTTTTTCTTTTGATTGACTCATTTGGATTTATACTATATAGTATGAACGGTACTTTGGAAATATATTAATGAACAAATTGCTGATGTGGTCTGAAATAGCTGGCATTGCTTACCTCCTCTGGATAATTTTTATTTTCGCCTATGTAAGTTCTTTAAAGGAAATCAGGAAAAGGAGCTGGCATTATTGGCTATATTCCACTGTTTTTGACACTACCATAATCTCTGATACGTGTAGGTATAGAGCCGGGTTAGCCCTTGTTTTTCCGCTTGTATTAATTGCTGGTTTCATTGTAATTGTAGCGATGGTAGTTGGAACATTGCGATTCCTCTGGTTCTGGCTTGTATCACCTATTCTTTTGGGGCGAGTACCCAGACGAGGCCTTAGGTATTATGTCAAAAATGAATGGTTGGAAGATTGTGGTACAGAACAGTTTTTGCACGTCACACCTCTTTTTATATACATCCTGGTTGGGCTTATCTACTGGGGATGTCGCGTGACGTTTCTCGCAACAGTGCCTCTTGAGAAATATGTTTTTTCTGGCCTGATTCTTACAAGTATAGTTTGCCTTCTGGTAATTTGGCTCTTTACTCGACCGTCTCTGAGAACCATGTGGAAGTTAATGCTGGATAAAATCTGTGTTCAACTTCCTGTTATCGATTAAGTGCCCTAGGCACTTTTTTTCTTTATGGCACGATACAGTTTATACCAAAACGGTTTATATAGTATATCAAGAGATAACGGATACTCAATTATTTCTCCCCCAAATCCCTTTTTAAAACGAGTAACCCCTGGCCAATGTGTCTCATCTATTCCCCAAAAATCATAGGCATGAAATCCTCGGTTTTTTGCTTCTTGTATGACATACCAGTGCAAAAAGTACGGAGCCATAACATTGCGGTGCGCTGAAGTTGAAGCGCCGTGGAGATAGGTTGCGGTTCCCGTTGGCGAATAAAAATTTATCATAGCTCCAGCAATTGGCTCATTTTGATAGACAGCAATAAAAAGTTCGTTGGTAAGTGTACTGGTTTGTGTATCTAAAAGTTTTTGGTAGTAGCTCTCGGGATGTAAATGAAATCCATCTCGTTTGGCAGTTTCTTTTAACAATTTAATAAAAATCCCTGGATCGCCTTTTGCAATTGAAACACCTTTGCGTTCTGCCAGTTTAACGTTGTAGCGTGTTTTCTCGTGCATCGCTCGAAGTAATTCTTCGGTAGATTGCGTTAGATCAAGCAGGAGTGATCGTCGGGGTTGCAAAGAATTGCTCTTTTGAAAATTGAAAATTGAAAATTGAAAATTAGCTACTGGGTCTATCTTCAAAAAAATACTTTTTTCTTCAAATGCAATAACTTTAATTTTTTCCAAAACATTGATTCCCGATTCATGACTCATGATTCCTGAATCTGGTCTAGGACAATACAGATAATTAAACCCGAGCGGAAGCACGTGCTGTATAACTAGAACTCCGTCTACTCTCCACGTTTTTCTCCCCGCTTCTTTTTGAAAAAGCTCCCATTCGGGAGATTGCAGAAATCCACCGGGAAGAACAGTGCTTTTTGGGGGATCATTTTGGGGAAGGATCTGAACAATGTCAGCCATGTTATTTTTTCCCGAGTTTTTTCAAAGCTTCTTGAATCTTTTTCTCAACACTTCGGTTGTCGTCCGGTACATAACTAAGAGCCTCCCGTGCCTCTCGCTGTGTATAGCCCAGACCAACCAGCGCGTCTAAAACATCAGCTTCGTCCTTAAGCTCCGGGGCCTCAACTATTGTCCCCCTCCCTGCCAATTTTTCTTTAAGCTCCAAGACGATTTTTTCAGCCATTTTCTTGCCGATACCCGAGACTCGCGTTAAATATGAGGTGTCGCCCGAAGCGATAGCTTTTTTCAACGTATCGGCTGGAGCAATATTCATAACCCCCAAAGCACTTTTTGGTCCAATTCCTGAAACACCCAAAAGAATCTCAAAAAGTTCGAGTTCGGCATAATGCAAGAAACCATAGAGGTCAAGACTGTCCTCTCGCACATGTTGATGCGTCCATAACTTTGCCGCCCCTCCCCTTTCTGAAACTCCTGTCAACATTGAAACACCGCCAAAAATTTTGTATCCAACACCGCCTACATTAATAACAACAAACTTTTCACTTTTTAAGAGGACTGTACCCTCAAGATATGCGATCATGATAACTTCAGCATAACATTTTCGTCCGAAACAAAAAATCCAGCCGCTTAGCGACTGGTTTTCTCACCAATTAGCACAGTATGAAAGTATTTGTCGTCACTAATCACAAAACGAAACCCATATTTTTCAGCCATTTCATACCACCAATAACCACAATTATTATGGTTCGGAGCATCAACTATAAATCTCCCCTCAAACTCCAGTGCATCTATAATACATCGGACACACGAATCGGCATGCGTGCGTGGAGATCCCCCCATTCGATAAAAATTGTACCAGAAACTATTAAAAGGAATAATAATCAGCCGAACTGGTTTTCTTAAAGCAAAATTGCACATATCCCCTTGGACAAAACGCACTCTTTTTTGCACATCTTCTGGAAAGAGAGACAAAATTTTGTGGCCGTAAGACAACATCGGCAATGAGGCATCAAGTCCTATTACGCGTATACCGGCGTGTCCAAGAGCAATACTCATCCTTCCAGCTCCGCAAGCAAGTTCAAGCACTATTTCTCCAACACTTCGTGAAGCATTCAAATAAAATAGAAATTCTCCACTATCGCGTTCAGACTTATGAAATGGAAACTTACCAGCATTAACATTTTCTTCAATTTCTTTAAAATACATCCCCCACCATCCCCTTATAAACTCGACCCTTTCTTGGCTATAGGCATTAAGCAGAGTGTCCATTGTGCAATTTAAAAAGCTGGAAAAATCGTACTATATATGCTACACTATGTCAATGTTTCGCCTACAATCACCATTTAAACCCACAGGCGATCAACCAACCGCAATTAAACAACTAGCGGAAAATTTGCGTTCGGGAGTTCGCGAACAAACGCTTCTGGGAATTACCGGTTCTGGAAAAACATTTACGATGGCTAACGTCATAGCAACACTACAAAGACCAACGTTGATTATTTCGCATAACAAAACCCTGGCCGCACAACTCTATCAAGAATTCAAAGAATTTTTTCCGACAAATGCAGTCCATTATTTTGTCTCCTATTATGATTACTATCAGCCTGAAGCCTATCTCCCACAAACCGATACCTATATAGAAAAGGACTCCAAAGTTAATGAAATGATTGACTCCCTGCGTCATGCCTCTACCGCTTCTCTCCTGACTCGTCGTGATGTCATTATCGTTGCGTCTGTTTCGTGTATTTACGGTATTGGTAACCCAGTTGAGTACCAGAAAGTCGCACTTGATTTAAAAGTTGGAGAAATCTTTCCAAGAAAAGAATTTTTGAACCAACTTATTAATTTACAGTATATCCGCAACCCCATCGATCCACGACACGGCCATTTTAGAATTCGAGAAAATACCATTGAAGTCCATCTGCCGTCCGGAGAACAAATAATCGAGGTTGAGCTCCGCGGCAACAAAATCCAATCCATCCACCGCCGTTCAGTCGACCAGCTACAAGACACGAGACACGTGTTGCAAGAGATTAAAATTTTCCCGGCCAAACATTTCGTCACCGAAAAATCAAAACTAAAACTTGCAATTTCAAATATTCGTAAAGAGCTTGCGGGAAGACTCGATGAGTTTAAAAAAGCCGACAAGGTTTTGGAAACCGCGCGCCTTAAACAACGGACAGAATTTGATCTGGAAATGCTTATCAAAACCGGCTTTGTAAACGGCATTGAGAATTATTCTCGGCAACTTGATTTTCGTCCCGCCGGAAGTCCCCCCCACACACTGATTGATTATTTCCGTTATGCTCATCCGGACTTTCTTACCTTCATTGATGAGTCTCATGCAACGATTCCCCAACTGCGTGGTATGTACCATGGCGATAAATCCCGCAAAGAAGTTTTAATTAATTACGGATTTCGATTGCCATCAGCCATGGACAACCGGCCCCTTACTTTTACCGAATTTAATGAAAAGATCGGACAACTCACCTATGTCTCAGCAACGCCAGCTTTATATGAAATTCAAAAATCTGAATCGCATATCGCTGAGCAACTGATTCGACCAACCGGAATTTTGGATCCAGAAATTGAGATTCGACCTACTCATAACCAGATTCGAGATGTAATTGAAGAGATTAAAAGGCGACGAGAGAAAGGACAAAGATCTTTGGTCTTATCCCTCACCAAACGATTAGCAGAAGATATCGCGGACTATTTGAGTGAGGCGGGTATAAACGCGCGCTATCTCCACTCTGAAGTAAAAACACTTGAGCGACCGGATGTATTAAAAAAATTACGACAGGGAGAGTATGATGCAATTGTGGGAATCAACCTTCTACGTGAGGGACTTGATCTTCCGGAAGTATCATTTATTGCGATTCTCGATGCCGATAAAGAGGGTTTTTTACGAAACGAGACAACCTTGCTGCAAATCACTGGGCGTGCGGCGCGACACATCGAAGGAAAAGTAATTATGTACGCGGACACAAAAACTGGTTCAATGAAGGCAGCAATTAATGAAACAAATCGACGTCGGAAAGTGCAAGAAAAATATAACAAAGAGCACGGAATCGAACCGCAAAAAATCGAGAAAGAAATTAGGGATTCAATTCTTTCGGATGTAAAAGCCATGGATGAAATTGATATACCCGAAGGTCCATTGAAAAAAATTATTCAGTCGCTCGAGCGTGAAATGAAGAAGGCGGCAAAGAATATGGACTTTGAGCGAGCTGCACAACTAAGAGACAGAATAAAAAAAATTACTGCTGAACTTAAATAATTACTTGTTGACAAAAAATGCTTTTTGCACTACTATTGATATGTTATGCCAATTACTCGATCAGCTAAAAAAGCCTTACGGCAATCAGCCCGTCGTCGTGACTATAACCTCTTGCGAAAAGAGGCGTATAAAGAGTTGGTGAAAAAAATCAAAAAGACCCTTCGCGACAACAAACCCAAAGATGCCAGAGACGCTCTCCCCGGACTCTATGCTGCACTCGATAAGGCCGCCAAAACCAATGCTATTAAAAAGAACAAAGCCAGTAGGTTAAAATCTAGGATCACTCAAGCGATAACCTCGGCGACCAAAACCCCCTAAATAAAACTCTCCCACCCGGGAGAGTTTTATTTATCTCTAGAGACCAGAAATGAGATAAGTGCTTCACCCGGCTTGGTCATTCCGGTTTTAATCTTAACGTCTTCTTCAAAAAATCTATGGTGTAGATTTCGGAGTGACCCGAGCGAGAGCTCTCGAATGATTGGACTTGTTTTTTTTATAACAAACGGGTGAATACCGACGTTTGCAGGCACTGGCTGTCTTTCCTCGTGAAAAAACTTCAGCGTAAGTAGTGTCCTGGCATGTCCCGATAAATAGGCAAAAAGATTGAATTCGTCGTGTCCATTTTGGAGTAGCTCAAGAAGATGGTGAAGAGCTCGAATTTTTGAGGAGAAAAAAGAGTCACCTAAATCAAAAACAGAGGGGCGTGAGGTTTCATCTAAATTTTTGTCTTGGTTTGTGAGCAAGAGCTTATCAAGTTCGTTTGATACTTTCCAGAGATCCGTACCCAAAGAAGTAAGATACACCACATCGCGGGGAAGAAGACGAACGCCTCGGGTTTTAGCTTCTTCGGTGATCCATTGCTTGATTTGTGCCGGCTTAAGCGACTCAAACTCTTGCATTTTACTACACACTGTTTTTAGTTCTTCGGCTTTTTTAGTATTTTCACTGTCCCACAAAAGAATAAAAGTAGAATTTTCCTCTTTATAGTCCCTCCCCTCTTTTTTAAAAAATGAGATGATATCTGGATTTGACAGTGCATTATCAATAACCACAAGTTTCTTTCCTCCAAAAAGCGAGCCAGATTCTAAAATATTCCTCACAGCCGCAACCGTACTCTCAAGCGCATCCAGACGATAAAAATTTAAGCCATCTCCGGCTCGTTTTTTATATTCTCCAATAATTTCATTAAGTTTTTTCCGACTACGGTATGTGTCGGGACCGTAGAGAAGATAGATCACCTCAATTTTCAATTTTCAATTTTCAATTTTCAAATCTGAAAACTGTATTTTGAAGATTGATTCAAATTACACTTGATGACTAGGACAAAAATGGGTTGAGCGCTGAGCAATGATGGTTCGCTCAATTTCTCCCTTACCACAGCCGCATAACTCCCCCGTCCGATGGTAGGCTCTACGCAGTGGATAATAGTCCCCTGGTTGATCGTCTGGTTTTCTATAATTACGAGAGCTCGTACCACCAGCTTTTATCGCGATTCTGATAACTTTTTGCATGGATTGAAAAAGTTTATGAATCTCAACCTGGTCTAAAGAATCGGCAGTTCGCCGCGGACTAATCCCAGCATACCACAAGATCTCATCTGCATAGATGTTGCCGATTCCTGCTACTAATTTTTGATTAAGCAAAAAAGCCTTAACCTTAGTTTTTCGAGCAAGAAGGCTTTGAAATTTTGGAAAAGTAATAGCTGTTGCATCAGTGCCAAAAAGATTGTCGAGAGATGATACCACCCGACATCTCCCAAACTTTCGAACGTCGTTAAATACCACTGTAGTATTGCCGGAAAGTACAAGTGTAAACCGGTCATGAGGTTGAATTTTAGTCGGGTTTAGTAAAATCTTTCCGGTCATCATGAGGTGAATTAGGAGAAATCTTTTGTTTGAAAGTTGGAAAATAATATTTTTGCCGATCCGCTTGATATTTTTAATGCGTGCGCCGACGATTTGTTTCTCTACTTCTTTAGGTGTTGCATGATCTCGAAAAATACGCGGAGTATTGAAATTCAAATTAAGAATTTTTTTCTTAAGAATTCTTTTAGCTAAATATTGAGTTATTGTTTCAACTTCTGGAAGCTCGGGCATCTTTTAGGAAATATTAATTGGTAGGAATAAATATACGAATGATAAAAGAGAAACTTGGATATGACAACGCGCGACCCTAAGTCGCGCGCGTTGTGGCTGCAGACCGTTCCTCCTAACGGTTGCAGCTGCCGATGAGGAAGAGGACGAGGAGTATGCCGCCCTCGACAAGCAAGGTTCGGCCCGGCCAGCGACCCATGCAGTAGCGATGAACATCTCGGATGTAGGCCGCCAGCATACTCACGTACATCATGAGAAGCTGTACCAGTGCCCCCACAATCACCGTAATCACTCCACCACCTCCACTGCTCTTTTTCTTGGCCATTCCCTTCCTCCCCCCGTTGAGACTGATGCTTCTTAAGCAGTTTTAAGCTATCGAGAAATCCCTTAAAACTGCTTAAGAACGCATCGTATGAACTATCCCTATTATAGCATATCAATGACTAAAAATCAAGTACTTTTTGGTCGCCCCAACTCTTCCCTACCTTCACATCCACAATCAAGGGAACTTTCAGTTTAGCGGCCCCCTCCATTATTTTTTTTATCTGCGGCAAGTATTTTTTAGTCGCAGCTCCTTTTACTTCGAAAACAAGTTCGTCATGTACTTGCAGCAACATGCGAACCGAACTTCCAAGTTTTTCTTTGGTAATCCAATCGGCGATTTGCACCATAGCTATTTTTACCAAATCGGCCGCGGTTCCTTGAATCGGCATGTTGACCGCCATACGCTCGGCCTCGCGTTTGAGTTGCCAATTTGCCGAAACTATTTCAGGAATAAAACGACGTCGTCCAAATATTGTTTCAACGTACCCCGTTTCCTCAACAAATTGCTTGGTTGACTCAACATAATTTTTAATCCCACTAAAATTCGCAAAATAATCATCAATAAACTTACGCGCCTCTTCGCGTGAAAATCCAGTGCCTTCGGCAAATGCTTGCGATCCCATACCGTATAAGACGCCGAAATTTAGCGTTTTGGCTGCGCGACGCTGCTCCGAAGTCACTTTGTCGGGAGAAATATTGTAGATGGTGGATGCGGTCATGCGATGAATATCTTCTCCTTTTTTAAAGAACTCAATCATTTTTTTGTCGTTGGCAATGTGGGCAGCAACCCGAAGTTCAATCTGTGAATAATCAAACGACACAAACTCAAAATCTTTTTCGGCCACAAAAGCCTTGCGAATCTCGCGACCCTCAAGGGACTGTATCGGGATATTTTGCAGATTGGGGTTTTGTGACGAGAGCCTGCCGGTTGCTGCCACCATTTGGTTAAAGGTAGTATGCAATCTCCCAGTTTTTGGATCCACCAATTCGGGGAGCGCCTCTACATAGGTCGTTTTCAGTTTCATCAGTTCTCGGAAACGCAACACATGATCAATGATTGGGTGCAGAGAGCGCAACTTAACAAGTTCCGACTCGCGAGTAGAAATAACTCCACCTTTTTCCGTTTTGCGCAAGCCCAATGTCCTGATCCCCAATACATCAAAAAGAATCCGGGAAAGCTGTTGTGATGAATTAATATTAAATTCTTCACCGGCCGTGTCATAAATTGTTTTGGTAAGCCTGCTCAGTTCCTTAGTAATCCGATCAGAAAACTTTTTGAGAAAATTAGTGTCCATCAACACTCCATATTCCTCCATCTGGACCAAAACCGGCACAAGGGGCATCTCGATTTTTGAAAACACAAAATCCGCCTTTTGTTTAGAAAGTTTGCGTTCCAAGATATTTTTGATTTCAAAAAAGTGAGTTAGTTCCTCTATTGGGTCTTGCGACACCAGCCGCCCTAATTCGCGGGACGCAATTGCCAAAAACGAGAAATCGCGAGCTGACAGCGCCGTTAAATACGACGCGATACCGAGATCAAAGGAAATAGTAGGGAGAGCTATCCCCTCATTTTTAAAGAGGTGGAGTATTGATTTCCCGTCATACACTGCAAAAGACTTTTTTTGAAAGAACCCCTTTGTCTCTTTTTGAGACAGAAGTTCGTTTTTTATGCGATATGGCCTTTGTGGGGTGACGAGAAATAGTTCTTTCTCAAAACAAGCTAGAGCCAGTTCCTGGCTCGAGACTTTTTTAAGCTTTTCTGTAGAATCAATTTCTTCGATAACACTTTTCTTTTCATCACCGCCGAGTAGCGAGACTTGAGAGGCATTTTGGGTAGGAGTTTCGTACGCTTCAAGGCGCTTCAAAAGACTAAAAAAACCAAAGTTTTGAAAAACTGTTTTTACCTTAGTACGATCTTCTTGGTGATACCGCGACTCCTCCAAGGTAAACGATACAGGAGCTTCTCGATTGATAGTTGCAAGTTCTCGAGAAAACTGTGCTGCCTCTTCCCCTTCTTTGAGTTTGGTAGCAACGTTTGTAGAAATTTTAGCGGTATTTTTTTTCAATGCTTTGTACACGCCTTCAATCGAACCAAAGGTTTGAATAAGTGAAATGGCGGTCTTCTCCCCGATTCCCTTTACCCCGGGGATATTGTCCGACGGATCGCCCTTTAATCCTTTAAAATCAATAAGCTGTTCAGGTCTTAAACCGTATCGCTCAAATACCATTTTCTCGTCATACACAATCGTTTCAGTAACTCCTTTTTTCATGGTGTAGACTTGCAGCCGCTTGCCCACCAATTGCAACGCATCCATATCTCCGGTAACAATAATAATTTCAAGATCCTTTTTGTTTTTAAACTTTTCAGCAATGGTACCAATAATGTCGTCGGCCTCATACCCTTCTTTTTTAATAACTGGTACCCCAAAAGCCTCAAGCACTTCTTCGGTTTTGGAAAATTGACTTGACAGATCACTAGGAGTTTCAGGGCGTTGTGCTTTATATCGTTCGTAGGCAACATGCCTGAAAGTTGGGCCGGGTAAATCAAAAGCAGCTATCAAATAGTCTGGTTTTAGTTCTTTTAAAATGCGCAAAAAAATAGAAGTAAACCCATAGACCGCATTAATAGGCTCACCTCGCGGTGTACTCAAAGGCGGCAGGGCGTGATAGGCCCGATGGATAAGAGCATGCGCATCGATAAGAATAAGCCGCTTCACCAGAATTATGAATCATGAATTATGAATTATGAATTCTAACGAATCCATACTCCCTAATCCATGATCCTTGATTCAATATTTATTATTCGCGTATTAATTTTATTACCATGTTTCAAGTTGACCCAAATTGTATCTTTTGGTAACAACTTTTTAACCCGGTCTGCCCACTCTATCAGAATAATAGCATCTTTATCTTTAAGAAGTTTTTTGAAGCCTAAATGTTCAAGGTCTCCAGGTGAATCGATCCGATAACAGTCAATATGAATAAGATACCTAAATTTCGCTATTTGCGATTTGCTGTTTGCAATTTGCAATGGATACACTTTCATTAAAACAAAAGTGGGGCTTAAAACTTTTTCTTTAATCCCTAATTCTTGCGCAAACGCTTGAGTAAAAGTAGTTTTACCTGCTCCCAGGTTCCCCTCAAGAGCAATTACTACGGCGCTTGTTTTTTTAAATTTCAAAACCTTACGAGCTATGTCCCGAGCAACTCTTTTAGTCTCATGCGAGTTTTTCGTAACTATTTTCATCTTTTCTAAGGGTAGCTGATTATTCGCAAAAATTCGAGTATGGTGCGAACTTAAAAACTTTCTGGCCCGGCGGAGCATGCGCTCCCCGGGCCGATGTTTAGTATGGACGGCGGGTCCTTACGACCTTGCCGTCCGGACGGGTCTCCCACCCCGTCACGGTTTCACCCGTGCCGTAGTGGTAGAGCCCGTTGCCCCCTATTACTAAGGACGGCCCGGGCACTTCCCACTCTGCGTGGTAGTGCCGCTGGAAAGGTTTACCGGGCTCGGGCGGATTCTCCACAGTGAGCCGACTGTAGTGCCAAGCGGGCTGAACCGACTTGGCCAGTCCGCTGCACCCCGTCAGCCCGAGAATCGCAGCGAGAATCGTCAGCCAGTATCTGATCTGGGCCATTTTAGGAGGCCCTCCTTTCCGATTATTTACCTATTATACTACAAAACTTATAAAAAATCAAGAATTTCCGAACAAACCGGCTTGGCCCATGGTATCGTTTCAACCCCTTCCTAACTCCCAGAATTCACCATTTAGTTTATAGAGAATAGTCCTTAGATGAAAATCTGGTATCGCTTTTGCAATTATACGGAGAAGTCTAACCTGTTCTTTCTCGTAAAAATAAGGAAGTATGTTGATCCCCTCTTGGAAACCAAGATCTCGTTTTCGCAGTGTGAGTCCAGCATCTAACAACACACAAAGCGGCTTTTCCTTTTCATCAGTTAGAAGAAATCCCGATACAAACCATTTTCCATCATGGCCAAGTCTTGCACGCTTCTTTTTTGGCAACTTTTGGAGATTGGAAAGTACGTTTATGGCTTCGGCATGAACTGCCGATTCCATGATGAGATAATCGGAATGCAGAGCAAATTCCACACTAGGAAGGTCCCGTTCTTCTGCTGACATATCTGAAATTGTATGGAGATCGTCTACAAGCACCATTGTTTTATCGTCTAGTCGCTTCAAGTTTTCAAGTATTTCCCAGCCAACAATGGACCACATAGTGGGTCCTTTAGCCAGATAGTAGTGCCCGCTTTCAAGAATTCTCACTTTTCCCTCCTTTCTTGGGAAAGAACTAACGACCCTATTTAGGGTCGCTTGATAGAGCCCATGGTAAATTTTAGACGCTAACAAATAACCCCAAATAACTGAAGTTTCTACGTCGTTCAATTTTTCTTGTGACCACCGGTATCATTTCGATGATTTTAGCATTTCGTTCATGGTTGCATCTGCAAGAATTTTCATGGTGTCATGGATCTCTATCCGAGGAATTATTGGAGCAATAAGTTGGAGATCGGTACAGGCAAGAACAATGTGTTCTACTCCTAAATTAATAACGATTTTCGTAAATTCTTTTTTATCTCTCTTTGTATAACCACCAAAAGTTAGTTTTAGAATTATTTTATTTAACCTCTGCTGTTCCGAATCAGATGCAAAAATATACTTAATCCCTTTTTCGAATAGTGGCCGTTCATATAACTTGTTATTTCTGGTAATAAGGGTAGATAAAATTCCGACTTGTTTGATGTCTTGCTCTTTGAGAAAATTTACTGTTGCATCTATTAAGTTTAGAAATGGAATATTAATCGAACTTTGAATTTCATTTGCAAACACATGGAGTGAGTTGCAAGGCATTACGATAAAGTCGGCACCAGCTTTCTCTAGTATTTTTGCTGCCTCTATCAACATCTGTTTAGTTTCTTCCGCACAAGTGCCATTCAAAATTTCATCCATTTCCAGCTCGTAAGTCAGGGGGACATTGTAGGCTAGAAGTGGCGGTCTTTGGGCTGAGTTAAGTTTTTGACACAAAGAAACAAGCTCCAAATAGAATTTGGATGTGGTTTCTGGACCCAATCCACCAATTATGCCCACTGTTTTCATGTTTTTCAGATAAACAAAAACCAGCCCTGGAATTACCCAAGGGCTGGTCTGAAATCTTTTAGAATCTAGTTATACTTTAATGCGAAAACTCAAACAAACCCCCGGTTGTCCAGCGGCTCCATCGGCGGGCTACATTATAGTTACTTATCTTGGGGTTGTTAATCATTATGTTTCCAGTATACAACCAATAAGACGTTGAGTCAAACTTCACCAATTCCCCGGCGAGCAAAATATGAACGAGTCCATTTCAACATCCAGACCATTTGAGAACCAATCGGCAAATTCGTTTCATTCCCCAACGAGTCAACAGACGGATTCGATATACTATTTTGAAACAATCAGGAGGCGATTTGGCACGGCCTCCGACGTTTTCGTCGGAGCAAATCGCCGTATGCTTAGTGAGTCCGCCGCTGGGCGGACGAATCGTGTTTCAAAATACTATACGAATCCGTTATTGCGAGCAAAAAGTTATCCACAATTTTTCTATTTGACTCAATGTTTTGAACGCGCTACGAATAAGCTCACCTGAATTAAAAATTACCCCTATGGACACCACTAAATTTGTAGACCTCATAGAAAAAAGCCATCACATTGGCCTGGTTCTTCCTACTCAACCCGATATTGACGCACTTGCTAGTGCCGAAGCGCTTATGGCGACACTTGCGACGAAGAGTAAAAAGGTGGGACTTCTCAACTCAACCCCCTTAGAAAATACAGAGAATTTCCCTACCCTCTCGTCGGCCCCCCGACTTCTGCGCGAGTTTATTGTAACACTCGATACCACCATGGCTCCGATCTCTCAACTCCGCTACGAAAAGCATGACGAGAAAATTGATATTATTTTCTCCCCCAAAGAACACTCTCCCGAAGAAAAGATGGTTTCAGTTCGGCAGGGAAAAGTATTATGCGATTGCGCCATTGTGTTAGGTGTCTCCAATATTGATTCACTCCAAAACGTGGACGTAAATCCTGAATTTTTTACCGAGACACCGCTTATTAACATAGATAGTGCTTCTGATAACAAGCACTACGGCGAGGTTAATCTTGTTTCCGAGAAGTCATCGCTTTCGGAAGTGATGTATGAGCTCCTTTTACAACTCAACCCCGAACCTCTCCCTAAAACAACATCCTCACTCCTACTTACTGCTATCAGCAGCAAAACTCACCACTTCCAAACCAAAACGACAGCCGAAACCCTGCTTATTGCCTCCGAACTCATGCGCCTCGGGGCAGAGCTCCCTCAAAACACCCCCACCACTCCCCCTGCAGCCCAAACCGAAGCACCCGAAAAACCCTATGCCCCCCCACAAGATATTTCTTTACTTCAACTTATTGGCCGCGCGTCAGTCCGCTCTCGATCTGATGAGTACCAAAAAGTATTGTGGTCATTTCTTACTGCAGAGGATTTTGAAAAGACCAGCCGAACCCCTGAAGACCTTACCCATGTGTTCTCTTCAATGGAAAGAGATTTTCCTATACACACCCTCATCACTCTGATCTGGCAGGATCCAGTAAGTCGAATTATCCGCGCGACTCTATTGGGGTCGCGAGTGATTCTTGAGCGTTTGGAAATGAGCGGCAAGGGAAATTTCCAAAGACCATATCTTACTCTTTCCACCGAATACCAAACTTTTTTAGAAGCAGAAGAGCACATCCGAGCGTTGCTGCAGGAGGTTCTTTAATCTACAATTAAGAGTGGGTTCGAAAATCTTTTTCGTAGCGAAATTATAGAATTTCGAGCGAGGCACTCCGGCGGAACACGAGACATATCAGTAGATATGATGAGTGTGAGCCGTTGGGTGCCGTAGCCAAAATTCTATAATTGCAGCAGAATATAGGATTTCCGAATATACTCTAAATAATAGCGGCGTTTTACTCGCCTTTTAAAAAGGATAAAGAGTAGACGTAACGTGCACCTTAGTGTCACAATTTCAGGAGGAGAAAGTCCAAAGAAAATTTGATACTCTTCGAAAAAAGGAGGAGGAGGAAAGTGTAAAAGCTCTTGCTCAGCAGCAAAAACTTTCCTATGCTGACTTGTCGTTTTTTCCTATTGAGGTTGATGCCATCAAAATTATTCCGGAAAAGGAAGCGCGAGAAACAAAAATTGCCCTATTCCAAGTCGCCGGCAAACATCTAAAAATTGCCGTACGAAACTCCACTGCCGAAAAAACGCAGGCGGTATTACAATCCCTGACAGAACAAGGGTATACCTTTGATATTTTTGTGGTTTCAGACCACAGCCTTGAGCGAGCATGGGAATATTATGAGAAAATTCCTCTGACGTATAACACAACCTCCGGAATCATCGAGGTCTCTAATGAGAAACTGGCGGGCTTAAAACAGCAAATTAATAGCCTTGCAGAAATCGAAAAGCAAATAAAGGCGACTCTTAACTCTCGCACAACCGAAGCTCTGGAAATTGTTCTAGCGGGCGCCTTGGCGCTTGATGCCTCAGACATCCATATCGAACCCCAAGAGAAAAGTGCTCGGCTGCGTTTTCGATTAGATGGCATTTTGCATGATGTTACGTTTATTCCAATAAAGGTGTACACCCTTCTCCTCTCTCGCCTCAAACTCATTTCGGAACTTAAATTAAATATTCATAACCGAGCCCAAGATGGCCGTTTTACCATCCGCATTGAAGGAGTTGATATCGAAATCCGCGTATCTGTCCTTCCCGGGCCTTACGGCGAAAACTCTGTCCTACGTGTGCTAAATCCAAAATCTATTCGCGTCGATTACGAACACCTCGGAATGCAGCCCTGGGTGATTGAGGTGATGCGCCAAGAACTTGAGAGACCTAATGGAATGATTTTGACTACCGGACCAACCGGCTCAGGTAAGACCACTACGCTGTATGCTTTTTTGCGCAAAGTTCACTCACCTGAAATTAAAATTATAACAATTGAAGATCCGATTGAATATCATTTGGAAGGAATCGAACAAACTCAAGTAGACCAGCCGGGTGGATACGATTTTGCCAATGGGCTCCGCTCAATTGTCCGCCAAGATCCAGATATCATCCTTGTGGGAGAAATACGCGACCTTGAAACAGCTGAGACTGCCATGCATGCCGCACTTACCGGACATCTGGTTTTCTCAACGCTCCATACCAATAGCGCTGCCGGTACTATTCCCCGCCTCCTGGATCTAGGAGTAAAAGCAGCCATCATCGCACCAGCCATCAATATCGCTATGGGACAGCGACTGCTCCGACGCTTGTGCGAGACCTGCCGAGCACCTTTTGTTTTAGAACCACAGGCCCAAAAAGATCTCGAGAAAGAACTTGCGGAGATTCCCTCTAACATCCCACAACCGGCACAAAACCAGTGGACAATTTTTAAAGCATCGGGCCAGGACTGTAAAGAGTGCAACGGGATTGGGTATAAATCCCAAATTGGGATTTATGAACTTCTCTCGATTGACGACACTGTTGAACAACTTATCTTGAAAGATCCGTCAGAATTCGAATTAAAAAAAGAGTCCTCCCGTCAAGGTCAGACTACGATGCGTCAAGATGGTCTTTTAAAAATTCTTGCAGGAAAAACAGATTTTGAAGAACTTGCACGAGTTCTTGGTACTGCCTAAAGTCGTGGGCAATTACTCCGGTTTGGGAACACGGAGGCTAGGATTTCTCCCAGGCGCCTTCCAGCAATCCAGCCCTTTTGGCTGAAAAGCTTTTTTCAGTAACCTTTTAAGCGACGCAGAAGTCGCTCTTGGCCAAAAGGGCTGGAAACCAGAGGGTCCTGGTTTAAAAATCCCCATTAAGACACATTTTTGTAAAAGCACCTTAATTGCCCACGACTTTAAGCGGTAATCTCTTCCTTTTCCTTATCGGTTCTCACTCGATAAGAGAAATCATAGAGTGAAATAAACATTAAAAACGAGGAGTTTCAACCCCTCCCTATATACTACAAAAACCACTCACTTTCCAATTCCTGTCTCTATTATAGCAAAAATAACTTATTATGTCAATTAATCCACCCCCAACCCCCGAAGTTGTACCCGAAGAGATGGCTATTGACCTTGCGCTGCGACCTCAGCGTTGGGACGAATATATTGGTCAGGATCATATAAAACGAAACTTGAGAATCCTGATCGATGCCGCTCATAAACGAAAAGAACCGATAGAGCACGTACTGCTCTCCGGACCAGCTGGTCTGGGGAAAACTAGTATGGCCCACCTCATAGCGCGAGAAGTAAATACCAACATTCGAATAACTTCAGGTCCCGCTATCGAACGGGTGGGGGATTTAGCTTCCATCCTCACGAACCTTTCTCCCAATGACATCCTTTTTATCGATGAGGTTCATCGGCTCAATAAATTGATTGAAGAAATTTTATACCCGGCGATGGAGTCACGGATGCTTGATATTATTATTGGCAAAGGACCGTCGGCGCGAACCATACAAATTCAACTCCCTCCGTTTACCCTAGTGGCTGCCACTACCCGGATCGGTCTTCTCTCTGGTCCTCTACGCTCTCGTTTTGGTGGGGTTTTCAGACTGGGGTTTTATTCACAACAGGATATGGAAAGAATAATCAATCGCTCAAGTCAAATTCTTAAAATGCAGATTGACCCGCCCGCGATCTCTTATATCGCCCACTCATCTCGTTTTACTCCTCGTGTTGCCAATCGCCTTTTGAAACGGGTCCGCGACTATGCTCTGGTGCACGATTTTGAAATGATCACTGTAGGAGTGGCACAAAAGACCCTCGAATTATTGGATATTGATCAGATCGGCCTCGAACCCATGGATCGCAAAATTTTAGAGCTCATTATTGAAAAATTCAATGGCGGACCGGTTGGTATCCAATCGATTGCTGCCGCCTCATCCGAGGACGAAGACACCATCGAGGAGGTTTATGAACCGTATCTGATGCAACTAGGACTTATCGAAAGAACTCCTCGAGGCCGGGTTGCTACCCAAAAAGCCTACGAGCATTTGAATATAAAATTCTCATCTCAAAAGTCTCTCTTATTATGATTGCCCTTGTAGCCCTTCTTCTCTTTATTGTTTTTACGGCTGGATACGCGTTTTTAAGTTGGTCGGTCATGTACCATTTAAGTCAATTCTCCATACTGGGAAGTTTGAAACCGCGGTTTATTTCACTTTTATTCATTCTCTCTGCGGGTTTCTTCTGGCTGTACACCGCCTATTTTCTTTTGCAAATCCCCTCGTATTAGACCCCCCATGCTTACCTTAAACGAAAACGAGAAAATAGTTATGGTAGTACACAAACACTGGTTTGTGGTTATGCAAAATGCCATTATTTTTGTATTTCTGCTTTTTGTGCCTGCTCTGGTTTTTTGGGGCCTTCCCTACCTTTCAATTCAGTTTGATCCCGAGATTTTTGAACCGCTGGTAAACGCCCTTCTTTCTCTCTACATTATGGTTCTTCTTTTACTCTTATTTTTGTTATGGATGGATTATTATCTGGATATGTGGATTATCACTGATCGACGCATAATCGATATTGATCAGCGCGGACTTTTCGACCGTGAGGTCTCGGAAATTCCTCTTGATCATATCCAGGATGTCACCATCGAAGTGCGCGGACTGATTGAAACTTTTCTAAAATTCGGTACTATTCGAATACAAACAGCTGGGGAACGCGAGTTTTTGATTGAAACGATTCCCCACCTCGATGAAGTGAAAACCGCGATATTGAAAATAAAAGGCGAGAAATAAAAATTGGATCGAGAGTTTGATCTTCCACCTTTTATTTCTTGTCCCCTAAAAAGTGTCTGGACATAGTAAGTGGGCTCAAATTAAACATAAAAAGGCGATCACGGATAAAAAGAAGGGGCAATTGTTTTCAAAAATGGTAAAAGAGATCATGGTGGCTGTGCGCACTACCGGACCCTCTCCAGAACACAACGCGCGACTCCGGACCGCCATTGAGCGAGCGCGCACGACCGGACTGCCAAAAGAGAATATTGACCGTGCTATTGAACGGGCCTCGGGTACAGGAGACGATTCAAAGCTTCAAGAGTTTTTGTATGAGGCGGCGGCGCCAGACGGAGTCAGTGTCTTGATTGAAGGAATTACCGACAACAAAAATCGGACCCTGGCCGAACTGAAGCATTTTCTTTCTGAACACAATGCACGCCTGGCAGACCAGGGATCACTCTTGTGGAATTTTGAGAAACTGGGAATTATTGAACTTGCTGCATCAGAAAATAGTTCTTTGAATGCAGAAGAGATTGAGCTTGCGATTATTGATAGCGGGGCCAAAGACTTTTCCTCAACAGACAATATTTGGACTATTGAAACCAATTTTGCTGAAGTTGACAAAGTCCGCCAGAATCTGGAAGAGCACGGTCTTACCCTAAAAACCACTGGCCATACCTATCGGTCACGTTCCTCTCTTACGCTATCCACGGAAGCACATACTACCATTGAAGAACTGTGTGAAGGACTCCTTGAGCACGACGATGTTCAAGAGGTGTACACAAATACTGATCAATGATAATTTATTAGGCACCATGAGAATACTTGGCATCGATCCAGGAACCACCGCAATTGGCTATGCCGTCATCGAAGGAGGACGAGAACCTCAGATTCTTACTGCTGATTGTATCTCAATCAGCCATGAAGCAAAGAGTGATCGGCTTCGGGTCCTCCATGAGCGACTTACCGCGCTGATTCTTGACTGGAAACCACACTGCGTGGCAGTGGAACGTCTGTTCTTTTCTAAGAACGTTAAAACCGCTTTGTCGGTGAGTGAAGCACGGGGAGTAATTCTGTTGACAACCTCACTTGCAGAGCTTACTGTCTATGAGTATACTCCTCTAGAGGTAAAAAAAATTATTACTGGAGACGGAAGAGCCGACAAGCATCAAGTAGAAAAAATGATACAATTGACCATCCCCAGTGCCAAATCAATTTCAGCACGTGATGACGTTTTTGATGCTATCGGCATCGCGCTGACCTGTTTCTTTAAAGAACGACATATTCATCCCGTTAGAAGTTTCGGACGAGACACTTAAAAGCACATGTATCGTTATTGCTCAAATCATACAGCTTGAGCAACCAAAACTCCTAACGGGATTTACTCCTAAAAAGGTCGAAGAAGACTAACTTGCTTCAATATATTTTAAGAAGCACACGAAAAATAATCAGATATGCCTTATCTTGGTTACGATAATTTTGCGTATAACGGGGCTGATGACGACAAAGACACTGACGAAGTAGAAGGGACAGATGAAGATAAATTTGAAGAGGAGGATCTTGAAACCGAAGGAGAAGAGGAGGAAATGGGACCGGGTCAAGATGCTGAGTAGATAATCTAAAACCGTTCCAGTACCGGAACGGTTTTAGATTATCTTTACAAAGCGCTTCTTTCCAACTTTTAGCACAGTGCCCTTTTTTACTTGGATAACTTCTTTACTGTCAGTAATGGTTTTTTGATTTATTTCAACCGCTCTTTGTGAGACAAGTCGACGCGCTTCGGATTTAGAAGGAACAAGCTCCAGACTAACCAGAAGTGTAATGACATCATATTCTCCCTCAGGGAGATGTCTTTCAGGAACGTCAGTTATGTCTTTTTTTGAGAAAATATTGAGAAATCTTGCACGCTCTGCCTTTGCTATTTTTTGTCCGTGGTAGCGTTGGACCAGCTGTTCGGCAAAGATAAGCTTGGTCTGCATAGGATTTTCGCCTGCCTTGATATGACTGTGAAGCTTTTGGATTTCCTCTTGGGGGGTGTCTGTATAACCCTCCAGGTAAGGAATGATAAGAGAATCAAGAACCCGCATCGCTTTCCCAAATTTATCTCGGGGAGTATCGGTTAGAGCGATAAAATTTCCTTCAGATTTTGACATCTTCTCTCTCCCATCCAGTCCCGGTAGGATTTTGATACTTACAATCACTTGTGGAGATTGCCCGCTTTTTTCTTGAAGCATCCTGCCGACATGTTCATTGAACAATTGATCTGATCCAATCACTGTAAGATCTGAGCGGAGCATTACCGAATCATACCCCTGCAGTAATGGGTAGATCAGTTCATGCATATATATCTCGAGGTTATTTTCCACACGCGCTCGAAACATATCACGTTCAATGAGACGCGCATGCGTCATGGTTGCCATAATCTTCAAGAACTCCGGAACAGTTATTTTAGAATACCATTCCGAACTTTTATGGAATTCATATACTCGAGGAGTGGTCAAAAGAATTGATTCAACTTGTTTTTTGAGAACCTTGATATTACCGTCGATTTCTTTTTTGGAAAGTACTGGTCTAGTTTTGTGCTTTCCAGTTGGGTCTCCAACTTGAGTGGTAACATCTCCCAACAAAATAACAGCCTTGTGGCCAGCCTCCTGCAATGCGCGGAGTTTCCAAAGACTCACGGCATGTCCAATATGCAACAGAGGGGCTGTTGCATCTATTCCATGTTTCACCCGAATTTGTTTATCTTTACCAAGCAACCCTTCAAGTTCTTCGACAGATATAATATCTTCTACCCCGCGGGTGAATATTTCTGATGTAACGGCGAGTTTTTTCATTCTATTTTCAGACTGATGATGATTTTGCAGACTCAGAGGCCTCAAGGAAAATCTTGTCCACCATGCCATTGCGAGGCAAAGAGACTTTTTTAATAGATTTCTTGCCCATCATACCACTCACTCAAGCAATTCTCAAAGCCCTAGAAAACAGCATCATTTTATTGTATAATCTCAAGTATGCCCGGTAGTGAAAACTCGACACGGAAGGCTCGACTGTACTCACCAAGACAAATTCACATACCGGGTGTGGGTTTAAACCTTTTAAAGAAGAAATTTACAAGCTCTTAGCTAGTCGAATTTCTACTACCGGGTATGCGTATTTATTGGTCTAAAAAGAAGCTTAAGACTCTTCTCCGAATCGGTCTTTTTTTAATACCACTTTTTTTAATTGGTGGAAGTATATATGCGTATACTCTTTTCTCAAACCTCCCTGACCCCAACCGCATCACTGAACGCGCAGTGTCTCAATCAACTAAGTTATATGATCGGACTGGCAAGGTGCTTTTGTACCAGATACACGGTGAGGAAAAGAGAACCGTGCTTAAATTCAATGAAATTCCAGATACGGTAAAGTGGGCAACGATCTCGGCCGAAGACGATCGGTTTTATCATCATATTGGAATCGACGTGATGGGTATCGTGCGAGCGTTTTTGAAAGATATTATTCATGCCAATGTCAGCCAAGGAGGCTCAACTATTACACAACAATTAGTAAAAAACTCACTACTTACTGGGGAGCGCACCGTCACACGAAAGATTAAAGAAATGTTTCTCGCAATTCTTATAGAGCGCAAATATTCTAAAGATGAAATTCTGGGCCTATATTTAAACCAAATTCCTTATGGCTCTAACGCCTACGGTATAGCGGCCGCATCAGAAACCTATTTCGGAAAACCCGCCCAAGAATTGACACTCTCCGAATCTGCTCTCCTTGCTTCACTCATCAAAGCACCGACATTTTATTCCCCTTATGGATCACATCAAGATGATCTTATGCGACGCAGAGACTCTGTTCTGAGCCGAATGGCCGAGTTAAACTATATAACCAAACAGCAGGCTGAAGCTGCTAAGGCCGAAAAGTTGGTATTTGCCCCACCCAAACAATCTATTCGCGCACCGCATTTCGTTATGTACGTGAGGGAATACTTGATTGAACGGTATGGAGAAGATTTTGTAGAACGTGGCGGCTTGAAAGTTATCACATCTCTTGACTGGAATTTACAAGAGCAGGCTGAAAAAATTATTCGAGAAGGAGCGGAAAAAAATGAAAAATCGGTAGGGGCACGAAATGCAGCCCTCTCTGCTATTGATCCAAAAACCGGAGAGATACTGGCCATGGTTGGCTCGCGTGATTATTTCGATCTAAAAAACGATGGGAATGTCAATGTGACAACACGAGCACGCCAACCAGGGTCTTCATTCAAGCCTTTTGTGTACGCGACTGCTTTCAAAAAAGGATTTACTCCCGACACAGTGCTTTTTGACGTACCAACAGAGTTCAATCCGAACTGTAACCCTGACGGAACTCCCGGACCACTAGTGGGGAACCCAAAGAGTTGTTACCACCCCAAAAATTACGACGGAAAGTTTCGCGGCCCCGTGACACTTCGCCAAGCCATCGCCCAATCCCTTAACATTCCTTCAGTAAAACTCCTTTATCTTGCAGGAATTGAAGATTCTATTAAAACCGCCCAAGACTTAGGTATTACCACCATAAAAGACCCTCGTCGATACGGACTCACTTTGGTGTTGGGAGGGGCTGAAGTAAATCTACTTGAGATGACCTCCGCTTTCGGTGTGTTTTCTCAAGAAGGGGCTCTTCACCCTAAAGTTGCAATTCTGCGCATCGAAAACACACAAGGTGAGATTGTTGAGGAAAAGAAAGATGCAACACTGCCAGTACTTGATACTGAAGTAAGCCGAGAGATTAACTCAGTGCTTTCAGACAACAATGCCCGAATTCCCGTCTTTAGCCCGCAAAGCTCACTATACTTCCCTAATCGCACGGTTGCTGTCAAAACGGGTACGACACAAGATTATCGAGATGCCTGGGTTGTTGGGTATACTCCATCATTAGTAGCGGGAGTTTGGGTGGGGAACAATGATAATACCCCCATGCATCAGTCAGGAGCATCAGTTATGGTTGCTGGTCCTTTATGGCACCAATTTATGGATTTTGCGCTACAAAATACTCCTCAAGAAGGGTTTACTCCCCCTCACATACCTACCCCAACCAAACCTATCCTCCGCGGGGTTTACCGTTCAGGACCATTTGTAAAAATTGACAAGATATCAGGGAAACTCGCCACAAGTGACACTCCTCCTGAGTTAATAGAGGAGAGGGGTTTTGGAAAAATACAAACTATTCTTGCAAGTATTCGTAGAGATGACCCGCTCGGCGATCCACCCTCCGATCCCCCCCAAGATTCTCAATACTATAATTGGCAGGCGGGCATTGATTCTTGGTTGGGTGTAAATTCCCTTACCCAAGAGCAACCCCCTACTGATTCCGACGATTCTCATCAACCAGAGAAACGACCACACATTCTCTTTCTTACTCCTGAGGAATCAGCTCAAGATGTTAGTGAGATTAAAGTCGAGGTACAATCAACATTTCCCCTCAAGGAAGTATCTTTATTTCTCGATGATGATCTAATCGAATCTCGGACGTCACCTATTGTATCTACCACATTTACCTTCAAACTCCCGGAAAAACTTTTGGTTGGCCAGCATGTAATAAAAACTACTGTGTATGACGCCGTAGGAAATAAAGAAACGCTGGAGAAAAAAATCAATATTACTCCTTAAATTACTATGTAAAGCGGATAGGCATGAGCACATACATAAACATGCCGTCTTCTTTATTTTTAAGGAGTGAGGGACGATTTTCGTCATTAATCCCTAAAAAAATCTTCTCTTCACTTAACACACCCAGACCATCTAACAAATAGCGATAATTAAAGCTCACTTTTGATTCTGTGCCTGAAAAGTTAAGGGGTATTTTTACTTTATTTTCCCCAATCTCTGGATTAATTGACATAATTTCTAAAAAACCGGAATGAAAGGAAAGAGTTACGTCTTGTACTTTTGAGGCAAAAATGCTTGATGAGCGGACTGCAGCGAGAAACTCATCTCGTTCAATAAAACACGATGTATCATATTTTATAGGAACAATAGCAGCGTATTCAGGAAAATTGCCCTCGATAAGACGAGAAATTATTTTTATATCAGGTAGACCACACATAATTTGTCCTTCCCCAAATGAAATTTCTAAAGTTTCTTGGTTCGTTCCCAAAACTCGTGATAGCTCTTGAGCGGTCTTCTGGGGCAAAATAAAAGAGAAGTGTTCATTAGTATCGTTCTCCAGAGTAATCTTTTGTTCTGCTAGTCGAAACGTGTCTGTAGCAACGAGATAGAGGGTATGTACATCAATTTTAAAAAAAACCCCCGCGAGCTCTGGTTTAAATTCAGAAACAGATACTGCGGGTAGGACATTTTCTAATCCAACTAAGAGTGTACTTGTCTCCAGAAAAAATGTTTTTTCTTTTTTAACTTTTGGAAGAGGTGGAAAGTCTTCACTATTTATACCATTAATACGTATATTATTTTTATCTGTGCGGATAAATAAGTTGCCTTCTTTCCCTTCAAGTTCTAGTTTTTCTTCTCGGATGGACTGAATTACTGAACTTAAAATCTTGGCAGGAATACTGGTTTTCCATATATCACCCCCTTTCCCAGGAACTATTATTTGAACTGCATACTCTAAATTAGTTGCTGTTACAATAAGTTTGTTTTCTTGAAATTCTAAAAGAATATTAGCAAGAACTGGCAAGGTTACATTTTTACCACTAAAGCGTTCTGCAATACTCACTGCACGTTCAAATTTTTCTTTTACACAAGTAAAGGCCATGTAATTATAATATAGTTATATATAAATTTATTACTATTACTATTATTAAGCACTAATTTTCTGTGAATTAGTTTACTTTATTTTGTATATACACTATTTTTCTGGTGTTTTTGGGGTGAGGATACTGTGGATTATTCGTGTATAATTATTTAAAAACATGAGGATAAATACCTTACTTTTCCACGCCACCCTATGCTTCGAGATAAATTCTATCTTTTATAGCCTGGATTTCCTCATCTAATTGACTGTTTGTCTTCAGTTCTCGATTGATTTTTTCACAGGAATGAATTGCAGTTGTGTGGTCTCTTCCACCAAATTTTTCTCCGATTGATGGATAAGAACTCTCTAATTCGTGGCGCATAAGATACATAGCAATCTGGCGCGGCCGCACAAAATCTTTTTTCCGAGAGCGCTGAAGAAGATCTTTTTCTTCAATATCATAAAATTCAGCAATAGCTTTCACAATTTTTTTGGGAGAAATAAACTTCTTTGGGGCTGTCACATGATCAGAAATAACCCTTTTTGCCGCAGCTGAATCAAGGGGGGTATTAGAAAGTTTTGAAGTAACAATAATGCGGTTTAATGCCCCCTCAAGTTCTCGGATATTGTTTTTTATATTTTCCGCAATATACACTAAAACTTCGTCGGGAAGAGAAGCTTTCTTCTGTTCGAGCTTTGCTTTTAAAATTGTGAGGCGAGTTTCAAAATCAGGAAACCCAACATCAGCGATCATCCCCCCCTCAAAGCGCGACTTGAGGCGCTCTTCGAGAGTCGCAATAGCCTGAGGTGGTCGATCAGATGAGATAATTATCTGTTTATTGCGCTCATATAACGTGTTAAAGGTGTGAAAAAACTCCTCCTGCATTTTTTCAGTGCGGGCAATAAACTGGATATCATCCATAATAAGTAGGTCGACTGCTCGGTACTTTTCTTTTAATTTATTTATTTCTTGATTTTTCAGAGCTTCAACAATTTCTATCATGTATTTCTCTGATGGGACATATTTGACCTTCAATGCCGGATTAACCCGTAACACCTCGTTCCCAACTGCTTGAATCAAATGAGTCTTGCCAAGGCCAACCCCTCCGTAGATAAAGAAGGGATTATAGCTTGTCCCTAGATTTTTGATAATCGACTGGGTAGCTGCATGGGCAAGTTCGTTAAAAGAACCCACAATAAAGTTTGAGAGAGTATAACGAGGATTGAGGTTTGTTTCTGGATGAACAGTAAACTCTTTAAAAGCAGGAGTATCATCTGAAAAGGAGGCATTAGAGTGTTTTTTCTTTGCATCTTTTGGTCCTAAGCTTCGTAACCCTTCGGGTTTTCCAATTATATAGGAAATGTCACGAACCTCAGAAGAGATTTCCCGTATTGCATGTAGTATTGTCTTGTGATACTTATTTTGAAGCCATTCTCGTGCAAATCCATTGGGAACACATACGGTTGCGATACCACTGTCAATATTTAGAATTCCAGTCTCTTGGAACCAAGTTAAGAAATTGGGCCGAGAAAGAGTGAGTTCAATTTTAGCAAGTGCTGTTTGCCAAAGCTCGTCTTTGTCCATAGATTTTTTAGGATCGATTAAAACTTTCCGAGGTTAGGAGAGTGCATCCGAAAAACCTTCTTTGTTTGCAAAAACTATCGGTTTACCTTTAATTAGGGTTTTCGGATACGCTCTGTTAAAAAACTTAAACTCATTATACAATATCGTTATGTCTTGTTTCCCACGAGGTATGTGGAAAAGGTGTTGACGGTGTGGGGAAAAGCACGATACAAACTATAAGTAACTAATTTTTAAAAGTATGTCTGTAACCTACCATCCGTCAAAACGGAAGCGCAAGAGAGCTCACGGATACCGTTCGCGAATGAAGCGAGCATCGGGCCGGAGAGTGGTTGCTCGAAGAAGAGCAAAGGGAAGGAAACGTGTGAGTATATGAAAAAAAAGTCTATACTCCGACAGGCCCACGACTTCAGGGTTGTTTTTGCACAGGGAAGGAAAATCGAATCCCCTTTATTTCGTATGTACGTCCGAAAAAATACTTTTCCGTACGCGCGGTTTGGGTTTGTCACCCCCCGCAGTATCGGGAAAAAGGCCACTTTAAGAAATCGCATACGGAGACGGGCTCGAGAGTGGATTCGCAAACAAACTATATTAACAGACCAAAATATCGATGTGGTCTTATTTTTTAAAAAACCAGCAATCACCGCATCACGTCAAACTTTTTATGACGAACTCAAAGAAAAATGTGGTTCTTTTCTTCCACCCGTTTCCACGCTACAGTCCTAAAGCCGCGATCTCCAAAATATGTGTTGGGTTATTTTGGGTGCTACACCAAATCGAATTGTTTATTTCTTGGTGTGGGGGTAAATTTATTTTGCGGGGCATCCGAATATATCAGAAAACAATTTCTCCCGACCACGGAGTTTTTAAAAATCCTCGCTGTCGTTTCTTCCCTTCATGTTCAGAGTATACTCTGCAGTCACTCCGTCAATATGGACTTTTGAAAGGAGGCATGTTCTCCTTACTAAGAATCGCAAAATGTCACCCTTTTCACCGGGGTGGGTATGACCCGGTAGTGAAAATTCGACACTGTAGTGTGTGGTGAGGTTCAAGGACCAAGATTAATAGTGGAAGTTCTGGCCGAGACTGTGTAAAAGATGATTTAAATTTGTTGTCCTGTCAGATTTCCCTGCCTGTCGGCAGACAGGTACTACCAGGATGATCCCGCGCCACAAAACTCCTTATGAATCTATTAAATTTATTTCTTAGCGCATATCACGAAGTTCTTTATCGACCACTATTTAATGGTCTTATTTGGTTATATGGAATTCTTCCTTGGCAGGACCTAGGGATTAGCATTATTTTATTTACAATCATAGTCCGTTTTATTCTTGCTCCTCTCATGATTCAGGGTCAAACCGCGCAAAAAAAGATGGCGGCTCTGCAGCCCCAAATCAAGAAGCTACAAGAACAGTTCAAAAATGACCGGGAGGCACAAAGTAAGGCCCTCATGGAATTGTATGCACAAAACAATATCAACCCTTTTTCGGGGTGTTTGACACTACTTATTCAACTTCCCATCCTTTTTGCTATTTTTGGTGTTTTCCGCCACGTAGCCGATCCTGAACAACTAAAGATTTTGTATTCATTTGTACATAATCCCGGATCAATTAACCCCATCGCTTTTGGTTATTTTAATCTCACAAAAGGAAGTATTTACCTCGGGGTTCCTGCGGCCCTGACACAGTTTCTCCAAACTCGGATGACGTTGCCTCAGGCACCTGCGTCCGGCGGTGAAAACGACATGGCACGTATAATGACGTGGCAACTGCAGTATTTTCTCCCCATTATTATTCTCATTACCTCGGCTTCTCTACCTTCGGCGCTAGCAATATACTGGACAGTTTTTAACGTTTTTGGTATCGTTCAGGAGTTAATTATGAGAAAAATGGGAAAAAAGATTTAGAGCATTGTTTAAAACATGCTCTAGAGAGAATACCAATGGACGTATCACTAATTAAAAAAGAAATAGAAACGCTCGTTCAACGTATGAGTTTTGGTAGCGAGCTTGAATCAATTGATGTTCATGAAGGAGCAGCAAGCCGTTTTGTTATTCGCCTTCACTCATCTGGTAGAGAAATTCCCCAAGGGGAAGAACTCCATGATCCCCCCGCCTCTTCCAACATGCTTATTGGAGAGAGAGGTAATAATTTAGCGGCACTGGAATATCTCTTAAAAAGAATTTTGCAGAAAAAATATAACGAAGATTGGAAATTTACGCTTGATGTCAACGATTACCGAATGAAGCGCTTGGAAGATTTAAAACAAGATGTAAAATCAGCCGCTAAAGAAGTAAGGACGCATAAGCGAGAAGTATCACTTCGACCCATGTCTTCTTTTGAAAGAAGAATTGTACACCTTCTCTTAGCCGAGTATCCTGACATCACAACCGAGTCAATCGGGCAAGAGCCCGACCGGAGGGTGATAATAAAACCGTACCCGTAAAATTAGTGAATAGTGGGTAGCAAAAATAGCTTTAAGATCGTAAAAGACCCGAAGATTTGCAAACCATAGACCCAAATGGCAAAGTCCGACTTCCCGTGGAAGTCGGACTTCTTAAATTAGAACTATAGACTACCAACTACTCACTACAAACTAATTCTGTAGCTCCATAGTGTTCCATCAGTACGGTTTACAAAGAAAAGGTAATCTCCCTCTTTTGACAAGAGTAGGTTCGACATATCAAAATTTCCTTCCTTCATTATTTCCTTTACATCTTGGGTTTTTAAATCAAACTCGATGAGTGTATCTGACGTGTTAATTTCCCCGCGTAAATATTCATCGGGTAGAACTGAGGTAGCGGATAATAGTCGGGGCACTCCGCAGAGTAATTTAAGAGCGTTAATAAAAACACATTTTTCAGGAATAGTTTTCCGCGCAAAGCTGAAGAGAGGATCACCGGTATTGCTGTATACAGATAATCCGAGTCCTGTTCCATCTGGCTTGGTAGAACTTACCAAAATCTTGGTGGCATCAGGCGACCAAAGCGACATAAGTCCAAAAAATGGTCCTAAGATCCGGTTAAATCTTCCTGTTGTGATGTTATAAGTAAAAAGATACCCTTCTGCGAGGCCCGAAGGTGCGGTCTGAAAAGCGATGGTTGTTGTTCCAACCCATGAGATCTGGCTATCACGTATAGGGGTTGAAAATACTGCGCGGGGATTTCCATTGGAACTATTTGCGGTTACCAGTGATAATTGGTTGTTTTTTGGCAAAAGATAGGCAATTGATTTTCCGTCAGGAGACCAACTAAAACTTTTGACATTGGGAGGCAGAACCGTGATTGTCGACGTGCCCTGGTGGAGAAAACTTTTGGGAGTCTCGTCGTCAAGGTAGAAAACCGCAGCTCGGTCTCGCAAGTTTGACCACAAGGCGTTAACCAGACCGATGATAGTAATATTGGAAACTTCGGTTTTTTCTTTTCCACGGAAGTCTGAAGAGAAAAGATCTCCCCCGTCCTTTTTATAAAATAGTACTTTATCTCCTTTTGCGTTAAGTGAAACCGAAATAACAGGAAAATCAGTAAGTTGCACGAGTTTTTGTTCTTCGGGTATTTGCGATGTCGGTGGAGGAGATGCAGACGGTGGCTCCGAGGAAGGAGGGGGCGTTGATGGTGTCGTGGTGCTTACCGGGTTTCCCTTGAAGAAACTGGTGATGCGGCTAATTATCCCCCCTCCACTGGGTGTTACTTTGTTAGCCTGGTTGCTATTTAGGAAAAACCAGACACCAAAGGCTATGGCCAGTAAAATTATTACGAAGACTATGTATTTTTTGTGTTTAGGGCTCATAATTTATTGAAGTGGTACACAGACCTCAGCACATCGTTGTTTCGCAAGATCGTTTATTTGGTTAAGTGTGTTTGGATCACTTGCTATTTTTTCTTTATAAGCTTGACAGGTTCTCATTAATCCACCAACTATTGAGCCGCCTACGGTCTTTCCACCACACTCTGCGACTGAAGGAACCACAGCACCACCCTGAACCGTTTTCCACTGTTCGTCGGTACCCTTAAATGTATCGGGTTTTTTTGCGCTCTTTAGATCCTCTTCGGTTAAAATACCATTTCCATCAACCGTACTTGGTGTCGGTGCATATTTTATATCTGGTAGACCTATACTAAAATTCTTCACCAAATTCGGATTAATCGTATATAGAATCAACCATGAGAGCAGCGCAATTACGAGACCCAGAAGCGCATTTCCTATGTAACCCTTAGCTTTGCCAATCTGGGTTTGATTGTCACGAGACGTGAGATACAGCACTCCACCATAAGTCACCATGAAAAACGCCGATATCCCCGCAAGACTCAATCCAAAAAGATAGAGCTTTGAAATCAAGTCACCCGGGCTTGTGGCGTTAATAAATTCAAAACCAGGGATTTGTGTTGACCCTGCTGCTAGATTAACACAATACCCCCCTTGAGCACTCTGACACGAAACAGCAAAGGCTGTATTGTTGATAGCCAATAGTCCGAAAAATAAGATAAGGAAAAGATATTTCATCCCGTTAGAAGTTTATGATTTGTAATGGTTTGATTGAACATAGTGCACCACTGTCTTTTATTTTACTTTGAGGTGTGATCGGCCACACACTTCTAACGGGATTCATATCAACGGATAGAGAAACTTATAAACTGTGAGGCCGAGAGAGACTTACTGGCTTGTCCAACCGTGACGGTAACGGGAATTATTTGGTTGGATGTATCTCCACTATTTACGGTCAAGATCCAAGGGTTTTGCGTAACCTCTTGTGTTTGGGTGGTTCCCAAGACATCCCACTGGAAGGAAAGTTGTTTTTTTGAGGTTATGGGGAAGAAAAAGGGTTCTGCGGTGAAGTCTTCGGTTGAGCGACTCTTAACCTCCGAAATCACACTTCGCGGCTCAACTCCTCCCAGAGGTTTTAATTTGTGGATCACTACAGTTGGTTTAGTGGAAACAATAAAAATTTCTCCGGTTTTGATGATCGCTCTATTTACATCTCGGACGGTCACTTTAACATGGTGTGAAGTCCCGGGTAGATCCGAAGTTTGGATCCGAAAAACTTGTTGTCCTACGCCGTCAAGCGCCTTGTCCTCATCGTCAAGTGCCCAGCGGTAGATTAAGTTTTCCGGCGCAATCAATAATCCTCCGACAACAACATTGGGTACCGCGACTAAAGACACCACCGAGTTTTCCACCGGAAGCGCTTTTCCTTTGTACCAGGAAGGGACATAGGTTTCGGCAAACCATGTCAGACTAAGATCGGCGACAGGTATCGAAAGTGAGGCCTTTACTTGTCCTGATCCCGGATACAGAGCAGTAACACCGACCTTAATGAAAGAGCCAACAGTGCCCGCCATCAAAGTAAAAGAGCTTTTTCCGACCCCCGAAAGATCATCGCGCCGAACTCCATTTATAGTCCACAAAAATGTAACTGAATTTTTATCAGTTGTCGGGGTTGAAGCGCTAATGCTTACTTTTTCGCGTGGAGAGGGAGACGGAGGATCAGCATTTAAAGCAAGCGGTTGAGGTATGGCTTGGGCATGTACAAAAAAAGCCAACACCAAAAAAAGAAGAGAGACTCCCCATGGAACAAAGGATTTCATATATAAATTATATACCTGCATTTCTAGTTTGTGCATATTCTTCTTTAGCTTTTTTGATCAATATAAGTTGAGCAGGGTCGGACGTGATAATCTGATCTTCGGTGTAGGATGCCATCACTTTGATGGCGACGTGTTTTAACCCTGCAAAGAAAATCCCCTCTCCTCGTTCTGATTCAAGCAATAAAAACTTTTCCTCCTCGGTGAGATTAAATGTTTGCATAACCGCGTCAATAGTCGCCGGCGACTGTTTGAGTAAGATCTGGATTGAAGAGTTGGTAATTATAGGTTTTCCATACGGGGAATTTAGAAAGTCGCTTACGTCCTGCGTAATTGTCGAAAGCCCCAAATAATATTTGCGCGCGCGTTTGGCAATCCCAAAGAGGAATGACCCGCCGTCCTCGTTTTTCATAAGCCACCAGGCCTCGTCCACCACCAACAGGCGTTTTTTTAGTGTAGTTCGGACGACATTCCAGATGTAGCGCAAAATCAGAAACATGCCGACTGGACGCAGCTCATCTTCAATATCTCGCACCGAGAAAACAACCAGGCGATTTCTGATTTCAAGATTGGTTTGTTGGTTGATAAATCCTGCCCAGGTACCGGTAGTGTATTTTTTCATTCGCATGGCTAAACTCTCGCCTCCTTGGGTGCTTGCTAAAACTAGCTCAAGGTCCGAGAGCGTCGGTGGGACAATTTTGGAAAAATCAGATTCAGGAGTTATGTCGCGCGACGCGTACGTTTCGCTTATGGCCTGATCCAGAACCGAGTCCTCTTCTTGGGATAGGCCTCCAAGCATAATGCGGAAAAGTCCAATTAAATTTATGACATTGGAACGCAAAACATCAGCCGGAGACTCGTCCTCTCGGGGAACAGGCAGATCAAAAGGATTAATGTGATTTTTTGAAGTCAACGAAACATTAACATAAGAGCCGTTGACGGATTGGGCAAGGTATTCATATTCACGTTCCGGGTCAATCACAATCACATCCACATCCCACATGAGAGAGCGCAGGATCTCAAGTTTAGTTACGTAACTTTTTCCGCCTCCAGACACTCCAAAAATCACGGAATTGGCATTCGGTAATGAATAGCGATCATACAGGATTAAACTATTATTGTGGCGGTTAATACCATACAGAATTCCTTTGTTTGAAGTCAGGTCAAACGAAACAAAAGGAAAGGAGGATGAAATAGGAGACGAATTAAGATAGGTATTGATTTGCAACTTATCAATATTAAAAGGAAGTGTTGACTGGAACCCTTCGGCCTGCTGAAAGAGGGCAGGTTTTGTATAGACGAGGCGCGCTTCAAGTAAAGATTTAATTTCACTTTCTGCTGTATTTAATTCGTTTTCGTTTAAACCGTACACGGTTATGTAAAGACCATAGTTGAATAGTCGCTCTTGTGCTTGTTGGAGTTTATCACGCAGCTCTTCAAGATCCCGGTAGGCAGTATCAAGGATAGGGTCTCGCACCAAGCCCTTGTCTTCTCGAGCGGAGATTTGTGATTGCACTTCAGTTACTTTTCGTCGTAGGGTGCGCAAAATGGTTGATGTATCAACTGGATGGATGTGCATTGAAATATCAAAAATCTTATCAAGATTAATGATGGGGCTAAACCAATTGGTGTGCAGGTAGCGAGGATAGGAAAATACGAAAATAGTGCGTGCTAATTTCTCTCCCAAACGCACAAACATGGGGGTAATCTCAAGAGCGGAGGGTGCCAAGACGTCCTTTAATGCTAATTCTCCGGTGCGATAAATCTCCTCCGGAAATACCGGGAGAACGTCTACACTTTCTGGTTTTTTGCTAAATAGGCCCATTATATTGCTCAGTGATTATTAATGATTGATAAGTTATCTTTTCACTTCTTCAGCCGCCATCACGGCATGCTCAAACTCTGTTGGGTTATAGAGTCCATAAAAAAGTTCAATAAGCTCCTCGGTATTTAAAGGCACTGATCGAATACCAAATCTACCCAGTCCTCCAATCACCGCATCAACGCGTTGCCACAATTGATTTTTGTATTCTTCAAAAAAATTATTTTTATCTACTTCGGAGTTTTTCCCAAAACCCAAGGTCGAAGTAATTGCACCAAAGGCGCCTTTTTTTTCAACAAAAGGAGGAGTAAACGGAACAACCACATAAAAGGTTTTCGACATAATATTGGTTAATTCGACGAATGTCCGAATAAACTCAACATACTCACTGATTTGGACTTTCAACAAATCATTGGTCTCTTCCTTTTGGCGCTGTTTTAGTGATTCTAGATACGAATCAATATTTAATTTTCGTGAATGGATAACAAACTGCAATGGGAAGTCAAGTGCATTTAAAAAGTTCTGGTATTGATACACGATGGCATCCTGCTCGTCGGTTGATTTTAAGGCAAAGTTTACCGATGAACACATCAGGATAACTCGAATTCCCCCATCTTTGAGGATGAGAACATCTTCGCGAATCGTATCAACATTTAAAAATTCTTGGGCAGATACACCGGTGGGCATACAACTTGAATTATGAATTTAGAATTATGAATTATGGGCATGAATTGTTTCTATTCTTTCTCTTGGTTTTGTTCACTCATTTTAATATCAAGGCTCCATGCAAGATCCGATAGTTTGGAGCGGGCAATTTTGGGAACGTCATGCACCAGCACATCAGGAACTGTGGGGGCCTTTTTGGCTGCCTGTGGTACTCTTTTTTGCCATACATAGAGTCTTGGACGAACAAAGAAGAAAAAAGCTCGTTTCAAAATTATTGGAAACGGTTGCTCATTAATTTTCCAGAACGCAAGTGCGGCAGCCAGGCCCCCGAAAAGAATTGCTAAAGGGATAAAAATGTAAAACTGGAAAAAACGATAGGCAACAAAAGCAAGCACTGCGCCCCCGCCGATGTAAAGGCTCTGTTTAATCGTCAGTAAATTTCCAATAACCTTGTCTTCTATAGTGATAAATTGTGGAACTTGATATTGCTGCATATTACTAGAATCAAGAATTATGAATTAAGAATTATGGACTTCGATTTTTTGATTAAGCCATTGTGAATTTTACTCACCATGGTGATTTGTTCTGATGCTTTTTCAAAATCAACTTGATCAAGATAGCCTATGTCTTTGGCTATCAAAAGCTGGTTTTGTACCTCAGTTAGGGAGCCTAAGGCCATAGAATAAAACTGTAGCTTTTCTTTATAAGAATTTCGACTAAAACCCTCTGCTATGTTTGATGTGATGGATACTACCGCTCTTCGTAGTTGACTAGTTAGTCCGAATTGTTCTTCTTTAGGAAATTTAATCGTTAATCTATATACCAATAAGACTAGTTGATGACCCTCTTTCCAAGCATTAAGGTCAACAAATGATCTTATTTTATTTCCAGACTCAAAATTCATAATTCGTAATTCATACCTCTAGTCCGCAGGTTCCCTGTAGGGGTCATTTTTTTGAAATGTTTGGGCAGCGGACTTGGAGTTTCTTAGATCAATGGGCGGGACCTTTAGTGATGGATTGGGAATGGATGGCGTAAATTCTTTTTTGGGCGGGGTGGGAGGCTGGGGGGGCACACTTTGGTTCGGAACCTGACCTATTCTGGGTGGAGGACTTACATGAGGAAACATGGATTTTACGTCTTTTTCTGTAGTTTCGGGGTGTTCTCGGTAAGGATCTTTTTCAAGTGCAACGTAGGGTTTGGTGGGTGCAGAGGTTGCGAAGGGCGGTGTTACCGGTGTTTCAGCCGCTTTTTCTTCTGGTGGTTTGGGTGTCGTAGATGGGGGTTGTGGAACTCTCGGTGTTGATGAGGCAGAAGGAACACTGGAGCCTTGCTCAAGTTTGGGTCGCAAATCAATTGGTTTGGGTTCCGGTGTTTGGGGTTTTTGTTCAGGATGTGTTACCGGCCTTAAGGGTTCTGTATTTTGGGATACCGAAGGCGATGGGGTTTGCACAGGTTTCGGTTCGGTTTTTAGTGCTCGTAGATCAATGGGAGAAGACCTTCCTACAAGTTCTCGTTCTTGTAGTTTTTGACTCAACGGAACCGCTGATTGTTGTGCAGAGGGCACTACAGATGGGGAAGTTGGTTCTACATCCATATTGTGTGCCGTCTTCAGCAGCTCACGAACGGGTACCAAAACTCTCTCATTAACTTCTTTTACAACTTTTTCAAGATCTTCAGTGTCAAGATGCAGTTTATCAGTCAAATTTTTGGAAAATTCTTTGGGCTGCACGAGTCCCAAAAAGATGTATCCTATTTCTTCTGATAGTAATCCTATCTCTTCAATTGTAAGAAGATGCTTTCTTCCGATGTCATATACTTCTCCGGCAAGCTCAATGCTAAACATTGCTTTTTGCAAAATCGGAGGAAGTTTTTTGTATTGTTCGTCTATTTTTTGTTCAGAAAACTGGGCCATATTTTTATTTTTTAAATCCTATAACTTAATTAAGTGGTAGTACCTCTGGGAGCCGGTCCTGTTCCACCCGTGGTTCCTCCGGCAGCTGGTCTGGTACCCGCTGTCTTTTTCTTTTTATCTTCCTCGGCATGCATTCGTTCTATTTCTTGGGCCATGAGAGATCCAAATCTATCAAAAAGTACTGTTGGTATTGGCGCCAGTATGTTTTTTTGACTTTCCGACAAGTTGCGATTTTTTATTTCATCTCGGATAAGCGATAGTTCAGAAAGCATATTCCTCCACAAATCGATATTCTTTTTTGTTTCTCTCGGAGATGGACGCCGATCTAGTGGTTGTTTCTCAATATTTTCTAATTTTTTCTGCATTGCATCAAAACGTCCGGAAACACCGTTAAAATCTTGTATAAGGACAGAATCTGGACGATCGGGCAATTCGGTAGAGATTCTAAATCCTAGATTACGACCAAGGGTGGAAGCCAATGAGTTGAAGGACTGCGGTTCAGCTGATTGTTTATATTGAGTTTTTCCTTCTTCTGTGTTCATATAACCCGCAACATTGGTTGCTCTGGTCTGGTCGGTTTCAGCAAGTTTGCTGGCAAAGCCAGCGTTTTTGGCTATTTTTTCTACTACAATCTGGGTCGAAAGTGCCTCATGGGTTACATTGCTGCCGCCAACCCTCGTGTTTGGATTAAAGGCACTTTTAAGGTCCATATTTCCAATATCTGAAGGTTGGTCATTTTTTTGCCACGCCATATATATCGCCGCGGCATCTCTTCGATCACCTTCACTAGTAAGTTTTTTGATTGCAGGAATATTCTGAAAGTTTTTATCAGCAAGGATTTTATCAACTTCTTTAGTAGAGAAATCTTTAGCACGCGCAATAGAGGGATCGGCTTTCAAAATTGCAAGGTGTTGACCGCCCCCCAGTGGCCGTAATTGTTCAACAGCCGCCTGTCGCTGTTTGACAGCGTTAGCTCCCGAGTATGCTTGTATATCATCAGAGGCGGCCAGTTTCTTGCGTTTAGCAAGTTCTTGTGTGATAGCCGATTTTCTCGTCTGGAACAGGGTTTCTCCGTACATTCGTTTTAATTCGTCATCAGTTGCCCCAGAAAGCTTTTTCTGCTCCTCGTCAATAACTCCACGTCCTCGGCGGGCAAGTCCTCGAGCGCCTTGAGGTATACGAAGAACACTCATACCTCCACGTAAATACGGATTTTCCACCTTACTAACTCTCTCCTCTATTCTTGCACCAGCTGCTCCTAACCGCGGCATAATAACTTTGCCGGCCATGCCACCGACTCCACCCGCCGCGAGCAGCCCGAGTTTTTTACCGGTATCTAAAACTGCTTCAGTAACCGCACCGCCGGCTTTTCGCGAAACAATGACTGCGATATATAAGAAAGCAATGCTTGAGATGACTACGATATATCGATTTGCATCGGTGGAGGGATCAATGATTGCAACTGATTTTGATTGCTGCATCATCAAAAGAGCCAAATAGATAAAGAAATAAAAGAGCGGGGCAAAAAGAGCCTTGTTAAAAAGTTCTTTTGACCACCATTCAAAAAAAGTGTGTCCTTGTTTTCCTGGTGCTGCCCAGGCGAGAATAGCAACCGGAGCTATGACTGAGAGCACTATCATGTAAACAAGACGTATGAGAAGCACAACTGCACCAAGGGTAAAAGCTACTATTGTTAGAATTAGAAAAACATTATTAAGGGCAAGCAGCAAAGCCGAATTCCACAACCCACTTGGTCCAGTAAGAGTTGTTTCAAAAAGTCCTCCGATAATTCCTCCAACTATTCCTCCCGCAAGACAGCCAACCACCGGGGCCCAAAAACCGGCTGCACACCCAATAAGAGCTCCTGTAGTTCCTCCAACCGCTTGCGCTTGCACAGGATGGATACCAATAGAAGCCAGGGCAGTATCTTGAACTGAAGGCGCCATGAGTATACCCCCCGCCTTATCCATTTCCGCAATTGTTTTTTGGGTTTTTTGAATTTCAGTTTGTGTTTGTCGTTGATCAAGGTTTTGAACTTGAAATTTATCTGCAAGAAAATCAGAAACATGACCTTCCGGCATGCTTTTTGCAAAGACAGAAGCAAGCATATTGGTAAATCCAAAAACAATTGTCACCATTGCAAGACTAAAATTGATTAGGAGTGCTGCAACGATAACTTTAACTAAAAGTTTTCTTCCGCCGTATTCCTCGACACTAAAAATAATTGTAAACGCAATCCATAGAATAATGAGAATAAACAGCGAATTGGCCATATCTCGCATAATGACCCAGCCTATGCGAGCAGCGTCCATGGTAGCGGGCAAGAGACTTATATTTAGTGCCAACATGTTCTCTAAAAAAGCGCCTGCAATGCCGAGAATAATAATGAGCACACCCTTCAGAATCGCTAAAAAGGCAGCCACAATCGCTATAGCAGGACCGGAAAGCCCTGCCGCAATCTCTAAGAATCCCCCTCCAGAGCTTGATGTAACTGGGGCTGGTGCCGAGTCTGCCGCATGTACCGGCAACACAAAAGTCACCGCAAAAAATGCGATCACAAGAAACAGAACCAGTTTTTGCTTGAAATTCTTCATCTATAATTTGTATGCCTCCAAAACTTTTGTATTTATTTGTCGGATAAGACCGATTGCCTCTTCTGTGGTGAGGGTGACAGCGAAGTTTGAACCTGGACTATCAAGTTGTTGCGACAACTCCTTGAATCTAATTACTTCAAGTTGATCGTGGAGAGAGAGCAACTCTTTTCTTTTTTGAGTTACCGCATCTCGTACACTACGGAGTTCGGCCGTGGAGGTTGCTGTGAGAGTAATTTTTTGATCAAGGAAGGCAAGTGTTGAAGTCGCGTGCGTTATGGCGGCCTCTTCGATATCAAGGAAGTTAAAGCCCGGTTGGGTAGCACCCAGGGGGGTAGCATCTTTTCCTTTTGAGCTTTGCTCAGTGACTCCTGCGCTAATAAGGAGTGAGGTTAAGTATGTATCGATGTCCTTGAGAACGAGTGGATTGTTTTCTGTTGCCACAGTGTCTCGAAGCTCAAGCAGGGCATTGAGTTGTTTATCAATCTGTGTGAATGCCGTTAGAAGATCGGTTCTCTCTTGTTCAAGTGTTGTCCGCTCATTTTGTAGGTTGGTCACTGTATCACAGCCCGAAAGGAAAACAGTAGTGCTCTGACATGCCCCTTGTAGTGTATTGATTTCAACTGTTTTTTTGGAAATTTTTATACCCACTTCGATAATTTTTTTATCGAGAGCCTGCTCGGTCCCCTGAAGTTTAAATATCATCGGGTCGATCTTGTCAGTAAAGTATCGGATGTTTGCGCTCATAGGTATCGGTGGAAGATTGGCTAGACTACTATCGCCAATAAGGCCACCACCACTTCCAGAGCTTGAAGAAAGCATTTTTGTGATAAGGGCAGAAACAATAGCACCAATTCCCTCGTCAATTTCGTCTGCCAGTTGCGCTGAATGAAGTCCGGAAAGTACCGATCCGGATAGCGCGTCCCCTACAATCTTGCCGGGAGTTTTGGTGGTGTATTCTTTAGTGCATAAAGTTTTACGAGCACCACCGGCGGCCTGTCCCGTTGCAATTGACGGACCGGCAACTCCTTCTTCTGATAGTGCACCAGTAAACTGTTGTCCTGCCTGCTGTTCTTCAGCTGCGCTGCCCTGATCGGTAATGGTCCTTGGTTGTTGGAGGTTTTGGATTTCTTGTGTGGGGGTTATGCCAAAAGTTTTTTCAATTGAGGGGAGATTCGGGTTATCAGTTGTGGTCTTTTGGCTTGTTGAGTTATTTTCTTGGACCGCACCACCAATTGCAGCAAATCCACGGTTTGTAGTTGGTGCTGAAGATCTGTCAAGATTCTGTTCACTCCCTCGTACTCCTTCTCCGGGAGCTTGGCTGCCTGCTGAAGCATCAACTGTAAAACAATTCTCTTTTGTCGGCACCTTGAATCCCAAAAATCCAGAGCCGGCTTGGTACCCTAGTGCCGTTCGTTCTTTAGAATTTTTTTCTGCAAAAATTTTAGCGTCGAGCGCAATCATATACGCACCCGAACGCGTGTTCTGGGGTGTCAGTTGAAGGGAGAAAAAAGATTTCCATCCGCCATTTTGGAAATTTTGAGCAAAACGCTGCAGATTGCCGACAATGCCGGTGACTGTGCAGGTAAGTCGCTGACGAAGCCCCGGAAGTCGTAAACTAATACGCAAATAAGCCCCAATATCACCGCATAAGTTTATTCCGCTTAAATTATTTAAAAACTCTCCCCCAACCTCATCAGCGGTGCGGCGAAATTCCTTATCAAGATTAGCCACAAAACCCGCATCGTCTCCTTGGATCCAACCCAGAATCTGATTGGTCATGGCGCGAATAACGGTTTGCGCTGCTAGGTATGCCAACGGGTCAAGCACATATTCTTTGAGGTCGATACTTGAAGTGTCATAACTTGATATCGTATTTACCACCGAATCAATGGTTGCCATGACTTCATTAATGAAGTCTGACACTACGTCGCCAACACCCAGGACAGCTTCAGCACGATGGGGAATATAAAGACCGAGTGTGGTAATCAGGAGAAAAAAGAGGACAGTATGTTTAAATGAGGAAGGGAGAGCGTACATGATTATTGACGTGCTTCTTTAATAATTTTCTCCTCGGATGTTTTAAGAAAATTTTCAAACTCTTTAAAGAGATTCATTCGCTCACGTACGGCCAAGAGAGTAAGAATTGGATCATTGGCTGCATTGCGCATCAATTCTGCCGCTAGTTTAAATTGTGAAAAATAATTGAGAACCGATATATGAAAACCTTGCAACGAAGGAGGAGTTTTGGTTGCTTTCAATTTCTCAATCATGCTGTTATAAAGAGCGATGTGCTCGTCCAGTTTCTTTAATTCATCATAATTTTGATCTCTAAAAGTTTGCGTCACAATATCAATTTCAGTCTCCTTCCGAGAGCGAAAGGGCTTAAAAGTAAGATCAAAATCTTTGAAATATTGATAACGTGCCTGAATAGAATCATCACTAGTGTTCAGAATCTCAGTTTGGGTAAATATATGGGCTTTGGTAAGCACGTGCTGATTTAAAAGATCATTGGTATAATATTCAACTGTTTTGGTATCAATGGTTGGTTTTCCACCGCCTGCCAAAATCTGTGTGATTGGTCCTTTTACAAATTTCTCGGTAAAATCTCGGGTTACGTTATTGGCATCCACGACAGCGGCACTTTGTTTCTGTTCTAAAATAACAATTTTGTCGTTTGGGCCGGCTTTCAAGGGGTCTCGCCCCTGTGCGATCTCGTCTTTGTCCGAAGTTCCGTCTCCATCGGTATCGGGATTGTGCGGATCAGTCCGAAAAATTGTCTCCTCCCAGTCTTTTAGTCCATCTCCGTCACTGTCTTGATTTGAAACATGCTGCGCTATTTTTTCACCTGCTGACAAAGAAGATTTTTGACTTGCAAGCGGTCTTTTCCAGAAGAAAAAACCGGCAAGAATTAAAATGAGAAATACCAATAACACAAGAAAACGTCTTGCGTTGAGAGACTTCGTATACATCGGCATCCGTAATCTCATTACGCTTAATTATAACACAACCGAGCTTAATATTTTCGGGGAGTGCTGTGGATAACTACCTATATAAGGTGAGCTAAAAATCTAGTTCTCTTTTTTGAGAAGATTAAGGAGGTTTTGCCATTGAGAGGGTGCTAATTCTTGAGGACGGGCATCTTTTGAGATACCAACGGTTGCCAAAGCTGTTTCTACTACTGTTTTGCCATATGTTTTACCCAGAGTATGGCTTAGTTTTTTCCGTTTTTGAGCAAATCCTTGTCGCGCAAGGGTAAAAAGTTCTTTCAGATCATTTTTTGCATCAAGGGAATTGGTTACTTTAATAGTGCAAAGGGCTGAATCTATCTTGGGCTGAGGCCAAAAACAAGTTCGGGGAACTATCTTCACTAAATGGGGTGTGCCAAAAATCTGGACTGATAAGCTCAGTAGACTCATGTGAGGGGGTTTGGCCACAATACGTTCAGCTACCTCCTTTTGAATGGTAAAAGCAATAGTGTGCGGCTGCGGGCCTTCTTCAAGCAGGATTCGAATGAGACGAGACGTAAGATAATAGGGAATGTTTGCAACAAGTTTATAGGTTATGGGTTGTAGGGTGTGAGTCGCAACAACTTCGGGAAAGATTTTCAAAATATCGCCGGTAACAACCCTCACGTTGCTAATTTTTTCAGAGGCAAGGGCAATGGTGAGCTCCTCTGCGAGTTTTTCGTCCTTTTCAACCGCAATCACTTCGTGTGCGGTTTGCGCGAGTACCCGCGTCAAAATTCCGGTTCCGGGCCCAACCTCTACTATCCTATCCGTTTTGGATACTACTGCTGATTGTACAAGAGTATCAACGACCCAATTGCAGCGAATAAAGTGTTGACCTAAAGATTTCTTTGCAAACATAGTTTTCAATCAATTCTCAATGAAACATTGCTTCATTCAATGGAAAATTCAATGAAAATTGTAAATCTAAAAATTATCTTGTCAGTCAAGCAATACCTCTCCGAGTGCGTCCTCATGAACCTCAACCAAGTGCTCGGGGATTTCTGATAGAAATCGCGACGGAGGATTGGCTTGAATTGAGCCAAATTGAGTGCGCCGCAGAGCAAAGGAAAGAAAAATTTGTTCTTTGGCGCGCGTCAGGGCGACGTAACAGAGCCTTCGCTCTTCCTCAAGTTCGGCAGGATTAAATTGGGAGCGTGAGTGCGGAAAGACTCCCTCTTCCATTCCCACCACAAAAACTATGGGAAATTCAAGTCCTTTAGCGGCATGAACCGTCATAAGATGCAAGGAATTCTTGCGAATAGCTTCATTATCTTCAAGGTCAGTCATCAAAGCCACTTCTTCAAGTAATTTTTCAACTCCTTCAGGGGCTGGATGCTCGTTAAATTTGGCTGATAAGTTGATCAGTTCCTGTACGTTTTCCCACCGATCTTCTGCGTGGTTGGTATTGTCATCAAGGTACTCTTGATAACCAATTTTGTTAATTAAGGATTTAAAGAAACTTGCAGCTGGTTTTTCGTTGATTTCTGCTCGTAGTGAGTCGATGAGGGAATGAAAAGTTGCAAGAGACGGATGTGCGAAGTCCGGTTTTTCAAGAAGTTTTAAAAATGTTGCCTTGCCGATGCCGCGTGCCGGAACATTGATGATCCGCTTCAGGCTTAACATGTCAGTCGGGTTTAAGATGTAGCGCGCATATGCCAGAACATCCTTAACCTCCTTTCTTTGGTAAAACTTCGTGCCGCCGACAATGGTGTAGGGCAGGTTGGCTTGCAGAAGTGCCTCTTCAAGTACACGGGACTGAGCGTTCATTCGATACAAAATAACCATATCATTAAAGGACCGTCCGCCGTTTCCGAGAAAATCTTGAATTTGCGAAAGCACGTTTTCGGCTTCAACATATTCGTTTTCGGCGACGGTAAGACCAATGCGCTCCCCTCCTTTAAAATCCGTCCACAGTTTTTTTTCTTTTTGAACTTTATTGCGGCTAATAACCTCACGGGCCGCATCGAGAATAACTTGAGTTGAACGATAGTTTTGATCCAAAATAACGACATGGGCATTTGGCCAGTCTTTTTCGAAATTTAAAATATTTCGAAAATCGGCACCACGAAACGCATAAATGGCTTGGGCGTCATCCCCCACTACGGCAATATTCCCGTGAGTCCGAGCAAGGCTATGGGTTAGGACATATTGGCTGTGGTTTACGTCCTGATATTCATCAACATTGATATATTGAAATTGGTCTTGATAGGATTTTAGAACTTCTGGGAACCGCTCAAATAAAAGACAGGTGTGCATAATCAAATCATCAAAGTCCATGGCGTTTAAGTTTTTTAGACGCTCTTCGTAGCGCGAATATACTCGGTGAATTATTTTGGGAAATAGATCGGAGAGCGAATTTTCTTCTCCATATTTTTGTGCGGTAACGAGTTCGTTTTTTAGCCGAGAAATGGTTCCAGCAATTGCCCCTGGCGTAAATTGTTTGGGATTGATCTCAAGCTCTTTCATTGTTTCTTTGAGTAGTCCGAGCGAGTCATCGTCATCAAGGATGCTAAAGTTTTTTAGGAAGCCGAGTTTGGGTGCATGAGCACGCAAAATGCGAAGACCCAAGGAATGAAAAGTCCCCAAAAACATGCCACCGGTGTTTCCTACTAACTGTGCTACCCGTGCGCGCATTTCTCCGGCGGCTTTGTTGGTAAAGGTAACCGCCAAAATATTTTCCGGAGCAACTCCTTGTCCAATAAGATAGGCAATTCGATGAGTAAGGGTTTTGGTTTTGCCCGAGCCTGGTCCCGCTAAAATCAAAACCGGCCCACTGGTAGTGGTCACCGCTTCTGCTTGGTTAGGGTTAAGGGTGGTTAAGTCCATTCAAGTATCATAGACATATTTGGTGAATTTAGAAAGGATCTTTCTGTCAGTGATGTAGTGCTCTTGAAAGTAATTTTGTGCGCCGTCCTAAGATCAAAAAAAGTAAAATAAAATCTGTGGAAAGCAAGTCCTTGACGTGAAGTTTCGATGAAGATACCCTTAATTTAGGCAAAAGGAGGCTCCGTTTTCAAGAGAAAAAGTAGCTTATCTAAGCCATATTTACTGAAAGTCTGCAACATAAGCCGTTTTTCCTGTAAGGAGACATTTCTTATTGATACCTACTTTGTAACCAACTCGTCTTCAGGCGAATTTTCTAATAAAAATCACAAAAAAGTCTCCTTAATAAAAGGCGTTCTTTTTGTTGTTCTTTTGGTAGGCAACTTTTCTTTTACCGCTTCTGCCCACGCGGGCTTTTTTTCTGATATTTTTCGGCTTTTAGGTGGACAGTCGTCAGACACTGTTGCCTCCGGTCCTGAAAAAAATGATCTTTCCTCGGCAATTTCCTCTCCCCTTATGGGTGTCACTATGCCATCGCTATCTTCTATCCCGGATGGGACGGGGGGCCCGACATCCGATTTACCTCTCTCGACCGTGCAAGAAAGTGCGTTAATTGCACCACAGAATCCGGCAGGAACTTTTTCGGATGTTCAAAAAGGAGAAATTGTTGTGTATACCGTGCAGCCCGGCGATACTCTTTCGAGTGTTGCTGCGAGCTTCGGTATCTCGCTCAATACACTTCTCTGGGCAAATAATTTGCGCTCATCGAGTCGGATTAAAAATGGGGATGAGTTGGTAATTCTACCGGTGTCTGGTGTCCAATATAAAATTAAAAAAGGCGATACAATCGATTCGATTGCTAAACAATTTAAGGGAGACAGTAATGAGATTTTGAGTTTCAATGGCGTGGCGGTCGGTGAAAGTCTCGATGTGGGAGACACGCTTATTATTCCTGATGGTGAACTTGCACAAGCTCCGGTTCAGAATTCAACTCCTACAACCAAAACATATCTCGTCCCCTCCTTTAAAGAAGCGATAGGCTATTATATTCGTCCGGTAGTTGGTGGCCGAAGGTCTCGAGGAATTCATGGATACAATGGAGTTGATTTAGCAAACTCCTGTGGTCTACCAGTGTATGCATCAGCCGATGGGTTTGTTATTTTAGCACGTACCTCTGGTTGGAACGGAGGATATGGGAAATATATAGTGCTTACGCACGGGAATGGAACTCAAACATTGTATGCACATCTTTTGAATCTTCTGGTTATTCCGGGACAGAAGGTGTCTCAAGGAACACAAATCGGAGTGATTGGCTCTACGGGAAACTCAACCGGCTGTCATGTTCACTTTGAAATCCGCGGAGCGAAGAACCCTTTCTAATGAGTAGCTAGTAGGTTGTAGTAAACTTTTGCTGAGCATAAAACAGAATACCGTTGCAACGGTATTCTGTTTTATTTCACTACTCACTACCAACTAAATTTCTATCTTCGGTCTATACTGCAACGCTTCCAATAAATGTGTATCTTTAATTTCTTCTGACCCTTCTAGGTCAGCAATAGTGCGCGTTAATTTTAAGACACGGTGATACGCACGCGGAGATAGTTTGTAGTGCTCAAGCGCAACTCGCAAGATTTTTTTAATTGCTTCATTCAGTTGAATGAATTTTTTTATTTCTCGAAGCCCCATTTCTGCATTGACTAAAATCCCCACTTCTTTAAATCGGTGCTCTTGCATATCTCGAGCCTTTATCACTCGCGCTCGCACATGAGCCGACGGCTCATTGTCTTGTTCTTCTAGCTTTTCATAAGAAAGTGCGGCAGTTTCAATGTGAAGATCAATTCGATCGAGCATTGGTCCGGAAATTTTCTTTTTGTATTTAGTTACGGCTCCCGGAGAGCAGAGACAATCTTTATCCTGACTGCCAAAATTTCCGCACGGGCAAGGGTTCATGGCGGCAACCAGCATAAATTGGGCAGGGAAGGTCTGAGTCCCCTGTACTCGCGCAATGGTAACGACGCGATCCTCCAAGGGTTGACGTAAAGCCTCTACCACCCGTCGATCAAATTCTGGGAACTCATCAAGAAAAAGCACTCCTCGATGGGCCAGTGTTACTTCTCCGGGGCGAGGATTGGCACCGCCACCGACGACCGCAGTGTGTGAGGCTGTATGATGGGGATTGCGAAAGGGTCGTTGTAGAATAAATGCTCCTCCACCCAAAACCCCCGCAACGCTATAAATTTTGGTAACTTCAAGAGATTCATCAAAAGTAAGCGGAGGAAGAATTGAAGGAAGAGCTTGTGCCAGAATTGTTTTTCCCACTCCTGGTGGTCCGGAGAGCAGACAGTTGTGTCCTCCGGCGGCTGCAATTTCCAATGCTCGTTTTGCCTTCTCTTGTCCTTTGATATCTCGAAAGTCGCTTGTATAAATTGTTTCTTCTGCCGAAAGACTGTGGATGGTTCGAGGTCTGGGGGACAACAGGGCTCTACCCGAGACATGTTCGATCACTTCAGAGAGCGTTGCTGCCTCATACACGGAAAGTCCCTCAAGCACTGCTGCCTCTGCCCCATTGCCTTCCGGTACTATCAAATTTTTGAATCCCGCAATTTTTGCTACGAGGGCGATTGGCAAAACTCCGGAGACTTTTCGCAACGATCCATCAAGTCCCAACTCTCCCAAAAAAATAGTTTCTTTAGGATTAAAGTTTATCTGTGCGGAGGCAAGAAGATATCCTAAAGCAATCGGTAAATCAAAAGCCGGCCCTTCTTTTTTGATGTCGGCCGGCGCAAGATTGACAATAACTCTTTGGCTTTTTTTGTGTGGAGGAAGTGCACCTACATTTTTAATGGCAGCAGAAATCCGCTCGCGCGATTCTTGCACTTCTTTATCTGCCAGACCCACAATTGATAAAATATGAAGTCCGGGAGTGACATCAACTTCCACCGCGATTGGTTGTGCGTCAAGTCCGGTTACTTGTGCCGAATAAATAGTGACAGCCATTAAAATTTCTCACCTTCCCCTCCCCGAAAGATTTACTCTTTATGCCCGGTAGTGAAAATTCGACAGTGTAATCCGTATGGAAGACACGACTAACCGGAAATTTCTTAGAATTTTTACGCCCCTCTTTTAGAAATAATGTTTACCGGACCTGTAATCTAGTCGAATTTCTACTACCGGGTATGTCCTACGTGAAATAAGGCAGCAGGATTTGCCCGCAGACGTTCCATTGGAATTTCTTTTTTACATTTTTGACAGATGCTGTACGTTCCATTTTGTATAGCATCCAAGGCCTTGTTTACTTCAAGTAATCGTGATTCAAGGCTGTGTTCGGCCTCAAGTCGCACCTCGTATTCTTCAACCTCATCGGCCTCCTCTTCGAGAGAAGCACGCGATCCGTGTTCGCTTGGTTCAAATTGCGGCATGGCAGCATTCCAGTTGTTGCGATTTTTAGGATCTTGTTGGGCAATAGATTTTAATTCCGCCACGAGAGTGTCGTGTTCCTTTCGCAGGGCGTTTTTTAATTCTTCTAGAAAGGCTGCATCCATACATGGTAGTAGAAATTCGACTGATACGAGGTTTGAGACTCGAACAGAGGTTTCAACTTTTTAAGATAAAAAGGCTCGTTACTTTACTAAGTGGCTTATTACTGGGTAGTCGAATTTTCACTACCTAGCATAATTCTTTTACGCTAGTATAGAATGGTTTTTGAGTCAACTCTATCCCGCCCCTAATTTTAACTATCCCGTTTCGTTTTAGTCTAAGATGTTCTGTGTACATAAAATCCAGAGGCAAGAAGAAATAGCTAAAATTAGGGGCGGGGCTCACTGGGCATTAAAAAGTCGATTAATAACCGTTTCCATGGCTTCTTTGCTTGTTGTGATAATCAATAATTTTTTTGCAGGGAAAATAAGATAGCCAATGCCGATATCTTTGTCAGTTGATAATTTAAGAAACCGCCAATCAATGTTGCGATACGTCTGATCTTCAAACGTTTCGAAAGAGCCGTCGGGCGGGCGATTAAGAAAGAGAGGACGAAGATCAAGGCTAAGCTTTGATTCCCATGCAAAAAGCTCGCGAAATAGGCGATCAGAATCTTTGGCAAGAATAGCAACACCAAAGTGATTTTCCTGGCCAGTATGGTAAAAAAAGGGCATTAGGCTGTCGGCAGTTTCATCTAGAAAAGATACCGGAGCCTTGATAGACAACATTTCAAAAAAGTCTTTGGTGGCCAGATACCGTTCTATGGGTTCGTTGGTTAAGGTTACCAAGAGTCTCGTAATAGTTTGGGGGCGTTCTGTCTCTTTGTTTGTTTGATCAATGATCTTTTCAAGTGACGCGTCTTTGGCAGCCGTCACCGATAACTCTTTAGTAAATTCAACCGGGAAAAGTGGGGGTGGAATTTGTTTGACTATTACCGGTTTTTGGGTCGATCGGAAAAAGAACAAAACGCCAGCAGTTCCACTCCCGAGTAATACCAGTACCAAAACGAGAATAAAAAAGATTCGAAGTCCTCGAGAATGATCTTTGGTTGGACGAGATGGAATTTTTGATTTTGGCTGCACAAAATCCGCAATCGTGGGTTTCGATTGCCGGAACATCTGTTCCATGTCCGTCTTCATGGTTCGGATTGCGGGACCCGCCTTTTCGGGCGGAGGAACTGGTTGTGGACTAGGATCTTGAGGCATCACATCTTTAGTGGGCAGTGGATAGTCACTAAACACCAGAGTTGTGTTAAGAGTATATCTAATTACTCACTTCATCTGTTAACCAACATGCGGCTAACCCAAAGTGGAGTGACTATCGGTGAAATTCGCCTCGTTCCTGACGCCGAGGGCCTTGATCACGAGAACTTCTTCCCCGCTCGCGCTCCTCGTCGGTATAGCGCCCGGGTACATCTTTTAAGGAAAGATTAATTCTTCCCTGTTCATCAATATTTTTTACCTTTACAGGAACGATTTCTCCTAGTCTTATAATATCAGTAACTTTTTCCACACGCCATGGGGCAAGTTCCGAGACATGAACCAATCCTTCCTGGCGAGGTCCGATTTCAACCATTGCTCCAAAATCAAGGATTCTGGTTACTTTTCCTTCGAGTAATTCCCCTGCTTTTATTTCTCGAGTGATTTGTTTTACCATCGACAAGGCTTTTCTCATTCCATCTTCGCTTACGGACGAAATATAGACTGTTCCGTCGTCATCAATATCAATTTCAGCGCCGGTTTGCGCAATGATTTCATTAATCACCTTACCTCCGGGACCGATCAGCGCCCCAATTTTTTCTGGATTGATTTTTATAATCTGGATTCGAGGAGCCCACGGACTAAGTTCTGGTCGTGGTTCTGCAATGGTAGCCACTAACACATCTAAAATTTCCATGCGGGCGCGGTGTGCGCTTTTTAGCGTATCAAGAATCATCGGCATCGAAATCCCCGCGATCTTTACATCAAGTTGTACGGCCGTAATCCCGTCTCGTGTCCCCGCCACCTTGAAGTCCATATCTCCGTGATGATCTTCTTTTCCTTGAAGATCTGTCAGGACGCGGTACTCTCCTTTCTCATTTAACATGAGTCCCATCGCAGCTCCGGCAACCGGTTTTTTAATCGGTACACCGGCATCCATCAATGCAAGCGTTGATCCACACACAGAAGCCATTGAGGTTGAGCCGTTTGAGGAAAGAATTTCGGAAACAATACGAATGGTGTAGGGGAATTCTTCTTTAGATGGGATTACGGGAAAAAGTGCTCTACCCGCTAGGGCTCCATGGCCAATTTCTCGTCGTCCTGGACCACGCATTGGTTTGGTTTCTCCGGTTGAGAAAGGTGGGAAGTTATAATGATGCAAAAAGCGCTTTTTGGTACGCACCTCCATGCCTTCAACAATTTGTTCGTCTCCCGGGGGCCCCAGAGTCAGGGTTGAGAGTGCATGGGTTTCTCCACGCATAAAGAGTCCTGAACCGTGAACGCGAGGGAGTAGCCCAACCTGTCCACTTAAGAGACGAACCTGATCAACTTTTCTTCCGTCGGGGCGTTCTCCTTTTTCAATAATTCTCTTGTGTACAATTTCATTTACCTCCTCATGAAAGATATAGTCAGCCGCACTTTTCTGAAAAACTTCGGGGTGTTCCTCGGCTGCTTTTTTCATCCATTCTGCTTTGACAAGAGATTCGGTGTGATAGCGTTCTTTTCTTTCTGGGCGATAAATAGCATCCTCAATTTTCTCAGAAAAATCTTTTTTAATGAGTGTTTTTAATTCTTCTGGCAAATGCAAAAGCTGAACCGTAGCCTTGGTCTGTCCTTGCTCAGATACTATTTTTTCTTGAAACTCTACCAACTCTTTAATATATTGGTTGGCCCATTCAATGGCTTCTGCAAAGGTGCTTTCGGACACCTCATTGGCTCCTGCCTCCAGCATGTTAATCTCGCCTTCTCGGCCAGAGATTACCAGGTCAAGCTCAGAAGTTAGTCGATCCTCATAACCAGGATTAATTACAAAGTTACCATTTACTTTTCCCACACGGACACTTCCGATGGGACCCTTCCATGGTATATCGGATAAGGCCAGAGCCAAGGAAGAGCCCAAAATTGCCGGAATGTCAGGATCATTTTTCTCATCGATCGAGAGTACGGTGATGACCACTTGGACCTCATTTCGCATGCGCATCTCAAATCGCGGACGAAGTGAGCGGTCGATAAGTCGGCTTACGAGAATTGCTTCTTCAGATGGTCTGGTTTCGCGCTTAATAAAGCGAGACCCCAGGATTTTACCCGTGGCGTAAAACTTCTCTTCATAATCAACAGTCAACGGGAAAAAGTCCCCGTCTCGTAGAAAGGGACTCATCACTGCAGTTGCCAGAACGACGGTATCACCCAACTTAATCAGTACCGAACCGTTGGCCTGTTCCGCCCAATTATTAAGTTCTATGAGAAACGTGCTCTCCCCGAGGGTAAGCGAATATGATTTCGGCTGCATTGAAAAATAAGTCGAATCGTGCAAAGAAGATCTCGTCGATACTGTTCCCTTATTTCTTGAGGGAGAAAATCATTCATGGCTGGTCAAAATCTCTTTTGCTCAATCATGAATGATGTATCGTCGTATTTCTCTTTTTCACACTTCTTCTTTATTAGATCATTTTTAGAAACTGTATAAAAACTCCCTTTCTTGTTATCTCACGACGAAGAAGAGTTTTTAAACAATTTCCTATGCTTTTATTCTCATAAGATTTTTTTTTGGATCAGCTCCGATGTCTGTAAAATCGTCAGCCGCGTCCTTCAATCGTTGTGAGGAGGATCGTCCAAATGCAACCACCTCCACCTGCATTCCATGTACTTCGTGTATAAAATCAATTAAGGGTTCAAAATCCCCATCTCCTGACATAAGCACTAGTGCATCAATTCGCGAACCCATTTTTACGGCATCCATCGCAATTCCCACGTCCCAGTCGGCTTTTTTCATTCCTCCGGGAAAAATTTGCAGATCTTTTAATCGAGTCTCAATGCCTATTTTACCCAAGGCCTCAAGAAACGGTTTTTCTTCTCCCGATTCAGTGCGGATGACATAGGCAATAGCCCGGATCAGTTGTCGTCCGGCTACCGCTGTTTTGATAACTTCTTTAAAGTTGACTCGAGCGTTATAGAGATTTTTGGCTGAATGATACAAATTCTGTACATCAATCAAAATCGCCACGCGTTGAGCTCTGTGTTTAATGACTGCCACGCTTTTATCGCTTAATCCCCAACTTCTTTATGAGGCCGTTATATTTTCGGACATTGGTATCTTTAATGTAATCCAGATAATGTTTGCGTCGGGCTACCATTCCTAAAAGTCCTCGCCGTGAATGGTTGTCTTTGGGGTTCTTTTTCAGGTGCTCTGTGAGCTGGTTGATTTCTTGCGTCAACACTGCCACCTGAACCTCGTGTGAGCCCGTATCTTTATCATGGACCCGAAACTTTTCGATAACTTTTGCCTTTTCTTTTTGACTTAGTGCCATTATGGTAAGATAGTTCGACATGCTCACTTTCAAGAGATTCGGTAAAGGCATAGCGATTGCTAATAACTTTTTCCAGAATACTTGCCTGAGCGAAATCGAAAGGTTAATCTTGTTATTATTATTCTATCATGAAATCTTTTTTTCTGCAACCCATCCTTATTATGGCTCTACTGGGCGTTTTTTGGGTCGGTACATGCCAAAGAACCTAGTCTTGATGTTCCCTTTACTGCCCAGGCTCCTGTAGGCGACTGGTCATACCCCCTCCAAGACTACTTATGAAGAGGCCTCAGTAGTTATGGCAGCCCATTTTGTACACTCTATTCCCCTTACTCCTTCCTATGCAACCACAGAGATGAATCTTATCCGGCAAGTATGAGGAGGGGGTCTTTAAAAAATATAAAGATACATCGGTTGAAGAGACGGCGCGCATTTTAAAAGAGCTCTATGGATTGAAAGTTGAGGTCAAAGAAGTTGGAGGCGTACAGGAAATCTCTCAAGAGATTATGAACGGCCGTATTATTATCGCACCCACTGCGGGGAGATTGCTTCAAAATCCTTTTTTCCGTGCACCTGGGCCGCTCCATCACATGCTGGTTATTCGCGGAGTGGATACGGGCCGCGAGGTTTTTTACGCCAACGATCCAGGGACCAGTCGAGGAAAAAACTTAGCGTACAAGCAAACTACATTATTTAATGCGATTCATGATTGGAATGATGGTGATGTTTTAAAAGGTAAAAAGCCTGTGATAGTAGTCGGAAAATAAGTCTTCGTCTTGCGCTTTGCAGGAAAGATAAAAGCGGCTAGGCCGCCTTTTATAGATACTGTCCTGTATTAACTATCACACGCTCTGGTCCACTTTTTGGATCTCTTAGGTACTTAATTGCCGATTGGATATCGATAATTGAGTGGGTGATTCCTCGCCGTAGTCGATTTTCTTCCTCTGTGGTGATATCGCGAGAAGTGGTCTGTCGTGCAATAGATTCAATAAGTGTAAGTTCGGACGTGAATCCATATTCTATCTCTCTTTGACCCCTACTACCTCGCTCCAAAGCTGCCCCTATTATTAAACCGCATAAACTAAAAACACATTGCTGAAGAGCCAGAGTTGTATTTGCCTCCCCTGCTTCAAAGCCAAGCCGAATGCCATACCCCTGTTTTTGTAAATCATTGCACGTTGTGGTGCTTAGCTCTTTAGGGTCTTCGGATGTATCAAGGTTATCAAGTAAACTATCCCAACATTCCAACATAAAAGTTCCCTCAAAAGAGCTTCGTCGCCGGTTTAATTCTGTGGGATCAAGTTCAGCGGGTAAATTCCAAAAGATTTCTTTTGCTCTTTCTAGGGCCTCGGCTTGAAACTTTTCAAGAAACTCACGCAGTTTCATTGTGCAATTTTATTTAGTGTTCTCTCTTCCTCGTATCATTTAAAACCCAAGCGGTCAATGAGTAAAAATAAAAAATCCGCCCACCAGGACTTGAACCTGGAACCGTCTCCTTAAGAGGGAGCTGCTCTGCCATTGAGCTATGGGCGGAAGTAAAACTAATTGTCACTATAAAACATATTGCTAAACAGTCAAACCTATGTTAGGTATTAGAGCAGTTCCTCACCGATAAAAATGAAACTGTTATCACTGGTTCAACAAAGAATGAGGAGACTCATTCCGGTTGGTTTTGATTTCACGATTCCCTTTGAGACACTTGCTCAGCACTCGGGCCATGCCGCTACATATCTTGAAATGTTATTGAAAAATCCACAAGACGCGAGTAAGTTTTTTTCAAATTTGCAGGGTATAGAAAAAGCGGCTGATGATTGTGCGCGGGTAATACACGAAAGAGTTAGGGTTACTTTTGTTACTTCCTTTGATCGTGAAGATATTTCCTCACTTGCAAGACAACTCGATGATGTTATCGACTTGCTGGAATCAGCCGGACTCAACGTGAGCATCAATGCGCAAACCTATGATGGATCTTTAGCTCATTTTGGACCTTTTCTCCCCCAAACACTTCTGCAGGCATCTTTTCTTATTCGAGCAACCGAGACGCTTCCCGCGGCAATTAATGCCCTACGACTCAACGACGCCGAAAGAATACATGAGATTCAGAAAAGAATTCATGGTTTTGAAAATAGCGGGGATGAGATCTGGGAACAGATTAAAAGGAGGCGCAGTTCATTCCTTAAAAAAAGAGAGGTAAATTCTTTAACTGGGGGGGATATGCTTCTGATCTTGTGGGTGGAGCATGTTTGTCATCAGCTGGAAAACTGTTTGGATCTCGTAAAAAATACCGTAGATCACGTCTCGGATATCATCGCAAAATCCAATTAAGCGGGCCTAAAGCCCGATTTTTAATTGATTTTTAGCTTATTTTGTGCTATTTTAGAAATCAGGCGCCCATAGCTCAATCGGATAGAGTACATGCCTTCGAAGCATGGGGTTCCAGGTTCGAGTCCTGGTGGGCGCATACGAGTTACTCATAAATACGATTTCATGGGGAAAAATTTAGAAATCCCTGGAGCGGTTGTTTCAATTATTAGTCAATTGCATGAAAAGAATTATAAAGCCTATCCTGTCGGTGGGTGTGTTCGTGATATTTTACGAGGTGAGAAACCCAAAGACTGGGATGTAACGACTTCGGCTAAGCCGGAGGAAATAATGCAATTATTTCCCGAAAGCTTTTGTGAAAATAAGTTTTTGACAGTTACGGTAAAAACTCAATTGGAAGACCCAACACTCAAAGAGGTTGAAGTTACAACATTTCGAGCCGAAGGAAAATATACTGACAAACGTCACCCTGACGAAGTGCGGTTTGCTGAAACACTTGAGGAAGACTTGAGTCGGCGCGATTTCACCATTAACGCTATTGCGTTAGAAACCTACAACCTACAACCCACAAACTACAAACTAATTGACCCACACGGCGGACAGGATGACTTAGAACAAAAATTAATTCGTGCGGTTGGCGATCCGGAAAAGCGGTTTACAGAAGATGCTCTACGTATGTTGCGAGCAGTGCGATTGGCTGTACAGCTTGATTTTACGATTGAGGAAAAAACTTCGGTGGCAATAAAAAAACACGGCGGACTCCTCGAGTTTATTGCCAAAGAAAGAATACGGGACGAGTTTATAAAAATCGTTGAAACATCACGAGCGCGAGAGGGCATCGAACTTTTGCATGAGTTAGGACTCTTAAGATTTATACTTCCAGAGGTTGAGCAAGGAATCGGGGTTGAAAACCGTCCGCGGATTTTTACCATTTGGGAACACAATCTGAAAGCCTTTGAATATGGAGTTAAAATTAAGTTTCCGACTGATGTATGTATTGCGGCACTTCTGCATGATGTGGCCAAGCCCGCTACTAAAGGTCCAATGAAAAATAACGAATGGACCTTTTATGGTCATGATGTGGTTGGAGGAAAGATGGCAACAGAGGCTTTGGAACGATTACATTTCCCCAAAGCGGTAATCGAAAAGATCGCTATTTTAATTCGCTGGCATCTTTTCAAATATGATCCAGATGAGGGTGTAACTGATTCTTCGGTCAGACGATTGATTCGTCATGTTGGAAAGGAAAACATGGATGATCTGGTAAAATTGCGAATCTGTGATCGTATGGGCATGGGGGTACCCAAAGCGGTCCCCTATCGACTCCGTCATTTTCAGTTTAGGGTTGAGAAAATTTTGCGGGAGGAAGAAGCACCAACTCCTAAAATGTTAAAAGTTAACGGTGGTGATATCATGCAAGTTTTAAATATTGCACCAGGTCCCAAAGTTGGACATGTACTTGAGGTTTTGTTACAAGAAGTTATTGATGATCCAGAAAAAAATACTCGTGAACATCTTGAATCAAGAATCAAAGAACTTGGTGAGTTGTCAGATGAGGAGTTGATAAAAATTGCCAATGAGGCAGAATCAAAGGTTGAAATGACAGAAGACGAACGGGTTTCGGGAATAAAAGCAAAGTATTATGTAAAGTGAGTAGTTTGTAGGTTGAGTTGGTAGTGAGTAGGAATGAAGAAAACGGGCTGTAGGATAGTGGTAGTCCGCCGGGTTCGGGACTCGGTGGCGGCAGTTCGATTCTGCCCAGCCCGAAAAAAGTACGGGTTCCCTGCCTGTCGGCAGACAGAGATTCCCAGCAGCCCGATTGTTGTTAAAGTGAGACTTCAATCCTTCATCGGGGCCTATAGTACAGTGGTAGTACACGGCATTCGCATTGCTGAGACGCGAGTTCGATTCTCGCTAGGTCCACAACATTTGGTCACTAAAAAATTCCAGCTCGGGGCTGGAATTTTAAATTTCGATAACAATGGGTTGGTGGATCGGATGATAATTCTCATCGCAAATCGAGGCATTCACATAGACAGTGCGTTGGCCTCTTTTCTTATAGACCCCATATCCGTGATGAACATGACCGAATATATGGTATTTTGGTTTGATTTTTCGTACTGCCTTTGCAAGATCAACACAACCAATTGGGCCACTACCAGGAAACTCATCTCCTATCCCTTGCGGCGGACCGTGGGTCACAAGGATATCAATACCGACTGGAATAAGATCCCATTTTCGTTTTAGTGCTTTGCCGCGTTCTAAGTTAAATGCCCAATTGCGGAAAGCCGGGGTCCATGGAGAACCATAGATCCGGAGATCTCTAATTGTCATTTCAGAGTCCTGAAGATAATGGATTGAGGGGGCAAGTAAGCTACGCGCGCGAAGTGGATCTTTTTCAAAGAGCATCTCATGATTTCCTGCAACAAATATTTTGACAGGGTGAGGAAACCCCGAAAACCAGCGGTTAAATCTCCCAACCTCCTCTTCGTCACCTGTGAGGACCCCATCACCTGAATGAATCAACATATCTCCGTCCGGGATTGGTATTTGCCACTTCTCGTGAGTTAAGTGTGTATCGGAGATTGCTACAACCTTCATATGGTTTTCTTTGTGCTAAAAACATAATGCGATTTACAATTCTTCTTGTCAAAAATACTGGTAAAAGAAAAATTGGCCGTAAGTGGCCAATTATTGATTTATTGATTTTTCAAATATCTGTAGCAAGGTGGTTTTATGTCTTTTGTGTACAAAAACCTTTACAGCTCCCACAGCCCAGAGAACAGTCATTATAAGGAATAACCCGCTTGTCTGTAACAAAAACATGCCGGTTGTGCCCGAGACACGCATACGCAAATCGGAGCAGGCCATAACAAAAATACATTGCAACAACATTCCCACAGTTCCACAAAGAGACAACGTAATTCCGGCCGAGATAAGGTTTCTGAACCTACTGCGGTGCACTATTTGCTCCATTTTATGAAAGACAACAAATTCATGACACAAAAGCTCAAGTTCTTCTGGAGTAGGTTGGGCAAGCGGCTCGGCGTGCAGAATTTGAGTATGCATTCGTTTATTTCAAAGAAACCATATATATAAGTATCATGCTCATGTTTTGTGTCAATTTGACGTAAAAGCTTTTTGATTTATTATGATGAGTAAAACCATATAATAGTCATTGGTTTGGATTTTAACAGTTTGTACCCTAAGTCTTTTATCAATTATTAAAATAGTAATTTTATGAATAAGAAAACTTTAGTGATTATCATGACTCTCATTGTTGCAATTCCAGCGTTTTTGCTCGGTGGTGTCTTATGGCCCTCACCCATTGGCGGTCCGACGCCGACTTCGACGCAACTTCCTCTTTTAATTTTGCTTTCTGTATGTGATTCTTTTTTGTTCGGCTTTGGGATAGCGCTGGTAGTAGTCGTCTGGCCAAAGTTGCGGAGGCTACCGCCCGAAAAACGAAATGAAGCTAATCTTGTTTTTTTCTCGCTTATCTGGTCGTTGATCTCTTGGTGGCCGCACGCTAACCTCCATCGCTCGGTTGGACTCAACTTGCAGAGTATTATTTACGTTGATTATGGGTTTCATTTGACGCTAATGCTCGCAAGTCTGATTGTCATGAGGTTTTTTATTAAATATCTCCGGGAAAAAATCGTCTAGTAAGTAGTTTGTCTAAAAATCACTCCGGTATACCGGAGTGATTTTAGTTTCAGAAAATCATTGACGCAGCTAAGAAAGTAATTTATAGTATTCTTTAGTTCTCGGGATAATACGATGCAGCGGACTAGTGCTTATCGGTTAGCAATTTCTGGCGTTTGCGTTTGGATACTTGCGTGTTTTGCTCTTATGTCACAGCCACTCCACCCTCTTCAGCTGCTTTTCATTGTGATTGTGCCTGTATTAGCTCTTGCTTTTTGGAGGCTTCCCTCTTTGATTACGTCCGCTCGGTTTGAACCAGAAAAATCCGAGATGGGTAAGGAAGAGTATATGGCGGCTTTTCTGGAGGCCTGGAAGCAAAGAGCGATGTTGCGGAATGGAATAACCGAGAAAGAATTCGATGCCCTTATTGCAAGTCGAGTCACGAAAGGTGAGTCTTTAAGAGAGAGAAGAAGAAAAAGGCTAAGTGAAAAAGCCGGAAGAGAAGTAACTCTTCAGGAAATGTTTGAAGAAGATCGGAGGCGGTTGCCTGAATCTACATATCCAGGACCTGATTGCCTTGAGCCGTATGAAGTTGAACAATATGCCCAAACCGGCGCTCTTCTTTACGACAGATTTCTTCATGTGGACAAATGTTCTTCTTGCTACGCCTGGGCGATGACTCAACGCCAAGCTGTCCAAATCAAAAACCGTCCGTCTGGACCCGAATGTTTTACTGGCGACGAGCTGCAATGGGTACAAGAAAATGGACGGCCAGCACCAGATCGAGTTGCGCACGCCGAGAATTGTGAGCGATGCGCCGTGTGGTTTGGTATAAATTTCCAGGCTTACGTTGATCGTGTAATTCCGCTACCTCGAAGACGAGCAAGACTTTTCTGAGTTTTCAATGATTTTGAGTAAACAAAAAACCGCCCCACGGGCGGCTTTTAAATTCTTAGGTAACCTTCACTTTTAGCTTCTGTGTTACTCCCCTCTTTTTCTTAGGTAGTCGAATGGTGAGAAGTCCATATTTTAGCGAAGCCTCAGAGGCCGCATCATCAATTTCTTCAGGTAATATCACTGAACGAGAAAAAGTTCCCCAGAAAAGTTCTTTATAATAATAACTATCTTCCCGGATCTCTTCCTGTCGTTCTCGTCTGCCTTTGATAACCACCATGTCTGAAGAAATTGAAACATCTAAATCCTCCGGTTTTACTCCAGCAACAGTTGATTGAATAACCAACGAATCACCCCGGTCATAAATATCCACCGTCAACTCCCCCTCTTCTTCAGCGGGCGAACTTTCTTCCTCTTCTTCCTCTGGCTCTTCTTTTTCAGCCTCTATTTTTAGTTTGTGTTGAGGTTCGGGTTGCATACGTACTTTTACTTCTTCGCGGGGAGCAACAGCAATATTTGCAGTGGCGCGGCTGCCCTTTCCAGATCCGGTTAATTTATCGAAGAAGTTTGACATTTTATGCCGAGTAAAAGCTTTAAGCAAGTGTCAACCAATAGGTTGGTTCCCGCCTTTCCACTTTTATTTGTTCATATCCACAACAGTAGCCCATTGCTACAACTCGCTTCCTTCGGGATTGGGAACTGGGGACTCTTGCTGTGGGGGTAAATTTTTTAATCTTTCAAAATCAATGAGGACCATTGCTGCCATGATCGAGAGAAGAAGGATCAAGTAAAATGTTCCTTCCGGCAGTACCTCTCTTACTAGTATAAGATAGTTAAAAGTGGCGTGCAACAATGTTGCAATTATAATGCCGATGGCCACAAAGTGATGTCGCCAGGGACGGAAAAATGCGCGTGCAAGGAAAAACCCTACGATCCCCGAGCATAACGCGTGCAGAAGATTTGCTCCCAAAAAGCGGTTAGTGGCGACCTCAAGCCCAATAAAAAGATTTTCTCGAAACAAGGGAAACACAAACAGCGCGTTCTCAATGGCCGCAAACCCCAAAGCCGAAGTCATCATATAAATCATGCCGTCAACCGGCTCGTTAAAATCTAACCTTTTCAAGATCAAAAACTTAATCGGGAGGTATTTTACATATTCTTCCACCAAGCCGATGATCAGAAAAAATCCAAACACCCGCTCTTGCAGACTGAAATATCCAGAAAAAACACCGCCATGTTCTCCAATGAGAAAGAGTTCAACAATTACTGCCAGACCCGCTGAAAAAACTCCTCCGATAAAAGCCAGCGCCAATAAGTGTTTGGGTTCTGGATGCCGATCTTCCTGCAAATAGAAAAGCAGCCACAAGATAGGGGGCAGAAACGTCAAAAGAAGATATCCGAAATTAGTGCTGATTAGTGCTGCCGTTATTTGGGCCACGGTTCAACAATTAATAACTTTTTGTTTTTAAGAGGAAGGTGAGTCCAGATCTCTTCGCTTAAAAATGGCATAAAAGGATGGAGAAGCTTAAGAGAGTTTGCCAAAGTATATAAAAGAATTTCCTGTGTTGACTTTTTTAGTTTAGCATTGGCCATTTGCTCTTTGCTTGCCTCAATATATTTATCGCAAAATGAATGCCAAAAGAATTCATACAACAAATGGAGGGCCTGTCCAAATTCATATTTTTCAATGTGTGCCGAAACTTTTTTTGACAGGGTATCAAGTTCTTTTAAATTTTTTTTGTCCGCAGAAGTTTGTGCTTTTGGTTTTTTTTCTATACCAATTGTCTCTCGATCTTGCAGCTGCCAGAGTACAAACCGTGAAGCGTTCCAGATTTTATTAGCAAATTTTTTACCTGCCACCACGTGCTCTTCCGACCAATGAACGTCTTGGGTACCGAGAGCCTGCCAAATCAGTCCAAATCGTGTTGCATCCGCGCCATAGCGCAAAATCAAGTCCATGGGGTCAATACCAGTCCCCAATGACTTAGACATTCGCTTTCCGTCTTTGGTCAAGATGGTTGCGTGTATTATAACATCTTTAAATGGTTCGCGTCCCATAAATTCAAGTCCTGAAAAAACCATCCGACCAACCCACAAATTAATAATATCCCGTGCGGTCGATAGCACGTGCGTTGGATAATATAAATCGAAATCAGAACCCGGCAGGGGTTTGCATGTCGATTTGCCCTTTGTCCTTTGAGCTTTGCAGTCTTTCGGCCATCCCAACGTCGCAAACGGCCACAAAGCTGATGAAAACCAGGTATCAAGGGTGTCCTCTACTCCTTCGATCGGAATCTTGTGTCCCCACCAAATTTGGCGGGAGATTGGCCAGTCTCGAACTTTGGAAAGCCAGTCAAGATACACTTTTTCCCATCGCTTTGGGTAAAATTTAACCTTTCCGGATTTAAGTGCTTTAATAGCACCCTTGGAAAGTTCACCCATTTTAAGGAACCACTGGTTTGAAAGAATTGGTTCAAGAACAGTATTGCAGCGATAACAGCGCGCAACATTATGGGTATATGGTTCAACCTTTTCTAAAATGCCAATTTTTTGCATATCCTCGACAATCTGCGCTCGCGCATCTGATACAGAGAGTCCTTGATACTTTCCGGCAAGCTCCGTCATTTTTCCGTTCGGCCCGATAACCTGTTTTTTTTCTAGATTATGTTTGAGCGAGAGTTCAAAATCGTGCATGTCATGGGCCGGCGTTACTTTCATTGCTCCGGTTCCAAAATTCATATCTACTTCCTCATCCCCGATCACTTTTACTTTTGCGGGTCCCAGCACTGTTTCAATTTCGAGTTCTTTCCCAATATATTTTTTGTAGCGAGCGTCTTTCGGGTTAACTGCAATAGCCGTGTCCCCCAGTTTTGTTTCTGGTCGTACTGTGGCAATAGTCAAAGGCCCATATTTTATGTAATACATTTTGGCCTCCTCTTCTTTATACTCGATTTCAAGATCCGAGAGCGTTGTGTAGCAACGCGGGCACCAGTTGACTGTGCGTTCTCCTTGGTAGATCCAGCCTTTTTTATAGTAGTGATTAAAAGCAGTAACTACGGCTTCTTGATAGTCAGGGTCCATGGTAAAGCGCGTTCGCGACCAGTCCATGGAAGATCCCAATTTTTTAAACTGATCCAAAATAATATATCCATATTTTTCCTTCCATTCCCAAACTTTTTCAATAAACTTTACACGGCCTAGGTCAAAACGGGAAATTCCTTGTTTTTTTAAATCCTTTTCAACCACACTGTTGGTGGCAATTCCTGCATGATCTGTTCCGGGAAGCCACAGGGTTTTATACCCCTGCATCCTTTTTTTGCGAATCAAAATATCCTGAATGGTTGCGTTCAGGGCATGGCCCATGTGAAGCGATCCGGTAACATTAGGAGGAGGAACGACAATGCTGTAGGGTTTTGATTTGGTCTTTTGTTTTGGTAATTTGTCGGGATTAAAAAACCCAGACTTTTCCCATGCCGTGTAAATTTTATCTTCAACGTCTTTGGGATTGTATTGTGGTGAAAGTTCCTTTGGCATAACCGGGTAGTAGAAATTCGACTGGAACGAGTTTCCAGGCTCGAACACGAATTCTCACTCTTAAAAGTTAAGTGAATAATTACTCTAAAAGTCGGTTTATTTGCTCGGTAGTCGAATTTTCACTACCCGGCATAGTTATAAGTATATATTTTTTTTCTTGACAGTTTCAAGCTGGTTAGGTACTACTGACGTAGTACTTTTGAAACTGCGATGGCGGATACTCGTCCCTCCTGGAGTCCTGATTATGATCTTTTTAGGCGAGCGGAAAGGTTAGCAAAAATCCTTGTCCAGAATAATCTACATATCAAGGGAGTTGCTCTAAGTGGCTCACTGGCACGAAAAGAAAAAAAAGTTCACGACATTGATCTTGTGGTATTGCATGACGGCCAAGCATATGTAGTGGGTAGGATCAAATTACCTTGGCCTGAAAAACGTAGTGAAGAATTTCTTACTCTAGGGCAACTTCTGCCTGCCAATGTGGTCTACGAATTCGAACGAGAGCGAGGGGAAATCCCTGTTGATATTAGTTTAGTGGGGGCATCAGCCTTATGGAGTTGCACCTATCTTTGGGGATTGAGTCCCTTCGAAATCTTTAATGGTTTTTATTTACGCACCTTTAATGATGAGAGCTGTCCACTCTATCTATTCGAACCTACTAACTTTACGGTGCGAGAATTTGCTAAAATTCCCCACAAAGACTACATAACTCTTGCAGTTCAAGATCGTTTTGCGTTTATGGCAACAAGAGTCCAGCATCGGTGTGGCAATCGTGCTTGTACGCCAACCCTGAGTTGGAAAGATGCCCAAGCGGAAGCTAAGAAGCGTAAAGAAAAAGATACGTATGGCTTGTCCTAGTTTAATGTATTCTGTCTCGACCTTGTCGAGGCTTTTTTGTTTTTTGACTAACCTGATCTGTTGACTTTTTGTGTCTAAGAATTAGGTTAAAATAAGATACTTGTTATTTTGCGTTATGCACCAGGCTATCCCCGAAGATAGTTCTAACTCCATTACAGTCACTCTTTGGTGTACTCCCCAGGTTCCCAATGCACCGACATTTCTTAAATTTAATTTGCAAACACTTGATTCTCTACTTGCGCGAATTTCAAGCCCCAATGGGTTTTTGGGAACTCCGGCAAAAGATTTTTTCATGCGTCGTATTGACAAGAAAACGTTTCGCATAGTCTTCCTGCAATTTATTGATGCCTCGGCTATTAAAGGGCTCTTGCGCGCAAATGAGCACGTCGAAGGAGTAGAATAAACTATGCGTGGACCGCCTGTCCCCTCATATCAAACCACGCTCAATACGACTCATTTTAAACTCAAAAGCGACTGTACTCCCAAAAGTGAAGGTAGTGTAGTAGTTGAATTTGGAATAAAATCTCTTGATTCCCTACTTGCGACCATTGATCGTTTGTTTGGACCAGTCTGGGTAGAAAGACGTTCTGCTGAAATCTATAAATTAATCCTTGGCGAGTCTCTTTCACGTATTGAGGACGCTGAAGGATTACTCAACGCTAGTGGAGATATTGAGTGGGTCTCTCGCTCGTTACTAATTCAACCGTAAATTAGCTTCTGCCTCGACTTTGTCGAGGCTTTTTTGTTTGCCAGTAAAAAACGCCGCTAACGCAATCATGAGGGCGTTATCGCCTGTTAGGCGGGTATTGGGTATAAAGTATTTTGTATTCGGTATTTGTGTACAAATTTCATGACCCAACTGTTCGCGTAATAGCTTGTTTGCAGCAACACCACCACCAAGAAGGATAGTTTTTACTTTGTATTCTTGTGCCGCGCGGATGGTTTTTTTAACCAACACCTCAATTGCAGCATCTTGAAATTCCTTTGCGATGGCTGGACGAAGTAATTTAATTTTATTCTTAGGAATATCACGTACTAAATATAATACCGCGGTCTTGAGTCCCGAAAATGAAAAGTTGTAATCTTTAGAATTGAGCATTGGGCGCGGCAGTTTGATCTGATTATTGATTAGTGATAATTGATTATTCGCAATTTCCGCTAAGGCGGAAATTGCGGGCCCGCCGGGGTAACCGAGCCCAAGGATTCGTGCGACCTTATCAAAAGCCTCTCCTGCTGCATCATCGAGCGTCTCACCTATAACTTTAAATTTCTCATGTCCTTTCATGAGAACGAGTTCAGTGTGTCCTCCGCTTACGAGCAAAGCCAGAGTAGGAAACTTAATAGTTTGTAGGTTGTAGGTGGTGGGTTGTAGGTTTTTACGTTTCGCAATGAGCGATTTGCGATTTGCGATTTGCAGTAACGAAGAGTACAAGTGTCCTGCCATATGATTTACTGGAATCAAGGGCTTGTTCCAAAAAAGTGCAAGTGCTTTAGCAAAATTGACTCCAACCCACAATGCCGGCGCAAGGCCAGGGCCATGGGTTACCGCGATTGCATCAATACCGGGCGCTTTTAATGGAAGAACCTTTTTAATAAATTGATTGAGAAGCTCGGGTTCACGCTCTAAAATAGTTTGTAGTTTGTAGGTGGTAGGTTGTAGGTTGCGTTTACCGATTCGCGATTTGCTATTTGCCATTTGCAACAAAGCTGCTTCTTTCAGTGCTTTCAAAAGAATCGGTACCAAATTCTTCTGGTGTTCCCTCTTGGCTAAATGTGGCACAACTCCTCCGTATTGCGCATGTAACTTTACTTGTGAGGAGATAATATTAGAAAGTACGGTAATCGAGGGTTTTGATTTCGAACCTCCAAACCCCGCACCCTTTTTCGGCTGTGCTTCGCGCACTGGTTTTTTTGCCGAAAAAAGGTGCGGGGAAAATTCCGCAATTGCGATTGCGGTTTCATCACAGCTCGTTTCAATAGACAAAATTCGCATAAATATAAAAACGAACCCTCGTGAAGTTCGTCCTTAAAAAGCAAAATACCACACTACATCAATCTTTTCAAGAGATCTTCTGGGGTTCCTACAACTTCATGAATTAGTTTGCGTGGTGAGGGCTCCTCGTAGAGGTCGTGTGGATAATGGCCCATAAGAGTTTTATCATCTAGGGCATAAATGGTTTTGTCTAGAGCCGCGGCAGCAAAAAGTTCTCCAGAGGTGTTTGCTCCGAGATACCCGTCTTTGTTAAAAATAAAGCAGACGTCAGCAACTCGTACCTTGCGAAACAAATGGTCATAGACCTTGCCAGCTATAGTCGCGCGATACAGTGAGTCATTTAAGCGGTCTTTTTCATGCTGATTTAAAAATGCATGAGGCCGGTCTTCAAACTCCGGATCAAAGATGACAATATGAGCATTTTTTTCTCGAGCAAGTTCTTTGAGTCTATTTACAAAGTCTCCCAATTCTTTTTTGAAGCGCTGACTTGAACAAAAAACAACTGATTTCATCCTGTTAGAGACAGGCTCTCAAATAATGGGGAGACCTGTCACTTTATTTTTTTAAACATTCATACTATAGCACACTTTAAAAAATTTTAAACTTGTCTTAATTTTTGAAAAGTTTAGTTTAAAGAAAGATCTCAATAAAAATGTATGCAAAGAGTTGGTTTCAGCATAAGTGGTTTACCCGGGTCTGGGTCTACAACTACTGGAAAGGATTTGGCAAAAGTCTTTGGACTCCCCCCGCCCTTTTACTCAGGAGGAGTAGCACGGTGTCTTGCTGAAAAAAGAGAACGCATGGGAGAAAAAGCACTCGTTGCAATGCAGAAGGGTTTTCTGAAAGCAGTGATTGTGGATATGATGAGAACCGGGGAGGTTCCTCCTCGGCCAAACATTGCTGCAGACTACGCTACATTTCCTCGTGAATTTGATCTTCTCATCGATGAGGTGCAGCAAGAGCTATTGGAACACGAGAGTACTAAAGTGCACGAAGGAAGAATGGTCCCGCATTTGGTCAAACGATTACAAGATGAAGGAAGGGCAGCTGATAAATTATTTATAAAAATCTTTTGTATAGCAGAAGCGGAAGAGCGAATTCGGCGCCTCCAGACGCGGGAAGAATATAGGGGCATGACTCTTGATTACGTTAGACAGGAGACCGAAAAACGGTTAGCCATAGAACGTCGACGTTACCAAGAACTCTACAGTGTAGAAGATCATATCCATCTCGGCCATTTTGATATAATACATGATACAACGCTTTTTTCTCCCGAAGAAGGGCTTGTAGAGTTGCTCAGGAAAGTTGAGAACTTGCATCCCGGACTTCTAGCGCAGTTTATTCCCGAAAAATAAAAATAAATTCCCGCGATGCGGGATTTTTTGTTTTTACAATATGGCGATTCTTTCAAGTATCATTACCCAAATAGGTTCAAGTCCGGGATTTTCAAGCCAGGCTGGATCTTGTTGAAGCGCTTGTGTAATTTGAAATAAATCATAAATGGGTATTTCGAGTTTTTCGGCAAAAGCTTTTGTGCGTTCCGCAAGGGCTTGTAGTTCTACTAGTGATTTCCAAGAAACTTCTGTTTTTCCAGGCTCATCACGCAGAGCACCACTCCAGTGAGTTGCTCTATACACTTCCCATTCATGCCAGGAACCACCTTCTCGCTTGCAGGGATTTCCAAAAGTATCTTTGAGTCGTAATTCCATCCCGGTTGCATGTAAACCACTTTCTTCTGCAAGTTCCTTTACCGCGGTTGCTGAAAATGGCTGTCCGTCACAGTGTCCTGCAACAAATGCGTATGCGATCGGAACCGTTTTCCTTAAAATCATTACAAAGTTATCTCCCTCTCGGACAACAACTCCAACACTTTTGTTATCACAGATCTTTGGCATATTTTTCTCTCAAGAGCTACACCAATCTTTTCATAAGTTCTTCGGGTTTGTCAATGATTTCGGTAAACAAAATATCTCGACAAATTTCTCCTCCTCGATCAATCGGCTGTTCTGGCTCACGTGCATAAATAACCATATTTTTTCCGTGAGCAAATCCCAGTTCAAGTGTCGTATTAATTCCAAGATAGCCTTGCTTATTATATACGTAGCACACATCAGCTTTGCGAATACGATCAAAATGTTCATGCACCATAGCGGGAACTCGATCGCGATATGATTTTACTTTAAGTCGCACTTTCTCTTCTGCCGCCAACATCTTTTTTCGTTGCCGATCAAAATTTGGCTCAAAAACCACTGGCACACCTAATTTCCGCAGCTTTTCTGCAAAGTTTTTAATTTCATCTTTATATCGTTGTGAGCCACAGATAACTACAGACTTCATAGCTTATTTATAATACTTTGCAGGACTTTCGGAAGTCCTTGAAATTTCATAAAGTTGTGGTATTTTACTGGAAGTACCTTGTGAGGATGAGTATGAAAACTTTGATTGTTATCGTCCTACTTCTGCTAACCTGTACAATGAGCCCTGCACAAGCTCCTAACCAGTTTGAAAGATATGAGACGTGGCAGTCTATCACAAACTTCTGCTGGGCCGATTCAAAACATGTATTGGGTATGGAGACGTATGCAGGTGTCGTGAGTAGGGGCCAAATGGCGTGGGTACATCACTTCAAACTTGATGGGGCTACGGTGGGTAAGATATATATGATCAAAAACATGAAAGGAAGAAGTCTGGTCGAGGGAGATCTGTTGACCATCAGCGGTTGGGACCACTTTACGAAGAGTCAGGGTTCTCGTTTTTATGAAGTGTTTGCGGAGGTTTTACACGATATCTTTGGATCCAACTACGACACCATTACCGAAGGGTGCAACGGATTATTTGATGGTCACGAAGCATTTGTCGAAAACTTATGGCACATTGCAACAAACCCCGATAGAAATTTCCCCGGTATGTCTCAATTCTCACGAGAATTACCCTAAGTAGTTACTCCTGCCTTAGGGAGTAAGGGGTATTATTTCTAACGGGATAAACTAAAAACTGGCGTAAGCCAGTTTAAATTTTTGTCATGTTCGCTAATTTTGCTTGGAACCGCTCCTCTTGTCCTCGCCGCGCAAAGTCATACTCCCCCATATTGGTTCTCATGTGTTTTGTAATTAAAGGGTATACCTTTTCAAGATGACGAAATTCTTCTTGTGCCACATGGCGATAATCAGGGTGGCCCTCTGGAATGGAGCGAAGCTCAATTAACCAAAACGCTTGCCGCAAATTTTTCAAAACAACCGTTTGAATTCGATGCGCCATTGTAGTGGCATATTGGGCAAGTTCTGGATTTGAGGCATGAATCTTTACAAAAACATCTTCTACTAGTCGTATCGCATCTTTAAATTCTTGTTCAAGTCCTGCCTCTGTTACTTCTGGCGGGACATCATAGCCGTGAACACACGTAAAAAGTTGACGGTGTTGTGTCATCATGCGGTGGCGTTGAATATCGCGCCATGCACCGTTATTCATGACCAGTTCGAACCGGACGTAGGCATTCTCAAACGCTCGCCCTGCTTTTTGGAATCGCTCACTTCTCCCCTTCATGTATGCTCCAATGATTCGATCTTTTTCTTCCATGACCAACCCTTGCGCCTTTTTTAAAATTTCGTTCCACGAGTGATGATTGTTTGGTGCCGAATACAACATGCCGGCAATAACCTTCTCTTGCCCCAACGGATCATATTCGAGGAGTCGGACCGTTGGTCGGGTTGATTGGGCAGCACCTATAAGCGATGAAGGTTCTCCCAGGAAATCTTTTACAAACGGAGCCATTCGTTTCCCTTTGCCTGCTAAATATTCTTGATATTCTTGGACAAACTGTTGTTTTTCAGGATCATCAAGACGACGGAAAAACGACGGAGCAAGTTTGGATAATTCTTCTTTGGTTCGCTGTCCGGCCCAGCGGATTTCTCCTAAAGCGTGTCTTGCTGAGCGATTTACAAAATGTTCAAACGCTTGGCCATTGCCAAAAAATGCGACTTGTGAAAGGGTCGACATGGGTAGAAGTCCGCGCATGGTATCAAACGCTTTTTTCTCAACCACCGACGGCTTCTCCTCGGGGAAACGCTCCATCAACCAGGCGGTAAGTTTTGGAATAAGACGGTTGTATGTTTCAAAAAGCCCATCCATTGCGCTCTCGTATCTTTCACGAAGTCCTAACTCGCTTAGGGTGGGGTCGGTGTAGTAGAGGTATCGTCCTCCAACTTTTTGTCCGAACGCCACATATCGCGTTGATTTCTCGATGGGAGCAAGACCAATGCGCTGATCCTCCGGATGTTTCAGGGCAATTTGGGAAAGGGATGCAAAGCCAATATGCATACCGGCCATTTGTGCAATGGAGTCATCGCCGTATTGTGCAAGCCAGGTAACATAAAAAGATCGAGCGCGCGGGTTTGAAAAAATATCAAGTAGAGGGTGCTCTTGCAGGAATTCGATAAACCAATGTAGTTCTTGTCCATATCGATTTTTTTCTTCCCAGGTCTCTTCTGTATCTTTTTCTGATCGAACAGGCTCAAGAAAGGGGTTTAAAAATTCTTTTAGAAAAATAGCCCGCAGGTCGCCTGTTGCGCGGCTTGCACGTGAACAGAGCGCTCCAATAAGTTCGGGAGCAAAGATGAGGGATGCGTATACTGATTTGTCTAAATTGGTAAAAAAAGGCGCAACGCGTCTTTGTTGGCTTTCAGTATATTCATCTGGTACAAAATGGGGAGCAAATTTTTTTAAATCCTCGTGCATAAAAGTAGTAGGTAAATTATATGGTCATAGGTGGCTGATACGCAAGATGGCATAAAAGAAAACCGCACATGGCGGTTATGATTTAAAACAAGATTCAGCAAATTCTCTTACTCTGCTTGTCAGGAACTTGGCACGAAATACAGCAATTTTGGTAAGCAGATCCTCTAACTGCTGATAGAGATCTCCATGATCGATATATGTTATCCAAGTAGCAATATTGAGCATACCCTTTGATAGACGGGATAGTTTAAGATTTTTCGGAACACAATAGACAGTGGGAATATGAAAACCTTCGGCCCATCCTTCTTCGATATTATTTCCACGAGCCATTGGGTCGAGGAAATTAATATGGAACTCAGGCATTACCACAGCCCATAAGTAATCGACGTCACGCACTTCGTCGTCTGTCACATGTGGGTGTTTGACTGGATCTGTGCCATACAAATGTGGAGCGTAGCCAAACAGATCGTACCCTGCGCAAAGCTCTGAAGTTATAGTGTATCGTTCTTTCTCGGCTTCACTCGCCTCCGTGAGCGCGCCGGCAATATAAATGGTTGGTGTTACCGTATTCTGCGCTCTTTGAAGTGCTCCTCTTACTGCCGCTGTATATCGATTAGTACCTATGAGCCAATTAAGATAGCCAGCCAAAGATGTGGGCGGTGCGGGGAAAGGAAATCGTGCTTCCCAGCTATTCATTGTATTATTTGTGAAGGACTCTTTCTAAAATACCTTTCAGGAAATAATTCTCAAGCAATTCTTTTACACACGTGTGTAAAACCTAAACAAAAAACTCCTTTTTGAGGAGGCTAAGGCTTACACAAAAAGAACCTTCTCAAAGAGAAGGTTCTATATAAAGTGGATCACTCGCTACGGTGTATCAGTTAAAAAGCGACTGTACCGAATTCCAAACTGCGGCGTGTACAATATCGGGATTTTGAGACCCATCGATATGGTAAACTTTGGTTTTTCCCTTTATCGTCGGATCCTCAAATATCTGGTAATATGCGGCTTGAATCTTTTTCATTCGATCAGGATCGTCGAAAAACTCTTTTCTCCCTCCTTGTTTTACAAACGTACGTTGTAGGCCTAAATCTACGGGAACATCAAGAAATACTATTGCATCCGGTGCGATAAACTGAGCCCCGAGAACATCAAATTGTAAGGCCAAAAATCTTCTCCAATCTGTGTTGTCTGCTGCAGCATACGCGGGCGTAGAAATTCTCCATCTGTCCGTAACGACCTGAGTTCCTTGGGCAAGTGCGGGCATAATCACTCGCTGTAGGTGGTCTTTTCCGTCAAAGGTCATTCCGAGTTGAATGAGTGTTGGTATATTAGTGTAATTTCCTTCTGTCACTTCTCGTGCAATTTCTTTGAAACGAACAAGATGGTGGGTGTGAGTTGGGTTTGCATTATCCTGATGTAATTGAAAATCGGGGTCGTTGAAACATTTCTCCAATTCTGCTGCCAATCTATGGTATTCGACCTGACAGGTATAGATAAATCTAACCAATCTCCCAAATATACCGTCTTCAGTGGGTTCTTTGCGGGCTGCTACTTGGTGTCCTCCCTGTTGCAGTTTTTTTACAAGGAGGGGCACCTGGGTTGTTTTTCCACTTCCCTCGGGTCCTTCAAATACAATAAATTTTCCCGGGTACGAATGTGTTTGCATAGTAATCCAAAGATCAAGTACTTCATTGTAGAAAAATAAATTTGGAAGACACAAGGAAACTTATTCACACTCTTACTAATTGAGCATTAGTAGACAAAACTGACAAGCCTTTATAATCTATATAGTATGACTAAACACATTATTGCCGTCGTCGGACTTACGGGTTCAGGAAAAACTGATGCCTCACAACGCTTTGTTGAAGCCGGCTTTGTTCGTTTTGCCTATAGTGATGCGATTTATGAGGAATTGGAACGATTGGGATTGGAACGAAATGAGAAAAACGAGCGAACGGTACGAGAGGGTTTGCGAAAAGAGTTTGGGATGGCTATGGCAGCAGACCGCATCATGCCGCGGGTGGAAGAGGCAGTGAGTCAAGGTCATGATGTTGTGATAGAGAGTCTGTATAGTTGGTCAGAATACAAAAAAACCAAGGAACGTTTCGGAGATCAATTTCGTGTGCTTGCGATTTATGCACCACCCGATCTTCGCTACGATCGACTTGCAAATCGTCCAGTTCGACCATTGGATCGAGAAACTGCTCACTCCCGTGACTATGCAGAAATTGATCCTCCTGTAGAAAAAGCAGGCCCTATCGCGATGGCAGACTGGACTATTCAAAATATCGGAACGCGAGAAGAGTTTCTGAAGGCCGTTGATACGCTCATTGATGAAATTAATAAAAATTAAAAACGGCTTTGGGCCGTTAAAAATCAAGTAATAAAGGTTTCTCTTCTAAATATTTAAGTATCAGCCACCCCCAGTTATCTATCCCCTTTTGTCCGCTTGCTCGTAAATTGCGATCTATTGCGTAGAGCTCTGGAATGGTGGTCCATTGTCCTTTAGCAATTTCTTCCGTAGCACGTACCTTGATATGAGGTTGCGGGAGGTGAACAAGAAATACGAATCCAAGGTGAACCGAACTAACCTTTACCGTAGTATCATGGATAACTCCCAATGGTGCAATGAAAGGTGCAGTTCCCAGCTCAACTTCTTCTTCCCATTCACGGCGGAACCACGCAAGCAGGCTCTTGGCTTTTTTAGTGTCTGATTTTCTGATGTGACCGCCAATACTTAAGAGTCTCTCACCCGAGAGTCTTTTATCGGTACAGGTTTGCGGTCGCTCGTAGGAAAATATCTTCCCCTGACTTACAAAAACCGCCGAAGGAATAATTTGTTGCCATTCAGGATCAGTTTCGACACTCTTCTTTCCCCATCGAGTCTGAAAAGTGTAATAGTTCTTTACTGCCCTTAAGAGGTTAAAAAAATCAGGATTTAATCCTTGCCACTCCCCTTCTTCAAAAATTTTTTCACGTGAGACTACCATTACTCTTTCGCGAGTTTTCAAAAGCTTTTTTAAATAACTAAATCAATTGAAACATACGACCCGATAGTTTACGACACGCATTATACACAGCTGTGGAAAACTAAAAATTGACGATCGATTTTCACAATGCATGATCTAATTAGATCATTAGATTTTAAGCATGGATATTGTACCCGAGGGAACTGTCCCGATCGAAGAAGCTTTTGCGTGGTTGCGAAACGCTCCTCTCGAAGAAACAGATGGGCAAGAGATTTGTTTGTATAAAGATGCACGGATTGTGCTTGCTCATTTTTTCCCAGAAGAGCTGAATCTTACCTCTCTCTATATAGTGAAAGAAAAGCTGGAATTTCAACGGCGTTTAAGAAAGCATTTGCTTGGGTACGGAATAGACACCCTGAATTTATCGGAAGTGATTCATCTTCGAACTCCCGAAGGCATCATGGCAATGGCACCTCCGTTTACTGAGACGTATGAGGAGCGTGTGATCATTGTTCCTAAAGACGGAGATCGCGATCCCCCAGAAGGCCGCTTTGTACAACTGCGTGTATTAAAAGATGGAATTCATCGTGCCACACTTGCACGTGAGCTCGGTTTGCAAATCCGTTGTATAGCAGTAAGCAGTGCTGACCCTGCGCACCTTCCCTATGCGTATCCAAACTCTTGGGACGAAGTAGGGGTTTACGATTCAGTTCCTGCTGTAAAGAAGTTTTATCGAAGACAAAATCCCTATTCATTTATGAGGCCCATCAAAGTGTTGCGCCAGGTTGGAGATAAGCCTCCGGCAGCTGAATATGGACGGAAGTAGTCAAAAACAAAAAACCGCGTTTATGCGGTTATTTTTTTGAATCTCTGGACAAGCTGGAAAACTTCGGATACGGGAATACTAAGGTGACCGTTATTAGGTAAGAATTGATTAAAAAGATGAGATTGTCGAGCAAATGCATCCCAGTTTGCGCATTCTCGTACATCTCTTTCTATTACCTCTAGAGTATCGCCGCGGTCTCGTCCTCTTTGTACGATCATTTCTCGGGGTGGGGTGGGGATGTAAAGACTCCATACACCCTTGGGAAGATAGGCCTTTAAGTCACGCACTGTGTCTGGCTTTAAAACCATAAGCCCCAGTTCTGAACTTGCGACCACAGCGTCAATCGTGCTCTTTTTAGTAGCGTATGAAAACCCTCGAACTTGTGCTCTCCACAAAAATGCGCCACCTTCTTCAAGTTCGTGAAATTCTGCTTCGGTGATGTGCTCGTACTCTCCCGGTGGGTCATTTGGCCGCGCTACTCGTGTTGTTGTACTCAAGACTCTTCGGATGAGACGTGTAGAACTTAGTACATCGTTGGCGATAGCGGTTTTTCCGGCATTGGATACGCCACTTAACGTAATGAAGTGTATTTGCATGGGAAAAATCCAAAAAACTAGTTTCAAGGTAGCAGACAACCCCAAAAAAGTCTACAACTGGTTGACGAGATGCGTAACATTTGTTACGAATTATTTAGTTTCTTACTTTGTTCAGATGATAATAACCCGTCGATACTTACTGCAGAACTTTTTTAAACTTGTCATCAAACCATGGTTGAATGGAGAAATTTAACTGGCCAATAGGGCCTTTTTTGTTTGACATCATCTGATTGATATACTACCTTTAATCAGGATCTTTTAGGGGCACAATGAGGCCGCAACGAACAGAAGTAAAGCGACGAACAATTACAGTTCATTTCAGGCATATGGTGGTACAGGAAGCAAATGATGATTACAATATAAATATAAGCGGTACGGTGATTCCTCACGACTTGGTAGTTAGAGCTGAATTGAGCGCATCTGGTGCGTGTTTGTTGGAACGTCGTCGTGGTGAGCCCTCAGAATTTCCCCGATTCGATATACTCTACTTTCACGAAACAGCTGAATTTGACCCAAAATTAGTGGTGCCTTCGAATGCTCCAGTCAAAGACTTACATGTTCGGGTTAGCTATCAAAGCCATGGTCCCTCTTATCGACTGATTTCAACGCTTATTCCAATTTGGGATATTGAGAAAATTGAAATTGAAGAGCACGTTTCTGCAGAAATCATATTTCGGAATTAGTTAAAACAAAAAGGCCTTGCGGCCCTTTTTCATTCTATAAAGATTTTTCCAGTGAGTGTAATATTGTTTCGAGACAATGGGAGATCCGATTTGCTAGGTTCCGCTTTAGCGGAAAATCGGATCGACCCTTAGTGAGTCCCGCGCTGGACGGGACGAATCGTGTCGAGAAATAATATTACCGAACGTCAATTCCCATTGATCGGGCAGTACCCGCAATAATTTTCTCTGCTGCCTCTACTGAATTAGCATTTAGGTCTTCCATTTTTCGCTCTGCAATTTTGCGAATGTCTTCTTTGGAGACCTTACCAACTTTTTTCTTGTTTGGTTCTCCTGATCCTTTCTCTATTGATGCAGCTTTGCGAAGCATGTCAGAGGCTGGAGGGGTTTTTAATTTAAACTCAAAAGTCCGGTCCTCGTATATAGTAATCTGAACAGGCACAATCTCGCCTTCCATCGCGGAAGTCGCCTCATTATATTTCTTTACAAATTCTCCAATATTAATACCATGGGGACCGAGTGCGGTTCCAACGGGAGGTGCGGGGGTTGCTTTTGCAGCTGGTATTTGTAAGGTAACTACAGTTTTGATTGCTTTAGCCATATCAGTTTTATAACTTTTTGATTTGTAGCGAGTCAAGCTCAACGGGTGTGTCTCGTCCGAAGACGTTGACGAGGACTTTTATTTTGCCTTTTTCTTGATCAACTTCAGAGATCTTGCCATCAAAATCTTTAAACGGCCCATCAGTAATTTTTACCGGATCACCAATATTGACTTCGATTTTAAATTTGGGCTCATCTTGGCCGACTCGTTTGAGCAATATATCCATTTCCTCTTGCGAAAGAGGTGCAGGAGTAGTGCCAGCACCCACAAAACCAGTGACGCGAGGCGTATTGCGTACGACATACCAAGAGTCGTCGGTTACTACCATTTCAACCAGTACGTATCCGGGATAAATCTTTTCCTCAACGACTCGTCGTTTGCCGTTTTTGATTTTGATTTTCTTTTCTATGGGGACCAAAACACTGAAGATTTTATCTTCCATTCCCATTGACTCAATACGCTGTTTTAGGTTGCGTGCAACCGCATCCTCATAGCCGGAGTAGGTATGAATAGCGTACCAATTTCTCCCGAATTCAGATGTTTGTTTCGGCATGTTTTATAGAACGAATTTATCCAAAATAACCTGGAAAATATAATCCAGTCCTCCGAGGAATAAAGCAACTGCCACACTCACCACCACAACGGTAACCGTATAGTTAATAGTATCTTGACGAGTGGGCCAGGTTACTTTTTTTAATTCTATGCGTGCTTCTTTGAAAAAAGTGATTAGTCGGTCAAACATTATCTAAAGTTTAAGGACTAAGGACTAAAGCTTTTATCTTTTGTCATTGGCCCTTTGACTATTTTCGGTCTATTTTAAAAGGCCCGCAGGCCCTTTTATGAACCTATTATAGATGATATGATATACACTAGTCAAGTACCTTTTTTATGCGAGCTCCACCTGCTTTTTGGGTGTTAATCGGGATTTTTATAATTGTCCTTCTCATCTCTTTCTTCAATACACCCAACATGGAGGATCCTCAATGGTGGTTTTCTCTCGTGGTGATAATAACACTCTTCATCGTTGCTATAGTGTGTCTTATTTCTCTATGGCCGAGGAGAAAACCATGCGACATATATTTTTACGGTAAAAACTATAAAATATGTGGCAATCCTTCGGTGGGGCGAATCTCGGGGAACTTCTTGGTTCACTATTATTTTTGTGCTCTACACGATCCGGAAGGAGATTGGATGCGGCAATGGCTTGCACAAGTGAGAAGATTTATACAACCGCGCACTATCTATCGTTTTGATCCGATTGATTTAGATTTAAATGTTCCAAAATAAAAAAGAGGCGCAAGCCTCTTTTAAATTGTTCTCCCTAGATATCTAAGTTTTTAACATTCTTTGCGTGGGTTTGTATAAACTTTTTTCGAGGTGGAACTTCGTCCCCCATCAGTATATCAAACACCCTGTTTGCTTCAGCACCATCCTTGATATTTACTCTTTTCATAACTCGAACGGCCGGATCCATCGTAGTTTCCCATAATTGAGAGGGGTTCATCTCTCCCAAACCTTTATAGCGCTGTATCTCAATCCCTTTTATCTCTTCACCAAGATTCTCTTCAACCTCTTTTCCTTTGGCTTGTGCTCGTTGCTTTTTTGATTCAATCTTTTCTTTTTTCATTTGTTCAACATATCGGTCCTTTTCTTCATCCGAATAGGCGTAGTGAAAAACTTTTCCGGATTGTACACGATACAATGGAGGCTGTGCAATATATAAGTACCCGCTTTCTATTATCTTTGCAAAATATCTGTAAAAAAGTGTCAAAAGCAGTGTACGGATATGTGCGCCATCGACATCAGCATCGGTCATAATCACAATACGATGATAGCGAAGTTTTGCCTCATTAAATTCATCTCCAATTGCGGCACCCAAGGCAATAATCAGCGACTTAATTTCTTTAGACATCAGCATTTTGTCGAGACGTGCACGCTCAACATTCAAAATCTTTCCACGTAGCGGCAAAATCGCTTGAAACCTACGATCACGACCTTGCTTGGCACTGCCTCCGGCCGAATCACCCTCCACTAGGAAAAGTTCTGCATCTTCGGGATTGCGCGTTTGGCAATCGGCAAGTTTTCCGGGAAGCATCAAACCCTCCAAAGCTCCTTTACGCAGGACAGTATCACGAGCGGCTTTGGCAGCTTTTCGTGCCTTTTGGGCAAGTAGGGCTTTACCAATGATTTCTTGGGCATCGCGAGGATATTTTTCAAGCCATTCTTTGACTGCCTCCCCAACTGCTGTCTCAACCGCGGTTCGCGCTTCGGTGTTCCCGAGTTTTGCTTTGGTCTGTCCCTCAAATTGCAGCTCACTGTTCCTTATTTTTACTGAAACAATTGCAGTAATACCTTCACGTGCGTCATCTCCCGTCAGGGTCTCATCATCTTTTTTTAAGTATTCATTTTTACGTGCATAGTCATTGAGAGCTCGAGTGAGTGCGGTTCTAAACCCGGTAAGATGAGTTCCTCCTTCTATAGTATGAATGTTGTTAGCAAACGAAATTTCTTTTCCCGTTATGTCGTCAGTATATTGAAAAGCTGTTTCAACAAACGTAAATCGCCCCTCAATATCAATTTCTTTGCCGACATAGAAAACATTTTCATGCTTGGGGGTGTCGTTGCGATTCAGATACTTAATGTACGATACGATTCCACCCTCAAAATAGAAGGTATAGGAGGATTGAAGTAAGGATCCATCTTTGGCCTTCTCTCCCTTGGACTGATCAATAACCGTAACCCGAATACCTTTGGTAAGATACGCTTGTTGCCGGATATGATCTAAAATTCGATTCCAATCAAATTCAATTTTAGGGAAGATTTCAGCATCGGGCTCGAAAGTTATAGCTGTCCCCGATCCGTGACACTTTCCTATTTTTTTGACCGCATACTTAGGTTTTCCGCGTACATATTCTTGGGCGTACTGCCCGCCTTCGCGACATACCTCGGCTTTCAGCCAGATTGAAAGTGCATTGACGACCGAGACACCTACTCCGTGTAACCCTCCGGAAACTTTGTATGCATCAGACCCAAATTTACCTCCGGCATGGAGAGTCGTAAGCACCGTCTCAAGTGCTGATTTTTTGGTTTGTTTATGGACGTCAACCGGAATACCGCGTCCGTCATCAACCACCATGACCCGATTTTGTGGAAGAAGGGTGATGGCGATATTTTTTGCGAATCCAGCCATAGCCTCATCGATCGAATTATCCAAAACCTCCCAAATCAAATGATGCAGACCATCAACTCCAGTTGAGCCAATATACATACCCGGTCGCTTTCGCACCGGGTCAAGGCCTTCCAAGACGTAGATGTCTTTGGCAGTGTAACCGTTTTCTTTTTTGGGTTCTTTGGTCTTGGCCATAACATTTCAAAAAGGGCTTATGCCCTTTTCGTGGATATCTTTATTATATCAAATTACGGAACAGGATTCAACTAAATCTATATTTGAAAAATAGCTTATGTAAGAGCTCAAATCATCCTAAAAATTAACCACAAAAGAACTGCGCCAAACCCCCAGATGGGCACACTTAAAAAAGAAGTATAACGGCCGGGCAAGCTATATCTCTCATAAATCCAAAGACGTGAACCCATAACTTTGTGATAAACAAATCCCGTCATCCACTCTACGAGTGTAAGTCCGATTGATCCTATTAGAAAAATAAAAAATGGTCTACTGCCCAAGGTATATATTACAAAAATCAGACCAGCGAATGGTCCGAAAAATAAAATAGAGTATTCTTTCCAAGAAAATCCTTGTCTTTGGGGTTTAGATAAGCACGCCACAAGAGACCCCAGAATTATAAACAAACAATAAATCTTAAGAGGTGACATATGCTTTACTCATCTAATCTCGGCGTTAAATTGATTTTTGGTCTCTTGATATATTTTCTCTTGGATCGGATCAACTTCGCTTGTCTCAAGAGTCCGTTCATTGCTTCTATAAATTATCCGATAGGTGAAGCTAATTTTGTCCGGACCAAACTTTTCGGAATTTTCATATTTATCAAGAAGCTCAACTTCTTCAACCAAGATTCCTCCCAAATCGCGAATAAGATCAAAATAGTTATTAGGAACGAAATCTTTGGTGACAATAAATGAAATGTCTCGGGTAATGGGAGGAAATTTACTCACTTCTTTAAATTTATTTCCCAGGTGTAATTGTTTCTTGACTCGTTCATCCTCGGACCAGAGCAGCCGGATATCCGGTAGCTCCATACTTACAATCGCCAGGCGTTCCAGACCGAACCCAAACGCCCAGCCATTGTACACTTCGGGGTCAACCCCAAAATTTTTAAGTACGCTCCCTTTTACCACCCCGCTTCCTAACACCTCGATCCATTTTCCGTCTTTTTCTATCTCCATCTCAAGACTTGGATCAGTATAGGGAAACTTGTCTTCATTGAAGCGATATTTTACTTCGGAACCGAATACAGCCTTGGCGATTGCGATCAACACATTTTGTAAATCTTCTGAAGTAATTATTTTCTCGCTTTTTTTGCACAAAAACCACCCATCTATCTGATGAAACAAGTTCATGTGATGCCGATCAATCTCGTCTTTGCGGTATACTTTCCCGTATGACAATGAGCCGACTGGTAGTCCTTCACTAATTTTTTGTCTGATGGCGGGTTCGTTGAGGTAGTAGTACCACATAATTGTGGTATGGGTGCGCAGGATATTCTCATCATCAACATAATATGTATCAGATTTTGAGCGAGCAGGATGGTCTTTGGGAAAATCGAATAGATCAAAGTTTATACCTGCGGGTACAATTTCAGGAACTTTGATATCGTCAAAATCGGCAAAAGTTTTTAGACCCAGAATACGTTGGACCATTTCATGCAGAGGACTCCCAAGTGTTCGAGATAAGTCAGGCATCGCAAGATAACGGACCAGACGCTTACTATCTGGATCCTCTTTTTTCTCAAGTTCTTTTCGTAGTTTATCTTCTTGGTCTGAGGTGATTGTTATATTCATAAGAGTATCTGGTAGTTTAGGCTTTGTTGTGGTTTTTAGTATAGCGAAAACAGGCTCTAAGAACAAGAATTAAAAATACCGCTTGGTGGGCCAAGACGGTGTTTCAACAGGCTTCGAGTTCGTATTTCCAGTTATCAACAGGATTAATGAGGCCTCGCATCGAAATACGTGAAAGGGCCAGATCAACTTGAAATGCTGATAAGAAAACCCTTTGTGCTTGCATTGCACTTTCAGCTACCCGGAATGCGGTGTGTTGCTCGAGGTACGGTCTTCCACCAATAACTACTTTTCTCCAGCAACCTTTTTCATAAGTTTCCGCAATCGGGAAATGCATTCCGTCAAAGGATATAACTCGGAAGGAGGTATAGTATCTAACACCAAGTTTGTCAGCCGCAACTTGAGGGTTGCCCCCAGAGTCAGAATCAGGTAGTTCGATTGTTGATGAAGATTCTACCCCTCTTCTCACTGGTTTTTCTAGAGTGCCGAAACAAAAATAGCATTGAATATGCTATTTTGTCAACTTAATAATTGTGTTGAGGGATGTGAATTTACAAAACGACGCAGCCAACGGGATTCGAACCCGTGATCTCTTCCGTGACAGGGAAGCGCTTTAAGCCGCTAAGCTATGGCTGCATATTAAAATCTATGGCTCGGGTGAAGTCAAACCACCTTCTGAACGTTACGTGGCTCTCCCATCTTTATTCAATGTCTGCGGCAGGGATCGAACCTGCGGCCTAGGGCTTATGAGTCCCTCGCTCTACCACTGAGCTACGCAGACATATAAGGAGGGTGGAAAATTCCATTCTTTTTGTTTCCTAAGCTCATTATACTAAAAAAGTATAGGGTATTTTTTGCATTTCGACAAGCCAATTGCCTTGAGAAAATGAGCAAACTGTTATATATAATAAATATAGAGATGCACATACCACCACTTTGGAAAAATAAAAAACTTCACCTCTCAGTCATCGCTGGAGTTCTTATGTTCTTGCTTGGTTTATTCGTGGGTCAGCGGTGGACTGTTTCGAGCCAAGCTCGGGGCTTTTGTATTCGAGAAAAGAGCCAGGGTCTCATCAATCCTTTGCTAGGGTGTGAGATTTCCAAATCAGACTTTCCTGAACTACGTCCAATAAAAGATTCATTGCAGAATATTCTTGCAAAATACCAGCCAAATGGAAAAATGATTTCTACATCCGTGTATCTGCGGCTTTTAAACAGTGGACGCTGGTTTGATATTAATGGTGACATGGTTTATGCTCCGGCCAGTCTTCTTAAGGTACCGCTTCTAATAGCTTATTTTAAGATTGCAGAAGCAGACCCGTCTGTTTTGTCCCAAACTATGTATTATGATGGGCGTTTCGAGACAACCGAAATTCCTGAAATTGCTCAAGAACGTAGGATCAAAAAAAATACATCGTATACTGTTGGTGACCTTATATCGCATATGATCATTGATTCCAGTAATGTGGCCATGTACATACTTAATGATCATTTGAATCAAGCGCAACTAAAAAAAGTCTATGATGACCTTGAAATTACCGGTCCGTTTCAGCAAAAGGAAAATTTTATGTCAGCAAAAAATTACTCTTTCTTTTTTAGAGTACTCTATAACACATCCTATTTAAGTAGAGAGTTGTCTCAAAGGGCGCTCACGATGTTAACCCAAACGTCATATAATAATGGGATTACGGCTAAGCTTCCGCGAAATTTGGTTGTCGCGCACAAATACGGATCACGGGTGTACGATGACGAGAATCCGGTTAAAGGTGAGCTCCACGAATGCGGTATTGTGTATTACCCGGAACATCCCTATCTTCTGTGCATTATGACGACCAGTTACTCCTCACAAGAATCAGAAAATTTAGTTTCCGACTTATCGCTTGCTGCGTATAATGCAATAAACGATTTTTTCACTAAGAAGTAACTTATCTTTTAATAAGTTGTAACTTTTTTTCTCGTGGCCAGCTCTTGATTTGAGCCTCGCGTTTTAAGGCTGTACTTCGGGTGTGCTTTTTTTCTGAATGTAGAATTTTAGCTACTTTGTGGGAACGAGTATACTTTCCTCCTTTGCCGTCTTGGTGTTGTTTGAATCTTTGTTTTAAATTATTGGTAATTCCGGTATAAATACTTTGATCTTTACACAGAACCAAATAAACGTACCACATATCCTTTGCCGCAGGAAAATTTTACATTTTTAATGTTGTCTCGTGTGGAGAAATAACAAGGTAGCTCATAAGAAAACCGGTGATGCCTGCAAGCACAATCGCTCCTGTCCACATATGAACTGACCAAATAATCCGATCCGTCAAAAAGAGAGTTATAAAATAGGCACCAAACAAAATCATTGGCGCAAGAAGACTAAACAAACGTATATATTTTTCTCCTCGTTGTTTGGGTTTGAGAATGTGATACAGGATGTCATGTACCAAACCCGCAATCACTCCGGTTGCAATAAATTCGTAATATTCTCCGTGCGTTACAGTAATTGCGAATACATTTAAGCCTAAAATTAGGGTAAAACTTCCGAATGGAAATGACCAATGTTTGATCGAGGATAGGATTAAACCCATGTATACACCAGTGAAAATAATGATACTGGCGATTCCGACACCAATAGCATACTCAGGGTTAGATACGTTTCTTTCAAAAAACGATAAAGTCGCCCAAGGGAAGTTAAACGGATTAAGAAATTGGAGCATAAACAAGACGACCGACAGAAAATAGCTTGCAGAAAGAATAGTGGGAAAAGCATGGAGGGGATGATCTTTATGTCTGTACCATACGGCATGAAACGGACCACTAACAGCAATCGCTCCACCTATGGCGAGTAGTATGTGAGTGGGACTGAGCAATGCTTCGACGCCGATTTCAATTCCGAATATGCTGTGCCAGAGTAAGTCACCTACCCCAGCCACAAGAGCGATTGCCACCCCTGATAGGGCAAAAAAATATTCTCGGGGAAGAGAGCGACGAAGCGAATATCCATTTGCGTGATTATGTGCAAGTTGTAGAAGAAGTAAAGTTGCCGTAAGCATCATTCCCCCATAAAAGATGGCGTGCCACGGAGTAAAAAATGAATCCCGGGTTGAAGCACGATGAATATGTGCCCACCCATCTATAAAAACTCCTGTTGTCCACATCCCACCAAAAATAACAAAAAGCCAATCAAAAAGACTACTTGGTTTAGCAAATTGATTTTCCATTCTTTTAGTATAAGGATTTGTGAAACCAAAAACCACCTCATGTAAGGTGGTTTTTGATAAAATTTGCGGGGGCCGGAATTGCACCGGCGTCTCAAGGTTATGAGCCTCGCGAGGTACTTCTCCTCTACCCCGCTAAAAAAGTTCTAAAGAAACACTTTTAGCGACTTAGAGAATTCATAAATTTCTGCTACCTCGTCAATAAATTATACATAAAAAGCCGCAGAAATCAAATCGCCTCTTTAAAATTCTAAACAAAAAACACCCGAAGGTGTTATGTTATTGACTGACGTCTGGTCCTCATTTCTTCATCAGGTCGAGGACTTGGAGCGGGCGGGGTTTCTTCAACAGTGATTCCACTAAATTCTCTTTCAACTTCTCGCCAAGCCAAATTCGTGATAAACTCGAAACTCCTCTTTGCCAGTCTGACCAATCTGCGGAAACCATTTTTGATGAAGTCTGATAAGAGGAACCACACAAGACTCCACGGCCAGAGAGCCCACCAATGGGTTAGGCGGGCCACATGGTGATAGAAACGTGGCTTTGCTGCATCTGCTACCAAATATCTCCACACCTCACTAAGGTCTGCTGGGATGGTGTTCTCCGTAATTTTATTTCTCTTGAAAAACTCGCTCTTTGCTCTTATGGCTTCGGCTGTCCTGCCAGAGACATACCACCACCACCGGAAAAGTGTATAGGGATAACCAACAGCAATATAGGCAACAATCCAACCAAGAAAATGATACCACGGGTGAGAGCGCACGTAGGTAAAAACCCTAATGTCGCCAAACAATTGTAAGAAGATGAGGGTTCCCAAGATCACAAACGGTGCAAGTTCTGCATAGTCACGTTCATTCGTTCCTGTATCAATCTCGTCGATTGAGAAAATAATGGCTATGGCTGATAGGACAATGAGTGCCCAGAAGCCAAATGTCCCAAATAAAAAAGCGCCAGCAAAGGTAGCTAGAAGGGCGAACCATGCCGTGGCCATGAGGCCAATAATTACAGCTCCTTGAAACCACAGTACACACCCGGCTAAAACAAGAACAATCAATACAGTCAGTACAGTGCCCATCAGCGTTTTTCCAAAGATCCGTATGCATAAGTAGCATGAGGTCTTGTACACGTCAATTGGAGTGAAGCCATTTTTGTTGACCTTGACAACTCAGCTAAAATACTTAACAAATATAGGTAGTATATGGAGTGATCAAATGTTCTTTTTGAGCTGGCCAGTCTTTTGGCTATCGACGGTTCTCGGTCTTGGGATTACAATTCTTTTGGTCAGCAAATTTAGAGAGTTGCTGCCGTTTAAAGTACAGTTTTTTCTTGTTATTTTGTTAGCTGCACCAGCGAGCTGTGCAATCTACTTTGCACTACTTGCGCTTTATTTGGCAATTCATGTTGCGGCGGTTGTTATGGGAATCCTGCTTGTCGCCACAGTATTCTTTGGTGTTGCCTACTATGTTGGCAAGCACCGAGGATCAGTCTAGTTCATACATGCGTCGCAAGGCGCAATTTTATTTTTCATAATTATATCACCATCATTGACAAAATGGTGTCAAATGGTGTATTTTAGTATAAGCTATTTGACTTTCAGGAGGACAGATGAAGACGCTGCTGCTGATACTTCTGGTACTCTTGGTACTCGGTATGATAACTGAAGCTCATGCCCAAGACTTCTTCATAGTTCGGCTTCCGGAAACCAAATCCCCGGGTCATATCGCCGAGCAATGCACGGCTGACTGGTCTAACTGGAAGAAATTCACCTATAAACACCCCAATCTAGAGACCCTTTTTTCTCTTGAACGAGCCAATAGTCTTCCGATCAATACTCGAATTTTTATTCCTGCTGAACTTTTTAGTCAGAAGTGTCCTTACCGAGCAGAGGAAATCAAAAATACTCCAAAGCCTCCGCAGCCACCGAAGAGCGAAGGTCCTTCTGTCCGGTTGGGTCAAGACGAGCAAAGAGACTCTAATACCACTGATCGGGAACTTGAATATTGGCGTGACCTATGGCAACAACGAGTTGATCAAATGAGAGCACAGACCACACTCTCTACCAAACTTTTTAATGCAGCACGTTTTTTCCTAGTCGACCTGTACGGATGGGTGCCGTTTGTGATTATAATGCTTGTGGCGAACTTGGTTCTATTTCAGTATCTTGATTCCAAAACGTTTATGAAACGACTACGAAGCTCGCCAAAGATTTCTGAAAGCGAGAAAAGACGGTTTGAGGAGATGAAGCTTCTTAGCATTGTGGGGAATACAATCATCTCGCGAACCAACTACGATCGAGAGTTTGCATGTGCGACGACTGTTCACCTTTTTCCTGATATAGATATGCTCCGAGTAGATTTTCTCTGTCGAGTTGACCTTTGTGATGACGAGGCCGACAAAGAAGAAAAGTTTGCGGCTGTTAAAGAAGCAGTTACAAACGCTTTTATGACGCTATCAACACCTAATCTCTTTACTATGGAAGTAACTGTAGAACAGGGTCCTGATGATGTGATGCCAAAAGTTGCCACAAGAATCCATTACCATTCTCTTCCCTCTCATGCTCGTGTCCCCAGTGCATTACTCAATTTCCGTCATCAACCTCTTACTGAACCTCAACTAGTATAAAAACATTCATGGTCCTTCGGGACCTTTTTTGTTTGCCAGGTAGTGGCTCTTCGGTTGTTCCGAAGGGTCGGAACAAGAACAAAGTAGCCGAAGACCACTACTGGGTTTGCTGGCTCTTGAGTTCTGTATGGAAAAGCTGCTAAAATAGCTTTTATTTAAGCTATTTTTTGCTGCAGAGCAAAAGTTGACAAGTAACTTGAAATGATATATAATATATAGAAGATGAGATTTTCGTGATTATGGAGAAAAATCTGCTGCGACAAGAGTTCGCGGTAGATCTTCTTCGTAAACCCCGATAGGCGGGGAGCGAAGGATATCGTTCATTAGATTTTGATAGGGACGCGCCAAGCGTGTCCCGGAAGAGGAGACAGGGAGATGAAGAAGGCGCTGATCGTGATGCTCGTCGGGTTGCTTGTGATCGCGGTGGCCGCTTCGGCCGCCCAGAACTATCCGTGGACGAAGGTCGGGGCCTACCCGAACCCTCTGCCGTTCGGGCCGTCCCTCTCCAACCTCAAGAAGTATGGGGTGGCAACCCCTGACGAGGAGACCCAGGGGCAGAAGAACTGGCAGGCAGGCAACTCCAAGGCTGCGAAGCTCAAGAAGGGCTGTACCTGCCAGGGCATGGTGGATGGTAAGGGAGTCCACAAGTCGGTTCTGACTGACTGGACGGACCGCAGCGAGGTTGCTGCAATGGTCTTCCACCAGACGGAGGCCGACGCCCTGCTCCAGGTGCTGGAGTGTAACAATGTGTTGAAGTGCCCGCTGTCGTGCTTGCAGTTTCCACCGCAGGCAGCAGCGTCTGTGGGCACGACACTCGCTCCTCAGCCGCCAGGCGCTCCGCTCGCCTCTTCGCCAAGCGTAACACCCCCCACTCCTCCGCCAGGACCGCCTCCAGCGCCCGCGCCGACTACGATAGCCGCACCGGTAGTAGGATGGTCGTTTCAGGTCGCGTTATTCCAGGACAACGGATACTTCGTCAAGCGCTACCGGGCGGCGGCGAAAGATCCGGAGCGCAAGGCTCCGATCTACGATGTCGCAATCGTGGGAGCACCTCCGGGTGTTCTAACCCAACATCGTGGTGAGCGTCCGATCGCTGGTACGTCGTTCATCGTTGAGGTGAACGGCGGGATCGAGCGGTACAAGGTCAAGACCAACGGTCTCGGCCTCGGCGGCGTCAGAATCAAGACGCCGCGAACCGAGGTCCGCGAGGTCGTCGTCACCATCGTGGGCGACAGCAACACGCTTCCGCCAAACGGTGAAGTTCGCGTCTCGGGGGACATGCTTCGAGCGGTCCCCGCGAACCAACCCCCTCAGGTATGGTTCGTGCAGATCGAGTAACATTGTGGGGGGCGAGAGGTGCAACAATGCCTCCGCTCCCCACGCAGTTTTTCAAAATGAATTCAAAAAATCTACAAAATAAAGTTTTTTATATAGCGCTTATTGGAGTGTGTGTTTTTGTTCTGTATTTTGCAGTAGGTGGTGTAGAGAAAGTTTTTAATAATTTTGTATCCTCAGTATATGCAGAAGACGGAGGAGATGGTCCTAGCAGTGATGGAACCGCTGTGGGTACATCTGCAGACAGCACCAGTGTGGGGACTTCTGCTGATGGGGCAAGTGTAGGAACCTCGCCGGATGGTACTGCTGTGGGTACCTCTGCCGATGGCGTAGCAGTTGGAACTTCTCCTGATGGTACAGCAGTAGGCACATCGGGAAATGGCGTTGCTGTAGGGACTTCAAGTGATTCTCCATCTTCATCTAGTAACGCAAATACAGACTCTAGCCCTCAAAGCCCCGGCGACTCTTTCATTCCAACTCCTCCCCCCTCCCCTGTTTTTATACCTCCTGTAATCCTTCCTCCAACTGTTGATGTCAAAGCCAATGGTTCTGACGGGCCAATTGAAATTCCTTTTAATACTCAAGCGACCATTTCCTGGACTTCGCAAAATGCGACAACGTGTTTTGTATCTCCAATTAACGGATTTGGTTTGTCTGGTTCATTGCCCAGTGGTCACTTAACTGCAACGCGAACATTTACTGCGACGTGTTTCGGTGCAGGTGGTACGGCCGTTGATCGGGTTACGGTGAACGTACGGCGTGCTCCTCCGACCGTTGATGTAGTTGCAAATCCTCACACAATTTTTGTTGGTGAGACTGCAACGGTATCATTTCATGCAGAAAATGCTGACACTTGTACTGCTTCAGGCGGATGGTCTGGTACAACTCGACAACTTTCTGGGTCAACTACTGTTTCTCCTTCAGAAGACACTACGTACACAATGACTTGTCGGAATGCGAGTGGTGAGGCTTCTGATAGTGATTCGATTCACGTTACGCAACGAGTACTTCCAACTGTCGATTTAAATGCCAACCCACATGTTATCAATCAAGGCCAATCGGCAATTTTGACATGGACTTCTCACAATGCAACAACGTGTATCGCCTCAGGCGGATGGTCAGGGAACAGACCATTATCGGGGACAGAGACAGTGACTCCGACGGTTACTACCAGTTTTTCTATTCAATGTTCCAATCAATTTGGAAGTGCTTTTGATTCTGATACGGTCTCAGTCCGTGCTCCTAATTTGCCAACGGTAACTATCCGCGCCAATCCCCGCTCTATCTTACAGGGCGAGAGCTCAACCCTTACATGGAATTCACAAAATGCCACTACTTGTGTTGCATCAAACGGCTGGTTAGGTTCACGACCGCTTTCCGGTACTGAAGTGGTGCGACCCAATACCACAACTACTTTTACTGTTACTTGTTCAAATGAATTTGGGCAGGCTCAAGATTCTGATACAGTTTTCGTCGGTGATCGACCGCTCGAACTTCCGCGCGTTACTTTGCGTGCTAATCCCAACCGGATTATGTATGGTAATTCATCCGTACTTACCTGGAATTCACAAAACGCTACTTCCTGTTTTGCTTCCAACGGCTGGTCAGGAACTAAATCCTTGTCCGGAAATGAAACCGTATCTCCCACTACGCAAACCACCTATACTATAACTTGCTCAAACAATCGCGGAACCGCACAAGACAGTGACACGGTGTTTGTTGATTATCCTTATACACCCCCTCCCCCCTATAACCCACCGCCATATAATCCTCCTCCGTACTATCCGCCTTATAACCCGCCATCGTCGTATCTCAATGGAACGGTAATTACTAAAACTGTTCGGAACATAACTACCCACGAACAATTCTTTCAATCTAATACTGAGGCACAAGGGTTGGATATGCTTGAATTTGAATTGCGCTTACGCAATACCAATAACTTTAATGCTAGTGTGACGGTGCGAGACTTTCTTCCTTCCGAACTTTTTTATGTAACGGGAAGTACTCGGCTCGGCTTTGGAGGATTTTCAGGAAACGAACTTTCTGACGGTTCAACAATGCAAGATGGAATTACCAACAGCAATCTTTCGCTGAATTTACAGCCTTACGAAGAACGGGTGATACGGTTCCGCTCAGTTGTGTATTCAGGGACACCAGAAAAAACCATTATTAACCAAGGCACCGTTACAACCACATCCTATTCCGCATCGGGTGCGTTAACTTCACAATCTAATGCATCAGTCACTATCCGCAATAGAGGACGAGTATTGGGGGTTGGTACCGTGATCACCGGCCCAGAGAATATTTTGCCTTGGACATTGGGCGGAGGTTTTCTGGGTGCCTTACTTTTGTACGGACTTCTCTTCCGATTCCGCTATAGAGGAAAAACTTTTTCTGGAGCCTTGGCTGATATGCGACTCCAAAGAGCCATCAGCCGTCTGAAGAGAAAAGAAATAACAGCTGATACTCTGATGGGTTTCGAAATATAACGAAAATCAAAACTCTCCCGATCGATCGGGAGAGTTTTGATTAGCGACCTGATGAGGTGGTTTGGATTAACCCGAGATCTTTGAATGCAAGCTCATAGGCTTCAAATGCATACTGCATGGTTTCATGCGTATGCTCAATCAAGGGTCCGTGCACAATGGTGTTGCGGAGGCGATGCGCAGACCATACACGGTCCATCGATGGTAACTTTTGCGGATCAACGACTTTTAATCGATCAGCCATAGTGTCTCCTTCGTACCCGAGACGTTGGAGTGCCTCGTCGAGTAGGCCATCCGCTCGAATGATTGCCATATTCCAATCAGAAAGGTTTTGCGAACTAATTAGTTTTCTAAGTTCTCCCCAGTTTTCCCTAATTTCATCTTTTATGGTCACGGGATGGGCCTCCACCTCTTCAATAAATTCATGGGCAGTAAGTTTTTGAAACTTGCGAAACGTATAGGCAATGAAACCGATAAGTACCACGTCAAAAATTGCAAAAACTATTTCGAGAATTTGGAAAAGTCCGCTCGAACTTCCTGAGTACCACCAATCCAAAAACTCGGTATAGAGATCAATAACCGATTGAAAGTAAATCCCAAAAATACTTACCAGAACAATGAATGCAACAATCGCAACAGCGATTTCAGTGGAAACAGTGGTAAGATTTTTTTTCTCCTCGTCCATGGTGGACCAAATGACTAATAACGAACGACTAAAGACTAAAACTTTTGTCTCTTGAATCTATTTTATTACCTGTTCTGTGTATTCTCCGAACGAAAGCACCTTTTCATCGCTCAATCGGGGGCCGATGATTTGAAGTCCAAACGGCAGTTTGGATTGATCGCGGGTAACCAATCCTGCGGGAACCGAAAGCCCGGGAAGGCCTGCTAAGTTAACTGCCACGGTATAAATATCTGCCAAGTACATTGCCAACGGATCGCTGCTTTTCTCTCCGAGAGCAAATGCCGGAGAAGGAGTTGTTGGGCCAAGAATAAAATCAACTTCGGAAAATGCGGTGTCAAAGTCTGAAGCAATCAGCCGACGAACCTTCTGTGCTTTTAAGTAGTAGGCGTTATAGTAGCCGGCCGAGAGGGCGTAGGTCCCGAGCATAATACGGCGTTTTATTTCGTTACCAAATCCGTGCGCTCGTGATTTAGTATAAATTTCTGATAAGTTTTTGGCTTGAGGATCTTGAAACCCATACCGAATGCCGTCAAAGCGAGCTAAGTTGGCCGAAACCTCCGAAGGTACAATAATATAATAAGTTGGAAGTGCATGGGAGGAATTTGGCAATGAGATTTCTTTTATTATAGCACCTTTTCTTTCTAGTTCTTTGGTTATCTCCAGTATTCGTTCTTTGATATCTGCGTCAAGCGCTCCTGAAAAATATTCTTTGGGAAGACCGATTCGCACATTTTCTAGGTTATAGATTGTAGATTGTAGGTCGTAGGAAACAGAAGTAGCATCAAAGTCATCCTGTCCTTTGATTACGTCAAAAATAATATGTGTGTCTTCAACTGTTTTGGCAAAGGGGCCGATTTGATCTAAGGAAGAAGCCATAGCAATTAACCCATGACGGCTTACTCTTCCATATGTAGGTTTAAATCCAACTACACCGGAGAAACTGGCGGGCTGACGAATCGAGCCCCCCGTATCTGATCCCAGTGCCCCGAGGCTTAAATGGGCAGCGACTGCTGCAGCTGATCCACCAGATGATCCGCCTGGAACACGGGAGGTATCGTGAGGATTTAGGGTTGGTCCGAAAGCCGAATTTTCAGTAGATGACCCACAAGCAAATTCATCCATATTGGTTTTTCCCATAAAAAGAGCGCCTACGCCTCGCAACTTTCTGATGACAGTGGCATCATATGCAGCAGTATAATTCTCAAGAATTTTTGAGCCAGCAGTACTTGGCTTATTCTCGATGAGGATATTATCTTTAATGGCAAGCGGGATACCAAAAAGAGGTGAAGTGTTGAAACGCTCATCAAGGTTATCCAGCTTTTCTGCTTCAGCAAGAATGTCATCAAAAGTTGAAAGAAAAGCCTTCAAGTTTTTTTGTTTCTCAACAGCAGCACAACAATCAAAAGCCAGTTCTTTAATCGAGAACTTCTTTTTTTGAATGCCTTCTGAGGCCTGTTTAATTGTGAGTTGGTTTAAGTTCATGATTACTACGAAGGTATGAACTTTTTACGAACTCATGAATCGAGCAGACTGATTCGTAATTTCGTAACTACCTTTTGATTACTATTTGAAAATTGCTTTTACTTTGATCCACTGTCCTTGTTTCTCTGGTGCTTGAGAAATAAGTGCAGCAGCCTTTTCTTCCAGAAGCGGGTTTAGTGCATCGTCACGAACTTTGTTTTCTTCTAAGGTTCCTCCTGTCATGGGATGTATGTTAGATGTATCAACAGTTTCAAGCTGATTAATAAAATCTAAAATACTTGAGAGTTCTTTCTCAAATTGTTCCTTTTCCTTATTGGTAAGCTCAATGCGAGCAAGGTTGGCAATATGGTCTACATCCATACTCTGTTTATAAATATAATACGAACACTACGAACAACTCCTTTACTTTAGTTTATTTACGGTGTTCGCATGTGTTTGCGGCTCAGCATTATGTCAGTAGTTTTAAAAATTCCTTCTCATCAATAACTTTAACTTCCAATCTTTTGGCTGTCTCAAGTTTTGACCCCGCTTCAGACCCAGCAACCACATAATCTGTTTTTTTGCTTACTGAACTTGTTATATCCCCGCCGAGTTCTCGAATTCGCTTTTTGGCATCATCGCGACTCATGGTCTCAAGGCTACCTGTTAGCACAAAGGTAAGGTCCTTGAATTTGTAGTTTGTAGCTAGTAGTTTGTAGGGTTTTACTTTGATGCCCACAGACAATAACTTTTTCAGAAACTTTTGATTTTGTTTGTCTCGAAACCAATTATAAATACTTTTTGCTACCACCTCACCAATATTGGGGACCTTATTAAGTTCTTCAAGGGATGCGGTCGCAAGCTTCTCTAATGTACCAAACTCTTGTGCTAAATCAATTGCCGTCTCCTCTCCTACGTGGAGAATTCCTAATGCATACAAGAAACGAGGTAAATCGATTTCTTTTTTAGTTTGAATTGCACGAATTAAATTCTCAGTTGATTTTTGGGCAAATCGCTGAAGATTGTGAAGATCTTCTGTTTTGAGGGTAAAAAGATCTGCCGGGTTTTCAACCAGCCCTTCATCAAGGAGCCGATCAACAATCTTGGGGCCTAAACCGGCAATATCAAAGGCGGCACGTGAGACAAAATGATAAAATTTTTCTCGTAATACTATTTTGCATTTTTCGGGGTACAGAATTTTATGAGCAACTTCGTTGTTCTTTTGGACCACTGGCTGATCACAAAAGCTTTTGGGCATAGTAAACTTCTTTGCATTTTTTGGGCGGAGGTTATCGAGCACGCGGACAATATCAGGTATAACATCACCCGCTCTTTGGATAATCACGGTGTCTCCAATGCGGATCCCTAATCGCTCGATCTCATCCAGATTGTGTAGGGTCGCTCGCGAGACCCTCACTCCCCCTACTTCAACGGGTTTAAGAACAGCAACAGGGGTAAGAGTGCCGGTTCTTCCAACCTGGATAATAATATCTTCGACGGTTGTGGTTGCTTCTTTGCCCGGAAATTTATAGGCAATTGCGCCGCGCGGCGCTTTGCCTGCAATACCCAAACGTTCAAAAACTCTTCGGTTGTTTACCTGAACCACGATGCCGTCTATGAGAAAAGGTAGCTTTTCTCTTTTTTTAAGCACTGTATTCCAAAACTGATTAACCTCCGCAATGTTGGGTACTGCTGTTGCGGGCTCGGCTGTCTTAAAGCCAAACAACTTGGCAATCAAATGTTCTTCTTCGTGGGTCTCTTGGCCAAGATCAGTGACTATTGCATATGCCAAAAAATCAAGTCTTCGAGTTGCTGTCATTGCTGGATCAAGTTGTCGGACGGAGCCTGCGGCCATGTTTCGCGGGTTGGCAAATAACGGAAGGCCTGCTTTAGATTGTTCTTTATTAACTTTTTCAAATGATTTTTTAGTAATGTACACCTCTCCTCGTATTTCAAGTCGGGGCGGAGTTTTGGCGATAGCTCGTCGTACGAGTGGGTATTTTTCCAGTATTGATTGAATTTCTTTTTTGTCAGCAAAATCGTGAGGGGAAGATAATTGTAAAGGAATTGATTCGATTGTTTTTAGATTTTGAGTTACGTTCTCACCAATCACACCGTTTCCTCGAGTTGACCCTTGAGTAAATTTTCCATTCTCGTAGATAAGAGAAATAGCAAAACCATCAATTTTGGTTTCAGCAAAGTAGTCATATTCTCCCGGAATATTTTTTTTCATACGATTCTCCCATTCCTGCATTTCTTCTGATGAAAAAGCATCAGTTAGAGACCGCATGGGAACAGCATGTTCCGCTTTTTTAAAACCGGCTAGCGCCTTTCCCGCTACTCGCTGAGTAGGAGAATCGGGGGTAACCAATTCAGGAAATGCTTCCTCAAGTTTGGCAAGCTCGTGCTTAAGTGAATCAAGCGCCTCCTCCGAAATTTCTTGTTTATTAAGAACCGCTATTGTGTAGCGGTGATAAGAAATTTCTTTTTTGAGTTTTTCTATGCGTTCCTTGGCGTTGGTTTTTATCATCCTCGTAAGATTCAGCAACTAAAAATATCAATAGGAAATTTGGAAGCTTCTTTTTATTATTCTGCGTGGTGCCACACACTGAGAAGTTCCAATTGAAACTGCGCAGGTGTTGAGTCCTGCTCCGCAAGCTCCTGGTCCTTTACCAACAGTTGCGGTGTAACATCCATTACCCGTATCTGGCTTTGTAAAGGTAACACAATTCGGTCCTTCACTACCTGCGCACAAGCTCGGACTTTGGCGGTCCAGATACAGAACCTTTTCAATCCCCTCATCTGCGGCGTATAAGGCATTTAGTGTATCTTTTACTTCTCCAGAAATCAAAATTTCTCCATATAAAACATTAAAAATACCAAAACTTGTAGAAAGAAGGGCCGAAAGAATAACCACTACCAAAAGAAGTGTTATACCTTTGTTGTTTTCCGAATCTCCGAATTTATTTTCTAACTTCATATGTGTAATGCGAACACCAAGAATGCTACTTATCTTCATAATTATTCGCTGTGTTCGTGTATGTTTGCGGCTTGGCACTATGATTACAGCTCCCTAAAACGAGGGACAACCGTGGTTTGTAGTCGAACCACCGTATCGGTTCCTGCTCGAGGAGTTATGGCAGACATACGTAAACTTATGGTGATTCGTGGTTGGCCATCATCTGGTCCGGCTTGTTCTCCAAATAAAACAAATCCAAATTGTTCTACCTTGACGTCTTCTGAAGTAAACTGTTTTACCCTTCCGTCAGCCGGAAGTCGTGGAGGGTCTTGCGTAATATCGCATTGACCAGAACCTCCTGGGTCTTGGATGGAGCGCATGATTCTATTTCGTAATGCATCCCAAAAATAAAAGCGTTCTCCACCGGTTGCCGTAAAAAAATGAAGAGAATTTTCCGAACCTGCTTGGCATATACTTGAGCCAGAGAATCGCGTGCCCGTACGAATTTCTTTGGTCATGAATTCGAGTGTAAACCGCGCATTGTCCTGCACTGTCTGGATATTAGCTGCTTTAAATTGTGCTTGAGCAATTCCTAGGGTTATGCCGATGGCGATAACTACCAATGTAGCAAAAATACCGATGGAAATATTCATCTCAAGGAGGGTGAATCCTTCTTCCAGTTTTTTTTGTCTAAAATTTTCTTTAATTTTTAATATATAGTAAAACATGAATTTGGATGATTTTGAATCATGAATTGACTTCACGTCTTTAATCCATTTTCCCATAATTCTTTATTCATGATTCAAGTGTTATTTCCACCTAAACAGACGCTCAGTTAATTGGATGGTGTTGGTCTGTCCACGCTCTTTCCAATACACAACCGAGATTACTACCATTTGATCTTGATTAGGGACAGCTGGATCCGGGTCATTCAAAATTGCGCCATTGTTATACCAAACATACACTGCGCGACAAAATTGATCCGCATTTCCGCATGTTGCACCGGTGCTGCGATAGAAATTTGATGCAGAGCTTATACCAAACGTGCATGCTCGAGTGGGTGTTGATTCACGGCACGCCAAAGGGTTGATTCCGACAAAAGTAAGCCTCGGGGTTCTGATATTGGTTGTGGTATTGCAATTGGCTTGATTAATGGTATCAAACAGGTCTTCTGATACCGCGTACCATCCACGCAGAAGAGGTCTTGGAACTAGAATACTAGAATTTGCTTGGTCGTCCCACGGCCAATTCGCTGCATCATTGGTTATGTCACACATGACGTTATTGTCTCTATAGGCACGCACAAGTTCGATCCCCTCTTGTGCCAAGTCGTATGCAATGAGACTAGATTTAGAGTGTGCGCTACTAAAAATTCCGCGTGTAACAAGGGCGACTGGACCAACAACTGCAGCCATTAAAATGGCAAGAGCGACAACGGTCTCGATCAAGGTATAACCTTTTTGCTTTGAGGAATTCATGTTTCCTTGAATATTACCACTAAAAGTAATTCCCAATTTTCAATCAAACGCCAATGAACCAATAACGTAGAAATTTATTAAATAATTAGTTTTGAAAATTAGAAATTATAAATTGAAAATTTGTTTACTTAATATCTATCTGTCCGGTAATTCGTACTATCATAGTCTTGGTTTGGCCATTGGGCGCTACGAGCACTACATCCAGTCGCTCGCCAATTAGGGCGTTTGATCCGTTCTCGTCGGTGATATTCATGGTGCCATCAGGCGAGGAAAAAAGTATATTTGCTGTATCGTGATTCACCGCAGGTGTCGCCTCCCCACCTGGGTACCCTTTTAAAGCTTGAATCTGAATAGAGCGGTCAAAAGTAGCCGTCTCAAAATCTTCTGAACTTGAAGTATAATGTTTGTCTGATAGTCCTGAAACCGGATCAGCCAAATCCGCAAAAACCTTGAAATTGGTAGACCCTGTAGTAAGAAAAATTCCCACGGCCGGAGGAATGACGTCAACTCCTCCAATACGAAGTTGTGATACTGCAAGTGCTCTGTTTTGAGCTCTCCGGGTAGCAAGCGCCAGTTCTCGAGCGCCACGTTGGAGTGCAATTCCTTGATTTAGCCCACTAAAACTTACCAGAACCGTTGAGCTAATGAGGGTAATGATTGCGATCACAACGATTAATTCAATAGCAGTGAACCCATCTTTGGTGCTTTGGGGATATGACATATCATAATTATAACGTACCTAAGAAAATAAAAAACCCATTTTTGAGGGGATCTGGGTATTAAGTACCATGTATTAGGTAGTATGCTAGACACCAGTGAACTGTCGTTAGCACAATACGAAATACTTTATACACGGCATTTAGTGCAGTAAATAAAATATTCCAGCCAACTCTAAGAACTGGTATCCCCAAAAGTATGCAGCCAGGGCTCCGATGAGGATACTCGGTCCAAAGGGTATGTGATCTTGAGGTTTGCGTTTTTTTAAAATAAGCAGCGGAATACCAATAAGAGCTCCGCTCCAAAAAGAAAAAAGAAAAGCTGAGAGCGATAGGGGGAAACCAATAAGTAGCGATGTCGCAAAAATAAGCTTCACATCTCCAAACCCCATCCAGGTACCTTTTGGAAAAAACCATAAAGCACCGAGGATCAGAGTAAAAATAAATGCTCCTGCAAGGTCACTCCGCAATACTTGATATGAGTGTGTCTCGACAGTGCGACCAAATGAGGTCGCCAGCCCCACAAGAGCTAAAAGAAGAACCGCCCCATCAGGGATAAGATAGTGCTTATAATCAACCACTAAAATATAAATTGAGGCGCTTATGCCAAGAAATGCCAGAAATAAATTCAGATAATTTAGTAATAAAGGGGCGTCTTGTATGATCATCCAGCTTGCGACGGCAAAAGCAAGCGCCGTAAGAAGTTCAACAAGAGGATATTGTATCGAAAGGACGATGCCGCAATGACGGCATCGTCCTTTTTGGATAACAAAACTAGCCAGTGGTATCAACTCTCGTGGAGAAAGTATTCTTTGGCAATTTCGGCAGTAGGATCGACCAGTCGGTCGCCCTCCAATTGGCTTACGAAATATTAGAACGTTTAAAAAACTTCCAATAATTAAACCAAAAAGTCCTGCAAAAAAAGCAAATAAGACATTCTGCACGTGAATGGATTTAGGGCACTACGTCAAAAAGGTCCTGGGTTGCGAGTGTACTGTTAGCAACGGTTGGCTGACCATTAAATCCGTTGGTAGCACCAGCTGCCGTCGGACAAATTGGTGCAGCAGCACCTACTTGATCGGCACAATCCCTGTCGGTCGCAAGGACTCCACCATTATTTTCCATTCCTGATCCGAGATGGTAAGTGGTTTTTGCTCCGGCAGCAGCTGAAATTGAATAACAATATCCAGTGTTGCATGCTGCAACGGGGCCAACTGCTCCTGCGGGTATTACGGGAAGGGCAGGGATATATCCTGGAGTTACAAGGTCAGCTACAGCCAATGGTGAGGGCGTGTAGTTACCTGCACCTTGACCATCGAAATAAAGCTCTTCGGCAAGTTGCAATTGCTTTACGTCAGTTGCACGTTTGGCATCACGCGATTTTGAACGCGCGTTGTTTAACGATGCAAGAACGATGGAGGCGAGAACCCCAATGATTGCGATAACGACTAAGAGCTCAATAAGGGTAAAACCTTTTGCGCTCCATTTTTTAGCTAAAAAATGTGACATCTAAATTTTAAATTTTATTGGTTTTCTTGACCATTTAGTTAGTTCGACCTTTTTCTATTATATTTTATCGTGAATCACGAACAAACAAGAGTTATCCACAGCGCTCGCTAAAAAATCTTTCCTATTATAGCGTCTTCAGTGCCGAATGTTTAAGGTAGAATTCGATAAATTTTCCTACAAGTTATTTCCTAATTCCCGTCAAATGCTCCCCACCAAGTTATACAGGGGTACCATAACTGAGGCGACCAGAAGTCCCACTCCCGCTCCAAGAAAAATAATCAGCGCCGGTTCAATAAGAGCAACCAAGTTATCAACCAATGAATCCACTTCTCGCTGATAAAAGTGGGCAATATTTTTTAAAATAAAATCTAATCGGCCGGAAGTCTCTCCAATTTTCATCATTTGTGTTACAAGCACGGGTATTTCTTTATGTTTCTCAAAAGCCGATGAAATAGTGCCTCCCGCCTTCACGACTTCAATGGCATCAAGCACGGCCTTTCTATAGACTACATTCCCCACAACATCAGCGGTAATTTCAAGCGCACGGATAATTGGTATACCACTTACTATGAGTGTCTGGAGGTTGTCAGTCAGGCGCGCCATATACAATTTTCGATACAAATTGCCGACAATGGGTACGCTTATCTGCAGACTATCAAAAAAGATCTTTCCACTGACGCTTAAACTCCAACGCCAGATAAACGCCGCTCCTCCTACCACAAAGATAAGCAAAAATATGCCCCATTTTCGTAGCCCTAAGGATGCATAAATAACCACCTGGGTATAGAAAGGCATAGTTTGACCCGTATCTTTGAAAATATCAAGGAGTTTGGGGATGACAACAACGAGCATTACGACAATAACCCCCATAAAAGCAAACAAAATAAACGCCGGATAAATCATGGCGTTGCGGGCTTTGGTGAGAAGATAGTAACTTCGGTCCAAATAATCCGCTAGGTATGTAAAAGTCTCCTGGAGTTTCCCCGATTCTTCACCTGAACGAACAAGGTTTATATAAAAAGGAGAGAAAATTCGAGGGTGCTTACCCATGGCCTGTGAGAGTGAGAGGCCCCCCCCCACGTCATCTAAAATTTGCAGTATCGCTTTGCGAAGTGTTGGCTTTGTAGATTCTCCAATAAGAGTCTTGAGAGACTCAAAAATAGGGATGTGGGCTTCAAAAAGAGTGGACAATTGTCGAGAAAAAATAACCACATCTTTTTGGCTGACGTGGCTGAAAATGTTTTTAAGGTCAATACGAAAAGGCGGCTTTTGCTCCTCAACTGAAATAACAATAAGACTGTTTTGTTGCAGAGCATCAAGTGCTGCCTCTTTCGAGGTCGTCTGAATTATTCCCGATCGAATTTCACCTTCTCGGGTTCGTGCTTTGTATTCGTATGTTGCCATTTCTAGTGAGTAGTGAGTAGTGAGTAGTGAGTAGTGCTACAAACTACCAACTACTAACTACAAACTAGCTACTTCTGCAGTATTGCTTGTAGATCACCAGGGTTAAGAGAGTACGCCAAGGCGGTTTCTGTGGTAATCTCGCCTCTGCGCAGGAGATCTACCAAAGAACGATTGAGGCTGATCATGTCTTGGTCAGAGTTGGTTTCAATCACCAGATCCAGTTCATGGATCTTGTTTTCTCTAATAAGGTTGCGAACAGCAGGATTGGTTATCATGACTTCAACCGCAGGGATCAGACCTCCGGAGGCTCGTGGCAGAAGACGCTGAGATACAATTCCAACCAAAGTAGACGCAAGTTGTGCACGAATTTGGCTTTGTTGTTCGGGTGGGAATGAGTCAATAATTCGGTCAATAGTTTGAGCTGCATTGTTGGTGTGTAGGGTTGAGAAAATAAGATGGCCAGTCTCTGCCGCCGTTACTGCCATTGATATGGTTTCAGGATCGCGCATCTCACCAATCATGGCAACATCGACATCTTCGCGGAACATTGATCGCAGGGCCCTGGAAAAATTAGATGTATCAATACCTACTTCTCGCTGATCAATCACCGAACGATCAGAAGTAAAAAGATATTCGATCGGATCCTCTACGGTGATAATGTGGTCGGCACGGGTACGGTTGATATAGTCGACAAGAGCCGCTAGTGTAGTTGATTTTCCATGACCGGTTGGTCCGACAATAAGTAGAAAACCTTGTTGACGTTTGGCAAACTCTTCGAGAATGGGGGGCAGGTTAAGTTCTTTGACGGTCCGAACTTTGTTGGGAATCAAGCGAAGTGTTGCTCCCATGTATCCTCGTTGATGAAAAATATTTACCCTGAATCGCGCCTGTTCTTTAAAGCTGTAAGAAAGGTCGAGTTCTTTTTCAGACAAAAAAACTTTCTGCTGAGGGTCAGTAAGCATCTGAAAAATAAAATCACGAGCAATATCCGGTGTTACAACGTTCTGCTTGAGCAAGGGTACCATCACACCGTCGATTCGAAGAGTGGGATACCTGCCTACCGAGATATGCAAGTCCGATGCTCCTTCTTTGACCACTATGGAAAGTAATTCCTCAAATTTTTGCGAAACTAGACTCATTCCGTTGTATTTTAAATTCTAAATCCGAATATCGAAATCCGAAACAATGTCCCAATTCTTAAACATTAAATTTGTTTCGGATTTCGGATTTCGCGCTTCGAATTTTAATTAAACTTATGTGTGTACGGAGTTAATGACATTTTTTACCTTTTCTACCACTTCACTTGGTGTAAAGTGTGCTTTGACAATATAATCGTCTGCTCCAAGCTTCATTCCTCGCTCCACATCTTCCTTTTGGCCTAAGTTACTCAAAAGGATGATCTTGACGGGAGCGGGGTCTTTGCGTAATTCCTGAAGAATTTCAAAGCCATCCATGGAAGGCATGACAATATCAAGCAGAATTACGTCCGGATGAAAGGCGTGACCCTTTTTTAGACCTTCTTTACCATCACTTGCAGTGTCAACTTCGAAATGTTGCTCCCTAAACTTTAGAACATACATTTCAAGAATAAACGGATCATCATCAATAATAAGAATTTTCTTCGAATCGGTTGTAGTTTCCATGATCTAAGGATAAAAGATAAATTATAAAAGATAAAGGGGAGCTACACCACCTCCAGCAATTCTTCGAGTCCAATAAGTCCATGTAATACTTTCTCTATTCCATCCTGCTTCATGGTGATCATCCCTTGTCTTTGAGCTTCGGCTCCGATGCTTGCTTCAGACGGTTCGGATAAAATGATTTTTTCAAGCTGGGGGGTCATCGAAAGCACTTCGAAGATTCCCATGCGTCCTCGGGTCCCCTTTGGACAGGTGGCCGAGCTTTCAGCCTGACAAATTTCCGAAAGAGCTTCTTTTTTGAGGGATTCGCGCAGATCTTCTGGCATCTTTTCAATTTCTTCTAAAATAATTTGTTTTGCCCGACCTTCTAGTGGCACTTTTTTCCTTGAGTCTGTACAAAGTTTTCGTACCAAGCGCTGACCAACCGCTAAGATTAAAGTTGGCGAGATAAGAAATGGATCAATACCCATATCAATCAGACGCGGAATAACCCCAATCGAGTTATTAGTGTGCAGGGTGGAGAGAACCAAGTGACCGGTAAGAGCTGCGTGAATTGCCAAACTTGCCGTTTCTTTATCTCGAATCTCACCCACCATGATGATGTCAGGGTCCTGCCGTAGAATGTGGCGTAGTCCAGTGGCAAAATCATATCCAATCTCCGGGCGTACGTGTGATTGATTTACGCCTGCAATATAATATTCCACTGGATCTTCAAGGCTCACGATGTTGGTTCGTTCTTGGTTGAGAATCTTTAAAATGGCATAGAGTGTCGTTGATTTTCCAGAGCCGGTGGGACCGGTAATAAGAATCAGACCATACGGTCTTTTAATTTTTTCTTCAAGTTCGGTCAAACTCCTTCCCACAATCCCTAATGAGGCAAACGATTGGATACTGGTCTCAGGGTCAAGGATTCGAATCACGATTTTTTCACCATGCGTAGTCGGAAACGTTGAGATACGAAAATCTATATCACGGCCAATGATTTGGGCATGGAACCGGCCATCTTGAGGTACTCGTGTTTCATCAATTTTAAGATTGGTCATGACCTTGATGCGGCTGATCAAGGCTGGATGAATGTCAGAAGGAAGAAGCAAGCTTGTATGTAGTTCACCATCAACTCGAAATCGAACTCGCAATTTGTCTTTTCCTGGTTCAATGTGGATGTCAGATGCCTGACCCTCAACTGCATGGCGCAAAATAACTCCCACCATTTTGGTCACTGGTGCATCTTCCACAATTCGGACCGGCTCATCTGGTTTTTTTATCTGTATAGTGTCTTCTCCGATAAGATCAAACTCTTTTTCAAATTCTCCCAAGGCTTTCGTGACTTCTCCGGACAAACTTCGATATTCAGAAATAATCATCTCAAGATCGGAAGGAGTAATAATAAAAACACGTGCTGGCAAACCCAGACGGGCAGAAATGAATTTAATAGCCTCTTGTGAGCCAACATCATCAGGATTTAACATCCCGATATCCAAATACCCCTCATGCCTGCCGAGTGGAACCATTCGATAGTGGCGTGCAGACTCTTCAGGAACGTCGTGCAGTGCATCCACCGGAATCTGCACGCCTTGAAGAAGTTTGACAGGAAATCCAGACAGATCGCTTTTGGCTTCAGCCACTTGCGGTTCACTGATTCCTCGGGCGTAGAGAACATCTTCAATACCCATGCTTTTCTCCTTTGCCTCTTTACGGACTTTGGTAGCTTCAGCCAGGTCAAGAATATTTTTTGCAGCAAGGATGTCAAGAATTGTTTTGGCCATAAATAATGAAGAGTCGAAAGACGAATGTCGAAAGACTAAAGCTGAAAATACTTAGCTTTTTGTCTTTTGTTGTTAGTCTCTCGTCCTCAGTCTATTCAAAAGGCAATAAAAGGATTTGCTCGTCCAATCTGTTCTTGGGATGATGTTCCGATGGCGTATTTTTCTAGTGACTGAAATACCGAATCAGAAAAAATCGAAGTATCAATTTCCAAATTTTCGAGGGCCCCGATGTCTTTGAGTGTGATCTCGAGTCCGGGAATTGCTTGAGTGTCATTGGGATCAACTGTCGTGCCCCAATCAGAGGCTGGGGTTTGTGCCCTATACAAGTACCATCCTGTTCCCAGGACCAATGCAAGAATCCCCACGATTGGAATAATAATTTTTTTCTTCATCCCGTTAGAAAAACCCCCTAACTACTCTTGATAGGCTCGACCGTTAATTTTAAACTGGAATACTTTGTTGCTTTCAGTGAAAGATAAGATTTCAACATCAATAATACGGAGACTATTTTCAAGATCCCGTAATAAATTTTTTAAGGCCTCGTAAGATCCGGTAAGGCTGACACTGAATACAAAACTTTTATATTTCTTAGTTGAGGGAATTGCTAACCCCGCTGAAACCAGTGGGGGTGCGACTTTTTCATCTCCTTCACCAGCTCCTACATCAATAGCGCGCAAGGTAAAGCCATTTTTTGAGACAATATTCTCGACAAGAACCGCAAAATCTGCTGCGTTGGAACGTAAAGGCAATGCATAGTCGAGACGCTCTAATTCGACAGCAGTAATCCCGTGGGATTTTTGTAGTAAAGAGTTTTTTATGTCAGTCACATGATCAAGTTTTTCATTTACTACTTGGAGTCTAGCTATTTCTATCTTACTGTCTTGGAATGTGCGCCATTCAGGAAGAACATAAAAATAACTTGCAATAATAATGCCAATAGTGAGAAGAATTGTAATAAAAATTTTTGGCATTCGGTGAGCGTTATTTTGGTTTAACTTCTAAAAGTAGGGGTTTAAAGTATAGTTTAAGGTCAAACGTAGCTAATCCCTTATCATCAATAGAAAGTCCTCCAAATACCGTCTTTTCGATGTTTTTATCACGCTCAAAAGTGTTGATTTGACGTGCCAAGACCACAAAGTTTTGCGCAATACCTGTCATATGGGCAAAGCCATCATCTTTATTAAAAGTGAAATCATGAAACTGAACTCTAGGGTGCGTGTCGGCTTCTAAAAGATTCAAAATATGAGAGACAAAAACATGGTTTCCTAAGAGATCACGGATAACTTTAGTTTTGCGCTCGAGTGTAAAAATTTGATCAAGGTCTTTTTTAAGATTAGTTTCCTTTTGTTTGGCTTGATCCAAAAGTTCAAGCTGGGTTTTGGTTTGCGAGCGGTTCAAGAAGAGAAGTCCTCCGTAGGACGAAAGAATCACTAAAAAAACACCAAAACTTAAATAAAAAAGAATCATGTCGGTGGTTCCGGCTCCCGATGAATACTCTCGGATTATTGGTTTTTCTTTTCCTAGAAGGTCAACCATTGGTATAACGAATTATCACTAATTCATGACTAATTTTGGCGAATCATGAATTTCTTATTTTTAAAAGTATTCGTGATGTGTGTACCTATGTTGTATTCGTAAATTTCGTCTTGTGTAATCCTAGGTAATCTGATGCAGTGCAAGCCCGATTGCAACTGAGAAACTGGGACCGAGCGATCGTAAAATAGGCTGCATGATCGGCGGGGCGACTACTTGATCAAAGGGATTGCCTAATGCAACCTCAAGACCAAACCGTGTCGCGACATGTTCAGTTAGCCCCTTCAAATTGGCACCACCACCAGTAAGAACAATACGTTGAACTGAAGTTCCTGTTTTTCGATTGAAAAGTCCGATACTGCGCTGGAGTTCGCTCATTAAAAGTTCCAAAAAGGGCAGCATCACTGAAGTGATGTCACGTTCTTCAATCTTTTCTGAAATCCCAATTTCATGTTTCATTGCCTCTGCTCGTTGCGTGTTTACTCCTAATCCCCGTTCTAGGGCTGAAGTGAGTTCAAGTGAACCTCGGCCTATGCTGTATGAACCATACAATCTCCCCTTTCGCGCTATAGCAAGCGAGGTAGTGCGGTGCCCAAAGTTTATAAAGGCTGTCGTGCCTGTCTCATCGGCACCAAAAGAACGTACGACGCTGAAACTCTCAATTTCAAGAGCACGAAGCTGGATCGCTAGAACTCCTGCAATACGTTTGTATCTTTCTATCACGTCACGGGGAACGGCAATCAGCAAAACATTAACGATATCTTTTTTTTCCTCATCGGGAATAATGATCCAATCAAGCACCACTTCGCCAATAGGAATGGGAACATATTTTCGAGCTTCAAACGGAATAGCGCTTTCAATTTCTTTGTCTGGAACCTTGGGGAATTGTATAGTCGTAACAAAGCTTGAGCTGGCGGGGACAGAAAATATGACATCCTTTGACTTTACGTTGGCTTCACGGAAGAGGTCTTTTAAAAGTGCCACCGTGTCAGCGTCTTGTGAGATGACAATTTGGCCCGGAACTTTTTCCTTAACGTACCCGCTGTTAAGAAGCTCTCCATATGTCTGAAGGACTGCGCGCTCTCTTTCATAGCGAAGTTCAACAACCTTTGTTGAATATGTTCCAATATCAATACCTACGACATCGGTCGGCTTGTGAGAAAAAAAACCGAGAGAAGAAAAACCGGGAATTGAAAGTTTTTTAATGAAAGGTAACTCCACATCTTGAGTATACTAAAAATTTGCAGGCACTTATAGAATTATAGCACTCTCGTACCAGTAAACGTACTGCTGGGTTATCCACATTGGGAAAAGAAAAACCAACGTTGACAAGTACACGGGCTTAAGGATTATGTGGGTGTATGTACCAATTTCTGATTTATATAAAAAACCTTGCGCTTGATCTTCTTTTCCCCGCACGGTGTATCGGGTGTCTTATCAAAGAAGGAACGTTTTTGTGCACAGGGTGTCGAGGTCGTCTCCACTTTGTTCCTCCGTCTTGTTTTGTTTGTAAAAGGCTGGTGCCTTCCCGGGGACGAGTGACAGCAGGACGAACATGTCGTTCCTGCCAAGATCAGACCTGTATATACGCCTATTTTTCACCATTTCTCTACGAGGATACCGTGATCAAAGAGATGCTCCATCTTTTTAAATTTCAAAGGGTCAAGATTTTAAGTCAGATTTTTGCCGAGCTCCTGAGGCGTTATGTAGGGCATTTCTCCCTTGTGCTCCCCTCTCCGACTCTTTGTGTGCCTATACCCCTTCACTCCAGACGGCAGCGCGTTCGTAGTTTTAACCAATCAGAAGAAGTATGTCGCCAACTACAGATACTGGCACCGTCCTTACAATGTATCACTGCTCTTAAAAGAGTGCGCAACACTGTGCCCCAAACCTCGTTGTCCGGGACCAAGCGGGGGCAGAATATAGCTGAAGCTTTTGCAGTGAGTGATCCTCAGCTAATTAGCGGAAGAACAATTATACTTTTTGACGATATAAAAACTACGGGCGCTACTCTGGAAGAGGCTGCTCGAGTACTGAAACAGGCGGGAGCAAAACATATATGGGCCATGACGATAGCCCACTAGACAAGCAAATACCTTATAGCAAGTTGCAAATAATAACTATTCGCCATTTGCCATTGGCTCTTTGCTATTCCCTGGTTACTCTCAAAATCTCTTCAATCGAGGTCACTTTTTGTGCCACACGGATCAGCCCCTCTTCAAACATACTAAGCATCCCTTCTTCTCGTGCACGTGCTTCAATTTGGTCGGCACTCGTATTTTTTACCACCAGCTCCTTAATCGAGCCGCTCATTTCTAAGACCTCATGGATTCCAATACGGCCCTTATATCCTTCTGCACATTCTTCTGACTTTTGGGGACGAGCCAATTCCATTTTTTCAAGCGGAATTTTGGGATCGATCACTTTTTCGGCTTTTAATTTTTCAAATGCTTGGGAAATATGTGTATCCTTATCTAGAGTTTGAATTTCGGTTGGGGAGAGTTTATAGGTTTCTTTGGCTTCACACAATTTTCGGACCAAGCGCTGTGAAATAATCGCAGTGACGGTTGAGGCAATCAAAAATGGTTCGATTTTCATATCAAGAAGTCGGGGGAGAGCTCCGGCAGCTGAATTGGTGTGCAGTGTTGAGAGAACGAGGTGGCCGGTTAGTGCAGCATTGATAGCTAAGCTTGCGGTTTCATTATCTCGGATTTCTCCGACCATAATGACATTGGGGTCTTGGCGCAAAAGCGACCGAAGACCACTTGAAAAAGAAAGCCCAATGTCTGGCCGAACTTGTGTTTGATTGATGCGCGGCATTCGATATTCTATGGGGTCCTCAATGGTTGAAATGTTGACTGATGGGGTATTTAACATCTCAAGGATAGTGTACAGAGTGGTAGTTTTACCTGAGCCAGTTGGTCCGGTTGCGAGAATAATTCCCGTTGGACGACGTATTGATTTATGTACGCGCTCAAGGTTAATTCCCCAGAATCCTAATTCCTCAAGCGAGTGTCCTTTGGCAGATTCCGGCAGGAGACGCAAGACTATTTTTTCTCCATCAAAAACCGGCAAAATAGAAACACGAAAAGAGATCTTGTACTCATTGGTTTCAATTTTAAACCTTCCATCTTGGGGTAGTCGGTGCTCATCTAGCTTCAAATTTGACATAACTTTGATGCGCGCCACCAGGCCGGTTGCGATTTGCTTGGGAAGCGTCATAGCATCATGTAAAATTCCATCGATTCGATAACGGACAACAACCTCTTTTTCGATCGGCTCGATGTGAATATCAGAGGCGCTTTGCAATATGGCATGACGCATGAGAGTGTCTACAATCCGAATGACCGGTAAGTCTTCGGCCATCTTTTTTAACTCTTCTGCCTCTAAATCTCCTTTATCCCCTTCGCTTAGAACTTGTAGTGAGTCAGTTTCTTTTTTTAAAATCTCTCCGAATTCGTCCTCGAGTGATTTTTGGTATTGTTTCAGCGCGCTTTTAATTGATTCCGTGGAAGTAATGCGTGGTAATATTCGCAGACCTGCTTTTTTCTTGATAAATTCAATGGTCGCAAGATCATCCGGGTCAATCATAGCCACTTCCAAGTCTTTCCCTGTTTTTTTGTAAGAGACAATATTGTGTTTGCGGGCAATTGGTTCTGGAATGATTTGAAGTATAGCAGGATCGATATTGATTTTTGCAAGGTCAACAAAGGGGATGCCTAAGATATAGGCTTCAAGCCGATTTACCTCCTCTTCTGGTAAATATCCTCCAGACAAAAGAACCGAGCGCAGTCGCTCTCCATTTTTTTTGCTCTCAGCTTCGGCTTTTTTAAGGTTGGCAGCCGAAATAAGGCCTGAATCAAGCAAAAATGCTTTGAGTTGTGCTTCCTCGATTTTCAATTTCTTAAATTAGAAAAATTAAGATCAGCGTTTATTTTCGCGGTACCATCGGCTTCAAATCTGCGGTTTTTCTCCCGCTGATAGCAACACTAAGAATGCGCAGATATTCCGTCTGAAGGGGATTATTTAAGGATCTCTTTGATTTTTTGAGTGATCTCTTGTAACTTATAATTTGTTTTTATGAGATACATAGTAGCACCCAATTCAAGTGCTCGTTGTACGTCGGCGTTCTCTTCCAAATTTGATAAAATGATGATGGGAATGCTTTTGGTTTCGTCTTTTTTTAACTCGGTTAAGACTTCAAAACCATCACGCCGGGGTAATATAAGATCAAGTAGGATTAAATCAGGCATTTCGCGCTTGGCGATACGCAGGCCCTCATCTCCATCCAAGGCTGAAAGAATAGTGTATCCTTCTTGGGTTAAGAATTCACTAAGAGCTCGTTGTAAACCCGATTCATCCTCGATAAAAAGAATTTTTTTCATGTTTTGTGTTTATTTTTTAAAGAGATTTGAATTTTGTAAATAATTTCATCTAAAACAAAGTTTGCTTTAACGAGATAGTCATAAGCTCCCAGTTTTTTGGCGCGTTCAATATTTTCTTTCTCACCAAGGTTGCTCAGAACAATTACTATAATTTTTTGGGTTCTTTGAGTTTTTTGCATCTCCTGCAAGACCTGAAAGCCGTCAACATCCGGCATTACTATATCAAGCAGCATAACATCGGGATCGTTGGTATCTAAAAATGTGAGTGCCTCTCTACCATTTGTGACTGATGAGACTCCAAACTCTGCCAAAGCGAGTTTTTGAACCAAAAGGGACCGCATAAAAGGATCGTCCTCCACTACCAGGACAGAAGCTTTGAATATTTTTTCTTTAGGGGTTTGGGGATGTGCATTCTTCATGTGTGGTATCTCTGCTCGTTACGATTTTTTAAGAGGACGAGTCGCAAGGGGGAGGGTAAACCAAAAGAGACTACCTTTATTCTCTTCTGTTGAGAATCCAACAGCGCCCCCCATTTTTTCAATAATTCTACGAACAACATGGAGCCCGAGTCCCGATCCTCGTGTTTGGTTCGGAGCTTGTTTGCGGTTACTTGCTTGAAAGAATTGTTGAAAAATAAATTTCTTTTGATTTTCGGGAATGCCAATTCCTGTATCCTGGATACTCCATACCACCCCTCCTTTTTTAGGCGCGATGGTAATCGTAATTTTGCCGGAACTTGCCGTATAGCGAATGGCGTTATCCAGAAGATTTTTAATCACGATCGTTATATGGGACCGATCTGCCCAGACTCGTGGAATATTCTCTGGCAAATTCCACCCGAATTCAATATTGGAAGCTTTGGCGTACTGTCTAAATTCTTTGACGATGGTGTCCGTAATCTCCTCTATTGCCAACGCTTCAGGATGTAACATAAATGATTCACTATCAATGCGGTTTACTTCAATCAGTTGGTTTACCAAATCTATCATGCGCTGGGTGTTGGTGTGGATAGTCCCCAAAAAGTTCTTCAAGGTTGTAGAGGGAGTATGCACATCTGTATCTGCACTTTTGAAATCCCTTTCTAATACCTCAAGAGTCCAACTCAATACCGAAAGAGGTGAACGAAGTTGATGGGAGGCAATAGAGATAAATTGGGTTTTTATGATATTGGCCTCTGAAATTTTATTAAAACTGGTGATGATAAGTTGTCCCAGCACGAGATAAATGATTGTTACCACTGTTACTCCTATAATCCGGGGAACTTCTGGATCTTCGAAATAGTGAGAAGCAAGCAATGAGATCGCTATCATGGAAATGATCGTAACAAACCCCAGTAAAAGATAAAGAATTGGAGGGCATTCCCAGAAACGCAGACGAAGCTGTCGACAGTGGTTAATAAATTTTATATCTTTTACCGCTCGCAACATGTTTTTAGTATACGTCATTTTATTTTTTGTATCTATTTTGACTATCCCCTTTCGGATCCCTCTCGGGGCTCTTCTTAATAAAAAAGAACGGCCAAAGGCCGTTTTAATCGCGAGATGGTTCTGTTTTTACTTCATGACGTGGGATAAATCGATGACGAAGGTAGCGTTTTTGAGGATTTGAGAGCATCGTCCACAAAATTTGTTCAAGCCGCAAGACGCCCCGCTCACTAAGTATAGGAAAGGCCGCATGTATCGCCTCATGAATAAGAGTTGACACAATAGGCGTTTTTCTTAGTCTATGTTTTCTCCTTCCTAAAAAGATTTTTCTCTCTCTCAGAATTCCATGCAATTCCCGACGACGGTCATCGGGATCACGCAAAACTTTTTTTATATGGACAGCCTCAATTCCCCTTTCAAGAGTATCCACCAGAGATCGAAAAACAAAATCAACCAGAGCATCGCCAGAACGAGGTAGACATCGCCTCTCCCTTGTACCATTCAGCGTTTTGAGTCCATTCATGGGAAAGGGAAAAAACTACCTTGAAAATACCATAAATGTTCAAATATTGACAAGTGAAAATAGTACCTGTAGACTATATAGGTAGATGTGTTACTGCTTGGTCCGTGAAAACGGGCCTTTTTCAATAAGCAACAGGTGATAAGTAGTAAGTGACAAGGTTTTTCTCCTTGTTTCTTGTAACTTGTCTCTTGTCACTAGTTAATGATGGACTTAAAATCGTTTGCGAGCGCAATCCAACAGATTGCGGACGAGAAGGGCATCCCCAGAGAAAAAATTCTCGAAACTATCGAGATGGCTTTGGCTGCGGCCTATAAACGTGACTATGGTAAGCGTGGTCAAATCATCCGCGCCACCATGGATCCTGCTACTGGCAAGGTTAGTATGCGACAAGTCAAAGTTGTGGTTGACGAGGGCATGATTAAGTCGGAGGAAGAGATCGCGGCCGAAGAGGCCGAACGAGCACAGCTGTTGAGTCAGGGTGAAACCGCTCGTCGGTCAGAGTACAATGATTCCAAACGTGAAGATGATTCGGATGAGGCGTTTGGAGAAAAAAAGGTGCGATTCAATCCAGAAAAGCACTTAATGCTTGAGGAAGCAAAAGTGATTAAACCGGATGTCCAGCCCGGGGAAGAATTAGAATTCCCCCTTGAATTTAAAGATGAATACGGCCGAATCGCGGCCCAAACCGCCAAACAAGTAATTATTCAGAGAATCCGGGAGGCGGAACGCCAGGCGGTATTTGATGAATTCAAAAACAAAGAAGGAGAGTTGATAAGTGGCCTTGTGCAACGGATCGAAGGACGAAATATTTTTATTGACATAGGAAGAACAATGGGTATTCTGCCCCCCGAGGAGCAAATTCCATATGAGCGCTATCGTATCGGAGAGCGGCTTAAAGTACTTATTTCTTTAGTTGAAAAAAACCCTAAGGGTCCGAGTGTTTTTCTTTCTCGATCTCATCCCAAACTGTTACGAAAACTTTTTGAGGTTGAGGTTCCGGAAATCGCGTCAGGAACAGTTGAGATTCATGCAATTGCACGTGAACCAGGTTCTCGCTCTAAAATTGCTGTTTCTTCAAATGAACCCGGAATTGATCCGGTGGGATCTTTGGTTGGACAAAAAGGAGTTCGCGTATCGACAGTTATCAATGAGCTTGGAGGAGAAAAAATTGATGTAATTAAATGGTCTGAAGTTCCTACTGAATTTATTGGCAATGCACTTTCCCCTGCCAAGGTTTTGGATGTTGAAATTGAGCCTCGCCGACGGGAAGCTCGCGTTACTGTTCCTGATGATCAACAATCTCTTGCTATTGGAAAACAAGGACAAAATGTCCGGCTCGCCGCCAAACTCACCGGCTGGAAAATCGACGTACATGCAGAAAGTGAAAGAAAAAAAAATCAACCCACAACTGTGGAAGGTGAACCGCCACAAGATGACGTACCTACTGCTCCCGAAGAATCTCCAACCTCAGAATCAGAGAATTCAGTCGAAGAAAATAATAACCTAAATTCCTAATTCCTTTTCTATTCACTACAAACTACTCACTAATTACTAAATATATGATTTGGTTTCCAATTATTAGTTCTTCTATTTCCATCATCTTTGCGTTCGTTCTTATTTATTTTGTAAAAAAGTATCCTGTCGGGTCGGGAAAACAAGTTGAAATCTGGGAGGCAATCAAAGAGGGGTCACGTGCGTATCTGAAGCGTCAAAATTACACCCTTGCGGTTGTTGCTTTTATCCTTACCTTTATTATTTGGTATTTTTTCAAAAGTGAGACCGCGATGGGGTTTGTGGTTGGTGCGTTTGCTTCAGCCTTGACCGGATATCTTGGAATGATGACGGCGGTGGACGCCAATGTTCGCACGACGGAAGCCGCCAAGATAGGTCTTTCGCGAGCGTTTCGTGTGGCATTTTTGGGCGGATCAGTAACTGGCTTTTTGGTAGTAGGTCTCGGTCTTTTCTCGGTTAGTGTTTTTTATTATTTTACTAATAATGTTGATTCTTTAGTTGGGTTGGCCTTTGGAAGTTCGCTTATTTCGGTATTTGCGCGTCTGGGAGGTGGCATCTTTACCAAAGGTGCGGACGTAGGAGCAGATCTTGTCGGAAAGGTAGAAGCAGGTATTCCGGAAGATGACCCGCGTAACCCGGCAGTTATTGCCGATAATGTAGGCGATAATGTGGGAGATTGTGCTGGTATGGCAGCTGATCTTTTTGAAACCTATGCTGTAACATCTATTGCAGCGATGCTGCTTGGTTCGCTTCTTTTCCCCAATAACGAACTTATGGTCCTTCTTCCTCTTATGATTGGCAGTGTGGCAATTGTTGCCTCTATTTTGGGAAGCTTCTTGGTTCGTATTCGTGAGCACGGTGATATTATGAAAGGACTGTACAAGGGATTAGCCGGCTCATCAATTCTGGGTGCGCTTTTTTTGTGGCCAACCCTTGCCTCACTTCTTGAGAGAAATTCAGTGAATGCCTATTATGGTGCCTCTTTAGTGGGAATTATTGTAACTGTCTTAATCGTCTTTGTAACTGAATACTATACTTCAAAGAAATTTCGTCCTGTTCGCAGCATTGCTCGCTCTTCACTGACAGGCCATGGAACTAATATTATTATTGGTTTAGCCTTTTCGTTGGAGGCCACAGCCCTTCCTATCATTATTATTTCCGGAGGGGTATTGGCTGCCTATATTTTTGCAGGGCTCTATGGAATTGCACTTGCTGCCACGACCATGGTTGCTATGGCAGGTATTATTGTTGCCATTGATGCCTTCGGACCTATTACCGATAATGCGGGCGGTATTGCCGAGATGGCCGGACTTCCCGAAGAAGTGCGTCGCATTACTGATCCACTTGATGCAGTAGGAAATACAACCAAAGCCATTACCAAAGGGTATGCGATTGCTTCAGCCGGACTTGCTGCCTTGGTGCTCTTTGCCTCCTATACGGAAGAGTTAAAAAACTTTGGCAAGATTGTATTTTTTGACCTTTCGGATCCGTACGTAATCGTCGGTCTCTTTATTGGAGGTATGATGCCGTATCTTTTTGGCTCGATGGCTATGCGGGCGGTTGGGAAAGCCGCGCAGGGAGTGGTAGAAGAAGTTCGTCGTCAGTTTAGGGATATTGAGGGAATCATGGAGGGAAAGGCCAAGCCACAGTATGACAAAGCTGTTGATATTGTTACTAAAGCGGCCTTGCGACAAATGATTATTCCGGCACTTATCCCTGTCGCAATACCAATTGCTTTGGTTTTTGCGGTAGGTTCCCATGCGGCTGAGGCTCTGGGAGGGCTTTTGGTAGGATCAATTGTAACGGGGCTTTTCGTCGCGATTTCCATGACTTCCGGAGGAGCTGCTTGGGACAATGCTAAAAAGTACATAGAAGAAGGAAACTACGGTGGTAAAAAATCTCTTGCGCATCAGGCCGCAGTCACCGGAGATACCGTTGGTGATCCTTATAAAGACACGGCCGGTCCGGCGATTAATCCGATGATTAAAATTGCAAATATAGTTGCTTTACTCATAGCTAGGCTGTTGTAGAGCTAATAACAATGATAAATTCAACTTGTCCCGACACTAAATTTCGACTTTTGATTTTACTGCCCGGGATAAGCCGGGGAGGAAAACTTTTAAGCAAGATTTTGAGTTTATTTTCCCAAGCATAAAGCAGCAGTCGAAATTTTAGTGCGGGATGATTAAGATAGCCAATATCGTGGCGCTACTTATTGCGAGGTTATTGTAGGAAATTAAAATTTTTAATTTTCAAGTTTCAATCAAATTCCAATCGTCTAATGTTTCAATTTGAAAATTGGGGAATGGCTCATTTATTGAAAATTAGAAATTGTAAATTGGAAATTAGTACATGGAATATAAATTAACAAAGTTCCCGAATTCAGAAGTAGAGATTGATGTAACTATCCCTTTTGCAGAATTTGAACCTGATACCAAAAAGGCAGCAACTTTAATTTCTGAAAACACGACCATCGAGGGATTTCGCAACGGTAAGGCACCCTATGAAATAATAAAAAATCGCCTGGGCGAGCTTATGATCTATGAAAAAGCAGCTGGCCTTACGATAAAAAAAGTATGGCCAGAGCTTTTGGCTCGTATAACTTCTGAATGGAAAGATAAAGAATTTATCCCCTTAGGTGAACCTGAAATCACAATAACCAAACTTGCGCCGGGTAATGAATTACAATTTAAAGTTCGTCTTGCTCATCTTCCTGTTATCACCCTTCCGGATTACAAAAAAATTGCCCACGACGTATATGAAAAAAAGAATGAAGTGACTGTCTCAGACGAGGAGGTTCAAAAAACTCTTGTCTGGATTCAGGAATCACGTGCCGTACCAGAACTTGTATTACGTCCGGCCCAAAGCGGAGATAATGTTGAGATAGATTTTGAAGTGCGACACGGTGGCGTAAAAATTGAGAATGGGGATTCTCGGAGCCACCCCCTTATTATTGGTAAAGGAAAATTTTTACCGGGGTTTGAGGATCATCTTTTGGGAATGAGCCAAGGAGAGGAAAAAAAATTTTCACTTCAAGCGCCAGAGGATTGGCATAATAAGTCGTTTGCAGGAAAATCACTTGATTTTACGGTCAAGATGAATGAAGTTAAAGAACGCAAGATGGCTGAATTAAGTGATGAGTTTGCTCGAAACCTAGGAAATTTCCCAACTCTTGATGATTTAAAGAAAAATATTAAAGAAGGGGTACTTTCTGAAAAAGCAGATAAAGAGAAACAAAGAGTTCGAACTCTTATGATTGAACATATAGTCAACAAAACTGAAAACGAGGTACCTGAGGTTTTAATTAAAAGTGAACTTAAAAAAATGTTTGAGGAGCTTCGGACAAATATCGAAAGCATGGGCATGAAATGGGAAGATTATCTCCTCCATATTAAAAAAACTCCTGAGGAGTTAGCTAAGGACTGGCAGAAAGACGCAGAACAGCGGGTCAGGGCAGCACTGGTTTTGCGGGAAATAGGACAACGAGAAAATGTATCGGTGAGCGAAGAGGAGGTAGAAAAGCGAGCCAATCAGTTTTTACAGCAATACTCTTCTGCGGAAGAGGCTGAAAAATCAATTGACGCCGAAGTCTTGCGAGAATATACTAGGGGGATATTAAAAAATGAAAAAGTTTTTGAATTATTAGAAAAGCAATAAAATTTAACAATTTTTAATTTACAATTCCAAAGTAATAATTGTGGTATTGAAAATTTAAAACTGAAAACTATGGAATCTTACAACCAATATTTAGTCCCTACAGTGATCGAAAAGTCTCCCTTTGGAGAACGGGCTTATGACATTTATTCTCGACTTTTGAAGGAGCGAATTATCTTTTTGGGCGGACCGATTAATGATACGCTTGCCAATATCATCATTGCGCAGCTTCTCTTTCTTGAGTCTGAAGATGAGAAAAAGGACATCCGCATATATATCAACTCCCCTGGTGGCTCTGTACCTTCGACACTGGCGATTTATGACACCATGCAATATGTCAAAGCTGACGTCTCAACTATTTGCATTGGTATGGCCGCCTCCGGAGCGGCACTTCTACTTGCCTCAGGTGCTCCAGGTAAGCGTTTTGTGCTTCCTAATTCAGAGGTGATGATTCACCAAGTTATGGCAGGTGGAATTGAAGGACAGGCAACCGAAATTGAAATCTCAGCTCGGCATATTCTTCGCCTGAAGGAACGCCTGAATCAGATTTTAGCAAAGCATACCGGAAAACCAGTTAGTCAGGTAGAAAAGGATACTGATCGTGACTTTTATATGGATGCAGATGAAGCAAAAAAGTACGGACTTGTTGATGAGGTTATAAAACGCAAACCCGGTAGTAGTCTTCGGCATATATAAATGGCGACTCGAGATTTTAAAAATGAACACGTGATTCGGTTAAAGTAGCCTCTACAGATAGTATACGGGCGCGTGGCAATGCCACAGCCGAAGAGTTACTACCGGGCAAAATAAGTGCCAAATGATACAAAAACAGTCCCGGTAGTACCGGGACTGTTTTTTACCAAAAAACCCTGCACGTAAGTGCGAAAAGGATGTCATTTCAGTTATGTGTCTTTCGCTTTTTTAAGTTTGCGCAGTAAATGAGGGGAGCAGACTTTTTCCAGTCATCTCTTTGGGTTTTTCTAATCCAAGAATTTCGATGATTGTGGGAGCCACATCAGTCAAGATCCCCGAAATCTCTTTTTTTTGTTTCAACACACTCTCGTCAGTGCGAGGGTTTTTTAATCTGTATAAGGAATCAATACAATAGAATGGGACGGGATTGGTAGAGTGCTCGGTTAATTTTTCTCCGCTGATTGTATCTCTTTTTAACTCCACATTTCCATGGTCTGCGGTTATAAGAAGCGTTCCGTCGAGTGCCAACACTTTCTCCATAAGGGTAGCGACAGCAGTATCCAAAAACTCCACTGCCCTGCTTGCCGCTTCAAAATTTCCTGAGTGGCCAACCATATCAGCATTGGCATAGTTTGCGATAATTACGTCGTAGCGAGTTAAATTTTCTACAATCTTTTCCGTAATTTCAGGGGCACGCATTTGCGGAATATCGTCAAAATGGGCAGTTGCATAGGAGGGAACAAGTATTCGTTCTTCATTCACAAAGGGCTGCTCTCTCCCTCCATTTAAAAAATACGTTACGTGTGCGTATTTTTGGGTCTCAGCAATATGTAGATGTTTAAATCCTGAATCCGAAAGAATGCGGGAAAGACACCACTCGTTATCAAGCGACCCAAATGCGGGAATGGCATTCAAATCTTTTTGATATTCCGTCATGGTAACAACAAGGAGATTTGAGATTTTTTTCCGTGAAAAGTTTTCAAAATTCTCATCAACAAAAGCGTGGGTAAGTTCTCGCATTGAATCTTCGCGATAGTCAGAAAAAATTAGAGCATCATTATCTTGCACTAAACCCATAGGTATTTCGTTTTCTGCCAAAACTGCAGGCTTAATAAATTCATCGGTGGTTTTTTCGTCATATGATTGTTGCAAGTATTTGGATATCGAAGTAATTTTTTGTCCCACTCCTTGTGTCAGTAGATTATAAGCAACCTCTACCCTATCCCATTGTTGGTCGCGATCAAGAGCATAAAACCGACCGAGGATAGTACTAATTTTGGCATGGGGCCACTCTTTACCTATGCGTTCTTCAAGACCAGCAAAAAACTTTGCTGCCTCAATAGGTGGCGCATCTTTGCCGTCTGAAAAACCATGGATAAATACGCGCTCGATCCCCTCTTTCTTAGAAAATTCGAGAAGTGCATATAAATGGTCAATATAACTATGAACAGAACCAGACGAAATTAACCCTGCAATATGTAGACTTGAATTATGGTCACGAACGTGTTGGGCTGCTTTTTTGAATGCGTCGTTGGAAAAGAAGGTTCCGTCATAAATGGAAGTAATAATTCGCGGAAGGTGATGGTAAAGTGTTTTTCCGGCACCAATGGTAAGGTGTCCTACTTCTGAATTTCCTGCTTCCCACCAAGGAAGCCCAACAGCTACACCAGAGGCCTGAATCGTTGTAAATGGAAAGTTGTGCTCAATAAAATTGAAGGTGGGAAGGCTGGCGTGAGCTACCGGACTCGTCTTCTCATCGGCTGAAACTCCAAAGCCATCAAGTATGACAAGTACCAAGGGAGCAGATCGTTTTTTTATTTTTTCAGACATGTTCCTATTATACGCATAAGTCGAAAAAGGACGAAAGTTTTCGTTCGCGAATTGACAATTTAAAGATAAAGAAGTACGCTTTGGATATTAGAAATTTGACTTTAAATTGCTAAATTTGTACCTAACTGTCGTGATGCGTTTTCCTTTTTGAAGGTTCTTTGCGCAAACCCAGTAGTGGTCTTTGGAAAATTCGTTTTGTCCTGATAGTACAATCGGGGCAGTCCAAGAATTATTATCGGGCCAAGATACGTTTTCTTCACTGTTTCCATGTCATTCAAACATCTTATTCTTTTAGCTACGTATCTAATAAAACCGCTCTAAACGGGCTTACCTTAGTTTTGATTGGCGTATAGATCCTTTAAAAAGCGACAACCGTGTCGCCAGTTTTTAGGTTTATCCCCACACCTTCCTAGAATACCCTGCGGTCTTGCCGCAGGGGCGAATGGGTATTTAGTTAGTTCCTTCCCGCAGGGTGTCAACCTTGTGAGAAGGTGTGGGGGATGGATTATTATGGAATTTGATTTAATAACTATTGTAATTGGTCTCCTCCTATTTTTCGTGGGACTGGGAGTAGGATATATCGTGCGACAGGTTTTGGCACAACAAAGGAAATTCTCAATTGAGGCCAAATTGAAAAAGCTGATTGAGGATTCGAAAGTAGAGGCCAAAGAGCTTCTGCTTGAGGCAAAAGAGAAAGCAGCCAAAGTACTTGATGAGGCCAAGCAGGACGAAAAAGACCGCTTGGGTCAACTTCGACGACTTGAAGAACGATTAATCGAGAGAGAAACTGATATTGATAAGCGGTTCAAAGAGTTTGCAAACCGAGAAAAAGAACTTGTCGAAAAGATCGAACGAGTCAAGGCAATCAAAGCTGAACTTGAAGTAAGTAAGGCAACTATTACCAAAGAATTTGAACGCGTTTCAGGGCTTTCGAAAGAAGAGGCTGTCAAAGAAATTATGGCACGCGTTGAGCGTGATCATACTACAGACTTGATGATGCATGTAAAGAAACTGGAAAGCGCGGGTATGGAGGAACTCGAACGTCGAGCAAAAAACATTTTGGCCGCTCTTATTCAGCGAGTAGCGACTGCAACCACTTCAGAAGTTACCACTACCACTGTCCAAATCCCTTCTGACGATCTTAAAGGAAAAATTATTGGTCGCGAAGGAAGAAATATCAAATCGCTTGAACGTGCGGCAGGTGTTGAAATTATTGTCGATGACACTCCCGGCTCAATTGTTATTTCTGGTTTTGATCCCGTTCGTCGACACTTAGCAAAATATGCGCTCGAGACATTGATTCAAGATGGAAGAATTCAACCGGCGCGTATTGAAGAGGCAGTCGAGAAAGCTCGAGAAGAAATTGATAAACAAATCAAAGCAGCCGGAGATCAGGCGGCATACGAGGTAGGAATTTTTGATCTTGATCCGCGTCTGATTACCTTGGTCGGACGATTAAAGTTTCGAACAAGTTACGGGCAGAATGTTTTGCAGCACTCCATTGAGATGACACATTTGGCAGGTATGCTGGCTGAGGAAGTTGGCGGGGATGTTTCCATCGCTAAACGAGGAGCGCTCCTGCATGATATTGGAAAAGCGGTTGACCACGAAGTCTCCGGTACTCATGTTGAAATCGGCCGAAGAATTTTGCAGAAATTTAATGTTGATAAACGGGTAATTCAGGCTATGCAGTCCCATCACGAGGAGTATCCGTATGAGACTCTTGAGTCAATTATCGTACAGACCGTTGATGCAATTTCTGCTTCGCGTCCCGGAGCGCGTCGAGATTCAATTGAGAACTATTTGAAACGACTTGAGGATCTCGAGCGTATTGCTACCTCATTTGAGGGGGTGGAAAAAGCGTATGCAATATCGGCTGGCCGAGAGATTCGTATATTTGTCACGCCAGAAAAAATTGACGATTTTAAGGCTCGAGGACTTGCGCGTGAAATTGCCGGAAGAATTGAGAGTGAATTGAAATATCCAGGAGAGATTAAAGTGACGATGATTCGCGAAACACGGGTGATTGAATTTGCCAGGTAGTGAAAATTCGACTGTGTATGAATACGCGAACCTTTTAGTTAAAAGCTGCTTTCAGCCCATCTGGACCATCTAAGTATAAGAGACAGACTGACTTTGATGAGTCGAATTTCTACTACCTGGTTTGCAAGGTAGTAGAAACAAGGTAAAGGATAAAGACAAAAAGTATAGTACATCAAAAAATCCGCTATAGCGGATTTTTTGATTGTCTGATTTTATATTTTAATTATTTCGGTCGGATCTCTATTGTGGAAGGTACTCCTCCAACGGTAAATATGGTACTTCGACAATTACTCTGACTGGAGGAATCAGCCTCATCAACGGTGAGGGGTTTGTTGGCACACACGGTCAACTTATGAGTTCCGCTCTCGGCTGTCCATCCGGGAGTAACAACAGTTTGCTGTTCCAATGAATTAAGATTTTGAACATCAGGAGGAGTAAGAATAATTGGTTGTCCTCCGTCGTTATTTACATCAATTTCAAAGCGATTGGCAAAACGACCGGTGGCACTTGCTCCCTGATTTTTTATGATTGCACGAAATGTCAAGATGTTGCCTCTGCTGGGATTTCCGGAATCAATAATTGGATTGTCTACCACGACAAGATCGGCCTTGAGCGGAAGTACTGTAATAACAGCACTATCACAGTTATTATTTTCATCTTTCTCGATTATTGATGGGTTGGGCTGGTCAGTACAAAGAACAACTCGATGAGTCCCGGCCGTTGCGGTCCAACTACCCGAAGTAACAGTTTGTTTACTGTCAGGACCTAAGTCGCTTAGAGATATGTCCGGACTCAAATCTGCGTCATTAGAGGTAAGATTGTCAGCATTAATATCAATTAAGAAATGATTCTTAAATGTACCTTGGGCGGTAACTCCTCCTTGGTTTTTAATTTCTCCTTTAAATGAAACTGTATTTCCGGCAATCAGGCTTCCGCTGTTAAGTACGGGGGCTTGAGAAACAACAAGGTCAGGTCGGTCTTTTACGGAAACTTGAACCGTTCCTAAGTTAGAGATATGACCCTGATTGTCCACGATGCGCAGTACCTCATAAGTATAGATCCCAGGAGCATCATTGAACGTCAAAGAACCTAACGAAATTTCACAATCTTCGGGAGCATTGGGATTCAGCACTACACGATCCACGCGCGATCCCCATGGATCTGAAGTTAATTGATCAAGGTTGGAATTCCATTCACACGTTCCTCCACTGGAAATACCACCAACAGGATTGTTCCAGCCTTGTGGGTCAGAACTTCCTGTTGCTGATAAACGTAAGGGGGTTGGTTGGCCTTGTGTAACTGTTATTAGATGAGCAAAAGAGCCGCCATTAGCCGAAATTGAAGCTTGAGCAACGGGATCATCTGACGGTCCAGGTGGAGGTGTTCCCGGAGGAGTTGCCGGTGGTGTACCTGGTGGAGTTCCTGGGGGTGTGCTGGGTGGCGTGCCAGGGGGTGTGGCTGGTGGAGTTCCCGGAGGAGTTGCCGGTGGTGTACCTG